>Ga0302324_100024587_pt1 | contig 11594 bp, 10 predicted proteins | sample Palsa_T0_1_FD_201949 | JGI IMG/M metagenome (GOLD analysis project Ga0302324, IMG submission 201949) | Peat permafrost microbial communities from Stordalen Mire near Abisko, Sweden - Palsa_T0_1 | ecosystem: Environmental > Terrestrial > Soil > Palsa > Peat permafrost | place: Sweden: Abisko... | reverse complement strand
CGCTGATAGCCAGCCTTGAAGCCGTACTGGGGAAAACCCGCCGTACGGAATTTTAGGGGGGATGATGGAAACGTCGGCATCATACGAAGCCCGGTCCGCGCCATCGTCCTACCCGACCGGGCCGTAAACGATCAAAAATGATTGGGCTTTAGCCCCTGAGGTACGTCTTTCTTAAGCAAGAGAGCGCAGGGGCTAAAGCCCACTCTATTCAGCTGCCTACGGCCCGACTAAAGTCGTGCCCTGATACAAAACATAAGTTTTTCCACAGCCTATGAAGCCGCGGAGGGATCGGCTGTCGGAAGCAAAGGCCGCACCTGGTTGCGATAGGATTACCGGCTGAAGCCCGTACCCTTCATTATTTCTCAACCAGCGTAAGGCTCAAGAACAGGCAGCGGAAATCCTCGCCCAGCCAAATCCTTCTGCAACTGCTCTACATTTTCAAACAGGGCGGCATGAAGTCCCACCGCTTCCGCTCCCACTATGTTCTTTTCCAGGTTATCGATAAACAAAGCCTGCTCAGGCGCCACTTTCAGTTTCTTGACCGTGTGCAGATAAATCGCGGGGTCGGGCTTTACCACTCCCAGCTCACACGACCATGTCAGCTGGTCGAATTCGGTCAACCAATGAAACCGTGGCCGCATAAATCCCAGCACCCCGTAGCCCATATTCGACAGAATCCCAAGCCGGAAACCAGCCTGCTTGATCTTGGGTATCCAAGCCATCATCGCCGGATTCAGGTCCATCCACATGGCGGCGTCCTGTTCCATCAGCTGTTCGATCTGTTTAGCCGTAAACTGGACCCCGCTATCCCGGGCCACCGTCTGCCAATACGTTTGGCCATTCAAAATATCAGCGTCGTAATCCAGCCGATGGGCCCAGTAGGCCTTATCAAAGGATTCCTCTTCCACTCCGGCGATGGCCAGCAGGTTCTTGTGTGCCTGGGGATCGGGCGGTCCGCTGAGAACCTCTCCATAGTCGAAGATCACGGCTTGCAGATCCATGCGTGCAGCTCCTGTTACGGGCAAAATGAGATGATGCTACCGCGAAAGCAGAAACAGAGGCCTTTCCTGTTACTGCCTTATTACAACATGCGGCAGGGGGAGGGAACCGGTGAGGGAGTGGTCCGCACGAACCCAGTGGGATCTGGCCGAGACACCCTGGGCGCAGGAGCTGGCACGCTTGCGCACCGCAGGCGCCCAGCTGTGGGACCTGACCGCCTCCAACCCCACCCGCTGCGGCTTCGTGTATGACCCATCGATTCTCGCCCCGCTCCATGACCCGTCGGCCCTGACCTACGAGCCGGATCCGAGAGGTCTTCGCACCGCGCGCGAGGCCGTCAGCCGCTACTATCGTGACCACGCTGCCACAGTCGACCCCGGCCAGATCTTTCTCACCACCAGTACCAGCGAGGCCTACAGCTTTCTCTTCCGGTTGCTCTGCGACCCGGGCGACGAGGTGCTGATTGGCCGGCCGGGCTATCCGCTTTTCGATTTTCTAGCCCAACTCGATGACGTGCGGCTGGTGCCTTATGAACTCTTCTATGACCATGGCTGGCATCTTGACCTCGAGTCCCTGTACCGCCGCTTGACCCCGCGTACCCGGGCCATCACGCTGGTCCACCCCAATAATCCGACCGGACACTTTACCCGCCACGCGGAGCGCGCGCAAATTGAAGAATTCTGCCGCCGGCATGGCCTAGTCCTGATTGTCGACGAGGTGTTCCTCGACTATGGGCATCCTGAAAAGCCGCCCGGGCAGAGCTTCGCCACCGGTCGTCATCCCGTGCCGACTTTTGTGCTCAGCGGCCTCAGCAAGGTGGCTGCGCTGCCGCAGATGAAAGTTTCCTGGATCGCCTGCTTCTCGGACGCCCCCGAACGCCCGGAGCTGGGCCGTCTGGAGGTCATCTCGGATACATTTCTTTCCATGAGCGCTCCCATCCAGTGCGCCTTTCCCAGCTGGTTGAGCGGACGGGCACCGCTGCAGCGGCAAATCAGGGAGCGCCTGGAACACAACCTGGGGGTTCTGGACGCGATACTCCTCTACCAGCGATTAGTCACCAGGCTTGAAGTCGAGGCGGGGTGGTATGCCGTCCTTCGGGTTCCGGGGCTGCAGCCGGAAGAACAAACGGCGCTTGATCTCCTGCTGCGGCGAGGTGTGGTCGTGCATCCAGGAGGTTTCTTTGGCTTTGCCGGGCAGGGGTGGCTGGTGGTCAGCCTTCTCGGGCCGCAGGATGAGTTCAAAGAAGGTGTGGAGGCGCTCTGCCAACATTTCTCGTAGTCTGCAGGGCAATTTAAGGACCAATCCTGAATCCCCCCTGTGCAAGAGAGGACTCAAGCTAGTTACTAATACTTTCGTGTCATTCAATTGATGGTTTACACAAATACAGCAAAACATTCATAAAAAAAGACTTATCTCTCAATAAGTCCCTTGTCGCGTGATCGCTACGCACGAATATGGGGCGCATCAGAACAAAACAGGGTCAATCCTTAATGTGTCACATTCGGAATTCCGGCTGAAGGAACGGATTAGACTGCCTTTCTTCGCCAATCGTAGTTTGCGGACCATGGCCTGGCAGCACCCGCGTGGTATCCGGTAAAACCAGCAAGCGGTCGCGCAGTGAACGCAGAATTTGCCGTCCATCTCCGCCCGGCAAATCAGTTCTCCCAATGGATCCGGCAAACAGAGTATCGCCGGCAATCAACAAATCCTGGTGGGGAAACAGCAGACAGATGCTTCCCGGTGTATGTCCCGGAGTGTGGATGACTTCACCCGCCACGGTGGGCAGCCCAAGAGTAACTCCGTCGTCGGCGCTGGCATCCGGGGGCGCCACCTCGGGCGTTGCAATCCCCAGCCAGCCCGCCTGCATCTCCATGGCGTCCAGCAGGGGAAGATCCTTCTGGTTCAGAAACACGGGTGCCCCCGTAGCAGTCTTGAGCCGGGACGCTCCGCCAACGTGGTCGATATGGGCATGGGTAATCACAATCTGCCGCAGGGTGAGGCCATGCTTTTGCAGCCGCGAGAGAATCTCCGGAATGTTGTCTCCAGGGTCGATAACGATGGCCTCACGGGTAGCCTCGTCGCCGAGGATGGTGCAATTGCAGCGCAGCGGACCAACAGGAAAGCTCTCAAGGATCATGCTTAGATCTTAGTGGAAGGATCTACGGGACCCGCAGGGGCGCTCAAGTCGAAAAGGAATCAGGCTTTACAGGCTGCCGAAAAACTGGCTTTTCCGAAGGGTACGGGCTTCAGCCCGTACGTAAATGGCAGCCGCTCTATTTGGATTTGGCGGGAACTCCGGGCTTAGCAGAAGTCGTGTGGGCCGCGGGCATACCCGAAAACACCGAACGTGCGCCGCTGCTCCGTTGGATCAGAACCGTAAGCCCAATGGAAGTAAACATGAACAGGATTGCCGCCCAGGTTGTCACCTTGGTGAGCAGGTTGGCTGCACCGCGGGGACCGAACGCGGTCTGGGAACCCTGGCCGCCAAAGGCTCCGGCGAGGTCGGCGCTCTTACCCTGCTGGAGAAGAACCACCCCAATCAGGATGACGCAAACAATAACGTGGATGGTACCGACGAACCAGATCATGGCAACCTCAATAGATGGTGCGGAAGGGGGGACTTGAACCCCCATGCCTCTCGGCGCCACCCCCTCAAGATGGTGTGTCTGCCAATTTCACCACTTCCGCGCTGCAAAACTACCTTCTTTTCTATACCTGCCGGACTGCGCCTGAGGGGCCTACAGCAGCTGCACCGGACTTCGCACCGACCCTGCACCGCCGCCGCATCCGGACGCAGAACATGGTCGTCTTAATGCTATCGTGCCCGGCCCCGTACCGCAACGTCGGTGCAGCACCGATTTGCGTTTGCAAAAGACGGTAGCGCTAGTTATCAAATTAAAATCGAAATTTTTCCTGTTCAATGTGTGGCTGCCGGGCTGGGTGTGGGATCGCTGGGACGTAAATTCGCGCTTTCGGCTTTTCCGTCGGCTCCGAGCCAGATGCGGTAATCGATCGATCCCTTCTCACAAATTGACCTGATAAATATCGGCTCCCCCCGGTCCGACTCCCTTAAAAATCACCGACTGCAAAGCACCCATCCCGGCGATCGTTGATTGGAGTTGAGGCAACTGCTGGCGTGTTACTTCGGCGAGTCCGGGACTCATGAGATCGTAATTGGGTTTGCCAGTCTGGAGCTCATTGATCATCCTGCGCACAGCGGCCTCGCTCCCCGGCGCCGCGGTTTGATCCTTGAACCTCTTGTCAAATGCAGCCGCGACATCGGCGATCTTCTTTGCCTCGGCGTCGTCCAACCGCTTGCCGGTCATATCCCGGCCATTCTGATGAAGAATCAGCTGGCTTGCGGGCCCCTTTTCATCTTTGGGAAACTCAATCTCGGCATCGATGCCCTTGGGGAAGAACATCGTCCCCGACTCGGCGAGCAACGGGACCTTGCCTTGCCTCGTCATCTGCGAAATCAGTTGGCCGTCGACGAGAGTAATGGTCATGTCGATATTCGGCGCCATCTGATAGATGCCCACGTACTTGGCGAGAATGTCCGGTACAACGGTAATCTCCTTGCGCTCCGATTGGAGAACTACCGTTTCACCATGCGCGACCGCCCCGAGTTGCGTCACAATGCTGCTAGGAGCAATTCCATTGAGATTGCTCAGCGCAATCAATATGAGCTTGTCGTCGGGGTAGTATGCCATATCCGTATTGAACCCCTCGATGCCGCCGCCATGTTCGTACACGGTATGTCCATGAACGGTCTGCACCATCAGGCCGCAAGCGTAATTCTGCTTAAACGGGGTTGTCATTTTCGTGAGAGCCGCGGGCGAAAGCACCCTTCCGCCGTAAAGGGCCTCTTCCCAGCGCAGTAGATCGTGTGTGGTGGAATATAGCGCGCCGGCTGAAAATGGAATGCTCATGTCAATATATCCGGCGTTGACTTGGCCCGCGGGTCCGGAAGTGTATCCGGACGCGCGATGCAAAATTATCGCCGAGTTGGAGTCATAGCCAGAATTATTCATTCCCAGTGGATTGAAGAAGTTCTCCTGAAAAAGTTCTGATAAGTCTGCCCGCTGATTTTTTCGATGAGGTAGCCCAACAGTACGTAACCGGAGTTGCTGTAGCTCCAATTGTCTCCGGGCTGGAAGTCGAGGGGCTTGTCGCGGAATCGGGCTACGAGTTGGGCTGGCGTTGCCGGCGTCGCTTCGCTCGAGCGATAGTCGGGAAACGACGTGAAGTTGGGGATGCCGGAGGTGTGCGTGAGAAGGTTGTAAATCGTGATCTTATCCCACGCGGCCGGAGCATCGGGAATATACTTCTTTACTAAATCGGCTGTGCTGAGCTTGCCGCGCTCTTCCAGGAGCAGGATTCCCGCAGCGGTAAACTGCTTGGTCATTGATCCGAGCCGGATCTTTGTATCTGGGGTGTCAGGTATCTGCCATTCCAGATTGGCGTAGCCATAGCCTTTGTCGACCAGAACCTGACCATTACGCGCTACAAGTACGGCTCCCATAAACTGCTTGGCAGTCACATGGGACTGCACGATCTGATCCATTCGCGCAACGTCGATGTCTTGAGCCAAGAGTGCGGCTGGACCGAGCAGAGTGAAAGCTAGGACCGTGGCTATGAATGCAAGCGATCGTAATGATATTTTTCGCATCACAACCTCCTGGTTGTCAGGCGTCGTACCCTAGATCAACGGCTGTTGTCCCGCTTCTGGAACAATCTGACACGAAGCCCCTGCGGCGGGTACGATCGCGCGACTGAACAGGCTGCGGAAAGCTCGCTCTTCTGAAGGGTACGGGTTTTGCAGGCTGCGAAAAAACTCATGCTTTGTATCAGGGCACGACTTTAGTCGGGCCGTAGCAGCTGATAGAGATGGGCTTTAGCCCCTGCGCCCTCTTGCTGCAGAAAGACGTACCTCAGGGGCTAAAGCCCAATCATTTTTAATCATTTACGGCCCGACTGAAGTCGTGCCCTGATACAAAGCATGAGTTTTTCCGCAGCCTGTTCAGCCCGTACGTAAATGATTGAAAACAGGTCCGGCTTTAGCCGCTGAGGGAACGGATTTGCCCCTCGAAACGACTTTCTTCGCAGCCTGTGACTCGACTCAATCCGCGTTCAGCTCAAGCGCGCAGTGCGCCTGGGTGTACTGCGAGGCATCGCCCTGCGAAATTTGCATGAAGATGTCGGCCGAGGTGAGCCGGCGCGAAGCAGCGAGCCTGCCCATGCAGCAAGCCTGTGCCTCTGCCATCACCGCCAGTGCGATCGCCTCCGGACCGTCCCCGCCCAGGTCGAGGCCCACCGGAGCATAGATCCGGGCGCAGCACTCTGGGACGGATAATCCAGACAGAGCCGAAGCCTCGCTGACCAGCAAACTCGAGCGGCGCCGGGCGCCTAGTACTCCAAGGTACCGGGGCGCAATCGGCAAGACCGCAGCCAGCCACTCTCGATCCTGCTCATAGCTATGAGTCATGAGTACGACCGCGTCGTCCGCCGTGATGCCGATTTCGGGAACCAACCCCGCCTGAACCACCAGCACCCGTTGTGCTTCTGGGAATCGTTCGGCCCGCGCAAGCTGCTTGCGACTGTCGGCAACTGTCACGCTCCAGCCAAGCAGGATTGCCATGCGCACCAGCGGCCGTACATCGTCACCGGCGCCGAGAACAATCAGGCGCTGAGGGGCCGCCAGCCTCTCCACAAACGCATTTTGCAGGCCGCCGGCCAAGGCAGCGTCTATTCCCGATGCGGTAAGACCATCGCTCCGGAAAACCACTTCACCTGCCGACAACACCGCCCGTAGCATCGGTGCGTTCTGGTCCGGCAGTAACGTGATGACCACCGCAGGGTCACCGCGTAGGGAATCCTCAAGCGCCTTGAGCAATGCCCTGAATTCCGGTGTTCCCGACGGCTCCAGCAGCAGATCGACCGTTCCGCCGCAGCCCAGCCCATAAGGGATATCGGAAGTGTCGTCGAAGGTTGTCGAGTACCGTTCGACGATCGCGCCGGAACGGACCGCCCATGCGGCTTTCTTCACCACCTCTGCCTCGAGGCATCCGCCACTGATGGTTCCGGCATGCTCACCGCCGATCGCCAGCAGTCGCGCTCCAGGTTTCCGGTACGAAGATCCTTCCGCCCGGACCAGCGTTACCAGGACGCCAAATGCGTTCTTGTGCCGTGAAGCCAGTGCGACGATCCGTCCGCGTTCGACCATACTTTATAGTCTCCCAGACGAGCAGCAACTAGCTATCTTACTTTTGTTTGATGCTGCCAGCGCGAGGGTCATCGGTCATGCCTTGCATTTCTAGATACGCCCCAATCAGGCGATGTTGGACGCTGGGAGCAGATCCTCGATTCGCACCGGCAGGTCACGAACGCGAATTCCGGTCGCATGGTAGACAGCGCTGGTGATCGCGGCTGCAACCCCCGCCAAGCCGATCTCACCGACACCGCGGACTCCTAAAGCATTGAGCTTGTAGTCGGGATAATCGAGAAAGGTCACGTCGATCTGCGGTGTGTCTGCGTTGACTGCCACGACATAGTCGGCAAGATTGTTATTGATAGGCGCTCCGCTACGTGAGTCATACATCGTCTCTTCGAACAAAGCCATGCCCACTCCCATCACCACCGCCCCTTCAATTTGATTTTGTGCAGGACGAGGATTCATGATCCGTCCAGCATCGATGACGGTGACTACGCGGTTTACGCGCAGCCGCGCAATCTCCGGCTGCCAACCGACCTCGACAAACTGAGCGCCGTATGAGTGAAAGGAGTACTGCGGCTTCGCCTCTCCCAGAGTTCCATCCGATTTGCCGGTGCCCGAAACAGAGTTCACTTTGGCGATCTGAAGAACCTGCGACATAGGGACCGCGCCCTGGCTCTGTCCTTTGCGGCGCACCATCCCATCCACGAGCTCCAGATTTTCCAGTTTCTCACTCTTGAACGGAGAACCCTCAGACTTCACTGCGGCAAGAAATAAAGCCTGACTCGCCTTCTGTGCCGCTTCGAGCACCGCCGGTGTTACGGAGGCCGTTACCCAGGATCCACCAGAGATCGGCCCGGTAGGGAGGGCGGAATCTCCGAGCACGACGTCAATCCTGCTCACCGGAATGCCCGTCGCGTGACTCACGATCTGCGCCAGCACCGTGTAGGTGCCGCCGCCAATATCCTGCGTACCGCATGCCACACGCGCAGAGCCATCCTGCCGCAGCTCTACGCTCGCCTGGGTCTCCGAACGCGCTGCAAGCCAGGAGCAAGCGGCAACTCCCCACCCCAGAGTCGCCCCGCTCTTCTTCATTGAACCAATCTGCGGTGTGCGCTTCGCCCAGCCAAATTTTTCGGCGCCCACCGTCAGGCATTCCTTCATGTGTCGCGAAGAAAATGGAATCTTGAGGCTCTCATCGAGCTCCGGCTCATTGTTGAGCCTGAACTGCACTGGGTCCATTTTCAGGCTGACCGCCAACTCATCCATCGCGGATTCCAATGCGAACAGTCCAGGAACAGCGCCAGGACCCCGCATCGCCGTGGGAGTTCCGACGTTCCGGCGTGCCAACCCACCCGTTACCAGCAGGTTCGGAGTGCTATAGATAAACGGCGTAATCTCGCCGCACCCTTCATCGTAGTCATCCGAAATCGACGTGTGGTTGACGTAGTCCTGCTGCACCGCCGTCAGCTTTCCACCGGGCTCCGCGGCCAACTGGATACGCTGCTCGATCGCCGGCCGGTGTCCCACGCTCTGGAACATCATTTGCCTGCTGACCACCAGCTTCACGGGACGTTTCAGGTTGCGTGCGCACGCGGCGGCCAAAGCACTCTGAGGCCAGGGCCAGAGTTTGCCGCCAAACCCAGAACCAAGGAACCGTGTGATGACCTGAACCTGCTCCGGCGGAACCCCCAGCATCTGCGCCAGCACGTCGCGATGATTCGCCACGGCCTGGGAGGTCTCATAAAGAGTGAACTTCTGACCGTCGTATACAGCAACCGAAGCATGGAGTTCGATGGGATTGTGCGTCTCGGCCGGAATGGTATACACCGCGTCTACTTTCATCTTGGCGCTCCGTAACGCCGCCGCGGTGTCCCCCCGTTTACTCTTCTCCTCGGGCTTGTCAGTCGTCAGGGGTGAACCAAGAAGCCTGCTGCCGGCGTCGGCCTTTTCCCGGTTGTAGGTGACCTTTACGCATTCAGCGGCAGCTCGCGCCTGCTCGACCGTATTGGCCACCACCACCGCTACATACTGACCATAGTAGCGAATGACGTCGTCTTCAAAAGGAGGCCGCCTTTCATCGACGATCAGGGACATGCCCGAAGAAGGAGGAACGCGATAGAGCTTGCCGATGTTGGCACGATGATAGACGGCCACAACTCCCGTCATCTTCTCTGCATCCGCCGTATCCAATTTGGCTATCGAACCGTTGGCGATCGTGGCACACACCGGCCACGCATAGAGAAGACCTGCAAAGTGGTGATCAGAGGCATACATCGCCCCACCGCTCACCTTGAGCGGACCGTCTATGCGGGGCGTCTGGACGCCAATGATCTTCGACTCGCTGATCGGATCCATGGTTCTCCCCTCCTATGCCAACTGGCTGACCTGACCCATGCTTTGCACCAGGCAGCGTTTGGCGAGCTCCACCTTGAAGCCGTTCTGGCTCTGGGGCTTGGCGCCGCGCAGTGCAGCCTCGGCGGCCGCGCGAAAGTTCGCCTCGCTTGCAGTCTTGCCCATGAGAGCCTTTTCCGCTTCAACGCTGCGCCATGGCCGCGTGCCTACGCCACCCATGGCCACGCGAATGAAACTGATGCGATCTCCATCTTTCTTCATGACAATTGCTGTAGAAGCGAGCGCGAACTCGTACGATGCGCGGTCGCGCAACTTGAGGTAGGCACTCTTCGCCCCGGCAGGCGGCTTCGGCAGTGTGACGTGGGTCACCAGATCCCCCGGTTGGAGGACCGTCTCCTGATCCGGCGTCGACCCCGGGAGAAGGTAAAACTCCGAGATCGGCACTGCGCGCGGTCCGTTGGTGCCTTCAATGTGTACGATTGCTTCGAGCGCGGCAAGCGCAACATTCTGGTCGGAAGGGTTGGTCGCGATGCAGTGATCACTTGTTCCTAAAATCGCCAGCATGCGGTTGTAGCCGCCGATCGCCGAGCATCCGGATCCCGGCTGGCGCTTGTTGCAGGCCGAAACCGTGTCTCGGTAGTAGACACAACGCGTTTTCTGCAGTAGATTGCCGGCAGTCGTCGCCATATTTCGCAACTGTGGCGAAGCTCCCGAGAGAAGCGCCTGCGACAGCACAGGGTACTGCTCTTTCACCGTAGGGTCCTGCGCCACGTCGGCGTTCCGGGCCAGAGCACCGATCTTCAGGCCACCCTCGGGGGTTTGCTCTATCTTGCCCAGAGCAAGACCGTTAATGTCCACAAGCTGACGCGGATGCTCAACATTCAGCTTCATGTAGTCCACGAGATTCGTGCCGCCTGCAATAAACCGGACATCCGCGCCGTTTTGTGCCGTAGCTGACTTCGCTTGCGCCTTGACGGCGTCGGGAATCGTCTGCGCCGTAATCAGTTGAAAGAGTTCCATGGCCGGGATCTCCTTTAAGACGTACGTCGAACAGCCTGTACCGCAGCAACGATGTTGGGATACGCTCCGCACCGGCAGATATTCCCGCTCATCGCCTCCATCACGTCCGCATCCCCTGATCCCCAGGGCTCCTTGATCATCGCGACGGCGGACATTATCTGTCCCGAGGTGCAGTACCCACACTGAAATCCATCGTATTCCACGAACGAAGACTGCATAGGATGCAGGTTTTCCGGTGTACCAAGGCCTTCGATCGTGGTGATCTCTGCATTCTGCTGCATCGCCGCAAATGCCAGGCAGCTGTTGATCCTGCGTCCGTTCACGTGGACAGTACACGCGCCACACTGGCCGTGATCGCATCCCTTCTTCGTCCCGGTCAGGTATAGGGTCTCCCGAAGGGTGTCCAGCAGCGTAGCTCTCGGATCAACCTGGATGGCGTGCACCTGCCCGTTGACCCGAAGCGTAATCGGAACCGTGCCGGGAATCGTCTCCGGTGCCGTTTTGGTGGGACTGGTTTCTGCGGACGCGGGCGAAGGGGCGAGCGGCGATATGGCAGTAGCTGCCGTGGCTGCTCCCACGCGTGACAGGAACGACCGGCGGGTCAGCCGGCCCAAAGAAGTTTGCGATTCCTTCTCCCTCTCGTCGATTGCCATGTTTCACCCTCTGAGGCGGTTCGAAGTTGACCGCAATCATTATTTCATGGCAAACCGCGGCGCAGTCAAAAGGGCTGCCGCCCGATCAGTTCCTACCCTAGCAGACTGTGGAAAACTCGTTTTTCTGAAGGGTACGGGCTTCAGCCCGTACGTAAATGGTTAGAAAGAAATCCGGCTTTAGCCGCTGAGGGACGATTCTTCCGCAGCCTGCTAGGCAGGCGAATTCAGTTCTATCGATCAGCGATCGCTTCAAAGGTATATTTATCTTTCTCTATGGCATGCCCGAAGATTTGTGAGATCCGCGTTCGTGCTGTGCGTGTGCCCATGGAGCAGCCGCATAAGACGGCGAGTGGAAC
>Ga0302324_100024586_pt1 | contig 11594 bp, 11 predicted proteins | sample Palsa_T0_1_FD_201949 | JGI IMG/M metagenome (GOLD analysis project Ga0302324, IMG submission 201949) | Peat permafrost microbial communities from Stordalen Mire near Abisko, Sweden - Palsa_T0_1 | ecosystem: Environmental > Terrestrial > Soil > Palsa > Peat permafrost | place: Sweden: Abisko... | reverse complement strand
GCGCCCGCTACCCCGGCGAATACCCGGCCCTGCAAGGCGCCGTAGATGTGCACCGTACCGCCCGCGACGATTTCCGCGCCCGAGGCGACGCGGCCCATCACCGTGACGTCCCCGTCGATGTGCATGATCTTCTGGCCGGACCGCAGATTGCCGTCGTGATAGTGATTTCCGCGCGGCGGGGGCTGCAGAGGGGAAGTCGAGGCGGGCGATTCAGGGGTCGCCGCCGCTTCTTCGAATGCTTTGTCGGCTTTCGCGGGAGCGGGCTCCTCGACCGCGTCGTTGCCGTTCGCTGGCGAAGGCGCGGCGGACGCTGTGTCGGGGCCCTCCGGCGCCTCGTCGCCCAGAAGTTTGTCTACATTTGCTTCGCGGCCGCCGTTGACGATAGGCGGAAGATGGGGTCCGACTAGGGTCGGACTCGAGTTCTCGACCGCCATCACGCGGATATGGCGCAGGGCCAGTTGGCTCAGCAGAGTGCGGTACTCTTTCAGCGAGACATTGAGGCCGCTCATTTGCAGAATGACGGGCTTTGAGGAAAAGAAATTGGGCGTGCGGGCGAGCCACTCATCGAGCGCCCCGTACCAGTCTTTCAGCGGCGCCTTCGGCTCGAGCACGAAGGCGAGCAGCGAGCGAGCGCCCAGACCGACCGCCGAAGTTCGCCCGACATGCGCGTTCATGTTTGTTTCTACCCAGTGACCGCTCGTTAACGTTCATGACGCGACAATCGTTAGCGCTGGGTTAACAAGGCGGCTGCGGTTCTCTTTTTGATACAATCGCGCCGGATTGCCGCGGGCGGGAAGGCATCGCGGCGATCGCCAATCAGTCCGCCGCCTCGCGTTTCGACAAGGCGTCGATGTCCTCCAGGCGGCGAGCCCAGAAAGCCAGCATCACGTTCAGCCACGACCCAATGTCAGTCAGCGGACGCGGATCGAAATGATAATGGCGCTCACGTCCGCGCCGTTCGATTCGTACGAGTCCCGCCAGTCGCAACACCTGCAAATGCTCCGCGACCGCAGGGCGTCCGATCGGCATGTCAGCCGCGAGCTCCGAAGCCGACCGGGGACCGGCGCGCAACTCCATCAGCAAGCGCCGACGCATGGGATGCGCTAACGCTGCAAAAGCGTCCGCAGTCTTCTCGACGACGGCCACGTCCCGATCTCCCAAATCAACAACCGCCAATATGTCGGGGATTTCCGACATATCAAGCCAAGCCACCCGACGGAGCGCGGACTGCCGCCTCGCAATTGGAACTGGCGCACTTTGCTGTTGTTCGAATTATTGATCTGATTTTGTTACGGAATTCCACAGACTGGTGCGTCGGACACGCTGTTCAAAGAAGCCGGAAGATTCAGGCGGCGCGGCGTTGCGCGGCAGAAAACCGCATGTTACCTGACCGCCGCCGCGAGACGGGAAACTGCTCGGCGCGCGGCGGAATTTTGGTGGGGGAGCGTGGGGCGCCTGGCGTGAGCCGGAGACGTCACTCTCCTCCCTACAAGGGCTCAATCTTGGCCGAAGAGAACGATTTCGTTTCGGGGGTGGCGGGACGCTACGCGTCGGCGCTTTTCTCGCTTGCGCAGGAGCAGCGGCAGACTGGCGAAGTCGGCGCCGCCCTGGGAACGGTTGCGGCGATGATCGCCGAAAGCCCCGACCTGCAACGCCTCGTTCGTAGTCCTGTGTACTCCGCCGCTGAACAGACAAAGGCGTTCGGCGCCCTGCTCGACCGCGCCGGCGTCTCGGGAATCGCTTCGAATTTCGTCCGCCTCGTCGCCGCCAAGCGCCGCCTATTCGCGCTCAGCGACATGATCCGCGACTACAACAAGCTCTTCGACGCCGCGCGCGGCGTCACGCGAGCCGAGGTCACCAGCGCTGCGCCGCTGGCGGATGAGCAGATTTCCGCGCTGAAAGATCAGCTGAGGGGCACGGCCGGCAAAGATGTCGATCTGTCCCTGAAGGTTGATCCCGCCATCATCGGCGGCCTCGTCGTCAAGCTCGGGTCGCGCATGGTCGACGGCTCGCTTCGCACCAAACTCAACGCCATTCGAACCCGCATGAAAGAGGTCGGCTGATGGATATCCGCGCCGCTGAAATCTCCTCTATCCTCAAGACCCAGATCGCCAATTTCGGTACCGAGGCCGAAGTCACCGAGGTCGGCCAAGTGCTATCCGTCGGCGACGGCATCGCGCGCGTCTACGGCCTCGATAAGGTGCAAGCCGGCGAGATGGTCGAGTTCGAGAACGGCACGCGCGGCATGGCGCTGAACCTCGAAAGCGACAACGTCGGCATCGTCATTTTCGGCGCCGACCGCGAGATCAAGGAAGGCCAGACTGTCAAGCGCACCGGCGCGATCGTCGACGTCCCGATCGGCAAAGGGCTACTCGGCCGCGTCGTCGACGCTCTCGGCAATCCGATCGACGGCAAGGGGCCGATCCCTCATGAGAAGCGCGCCCGGGTCGACGTGAAGGCGCCTGGCATCATTCCCCGCAAGTCGGTCAACGAGCCGATGGCGACAGGCCTTAAGGCGATCGACGCGATGATCCCTATCGGCCGCGGTCAGCGCGAGCTCATCATCGGTGACCGTCAGACCGGCAAGACCGCCATCGCTCTTGACACGATCCTCAATCAGAAGCCGCTGAACGTCGCCGGCGCCCCCGAGGGTCAGAAGCTCTACTGCGTCTACGTCGCGGTCGGACAGAAGCGCTCGACCGTCGCGCAGTTCGTGAAGGTCCTCGAAGAGAACGGCGCGCTCGAATATTCGATCATCGTCGCCGCCACCGCCTCCGACGCCGCGCCGATGCAGTTCCTCGCGCCCTTCTCTGGCTGCGCGATGGGTGAGTTCTTCCGCGACAACGGCATGCACGCGGTCATCATTTACGACGACCTTTCCAAACAGGCGGTCGCCTACCGCCAGATGTCGCTTTTGCTCCGGCGGCCGCCGGGCCGCGAAGCTTATCCCGGCGACGTCTTCTATCTGCACTCCCGTCTGCTCGAGCGCGCCGCGAAGCTCAACCCCGATTTCGGCTCAGGGTCGCTTACCGCGCTGCCGATCATCGAAACGCAGGCCAACGACGTTTCCGCCTACATTCCGACCAATGTCATCTCGATCACCGACGGCCAGATTTTTCTGGAGACCGACCTGTTCTACCAAGGCGTCCGGCCGGCGGTGAACGTGGGTCTGTCGGTTTCTCGTGTGGGTTCGTCGGCCCAGACCAAGGCGACCAAGAAAGTTGCGGGCAGGATCAAGGGTGAGCTTGCACAATATCGGGAGATGGCGGCCTTCGCGCAGTTCGGCTCCGACCTCGACGCGGTCACGCAACGCCTGCTCAACCGCGGCTCGCGGCTGACCGAGCTTCTCAAGCAGCCGCAGTTCTCGCCGCTGAAGATGGAAGAGCAAGTCTGTGTGATCTACGCCGGCGTGAACGGCTATCTCGACAAGCTACCGCTCAATAAGGTGGCGGAGTTCGAGAGTAGCTTCCTCTCGACGCTGCGCTCAAAGCACGCCGATCTGCTCGATTCCGTCCGCACGTCGAAAGACTTGTCTGATGCGGACGGGGCGAAGCTGAAGGCGGCGACGGACGCATTTTCGGCGAGCTTCTCCTGATCGTTCCGTGTGAGAGGGCGCGATGCCGTCGTTAAAGGACCTCCGAAACCGGATCGCCTCCGTCAAATCGACGCAGAAGATCACCAAGGCGATGCAGATGGTCGCGGCGTCGAAGTTGCGCCGCGCCCAGGTCGCAGCCGAAGCCGCGCGGCCCTTCGCCGATAAGGTCGAGACCGTGCTCTCGAACCTCGCCGGCGGCGCCACTGACGGCCAGGCGCCGAGGCTGCTCGCCGGCAGCGGCGCCGACCAGACGCATCTGCTGGTCGTCTGCACCGGCGAGCGCGGCCTATGCGGCGCGTTCAACACATCCATCGTGCGTCTGGCGCGCGAGAAGGCGAATGCTCTCCAGTCGGCCGGCAAGACGGTGAAAATCCTCTGCGTCGGCAAGAAGGGCTTCGATCAACTTAAGCGCACGCACGAGAAGCAGATTCTCGAAATGATCGACCTGCGCGCGGTGCGCACGATCACCTATGCGACGGCGCAACCAATCGCGGCCAAGGTGATCGAGATGTTTGATGGCGGCGAGTACGACGTCTGCACCTTATTTTACTCCCGCTTCCGATCGGTAATATCGCAAATCCCGACCGCGCAGCAGTTGATTCCCCCAGAACTGCCGGAGAAAGCCCAGGACGCCCCGTCCTACGACTACGAGCCGGACGAAGGTGAAATCCTCTCGCAACTGCTGCCCCAGGCGGTAACCGTGCGCATCTACCGCGGGCTGTTGGAGAACATGGCTTCGTTCTTCGGCGCGCAGATGAGCGCTATGGACAACGCCACCCGCAACGCCGGCGAAATGGTGAAGAAATACACCTTGCGCTACAACCGCACGCGCCAGGCGATGATCACCAAAGAGCTCATCGAAATCATCTCGGGCGCCGAGGCGCTCTAACCTCTTGCGAAGGACCTCATAAGATGGCGAGTCCAAACAACATCGGCCAGGTCACCCAGGTCATCGGCGCGGTCGTCGACGTGAAGTTCGAGGGCGAACTCCCCGCGATTTTGAACGCGCTCGAGACCGTCAACAACGGCAATCGCCTCGTTTTGGAAGTGGCGCAGCATCTCGGCGAGAACGCCGTGCGCTGCATCGCGATGGATATTTCCGAAGGTTTGGTGCGCGGCCAGGAAGTGACCGATACCGGTCAGCCGATCTCGGTGCCTGTCGGCGAAGGCACGCTCGGGCGCATCATGAACGTCATCGGCGAGCCAGTCGACGAGGCCGGCCCGATCCCGATGGAGGCGCGCCGCGCTATCCATCAGCCGACGCCGTCCTATGTCGAGCAGTCGACGGAAGCGAGCATCCTCATCACTGGCATCAAGGTGGTGGACCTTATGTGCCCCTACGCAAAGGGCGGCAAGGTCGGCCTGTTCGGCGGCGCCGGCGTCGGCAAGACGGTGCTGATCCAAGAGCTCATCAACAACGTCGCCAAGACGCACGGCGGCAATTCGGTGTTCGCCGGCGTCGGCGAGCGCACGCGCGAAGGCAATGACCTCTATCACGAGTTCATCGAGTCCAAAGTCAACGCCGACCCACACCACCCCGATCCGAGTGTGAAGTCGAAGTGCGCGCTGGTCTTCGGGCAGATGAACGAACCGCCGGGCGCCCGTATGCGCGTCGCGCTCTCCGGCCTCACGGTCGCCGAGCATTTCCGCGACCAGGGCCAGGACGTGCTGTTCTTCGTCGACAACATCTTCCGCTTCACTCAAGCCGGCTCGGAAGTGTCGGCGTTGCTCGGCCGCATTCCCTCGGCGGTCGGCTATCAGCCAACGCTCGCCACTGACATGGGCGCGCTGCAGGAGCGCATCACCACGACGACCAAGGGGTCGATTACCTCGGTGCAAGCGATCTACGTGCCGGCCGACGACTTGACCGATCCGGCGCCTGCCACCTCGTTCGCGCACTTGGACGCGACGACGGTGCTTTCGCGAGGCATCGCGGAAAAGGGCATCTATCCCGCTGTCGACCCGCTCGACTCGACCTCGCGGATTCTAACCGCCGCCGTCGTCGGCAAGGAGCACTATGACACCGCGCGCGCGGTGCAGGCGGTGTTGCAGCGCTACAAAGCCTTGCAGGACATCATCGCGATTCTCGGCATGGACGAGCTTTCCGAAGAGGATAAGCTGACGGTCGCGCGCGCGCGAAAAATCGAGCGCTTCATGTCGCAGCCGTTCGACGTCGCCGCCGTGTTCACCGGTTCGCCTGGGGTGCAGGTGAAGATTGAAGACACGATCAAGGGTTTCAAGGGAATCGTCGAAGGCAAATACGATAATCTGCCGGAGGCGGCCTTCTACATGGTCGGCACCATCGAGCAGGCGGTCGATAAGGCCAAGCGCCTGGCCGAGGGCGGCTGAGCTCGCGCCGCACGCCTAGCCCCTCCGCGACTTACGCGGTGGGACGCGACCAACGGGACCGAACGCATGGCCGTCTTTCACTTCGAACTCGTCTCGCCCGACAAACTGCAATTCAATGGGCCGGCGCAATCGGTGCTCGTGCCGGGCAGCGAGGGCGATTTTCAGGTGCTGCGAGACCACGCCCCGGTCATGACCTCGCTTCGTCCGGGCGTCGTCGCCGTGGAGGAGGAAGGCGGGAAGGTTTCGCGCTTTTTCGTGCGCGGCGGTTTCGCCGACGTGAACCTGGGCGGTCTGATCGTGCTCGCGGAAACCGCGATGCCGGCCGAGGATGTCAACGCGGCGCGTCTCGATCAGGAGATCAAGAACGCCGAGGAAGATCTGGCGGACGCCTCGGAAGACAATAAGCGGCTCGCACAGGAGAAATTGGATCGTCTGCGCGAATTGAAAGAGGCGATGAAGCTCTAGGCGCGTGATGAAGCGTCGAGCTTTGGCGTTGGCGGCCGCATTCGCCTGCGCTCATACCGCCTGGGCAGCGGAACTGCCGTCCCGCAGCGCCAAATCCACCCTGGCTGACCAGGAGGCTCGCGACTGCACGATCGATGGCGAGCGCGGCGTTGAATTGCCGGGCGGGGCCTGCATGCGGATCAGCGGCTATGTCAGCACCGGCGTCTCCGCGGGGACGGTCAAACACTGAGCGCCCGCGCGGCGCGCCCATCTGATATTGGCGTCCCGCGGCCCCCTTTTGTTTGAGGTTGGAGCCGCCACAGCGCATCGGCGATGGCGATCGTCAAGGCGGATCTCGATCCCAGCATTCCGCCTCGCCCGCGTCTTTCAGGCCGATCGGATGCATCTCGCCGAGCAGGCTTCGATGTCCATCTGCCTCCAACTGTTCATTAAGGACGTCCGAATTTCGACACGGAATCTGCTAGTTGCCGACCGTATTGGTCAAGGGTTCGTTAACGCGTCGCGATGACAATCTGAGCGTCGTATTTGCGGGATTTTAATTATGAGCGTTTCGCCCGATCCAAGTGAGGAGCCCGCCGACCAGGGTTCGTCGCAACCCGAGACTCCGCGTTACAACCTTCCCGTGCCATTCGCAGGCGCCCGCTTCGAAGCGAAGCCCGAATCTATCGACCCAGACGCGCCGCCGATCGAATTGTTGACGTTCGACCTTCGGGGCGAAGAGACGGTTTCGGCAAAGCCAAGTTCCTCGCGAACGCCGCTCGATTGGCGACGAATCGCCGCAGCTGTTAGTCTGGCGACCGTCGTTTCGATCGGCATCGCGGCAGCGGCGGTTCATGTCGGCGAGACGCGGGTCGCGAGTGCGGAAAGCGCAACGGCCCGCTCGCTCTCGGAGCGGCTCGATACCATGTCGGCGCGCCTTGAATCACTCGACGCCAATCGGACTCACGACGAAGTCGCGAATTTTCGCAAGGTTCTTGCCGAGATCAAAAACAGCGTCGCGGGCGCCCACAATGTCAGCGACGGAGTCAACCAGCTGAGCGCCCGCGTCGATCGCTTGGAAAAAGAACAGGGCGGCAAGTTCGATAAACTGGGCGATCGCATCGACCGCGACTCTGCAAGTAGGCTCGCGGACATCGCCGGGAGGCTCGACAAGCTGGAGGCCAAAGCCAGCGGCGCAGGCGCGAGTGGAGCCGTCGCTCAACTCGGCGAACGGCTTGATCACATCGAGAAGGATCAGAGCGCTCGGCTCGACAAGTTGGGTGAACACCTCGACCACGACGCCTCCAGCCGAATTGCCGAGGTGACTGCCCGTCTCGACAAATTCGAAGCGAAAATTGCGGCAAAGCCAGCGGTCGCCGGGGTCGCGCCCTCCCCGACCAAGCCGGCGCCGGTCGCGAGCGCCGTCACGACGAAGTTCGCGCCTTCCGTATCTGATGAGGTTACAGGTTCAATTGAACGGCCACGTCCACAGCTGCGCGGCTACTATCTCTCCGAGGTCCACAACGGTTATGCGATGATCGACAGCCCCGCCGGGGAGATCGCAGTCGCACCGGGCGACATGCTGCCGGGCGGGGGGCGAGTTTTGCGTATCGAACGCCGCGGGCGAACATGGGCGGTGGTCACAACGCAGGGCCAGATCGTAGCCATGGACGACTGATTGATTGGCGCCAACTGCTAGTTAGCAAACAGGCGCGTCAGCAAAGTCTTACGATTTTCGAGTTTTTTGTCTCCGGCCAAACAAGCACGCGCATGCGCGCCCGTGATAGTCGATGAAGACCAAAGCTCAATTAGACCATTAGACGCACCTCGCTCTATATATATCTGATATTATTAGATAATTTTGTATATCCAGAGCGGCGGTCGAGACAAATTCTTGTCAGACGCCGCCGTCTGCGGCATAGTGTGTGACGATGGCGGCAGTGGACGCTTGTTCGTCCCCCTTCCACACGCACCCCGGAAACTTTGCTTATGTCGTCTGTCGCAGAGCCCGCGCCCAAGCGCCGGCGCGTCGCCCTCGGTCCCGTCGTTCTTGCTGCTATGATCAGCGGCGCAAGCCTCGGCGAGATCGCGCGCTCTGAAAAGATCTCCGCCAAACGCGTCGAGAAGCTCTTGCGCGAGGAACTGTACAAGCGCTGGATCGCGCCGACGCGGGACTACGCCCGTCTACAAATTGCGCGGCTCGAGACCATCGCCTTGCTGCTCAAGGATAAAGCGAAAGCGGGCGATCTGCCGACGATAGACCGCCTGCTCAGGGTTCTCGACAGGCTCGATCGTTACCACGGATTCAACAAGCTCGCGGCGTACTCAGCGCCTTCCCACGAAGACGTGCGAGCTAAGCTGATCGCTAAAATCAACCAAGCGGCACGCTTCCCTGGGCGCACCGAATGAGCGAAGCGCCGAACCCGAAAAGTTCGTCCAACCTCAGGTCGCTGCTCTCACACCTACTTGAAATGCCATTCTCGGAGCGTAGTCAGCTCCTCTCGAAGCTGACGCCCGAGGAGGGCGCCGAGCTCTACTATGATTGGTTGGCCTGGAGCCGGCTGGATCAGCAACCCCCAGAGGGCGATTGGGTATATTGGTTGATCTTAGCCGGTCGAGGCGCCGGCAAGACTCGTGCGGGCGCGGAGACCATCCGCATCTGGGTCCGCGATTATCCGATCGTCAACCTAATTGGCGCGACTCGGCATGATGCGCGCGAAATCATGGTTACAGGCGAGTCGGGCGTGCTCGCAATATGCCCCGACGATGAGCGCCCCCACTATGCCCGCGCCTCCGATCGCCTGGAATGGCCGAACGGCGCTGTCTCACAAATCTTCTCCGCCGAGGAGCCCGATCGACTGCGCGGCAAACAACATATGAAACTTTGGCTCGATGAGCTCGCCGCTTGGCGCGATCCGGACGCGTTCGATCAGGCAGTGCTCGGGCTGCGCCTCGGCGATCGGCCGCAGGCGGTCATCACAACGACACCACGGCCCACCAAACTCATAAGACAGCTCGCTAGCGACAAACATGCGATCGTCACGCGAGGCACGACTTTTGAAAACGCGCGCTTCCTCGCGAAAGCTTTTCTCGAGCGAATCGCTGCGCGCTTTGAAGGGCGTGCGATTGGACGACAGGAGCTCTACGCGGAGATCGTCGAGGACGCCCCCGGCGCCCTCTGGACCCGCGCGCTGATTGAACGTCAACGTCTGCCATCTGACCGCCCGGCGGAGGAATACGCCGAAATCGTCGTTGGCGTAGATCCGCCTGCCCGCTCGGGCGCGAAGGCGGACGAATGCGGGATGGTTGTAGTCGGCCGTACGGCCGGCGGGATTATCCATGTGCTCGCCGATCTCACAACCCAGGGCGAGACCCCCGGGGAGTGGTCCGCACGCGTGGTCGCTGCTTACCGCCGCTTCGCCGCCAATCGCGTGGTGGCGGAAATCAACAACGGCGGCGAGATGGTGGCCGAAGTGCTGCGGCAGAACGATCCGAATTTGCCGGTGCGCAACGTGACCGCCACCCGCGGCAAATTCCTCCGCGCGGAGCCTGTTGCGGCCGCGTATGAGCGGGGCCTGGTGTTTCATCTCGGCGTGTTCACCAAGCTCGAGGATCAGCTCTGCACGCTCACGCCGGACTTCGATTCCCGCGCCGCAGGATATTCACCGGATCGCGCCGACGCGCTCGTTTGGGCGGTGGCGGATCTGATATCGCCACCGTCAAGTCAAGCCCGCACGCTCTTGGATTATTACGCGAAGCAACTGAAGGACGAGTGAGGCTTACCGCCGTGGCTCGAAGCCCGGCGCCGCGACCGAATGCAGTACGTCGCCGAGTTTCCGGTGAAACTCGGCAGCCGTGAATTGCGCGTTAACCGCGTCGGTCTTGTCATCCTGGGGCGCTGGGCATTGCACAACGGCGCCGCCGACGCCGCGGCTGCGCAGCAGCGCTTTGAAGTCAAGCTCCAGCTGTTCGCGATCGCGCGCTGCGGGAAAGACGCTAGTGATCCAGATTTGCTTGCCGCCGCCAGATTCTGCGACACAGAAAGTCCAGCTTGCATGCGCGGGTTGGGCAACGGCGGCGAGCAGGATGACCAGCGCGAAACGCATTTCGAAACTCCGGGGCGTGGCTTAACCGTCGTGGTTTCCCGGCGCAAGCGCGGGGTTGGAACAAAAAAAGAACATTTCCTTGACCGCGTACGCCGTTACGAGTAATATCCACTACACTGGAGAAAAAGGGATCGGAGCCGAACGGCGCTCCGGCATCTTCTCTGAGACCTCCCTCGATATGGATTTGCATGAAGTTGTACGAATAGTACGACTCCGTGCATATTCACCAGGAGTTACGAACAAGATGGATGCGCTAGACTTGTTCATGCCGCTGACGAAGGTGGATGTCGACTCGCGGACGGTCCACGGGGTCGCGACAGCCGAAGCGCCGGACCGGGCTGGCGAGATTTGCGATTATGAATCCACGAAACCCTATTTTGAGGCCTGGTCGGCTGAGGCGCAGGCGGCAAGCAGCGGGAAGTCGCTCGGCGCGGTGCGCTCGATGCACCAGCGAATTGCCGCCGGCAAGCTGACCAACATTGCCTTTGACGACGAGGGCAAACAGATACTCGTAGCCGCAAAAATCGTCGACGACGACGAATGGGCCAAGGTCGTCGAGGGGGTCTATACCGGTTTCAGCCAAGGCGGACGCTATGTTGCGCGCTGGACCGACGAGAGCACCGGCCTCGTCCGTTACACTGCCGATCCAACAGAAATTTCGCTCGTTGACGTGCCTTGCCTACCTGGCGCGACCTTCCAAGTCGTGAAGGACGGCATCGTCGAGGAGCGCGCCTTCGTCGCCGCGACGGTCACTGAGCCGCCAGTCGGGAAGGTCGTAGAGACGCCAGCGCCAGGGCCTGCGACGCCGACGCCGCCTCCTCCCGAGGCGCCGCAAGCCCTCCCCTCCCAGGCGCTGGCCAAGGCCGCGCTCGCCATTGCGAGCGCGGCCGACAAATTGGAGCGGGCGATCGACGAAAATTCGCGCCTGCGCGCTGCGCTAGGCCTCGTGACGCCGCAACTCAACGAACTCGCCAAGCGCGTCGCCGAACTCGAGGCGCAGCCGCGTCCGGCGCGGGCGGCGCTGCGGGCCGTACCGCGGGAACTCGACGCCTCAAACGAAGATCGGCCCGGCGGGATCGAGGCGGCGATCAAGACGCTGA
>Ga0302324_100024585_pt1 | contig 11594 bp, 12 predicted proteins | sample Palsa_T0_1_FD_201949 | JGI IMG/M metagenome (GOLD analysis project Ga0302324, IMG submission 201949) | Peat permafrost microbial communities from Stordalen Mire near Abisko, Sweden - Palsa_T0_1 | ecosystem: Environmental > Terrestrial > Soil > Palsa > Peat permafrost | place: Sweden: Abisko... | reverse complement strand
CGCCGCTGCCGTGCGCCGGCCGCACCTTGGTCGCATCGCCGCCGTAGCGAAACTCGGTGTAGTCGCGTTCACCGCAGTGAGGACAGGGAATTCTCAGCATCGCTTGGGGGCTCGCGGGCTTGCCCGCATCACGGGTGGTCGGGTCATTGCTTGTACGTCCATAGCCCGGTGCCGTACTCATCGAAGCCATTGTTGCGCTCGAAGCGATCGAGCGACAGATGACGTATCAACGGATGCTCGGTCTCGTGCGCGATCGTGTGCGCAAGGCACCAGCCCGTGGCCGGCGTCGCCTTGAAGCCTTGATAGCACCAGCCGCCGTTCAGATACAGGTTCCTGAGCGGAGTTCGTCCGATGAACGGACTGCCGTCGGGCGTCATGTCCTGGATGCCCGCCCAATGGCGCAGCAGCCGCAAGCGCGAGATCGACGGCATGAGCGCCACCGCGCATTCAGCGACGGTCCGAACCTTCGGAAACTGCCCGCGCTGGGTGTAGGTATTGAAGCCGTCGATATGGCCGCCGAATACCAGACCCCCCTTGTCGGACTGCGAGATATAGAAGAGCTCGGCGCCGAAGGAGAGGACGTGATCGAGGAACGGCTTAATGGGCTCGGAAACGAAAGCCTGCAGCAAGTGGCTCTCGACCGGAAGCTTAAGACCCGCGAGAGCGGCGACTTGCGAGCTGTGGCCGGCGACCGAGATGGCGGTGCGGCCGGCGCTGATCCGCCCACGGGTCGTCGCGACGCCCGTGATCCGATCGCCCTTGCGCAAGAAACCCGTGACCTCGCATTGCTCGATGATGTCCACGCCGAGCCGATCCGCTGCGCGGGCGTAACCCCAGGCGACCGCGTCGTGGCGCACGGTGCCGGCGCGACGCTGCAGCAGGCCGCCGAAGATCGGAAAACGCGAGTCCGGCGAGAAATCGAGGAACGGCAGCATCCGCGCGACGTCGGCGCGCTCGAGCAGCTCCGCGTCGATCCCGTTCAAGCGCATGACGTTGCCCTTGCGCGCGAGCACATCGAGCTGCGAGGGCCCATGGGCGAGGACGATCTGGCCGCGCTGCGAGAGCATGACGTTGTAGTTGAGCTCGTGCGAGAGACCTTCCCAGAGCTTCAACGAGTGCTCGAAGAACTGGGTGTTGCCGTCGATCTGGTAATTCGAGCGAACGATCGTCGTATTGCGCCCGACGTTGCCCGAGCCGAGATAGCCCCGCTCGAGCACCGCGACCTTGCGTATGCCGTGATTCGCAGCGAGGTAATAGGCGGTCGCGAGCCCGTGGCCGCCGCCGCCGATCACGATCACGTCGTACGACGGCTCTGGATCGGGGGCACGCCACGCGCGCTGCCACGGTGCGCCGGTCACGGCGCGCCGCAGAAGCGCGAGAGCCGAATAGCGCGAAATCATGCTCGAGCCCTAAAGGCGCCGTCGCGGCACGGGATAGCGGTCGTCAAGTACGGGTCGGCTTTGGTTCACAGAAGAGTTTTATCGCCCGCTTGCTACGACGAGCCTCGGGCCGCATGGTAAACAGATGAAGCTCGGCCGACAACTCGGCGTGACCGGCGCTTATGGCGCCGGCGGCGGCACACCGACAACTCGCGAGTCGAGCTCGCGATCGCTTTTTCTAACGTAAACATCTGATTTCTCTATATGATGAGATAGGCTGTTCCGCTCCTCGAAGGAAAGCTGCCATGGAATTCAACCCATCCTTGAAGATCAAGGTTCTGTCGTCAGTCGATGCAGGCTCTCTCATCCTGTTCGGCGATACCTACGGATTCTGCACCGTACGCGAGGGCGATCCTGCCAAGCAGCGCGCGGTGATTCGGTACGATGGAACCGCCTTCCAGTACGAGGTCGGCGCCTGGCCTCAAGTCATCGACTTCGGCAAGGACTACACGATAAGTCCGGATCTGGCGACATTCGATCCTGATGTGGCGCCGGAGCCGAACGGCACGCTCTATTTCCTGGACGGCTCACCCACCCTCGTTCTACCGATGGGCTCATCGATCGGATTCGTCAATCTCGCGACGGGCTCCGTGTCGTCTCGTGCGTCGTGGCCGATCGTGAGCGGCTTCCGCTCCTGGAGAGCCGGCGTGCCCATCGACGCCGAGCTCGTGCCGCTGATCGAAGTAGGTCCCGAAGGCACCACATTCGGCGAGGGTGAAGCGTTCGAGCCGGAGCAACCCTAAAGACAACCGCGCAACCGCTGTGATCGAGCGCCGGCGGGAAACTGGGGCGAGGCATCGGGGGGGAAGTAATGATGCTGAAATGGATCGAGCGCTTCGAGACTTGGATCAACTGGGCCGTTCTTCTCATGATGGCGCTGGTCGTACTGATGCTGGCGGTCGGATTCGCGATCGACCTCGGGCGCGACATCCTCACCTACCCGTCGGGGACGATCAGCAACGAGCAGATTTATGGAATATTCAGCGATCTCCTCTTGATCTTGATCGGCCTCGAGCTGATGCATACGGTCAAGGTCTACCTGCAAGACCACACCGTGCACGTTGAAGTGATCCTGGCGGTCGCGCTGGTCGCCCTGGCGCGCAAGGTCATCGCGGTGAATCTGAAGGATCAGGGAAGTGCGATCGGCATGGCGCTGTTGATCATTGCGCTGGCAGGCAGCCATTGGCTGTTGCGTCGACCCGATAGCAAGCCGTCGTGAGCCAGGTCCGGGCCGAGAGGCCGGCGCGGGCTGCCATGCGCCTTCGCACGCGAACGCTGCAGCAAAGCTCTCCGTCTCAACCGGGCTTAATGTTGTGGTTCATGTGGAAGAAGTTCGTCGGATCGTATTTGCTCTTCAATGCGACCAGCCGATCGTAGTTGGGTCCGTAAGCCTCGCGAACGACGGCCTCGCCTTCGTCGGTGACGTAATTACTGTATGCGCTCGGCACCAGGAACGGCCTCAGCGCTTCGCAGCATTCGCGGTTCCACCGAATGTTCTTCTCCGAGTCCCGCGGGTTCTCCCACATCGACCAAGCGAGCAAGTTCCAGGAATACTGCCGATGAGGAAAGGCCGTTGCGGTAACCGGAACCCGGGTGGCCGCGCCGTGCCAATGTTCGATGAATGGCGCGAAAGTGTAACGAGACGGGCTGTTGCCGACCCACGGCACCAGTGCATCGATGGTTGCATCATCCATGCGACGGATGAAATTCGATTTGGTGTAGACCAAGCGCCCCGGCGGAAAGAAAGACTCGAACATCCCTTGCATCTGCAAGTAGGTGATGCCGCCGAACGCATCGGCGATCGGCGCGCCGAAGCGCCGCAACGGTGCCAACACCCTTTCGCCCTCGGACACGGGTCCGCAGTAGCACCCCGCGACGCCGAAGACGGGGACTCCATCCGGGAGAGTCAGCGAACCGCCCTGAGTGACCAATTCGTCGGGGCTGTCCGCGGCGAACTCACGCCAGAACTTCAGGACCTCCTTCGCCTTTGCCGCCGGATAGAACACCGCACCGCCGAGTACCGGACCCACCTCATGGAGTGTGTATTCGAGCGAAGTAACGATTCCGAAGTTTCCGCCGCCGCCGCGCACCCCCCAAAAAAGATCCTGATTTTCGCCGGCGTTCGCCGTGAGCAGGCGCCCGTCGGCAGTGACCACATCCGCGCCGATGACGTTATCGATCGCAAGTCCATACTTGGCGTGCAGGTTCCCCCATCCGCCGCCGAGCGTAAGGCCGGCTATGCCGACGGTGGGCACCACCCCGAGTGTCGTGGCCAGCCCGAATGCCTGCGTTTCCCGGTCAAACTCTCCCAACTTGAGTCCGGTTTCGGCTCGCGCGATTCGCCGCGCGGGATCGACGCGCATGCCCTTCATCGAGGACAGATCGATCATCAGGCCATCGTCGCAGATCGACTTGCCGGCGACACTGTGCCCGCCTCCGCGGACGGCAACCACAACGTCATGGTCGCGAGCGAAGCGCACACACGCGATCACGTCGGCGGCTCCCGCGCAGCGCGCTATGAGGGCCGGCCGCCGGTCAATCATGGCGTTAGGCATCACGCGGGCGGCATCGTAGCCGGGATCTCGAGGGCGGAGGAGCTGACCGCGAAGAGACTCTTTGAGCGCCTGAATCCCGGATTCCGAAAGCATGGATGTACCTCCCTCGTGCGGCGACGTGAGGCCGCCGCCCAGAGTCCTTCTAGAGCACCCGTATCGGTAAAGTCCTCAATGAAACATCAATTTTTGGATAAAGTAACACGCCATGCTGAGCGTTCGCGCCAAAGCCTACGAATTCGGCCCCTATCGCCTCGACCCCCTGGGCCGCAGCTTGCTGCGCCGCGGCGAACCCATCGCCTTGCCGCCGAAGGCGATCGAAGTGCTGCTACAGCTGGTCAGACATCCGGGAAGCGTGGTCAGGAAGCCGGAGCTCATCGAAGCCGTCTGGCCCGAATCGTTCGTCGAAGAGGCGAATCTCAATCAGATGATTTTCTTGCTCCGGCGAGCTTTCGGCAACGACGGTGGGGAGGAATACATCGCGACCGTGCCGAGGCGCGGCTACCGTTTCACTGCGGGGGTTCGCACGGTCGAAATTCCGCACCGTATCGAATCGATCGCCGTGCTGCCGCTCGCGAATCTCAGCGGCGATCCGGCGCAGCAATATTTTGCCGACGGAATCACCGAGGAGCTGATCGCGGAGCTTGCAAAGATACGGAGCCTGCGGGTGGTATCCCGCACCTCCGTCATGCGTTACCGGGAGACGAAGGATCCGCTACCGCAAATCGCGCGCGCCTTGCGCGTACAAGCGCTGCTCGAGGGCTCGGTGATGAAATCGGGCGATCGCTTCCGGATTACCGTCCAATTGATTCACGCCGCCGCGGACCAGCACCTGTGGGCCGAGACCTACGAGGGCGCAATCTCCGAAATTCTGGGCGTGCAAGCGCAAGTCGCCCGTGATATCGCCGCCGGTGTCCGCGCCGAATTGAGCCACGACGAGAGAGCCCGGCTCAGTACCTCGCGCACCATACATCCGGAGGCGTATTCGCTGTACCTCAAAGGCCGCTATAACGCGCGCATACTCACCGAGGACGGGCAGCGCAAGGCGATCCGATATTTTCGGGACTCGATCACGTCGGATCCGCGCCATGCCTCTGCGTATGCCGCCATTGCCGAGTGCTTCATCGAGCTCGCTTATTTCTTCGGCATGGAGCCGAAGCAGGCCTTCCGAGAGGCCGAGACCGCAGCGGTCAACGCCGTGCTGCTGGATGAAAAGCTGGCCGAGGGGCATGCGGCACTCAGCTTGCTGAGGCTCCTCAACGATTGGGACTGGCGTGCAGCAGACGCAGAATCCGACCGCGCCGTCGCCCTGGCACCCGGCGATGCCTATGTTTACTGGAAGCGCGGCGTGTGCTTGCGGTACGCGGGGCGCAGCGAGGAGGCCGTGGCAGTGCATCGTCACGCCGAGTTCCTGGATCCCTTCTCGGTCGTTGCGATCCAGGAAGTGGGATGGGCCTTATATTACGGTCGCCGTTTCGATGAAGCCGTTGAACAGTTTCGGAAAGCGGTGGAGCTCGAGCCGGCATGGGACCAGCTTTACTTCGGTCTAGGTCAGACGCTCATACAGCAGCAGCGTCATGGAGAGGCGATCGCCGCGCTCCAAACTGCCGCGCGCATGGGCCCGGGCAATGCGTTTACCGAAGCGGCGCTCGCCTACGCACTCGGGCGCGCGGGGCGCCGCCAGGAAGCTCGATGGGCGTTGGATCAGCTCAGCGTGAAGTACGCTTACGTTCCCCATTGGTTTCATTCAATCGTGCGCATCGGATTGGGCGACAACGAAGGAGCGCTGCAATCCTTGGAGAATGCGTTCCGCGATCACGAACCTTGCCTCGTGAGCCTGAAAGTGGATCCGGTATTCGATCCTTTGCGCGGCGAAGCGAGGTTCGCGGATATGGTGCGCCGGGTTGGGTTGCAGCCGTGAGCCTCGTGACGTGATTCTGCGCTGTTGGCGGAGAGGGTGGGATTCGAACCCACGATCGGATTGCTCCGATGCCGGTTTTCAAGACCGGTGCATTCAACCGCTCTGCCACCTCTCCGTTATCTTCCGCATCACCTAGCTGCGATTGATTGTGCCTCAACTATTATCGCGAGTTTTGGGGTCAATGTTTCCATTTTGTTTCCACTCTGCCCCATTAGACGCGCGAGAGCATCCCCCGCACCCTGCCGCTCTCGCGGGATCGCATATCTGGCGAAACGACGAGTGGGGGATTATGATCATTTCTGGGAAACGGAGGTCTCAGTGGTGAGCAAACAAGAGCAAAAACTGAAGGCGCTCGAGTGGTTCAAGGACTGGAGCAACTATATGCTCATAACGACAGTCGCAGCGTTGGGATGGGTAGCTGCGGCGCCCGTTTACCATGGATGGGGACGACGGATTACCCTTATTAGCCTGACGCTCTCCACCATATTCCGCTAGTGAACGAGCTCCAGGTTGGCATGTACAGTGGAATCGCGCTCTTCGCGCTTTGCGCCGCTCTCCGCGATGTGGTGGCGACCGGCGCAGATACGGCGCTAGGGTTGCTCACGCCGGCGGGCGTCGAGCTCGCCGGCGCCCAATGTTCCTGTTTGTCCTTCACAATTGCGTCCGTGCCCGTCGAGTACGACTCGGATATACCGGACCTACGGTACAGAGCCGCTCCAGGGCTTGTAGTTGGCGTTCTCGAGCGTCACGCGATCGCCGTGCTCAGTGGTCCAACCATTAACGAGCCTGCTGATATCTGTCTGTGATCTGGCGGGAATGTAGAGATCGTACCTGCGACCGTCATTGACGGAAGTGTGAGTAAGGTTTGCCATCAAGGGCAGCGGACTACCAGAGGTGTTCTCGATCACCAGAACGTAGCCAGCCCTCGGGCCAAGCAGCGACGCGCGGAATTTTACGTTGACCGGCAGCGGCGGTAGCTTCGCTTCCCGGTCGGCCTGCACTTGGTAGCCGACGGCCGCCGTGACAAGTACCACCAAAATGACCCAAGTAAAGGGATGTGTCTTGCGTGGCCTCCGGCTGCGCCGGTGCGATGCTCTCGGACGCGCTAGGGCTGGGCTGTTCTGGCATGGGCCTCAGCGCTGAACGATACTCGAAACTGTATGGACTGGAGGCGAGCCATGGCTAACCGAAAAAAGGGCGCGGTCTTGCTGCGCGCTCCTTTTGAGGGCGAGGCTACGACGTCGGTCAGCCCACATAGGCAAACGGGTGCGCAAGCTTGACGATCAATTCGGAGCTGAACGCCGATTCACCCTGTGACTCACGCTCCGCAATACGAGATACCGAAAGTTCATGATCGACCATGAACCTCACCAGGGGGACGTCCTCGGGTGGAGCCACCTCAAGTAACGACTGGAATCGATGTGCATAAGGCAGCGCGAGCTGCGCCAGAGTCGCCATCGCTTCCTTCCACGATTGTGCCGCAAACTGCTCAGCGGCCGCGGCGCCGGCCGCTCTATGCCGTTCCTCCTCGATGAGGCTGACTCCATGGCGTGCCAGCAGTGGCCTGAGCCTCACTTTGGCCTCCGATTCAAGCTGCAGGAAAAGTCCGAGCTTGTACTTTTGGAAAGGATCCGTCGTCAACTCCATCCATCGGTTCGCCAGGCCCTCGCCGAGGACTTCAGCGGCATACAATTCTCCGATCCCAGTCAGATATTCCTGCTTATCCATTTTTCGCTCCCTCGATTAAATTGACATGATGACAAGTGACGCCGCCATCGGCGTCGCGGCGGCTAACTCGCCGAAGTACACCTCGTCCGGCGTTCCGTACCGGAGGGCTTGATGAGAACGGCGCGCCCGAGCGCTTTGCTCACCGTCACGATGTCGGTGCCGGCGCCGAGCAAGTTGCTCGCGAATGCATAGCGCAGGTCGTGGAATCGTACCTGACGTAGGCCGGCGCGACGGAGCGCCGCATGGAGCCCGGTGCGCAGTACGACATTCTGTTCGATGACGCCGCGCCCTCGCCTTCCGCCTTCGGCAGCTTGTCCATGTTCGAAACGGAGTTCCGGGTCGCGAATCCGTGCTCGTCAGCATAGCGCAGGATGCCCACCAGGAGCGTCAGGCACTTGTTGGTGGTGCGTGGGCCTGGCGTCAGCGGTCGGAGGCGCCAGGGCTCGGCGGAGCGCAAGTATCTGTTTTCACTCACGCTCGCTTTTGCTCGGTGAGGTATTAGTTGGTTTTCAAAACCGGTGCATTCAACCGCTCTGCCACCTCTCCGTCTGAAGCGACCGCCGCGAGCCGCTGAATTTTGCCCTATTGGACACACTCCCGTCCCCCCATTATCCTTCCATTCAAATCCGGCGGCCGATCCAAACCGCCAGGCGTACTGCCATCGTTCCCGCCACAGTGACAATGATTATTCTGGTATCGCCCGAGTCAATGGGCGCCCCGCTTCATGGAAGATAAAGCGGCGCTCCTCAATCAGCTGCGAATCGACCGCACAGAAACCCCCGGTCCCGGATCCGCCCGGATCTGGATCGTCGTGGCCGCACTGGTCGTGATCGGCGCGGCGACGGGCGTTTGGTTCTGGGTGCGCTCCTCCGAGATTCCGGTTCGCCTCGCCGAGCCGCAGCCGGTTGCCGACGCGGGCGCGGCGAGCGCGGGGTCCATCCTCGACGCCTCCGGTTACGTCGTGGCGCGCCGCCAGGCCACGGTGGCGTCGAAGATCACGGGCAAGATGGTCGAGCTCGACATCGAGGAAGGCGACCGCGTCGAGGAAGGCCAGGTCATCGCGCGGCTCGACGACAGCAACGTGCGCGCGGCTTTGGCGGCGACCCATGCTCAGCTGGAGTTTGCCAGGGCGGGGCTCGCCGAGACTGAAGTCAACCTCGCCAACGCGCGGCGGGACTTCGACCGGCAGACGAGCCTCATCAAGGGTCACTTCGTGAGCGAGGCCGCCCTCGACAACTCGAAGACCTCCATGGATGCGTTGACGGCACAGCTCGCCACTCAGCGCAGCAACATCGAGGTGGCGGAGCGCAATGTGGAGGTCGCCGATCGCAATCTGGCGGACACGATCGTGCGCGCGCCCTTCACGGGCATCGTGACGGTGAAGGCCGCACAACCCGGCGAAATCGTCTCGCCATTGTCCGCGGGGGGCGGATTCACCCGCACCGGCATCGGCACCATCGTCGACATGGATTCCCTCGAGATCCAGGTCGACGTGAACGAAAACTTCATCAACCGGGTCGAACCGGCCCAGAAGGTGACCGCGAAGCTCAACGCGTACCCGGACTGGCAGATTCCGGGGCACGTGATCGCTGTCATCCCCACCGCCGACCGCAGCAAGGGCACGGTCACGGTGCGTATCGCACTCGATCAGAAGGACCCGCGTATTCTTCCTGAAATGGGCGTTCGGGTATCATTCCTCGCGAGCTCCGCGAGCGACGGAAATGCCAAGCCGGTGCCGGGCTTGAGTTTGCCACCCGAGGCCGTGCAGGTATCGGGTTCGGTCGGCGTGGTGTACGTCCTGCACGACTCCACGGTCGAGCGGCGCGCGGTAAAACTCGGTGCGAGCAGCTCGAATCAGGTGACCGTCTTGTCGGGTTTGCGGTCCGGCGAGCGAATCGCGATCGGTGATTTCGCCCGCTTGAAGGACGGCGTCAGGATTCGCATCGAAAACTAGCCGCGGCGACGCGGCAGCATGGGATGAACGCATGAGCGAGACCATCGTGAGCCTGCGCAATGTCGTCAAGCATTACACGCGCGGCAAGCAAGACGTGCCCGTGCTCGACGGCTTGGACCTGGACATCGCTAAGGGCGAGTTCGTGGCGCTCATGGGCCCGAGCGGCTCGGGCAAGACCACGCTGCTCAACTTGATCGGCGGGCTCGACTCGCCCACGTCGGGAGAGATCACCGTTGCGGGCGAGCGCCTGGACCGCATGAGCAGCGGCCAGCTCGCTCGCTGGCGCGCCCATCACGTCGGCTTCGTGTTCCAGTTCTACAACTTGATGCCGATGCTGAACGCGCAGCGCAACGTCGAGCTGCCATTGCTCCTCACGCATCTGTCCGCGTCCCAGCGGGCTGCGAACGCGCTCGCCGCCTTGACCCTGGTCGGCATCGCCGACCGCGCCAAGCACAAGCCGGGCGAGCTCTCGGGCGGTCAGGCGCAGCGGGTAGCCATCGCACGCGCCCTCGTCGCCGATGCGCCGCTCCTGGTGTGCGATGAGCCCACGGGCGATCTGGACCGCAAGTCTGCCGACGAGATCCTGCACTTGCTGCAGATCTTGAACCGCGAGCACGGCAAGACCATCGTGATCGTGACGCACGATCCAAAGGCGGCAGAGTTCGGCAGCCGGAGCTTGCACATGGACAAGGGCGCGCTGCTCGATGCCGGCACGCTCGCGGCCTGAAGAGCCCGGCCCATGAAATACCTACCCCTGCTCTGGGCAAATCTGTGGCGCAAGAAGACGCGCACGATTTTCACGCTGCTGTCGGTGGCCGTGGCGTTCCTGCTGTACGGCGCGCTCGCGACCATCGATGACGCATTCGAGAACCCGCAGACGGGCTTGACCGGCGTCGACAAGCTCATCACGACCAACAAATTCTCCCTCACGCTTCTCCTGCCCTTCTCCGACGTCCAGCAGATAGCCGCCGTTCCCGGCGTAGCCGTCGTGACCTGGATCACCTGGTTCGGCGCGTACTACCAGGAATCGAAGAATTTCGTGTTCGCGCTACCCATCGACACGCCCACCTACTTCGATCTGCACAAGGATGAATTCGTGGTGAGCGATTCGGAAATGGAGGCATTCCGCAACACCCGCTCGGGCGTGCTGGTCAACTCCGCGCTCATGAAGAAGTTCGGCTGGCACGTGGGGCAGAAGCTGCCGCTGCATTCGACCATATGGACACAAAAGTCCGACGGCTCGCTGGACTGGACCTTCGACATCGTCGGCACATTCAGCGTGAAGGATCCGACGCAGGCAGGGCAGCAAGCCTCCACCGTATTGTTTCACTACGAGCTCTTCGATGAGGGCCGCAGCTTCGGCAAGGGCCAGGTCGGGTGGTTCGAAGAGCGCGTCGTCGATCCGTCGCAATCCGCGCAGCTCTCTCAGAAGATCGATGCGCTATTCGCGAATTCGCCGAACGAGACCAAGACGCAGCCGGCCAAGGATTTCGCCATGTCGTTCGTGAAACAGTTCGGTGACGTGGGATTCGTATTGCGCGCAATTCTTGGCGCCGTTTTCTTCACCCTCCTGTTTCTCACCGGCAACACCATGATGCAGTCGGTGCGCGAGCGCACGCCGGAGCTCGCCGTGTTGAAAACCTTGGGATTCAGTGATGCCAAGGTACTCGGCCTCGTGATCGGCGAAGCACTCCTGCTTTGTCTGCTCGCCGCCGTCGTCGGCCTCGCGGCGAGCTATGCCTTGATTCCGGTGGTACGAAGCGTGCTTCAGGGCATCGTGACCTCGCCCTGGCTGATGCCCCGCGGACTCGGCCTCGCGGTGCTGCTTGCGCTCCTGGTCGGCACTCCGCCGGCGCTACGCGCGATGCGGCTGAACGTAGTCGATGCTCTGATGGATAAGCGCTAGTCATCATGTAACGACCGGCTCCCGATTTGCAGTAGCGCGGATTACGCTGTGAGTCGGGAAAGACCGCGGCGCAGAGCCGCATACAAATGGGAGC
>Ga0302324_100024584_pt1 | contig 11595 bp, 5 predicted proteins | sample Palsa_T0_1_FD_201949 | JGI IMG/M metagenome (GOLD analysis project Ga0302324, IMG submission 201949) | Peat permafrost microbial communities from Stordalen Mire near Abisko, Sweden - Palsa_T0_1 | ecosystem: Environmental > Terrestrial > Soil > Palsa > Peat permafrost | place: Sweden: Abisko... | reverse complement strand
ATCAGTCCTATCGCATTTACACCACGCTCGATCCCGATCTGCAGAAGGCGGCGGCGCAGGCGGTCGAGATGGGCATCAAACTGGTCGACGATCAGGTCACCAAGATGCGCACCAAGAAGGTGAAGGTAGGCAAGAAAGTGGAGACGCAAGTGGCGCAGGGCCCGCAAGCGCAAGTGGCGCTGGTTGCGCTCGACCCGCACACCGGTGCGGTACTGGCTCTAGTGGGTGGAAGGGACTACGGCTTCAGCCAATTAAATCATGCCTTATCGAAGCGGCCGACCGGTTCTATTTTCAAGCCGTTCGTTTATGCCGCGGCGATGAATACCGCGCTTGACGGCTCGGCCATGGTGATAACACCGGCTTCCACGGTGACCGATGCGCCGACAAGCTTCGCCTATGGAGATCAGATCTACGAGCCACGCAACTACAAAGAGGAGTACCACGGCGATGTCACGCTGCGTTACGCGCTGGCCATGTCGCTGAACAACGCCACCGTGAAAGTGGCGGAGGAAGTGGGCTACGACAAAGTGGCGGACCTGGCGAAGTTGGCGGGAATCGTTTCGGTGAAGGCGACGCCGGCCATGGCGCTCGGCTCATACGATGCTCCTCCCATAGACATGGCGGCAGCCTACACATCATTCGCCAACAACGGCACGCGTCTTTCCCCAATCCTGGTGAATTCGGTGCGCAACGCCAAGGGGGACGTGGTGGCGAACTTCCAGACGGACCAGCGGCAAGTGCTCGATCCGCGGATTGCCTACGTCATGACCAGGATGATGGAAGGCGTAATCAACAACGGGCTGGGCTATACGGCGGTTCGCTTGCGCGGATTTACCCCGCCGGCGGCGGGCAAGACGGGCAGTTCGCACGATGGCTGGTTCGCGGGATATACATCCAACTTGTTGTGCGTAGTTTGGGTGGGTTACGACGATTACAGCGATCTGCGGCTGAGCGGCGCGCAGACGGCAGCGCCCATCTGGACCGAGTTCATGAAGAAGGCCGCCGCGTTGCCGCAGTACTCCGGCATGAAAGCCTTCGTGCAGCCGACGGGCGTGGTCGACGTGCAACTGGACAAGGCGACAAACCGCCTGGCAACGCCTACGTGTCCGGACGATTACGAAGCAGCCTTCGTAGCAGGCACCGAGCCGCGCGAGACCTGCGATCAAACCGGTGCCGTAGCGGGATTCTTCAATCGACTCTTCGGCGGCGGCGGGGAAAAAGCCTTGCCGCCTCCCGGGCAGGACGCCAACGCGCAGGACAGCCAGGATCCCAAAAAGAAGAAGGGCTTCTTCGGCAAGATTGCCGGAATTTTCAAGGACGACAAATCCACCCCACCGCCCAAGCCACCGGATAACAGCCAGCCCGCGCCCCACTGATGCAGTCTGTAGGACGGACGCTTGCAAGACTGTCATCCTGAGCGGAATTTGTCGCGCGAAACGCGCAACAAATGGAGTCAAAGGATCCCTATTACGCTGGCTTCCCACCTGCCAGCGGCAGATTCCGACCACCCCGACACCATCGGCCCCGCTCAAGCTCTATATCGGCGCCCACTCCAAATGCTCGCGCTGAGACGACGAGAACATCCACTAAAACATTTCCACAGCCCCTTGTGACATCTGACCTTGTGCCTCCCACCAAACTTGCGCAATCATGGTCGAGGCCGTGACGGTCGGGAGAACCCCAATCGTCGAGTCTCTAAGTCCTTTGCTGTCTAGATTTTAGTACCTAAGTCCTTTGGCATCCGGATTTTGCGGGGAAAAACGCCGTAACATGGTGATTCCAGAGATTGAGGGGGGAGGGGGGATACTCCGGATTTTCGGGGTGAAAGCCCGACGCCGTCGTGCTCCTTCAACCTTGCACAAACTTTATTTCAGTTGGGGTTCCACAGCCGGAATCGTCTGCCACGCGGCCTCAAAATTATGCGCCGCCAAGTCAAAACTGTGGCAGAATGGCCTTGTTGGAACTGGTCGCTTTGGGGGTGCGTATGTCCTACCGAAAGGCCTGCCTGATTCTCCTCGTTGTCATTTCAACTACTGCCGCACTGGCGCAAGTTTCTCATTCGGACCAGGTGCAGATCGCGCCGCCCCTGGTGCGCGCCGTTGAACCTCCGGCCCCGGATGCAACCGCGGCAGATCTGGAGCAGGAAGCCGACCGCTTGCGCGGGGACAAGCTTTATCTGGATGCCCTCGATTATTACCACGCAGCGCTGACCAAGAAGGCGAATGATGCGTGCCTGCTGAATAAGATTGGCATTACGGAACTCATGATGCAGCGCTATAAGGAGGCGCGGAAATCCTTCGAGCGCGCCGTCAAGTCCGACCATGAGTACGCCAACGCCTACAACAATCTGGGCGTGGTTTTGTACGAGAACAAGAAATTCGGAGCGGCGGTCAAGCAGTACGAGAAGGCGATTGCGAGGGACAGCAGCGCGGCGTCGTTCTACAGCAATCTGGGGGCTGCATATTTTTCCAAGCGGGAATTTGACCCCGCCGTGGCGGCTTACCAGCATGCACTGGAATTGGATCCCGAGGTGTTCGAGCGGACTTCGCGCGCCGGCGTGCAGGCGCAATTGCCGAGTCCCGAGGACCGCGCCCGCTATAACTACACTGTCGCGAAGTTGTACGCCAAGATGGGCTTCTCGGACCAATCGCTCGAGTATTTGAGGAAGGCAATGGAAGCAGGCTACAAGGATCTGAAGAATGTGTACAAAGACGTGGAGTTTGCGGAACTGCGGAAGAATCCGCGCTTTACGGAATTGATGGCGTCGAAGACACCTGTCGTCTCGGATTAGCGATTGATCGCGGTGGATTTGCCGTTCGCATACGCACAGAAATTACAAAGTTTTACAAAATTAGACGGAACTTCCCTGAGTTCTGGGGTTTAATCATTGCAAATACTCCTGAAAACAACAGGGTGAGTAAGGAGAAACGGTAGCCCATCGGATGCTGACCCGAGCACGCCCCAAGCAAGCGTCCGGTGGGTTTTTTCTTGAGCGATTCGCAATTAGCAGTTAGCACTTGGCCCTTCCCGCAGATTCTGAATAACCCGCGTCCTTTGTCGATTCGGAAAGCTAATTGCCAAATGCTAATTGCTAGCTGCTTCTTTTCGGACTTCTCTCGCCGATGTAATCTTCCACCACACGCTTCCACTTGCCTTGGGCCTTGAGAATGAACTCAACGGCATCGCGCAGTGCGCCTTCGCCCCCGGCGTGTGGCGTGACATAGTGGGCTTCCTTCTTTACCTCGGCGCGGGCGTTCTTCACGGCGATGGCCAAGCCGCCGGCGCGCATGGCGGGGAGATCGATCACGTCGTCGCCGACGAAGGCGGCTTCTTCTGGCTTCAACCCTGCCTTCCTCACAACTTCGTCGAAGCAGGTGCGCTTGTCGTCCACGCCTTGATAGACAAATTCGAGCTTCAGATCGCGGGCACGGAGCGCGACCGTTTCCGAAATGCGCTTGGTGATCAGCCCAGTCTTGATGCCGCCGAGCCGGGCCAGCGAAATCGAAGTGCCGTCGTGGGCGTGAAAGCCTTTGGCCTCGATCATGCTCTGGCTATGCAGACCGAATCCACCCTGGCCGCCGTGCTGGGCGGATTGCTGCAGCACACTCTGCTGCGAGCCAGCGGGAGCGGGGAAGATAAACAGCTTGCCATCGGTGAGGACGCCGTCTACGTCGAAGAGGAGGAGCTTGATTTTGCGGGCGCGGGCTTGAGCGGAGAGTTTTGGCATCGCGGAATTCTAGCATTGCTGTCAGGCGGTGACTCATGGGCGAGCGATCCACAGGATCGGAAAATGTCGCCCGAGTTTCTCGAAGTCGCGATCGGAAGTCACTAGCGTGGCCTGCCGCTGCAATGCAAGGGCGGCCGCGACGCAATCTACGTAAGGGATTTTATGCACGGCCTTGAGTTCGCCTGCCTTCAGAGATTGCAGAAGATCCACCGGGATGATCTGGATCGGCAGATGAGAGAGGGTGGCGACAACGTGACGAGCTTTTTCTTCGCCTGCTCTTTGCCAAGTGAGGTAATAGACCTCGCCGAGGTTCAGCACCGACATACACAGCAGCAATTGCTGGCGGCGAGCGTCCGCCAGCAATTGTTCCAACTTGCCGGCTCCGAGGCCGGCTTGCAAATAGTGAACGACCGCGCTTGCGTCGAGCACAAAACTCCTCATCGTAGTTTCTCGATACGGTGTTCGCGCTCACGGTCTTCAAGCAGCGAGTAATTTCCCTTGAGTGAGCCGCGTAGCTTGCGGATCAGATCGTCGGTAATGGGCAGCAGCGCCACCCGTTCTTTGTCGCGGAAGACGCTGAGACACGAGCCCTCTTTCAGGCCCATCTCCTGCTGCAACCAATCTGGCAGGACCACAGTTCCGCCGGGACCCACAAAGGCCGTTGCTGAGCGCATCTCGTCGAAGCCGCTAAAAGCTGCGGTTGGATTTTGTGGAAGCTGCGGCAAGGCGTCCATGCCGTCCGGCTGGGGCGCGGGCGCGAGATGGGGCGAGCCTTTGGAATAGATCTCGTCATACCAATCGACCAGCGGTTGGTACTCAGCAGGAAGCTCGGACCGGTCAGGGCGGATTTTTCCACCTTCGCGATCCGGATGAAATGGGTCGCCTCGTTTGAAAAGGCGCCTGCGGCCTCGTGTTGTCTCCAGCAGGATGCGATGACGAAGGGGATTCGGGGATTTATTCGCGACGCAGTGCTTCGAAATAAAGACCTGAAGTCCCGGTCTGAAACCCTTGACGAGTTTTTCGCCGGTCGCCTTTTCGATGATTTCGTGCCCGGAGAAGTCGAGCGCTTTCGAGTTCTCGCGGTGCAATAGGGCTGTGGCCAGCCAAACGGAATCTGCAAGGGTCATATCTCAATCCTCCGTGAGTGAATATACATTCACTCTTACATTCAGTCAAGGGAAAACCGTTATGTCCGCGGGTGAGGCGAACAATTTACGAAATACTCTCTCCTCGTTACAATAAACCAATGCCGTCCCTTCCTGACTTGCTGGGCTGGGCTCACCCTCTCGTCGCGGAGTGGTTTGTCCAGCGGTTTGCTACGCCTACCGAACCTCAGGAGCAGGGATGGCCGCACATTCTGGCTGGGCGGACCACGCTGATTTCAGCGCCCACCGGGTCCGGAAAAACGCTGGCTGCGTTTCTTGCTTGCATTGACCGTCTGGTGCGCAAGGCGCTGGCTGGAGATCTGGCTGATCGAACCGAAGTCCTCTACGTGTCGCCGCTCAAGGCGCTCGGCAACGACATTCAGAAAAATCTCGAAGTGCCGCTAGGAGAAATCTTGGCGATGGCCGGGGAGCGTGGGCTGCTCATGCCGGAGATTCGCACTGCTGTTCGCACCGGCGACACTTTGATGCACGAGCGGCGCGCCATGCTGAAACGGCCGCCGCATATCCTGGTGACGACGCCGGAGTCGCTCTACATTTTGCTCACGGCGGATAAGAGCCGGGCGATTCTGCGCGATGTCGAAACGGTGATCGTGGATGAAATCCACGCGGTGGCCGACGACAAGCGTGGGGCGCACCTGACGCTGTCGCTGGAACGATTGGAGGCGTTGGCTCACAGGCCGCCGGTACGCATCGGGCTTTCCGCTACGCAGAAGCCGATTGAAGAAGTCGCGCATTTTCTGACGGGCAGCTCTGACTCTAAGAGTTCGCGGACTGATGCGGTGATCGTCAACATCGGGCACAAGCGCAAGCTCGATCTAGCTGTCGAAGTTCCGCCCATGCCGCTGGGACCTGTGGCTTCGAATGAAATGTGGGACGAGGTCTACAACCGGCTGGTGACGCTGGTGGAGCAGCATCGCGCGACGCTGGTGTTTGTGAATACGCGGCGCATGGCGGAGCGCGTGGCGCATCACCTGGGCGAGCGCATCGGGGAAGAGAATGTGGCGGCGCACCACGGCAGTCTCTCGCGCAAGCTGCGCCTGGCGGCGGAGAAGAAGCTGAAAGAAGGACAGGTGCGAGTGTTGGTGGCGACCGCGTCGCTTGAACTGGGAATTGACATTGGCACGGTGGATTTGGTCGTGCAAATCAATTCGCCGCGCGCGATTGCGGTGACGTTGCAGCGCGTGGGACGGTCCGGGCACTGGCGCGGGGCGGTTCCCAAGGGGCGACTTTTTTGCACTACTCGTGACGATTTGCTGGAGTGCGCGGCTTTGGTGCGCGCGATTCGGCAGGGCGATCTGGACCGGCTGATGATTCCGGAATCGCCGCTGGATGTGCTGGCACAGCAGATCGTGGCGGCTTGTTCCGCCGAAGAGTGGAGCGAAGATGAGATGTTTGCGCTGGTGCGGCGCGCGTATCCCTATCGCAATTTGGCGCGGGCGACGTTCGATTCGATTCTGGAGATGCTGGCCGAGGGCATTGCGTCACGTCGCGGGCGTTATGGCGCATATCTGCACCGGGATCGAGTGAATGGCAAGCTGCGGGCCCGGCGCGGGGCGCGGCTGGCGGCGATCACCAGCGGCGGGGCGATCCCGGACAACTCGCTTTATGCCGTAGTGGCGGAGCCCGATGGCATTGTGGTGGGCACGGTGGATGAAGACTTTGCCGTGGAGAGCAACCGCGGCGACATCATGCTGTTGGGTAACACTTCGTGGATGATTCGCCGCATTGAAACCAACGCTGGACGCGTATTGGTGCAAGATGCACACGGCGCTCCGCCGAGCGTGCCATTCTGGCGAGGAGAAGCTCCGGCGCGGACCGAAGAACTTTCGGCGCATGTGGGAACTCTGCGGGAAAAGATCAGCGAAATGCTGCCACATACTTCGCCGGTAGGATTTTCCGCGACGCAACCGGAAGTGGCCGCGGCAGTGCGCTGGCTTAAGGATGAATGCGGGCTCGATGATTCCGGCGCGGAGCAGGCGGTTGAATACATTTTGCAAGGCCGGGCAGTGCTGGGCGCGGTGCCAACGCAGACGACTGTGATTGCGGAACGCTTCTTCGATGAAGGCGGTGGGATGCAGTTGGTGATCCACGCGCCGTTCGGGGGACGCATCAATAAAGCCTGGGGACTGGCTCTTCGCAAACGCTTCTGCGTCGGGTTCAACTTCGAGTTGCAGGCTGCGGCTACCGACAATGGTCTTAACATTGCTTTGGCCGAGCAGCACAGCTTTCCGCTGGCAGATGTATTTCACTTCCTGCAGGCGGCCACGGTGCAGCCGATTCTGGAACAGGCAGCGCTGGATTCTCCCATCTTCGCCACGCGCTGGCGCTGGGATGCGAACCGCGCGCTGGCGCTGTTGCGCTTTCAAAACGGAAAGAAAGTTCCAGCACAGATTCAGCGCATGCGCTCCGACGATCTGCTGGCGTCGGTTTTTCCCGACGCTGCTGCGTGCTTCGAAAACATTCAAGGCGAGCGCCAGATCCCGGATCATCCGCTGGTGGGCGAGGTGATGAAAGATGTGCTCACCGAGGCGATGGATATTGACGGGCTGAAGTTTGTACTCAGCGGATTGGCGGATGGACGGATTCGTTGTCTCGCGGTCGATACGCCGGTTCCATCGCAGTTTTCGCACGAGATTCTGAATGCCAATCCGTATGCCTTTCTCGACGACGCACCGCTCGAGGAGCGGCGTGCGCGCGCCGTGCAGATGCGGCGGATGCTGCCGGAGTCAGTGCTCGAGGAGGTGGGCGGACTGGATCCGGCGGCGATTGCCCAAGTGCGGGAAGAAGCCTGGCCGGATGTGCGCGATGCGGATGAATTGCATGATGTGCTGCATACGCTGGTGGCGCTGCCGAACGTTGGTCCAAGTTTCGGCACCAATCAGTGGAAGTTTCATTTCGAACGATTGGTCAGCGAAGGCCGCGCCGCATCGGCGATGTGCGATGGCCGGCTCTATTGGGTAGCGGCGGAGCGCGCCAGGACTTTTTCAATGTTGTTTCCCGAGGCTACCTTCGCGCAAGAGTTGGCCGCGGTCGAGGCAACGGTCCCTACTCGCGACGATGCTTTGCTTACGCTGGTCACGGGATGGATGTCGCATTTGGGACCGACGACCGCGACGGGACTGGGGGAGACTTTGGGGATTCCGGCGTCCGAGATCTCGGGCGCTCTTCTTCGCATGGAAGCCAGCGGAACAATCCTGCGGGGAAACTTCAGTGGTACGGCAGAGCGGGCGGGGGCGCCGGCTCTACACCAGGCTGCTGCACACGAGCACGAGACTGAATGGTGCGAGCGGCGGCTGCTGGCTCGCATTCACCGGTTGACGGTCGCGAGCTTGCGCAAGCAGATTGAGCCGGTTACGGCGGCGCAGTTCATGCAATGGCTTTTGCGCTGGCAGCACGTGGCTGCGGGGACGCAGGTCGCAGGCGAGCGGGGCACGCTCGAAGTTTTGCGGCAACTGCAAGGGTTTGAGATTCCCGCGAATGCGTGGGAGCGGCAGGTGCTGTCTCGGCGCATTGTGGACTACGATCCCAAATGGCTCGATCAGCTTTGTTTGACCGGGGCGGTGGGCTGGGGAAGGTTGTCGCCGCACCCGGCAACGCTCGAGTATCCTGCGAGCCACGGAACGGAGTCTCAATCAGGCGCAGCTCCTCGCCAGCGGCGAGTGATTCCTACCAGCGTCGCGCCCATCACGTTCTTCATTCGGGAGGATGCCGACTGGATGACCCCGCGGCATCCGGGGGCGGAGCAAGGCGCGAACAGTGGTCTGAGCCATGGAGCGCAGATGGTGCTGGATTTTCTACGGCAGCGAGGCGCATCGTTCTTTGCCGATATCGTACGTGGCACGGCTAAGCTGAAAGCTGAAATCGAGACTGCGCTTTGGGAACTGGTCGCTGCGGGCCTGGTGACCGCCGACGGCTTCGACAATCTGCGCTCGCTGATCGATCCCAAGCGGCGGGCCGGGCAGGGCAGCGGGCGCACGACGCGTCCGCGGCATAATGCTGGACGCTGGGCGCTGCTGCACACCGATGAAGTTGTCGAGAGGCCTCGGGCCGTGGAAGCGGCCTGCTGGATGCTGCTGCGGCGTTACGGCATTGTTGTCCGGGACGTGCTGGCGCGAGAGGCGAACCTGCCGCCGTGGCGCGAACTGCTGGCGGGCTTCCGGCGGCTGGAGGACCGGGGCGAGATTCGTGGCGGGCGTTTTGTCGATGGATTTCTGGGCGAGCAGTTTGCGCTGCCGGTCGCGGTAGAATCTGTGCGAGCGATGCGCAAGTTCGACGCTGGGCAGGAAGCCATCACGCTGTCGGCCGCCGATCCGCTGAACCTGGTGGGGATTCTGGTTCCGGGTGAACGCGTGCCGGCAATTTCCGGTAACAGTGTAACTTTTCGTGATGGCGCGGCGATCGATGGGCCGGTGATCGCCGTGCCTGTGTTCGCAGCATCGGAGGGCAACGATGCTGTGGCAAGTTAGCTACTGGTTGGAACGACCCAAAAAACCAGGGATCCGATGAGGGGGCTCCTCGGATCCCTGATTTGCGCGAACTCGGCAAGAACGGAAACAAAAGCGCTTCCCCTATCGCCTTTTACCGAGCACCGACGCACACCCCTACAATGCATGCGCAATGCCAGTCGGCGCGGGCTTGGCAAGAAATGCACCTATCCTTCCAACTCACTCTCGGCAAAGTGTTTATCGCCTGGGTCGAGGTAGTGCCGGCGGGTGCTGGGCCAGTAGTTAGCGCCACCAGCTATCCGATCGGATAGCAACTCCTATCTGTTCGGATAATGGAACAGCTTCAGTTAGAGAATGAATTTAGGGTCAAAGTGTGATAAGAAGGCCGCGAGGTGAGGAGCTTGCGCCCCAGACTCCTGGTGCTTTCCGGGCCCTTGAAAGACTCGATAATTCCTCTGTCTGAGGGAGAAGTCACGATCGGACGGGAGGCGTCGAACGGGATCGCGATCGTCGACCCTTCGGTTTCGCGAAAGCACTGTGAGTTGAGCGCGCAAGACGGAAGATTCCGGGTGCGGGACCTCGACAGCCGCAACGGAACTCTGGTCAACGGTGCCGCAATCGAACAGCGAGATTTGCAACACGGAGACGAGATCGCCGCTGGCGATTCCTCCTTTTTGTTTCTGCTGGAAGACGCCGACGAAGATCTTACTCCCTCTGCGGGCCGGGTGGAATTCGAGGATGCCCAGGCTACCGCGGAAACCACCATCATCCATCCCAGGGACGTGGTCTACCTGCAGCCGGATCGCTTGGTGCGCGAGTTGCCCGCGACTTCGCACGTGGCCCGCAACCTGAACGCGCTGCTCAAGATCAGCCGGATCGTGCATGCGATTCGCGACCTTAACGATCTGCAAGGACAGTTACTGGACCTGATCTTTGAGGTTGTTCCCGCGGGCCGGGGCGCCATCCTGCTGGCGGATAGGGAGGGCCATGAATTCAATTCCATGTTCGCCCGCATGCGGCAGACGGGGCAATCCCAGTTGGTCAAGGTGAGCCGCACGGTTGCGCGCCAGGTGCTGGAGCAGGGGATTGCAATGCTGGGCAGCGATGTGCCCGGCAGCAGTGAGTTGCGTGATGTGGAGAGCCTGGCGGCGTCGCAAGTTCGCTCACTGTTGTGCGTGCCCTTAACTGTGTTTCAGCGGGTGATTGGGTGCATTTATCTCGACAGCGATAGTCTGGGCAGCCGCCTTACCGAAGAGCATCTGCAGTTGGTGACGGCGATCGCCGGCATCTCCGCGGTTGCACTGGAGAATGCCCGCCGTCTGCAATGGCTGGAGCAGGAGAATGAACGCCTGACGGTAGAGATCAGCCAGGAACGGAGCCTGGTTGGAGAAGGCGCGCGCATGAAAGAGGTCTACCAGTTCCTGAAGCGCGTGGCGCCCACCGATTCGACGGTGTTGATCGAGGGCGAGAGCGGAACCGGCAAAGAGCTTGCGGCGCGGGCCTTGCACCGTAACAGTCCACGGGCCGGCAAGCCGTTTGTGGCCATCAATTGTTCTGCGATTCCGGAATCGCTTCTGGAGAGCGATCTGTTCGGCCACGAGCGTGGAGCGTTCACGGGAGCCGCGTCCCTGAAGAAAGGACGGCTCGAAGTTGCCGACGGAGGCGTAGTTTTTCTCGACGAAATCGGTGAACTGGCTCTCGCACTGCAGGTCAAACTGCTGCGGGTGCTGCAGGAGCGTGAGTTCGAACGGGTCGGGGGGACCCATCCCATCAAGGTGGATATCCGCCTCATTGCCGCTACCAACTGCAACCTGGAGCAGGCCATGCACGACGGCAAGTTTCGACAGGATTTGTATTACCGTTTGGCGGTGTTGAAGATCACGATGCCAACGCTGCGGGACCGCCGCGACGATATCCCGATGCTGGTGCGCCATTTTGTGCAGAAACATGCGAAACGCTGCAAAGTGAAGCCCCGGCCAATTTCCCGCGAGGCCCTGGCCTGCCTGGTGAACTACGACTGGCCCGGCAACGTGCGCGAGCTGGAAAATGCAATCGAGCGCGCCCTGGTTCTGGGCGCCTCGGATGTGATTCTCCCCGAGGATCTACCGGAGTCTCTGCTGGAGCGCACTTCACCGCCGGAGATGACCGAGGCGAAATATCATGCGGCAGTCAAGGAATTGAAGAAGCATCTGATTCTTGACGCCGTGGAGCAGACGCAAGGCAGCTACGCCGACGCCGCCCGCATTCTGGGCGTGCA
>Ga0302324_100024583_pt1 | contig 11595 bp, 9 predicted proteins | sample Palsa_T0_1_FD_201949 | JGI IMG/M metagenome (GOLD analysis project Ga0302324, IMG submission 201949) | Peat permafrost microbial communities from Stordalen Mire near Abisko, Sweden - Palsa_T0_1 | ecosystem: Environmental > Terrestrial > Soil > Palsa > Peat permafrost | place: Sweden: Abisko... | reverse complement strand
AAATCCCGTTGGGACGGCGTCCGTAGTAATACTTATCGTCCAGCCCCGAGAGTGTTCCCTGCGCGCCGCAGCGAAAATGGTGATCCATAAGATTGTGACCCAGCTCGCCCGAACTGCTGCCTAACCCCTCTGGCCAGATGTCCGTCGCCGAGCGCATGAGCAGCCAGGCTGAATTGAGAGTGGAGGCGCAGAGAAAGATGATTTTCGCCGAGTAATCGGTCGTCTGTTCAGTCACCGCATCCAGCACCCGCACGCCGAGGGCGCGTTTTTTGTCCTTGTCCATCAACACTTCGGTGACGATCGACCAGGGTTTCAGCGTGAGATTGCCGGTTTTCATCGCGGCTGGCAGCGTGGAGGACTGAGTGCTGAAGTAGGCGCCATAAGGGCAGCCCAGCCAGCAGGCGTTTCGATACTGGCAGGGAGCGCGGCCTTCCAGCGGCTTAGTGGCATTTGCGCTGCGCCCGATGATGACGCGGCGCTTACCGCCGAATGCATTCTTCAGTCGGCCCGCAACCTGTTCCTCGCCGCAGTTGAGCGGCATCGGCGGCAGGTATTGCCCGTCTGGAAGCTGCGCCATTCCTTCGATCGAGCCGGAGATTCCCGCATGCTTTTCCACATGGTCGTACCAGGGCGCAAGCTCGGCGTAACGAATCGGCCAGTCGACCGCGATTCCCTCCTTGGCGTTAGCTTCAAAGTCAAAGTCGCTCCAGCGGTAGCTTTGGCGTCCCCAGGTTAGGGAGCGCCCACCCACTTGGTAGCCGCGAAACCAGTCGAACCGCTTCACCTCCGTGAACGGCGACTCCTTCTCGTTGACCCAGAAGCCAAGGTTCTTCTCATTGAGCGGATAATCCCGCTTGAGCACAGGGTAGGCCTGTTCCATTGCATAGGTGCGGCCGCCGCGGTGCAAATATTCCCACGGTGCTTTGGTGGCGTTAATGTAATCCTTGATGTGTTCGACATTGCGGCCCCGCTCCAGAAGCAGGACCCGCAGCCCCTTCTCTGTGAGCTCCTTTGCCGCCCACCCTCCGGATATGCCGGAGCCGACGACAATCGCGTCATAGCTAGCACTCTGCATTATTATTCCTTGATAAATCTGCGATGCCCCCAATAAGCCTTCGCAGCCGTGGCTTTGAGCATATTCTACGCATATCCGCGCGAATAATAAGGAGAGGCGAATGCCCTGCACAGTTCAGCGCGCCAGCCGCCGCGGCGTTCTGGCATCACTGGCCGCCGCAAGCGTTATCGCTGCGAATGGGCTCCGCGCCGCCGGCAGTTCTGTGCCGGCCGGCCGGCTCAGACAATCGGTATGCCGCTGGCCCTACGCGCGCACGCTGCCGCTGTCCGACTTCTGCCACCGCTTAAAGCAGATCGGGTTCGACGGCATCGATCTCCTGTTTCCGGATGAGTGGTCCGCCGCCAAAGATGCGGGGCTTGCCGTCTCCATGGGCTATGCCAGTCGACGAGATAAATTCATCGCGACCGGGTTTAACGATCCCGCCAACCACGCGATGCTGCTCGAGGAGCTGGAAATGGCGCTGCCGCTCGCGGCGAGTGCGCACGTGCCGAACCTCATCGCCATGTTTGGCAATCGGGTCGCGGGTATCGGCGACGACGCGGCCGTCGCCAACTGCGTCGCTGGCCTGTCGCGGATTGCACCGCTAGCCGAAAAGCACAACGTGACCATCTGCGTGGAGCTGCTCAACAGCAAAGTGAATCACCCAGGCTACCAGGGCGATCATACGGCATTTGGCGTGGCGGTCATGAAGGGAATCAACTCGCCGCGAGTGAAGCTGCTGTACGACATCTATCACATGCAGATCATGGAGGGCGATGTGATCCAGACCATCCGCGACAACATTGGCTTCATCGGACATTTTCATACCGGTGGTGTTCCCGGCCGCCATGAAATCAACGGCAGCCAGGAACTCAACTATCACGCGATTGCCGTCGCCATTGCGGATCTGAATTATCGGGGTTATGTGGCACATGAGTTCGTGCCGACTCGCAGCGAACCATTCGAGTCGCTTACGGAGGCATTTCAGCTGTGTACAGTATGATTCATCAATACTTGACTACTGCCTGTCTTGGCTTCCTGATTTTATCGTTTGCTGCCGCCTCCCTGGCTGAGGCGCCCGCGACGCTCGACTACGACTCGACAATCAAACAGGGTACGGCGCAGCTTCAGACGGGCAGCGGCGATCTGGCCCTGGCGTCCGGGGAGGCCGCCATCAGAGCCGCTCCAGGTCGCTGGGAAGGTCACGCATTGCTCGGGCGCTCACTGCTGAGTTTGAAGCGCTACGAGCCGGCGGCGGATGCTTTGAGCAAGGCAATCGAACTCGCTCCGCAGTCCGAGCAGCCAACGTTGCGCGACTTGCGTCGACAGTGCCTGTTGGCCGAAGCCGGATCGGTGAGTACTGTAGCGTCAGCGCCGGTCGCGACAGCCGTGCCTGGTCAATCTTCTCCTGCCGAGAGCAGGATGAGCATCGAGACTGCACGCCGCATTGTCTCCGCGAATGATGCTGAGTGGTTAGACGCATCCACCGGGCTCACCTGGGCCAGACCCTGGTATTACCCGCCGCAGGCCGCAAGACAATGGAACTTTACCGATGCGCAGTCATTTTGCTCCACCCTCACGCTGGCCGGCTACTCCGACTGGCGCCTTCCCAGTGCCGAGGAGTTGCAGCACGTTTTTTTACCCTCCGCCTCGGGATGGCATGAAGCTCGGCCGCGATTTGTCGAAGGCTACGGCCTGAATAAAGCCCTGTCGCAGGGCACTTGGGCGCCTGCCTCGTTTACCGTCAATGGCATCAAGTTCCAGGGCAATCGTCTTTTTTTCTGGACGAACACGCCCGGAGATCGGATGGGCGAGCATGTCGGCTTTTACTTTGGGGAGCCTCACAGCATTGACGATGGCGTGAAGGCCGGTGAGTCGCAGTGGGGCCATATGCTGAACCCATTTCAGGGTTCCGCGCTGTGCGTCAGAGCGCCGACTCCCTGAGCCGATCCGACGCCGCGCTGCGGCGACGCGCCTTCGTTGATCCCCAGCGCGCCCTGTGTCGATATGTCCGCTTTCAGATGCAGTCCCGAGCGCGTGGGATTATCCTCAACGTCCCGAAAAGGAAAGTCCCATGCCCACCTTGCACACCCGTCCGATTCTGACGTTGAGCGATATCGATCAGATAGCACAGGCCGCGCGCGCAGAAGCGCAGCGTAACGAGTGGAACGTCACGATTGCGATCGTCGATGAGGGTGGCCATCCGCTCTCGCTGCTGCGCTTGGATGGCTGCCCGCCGGTATCGGCCTATATCGCGATGGAGAAAGCCCGCACCGCGGCCCTTGGCCGCCGTGAGTCCAAGGCGTACGAGGACATCATCAAGGGCGGACGCACGGCGTTCCTGTCGGTTAGTGCCCTGAGTGGGCTGCTCGAGGGTGGAGTGCCGATTTTGATCGACGGGCATTGCATCGGTGCTGTCGGAGTTTCGGGTGTCAAATCCCAGGAGGACGCGCAGGTTGCGAAGGCCGGCATTGCGGCGCTGAGCGCTGCTTAATTCCCCGCAGCAAAACAGAATGGGTCGCTGTGCTTCTATAACTTGATCCGCGACAGGCGGCTTTGTCGTAAAACCATCGACTCTCCAAGAGTGTATAGGTCGTGTACATGAACACTTTTGATGCTACCAAGACCTCTCTTCGAAACAGGTACGACTCCGACGTGCCGCCTAACCTGCTTGAGTTCATGCTCAAGAGCTGGAAGCCCAGCCGGGGGAACCCCTCCGGAGCGCTGCCGAACGCCGGCAATTTTCGGCTGCGGCGTAAGCGACTGTCGAAACAGTTTGCCGGCGAACTGCTGGTCATTCCCAGCGGTCACCCGAGGGTTCGTGCCAACGATACCTATTACGCCTTCCGACCTGGCACGGATTTCTACTACTTGACAGGTAACCTCGAGCCGGATTGCGTGCTCGTATTGCGGCCGGGAGGTCTGGACTCCGAAGACCACGAGGCGCTGCTCTTTGTCGAACCCAATCCCGGCAAAACCGACGCTACCTTCTTTACCGACCGGATCAAGGGCGAGTTGTGGGAAGGACCGCGGCTGGGGGTACGCGATAGCGAGGCGCGCTATGCCGTGGCCTGTCGGCCGCTCCCGGAGCTAGAGTCGGTCCTGACGGCGGCGCTCGCGGTGCCCGATGCGCGTTGGCGCGTGCTGCGAGGACTGTCCGCTATCACGGAGAAATCGCTCGGTCGCGACGGCAAAGCACAACGTGAGCGCGACGAGGAGTTTGCAACTTACCTGTCGGAGATGCGGCTCGTTAAGGATGCGATCGAGGTCAAGGCGCTGCAGAGTGCAGTGTCCGCCACCAAGCGAGGATTCGAAGATGTGATCGGACGCCTGAAGACTGCCGTCAGCGAACGTGAGCTCGAGGGGGTGTTCTGGACGCGAGCCCGGATGGAAGGTAACGATGTGGGATATTCCTCAATCGTAGCCTCCGGCGCACATGCGTGCACGCTGCACTGGAGGAAGAATGATGGCGCGATCCGCAAAGGAGATCTGCTGCTGCTGGATGCGGGAATAGAAGGGCATTCACTCTATACGGCCGATGTTACCCGGACCCTGCCGATCTCCGGCAGCTTTTCTCGCGAGCAACGTGCCATATATGAACTGGTGCTTGAGGCGCAACGCGGGGCATTGCGCCTTGTGAAGCCGGGGAATGATTTCATGGCGCCTAACACGGCCGCGATGAGGATATTGGCCCAGGGTCTGGAACGCCTCAAGATTCTACCGATGCCTGCCGAGGTAGCGATGCGCGAACAAAACCAGTTCTATCGCCGCTACTCGCTGCATAACGTAAGCCACATGCTTGGACTGGACGTGCACGATTGCGCACAGGCGAGGGCCGAGAACTACAAGTACGGTAAACTTGAGCCCGGTATGGTGCTCACCGTGGAGCCGGGGCTTTACTTCCAGACCGACGACCTGACGGTTCCCGCGAAATACCGTGGCATTGGTGTACGCATTGAAGACGACGTGCTCGTCACGGCGAAAGGGCACCGCGTGCTCTCAAAGAGCTTGCCTAGCGATCCTGACGCGGTGGAGCGATGGATGAAGCAGGTCTGGAGGCGCCGCTGAGCCACAGCTTGACTCGAACGCCTGTACCAGAGCCGCAGTAGCGCGCCATCGCCTCCGGATGCGGCTGTATTGACTCCACTCGACCGCTGCGAATCTCATGTGAGTCTCGCGTGTCGATAGGGAGATTCTTATGCAAGCAGGCAACCGCTTAGCACTCGCCTATTTGACGGTTGACAAGGGTGCGCCCGTCGACCAAATCGAGTCAGCGTCGGCCGCCGGATTTGACGCGGTGGGTCTGCGACTTTTGGCTCCCCATGGTCTTCAACTCGCACACGAAATTGTGGGCAACAAAGCGCAAATTCGTGCGATTTGCCGTGCATGCGAGAGTACTGGGGTCGATATATTCGACGTTGACGTCTTCACTCTCGCCGCCGCAACGGATATGGCGGTTCTCTACCGTGCTCTCGAGACGGCAGCGGAGATCGGAGCGTCCATTATTCAAACAGTTTGCGAGGATCCGGATGTTCAACGGGCGACGGAGCGATTCGCATCATTGTGCGCCGAGGCGGCAGTCCATGGAATGAACGTCGCTATGGAATTTATGCGTTGGCGGCAGGTGAGCACCATAGAAGATGCGCTTGCATTTGTGGCCCAGGCGGGGTGCCCTAATGGAGCCATCTGTGTGGACACACTCCACCTTAGTCGATCCGGTGGAACTCCGGCGAGTATCGCTGCCGTGCCAGCGGGACGCATGCCCTATGTGCAGCTTTGTGACGCAAGGGCGGAAATTCCGCCGCTACAGGATATGTTGCACGAAGCTCGGCATGACCGCCTGTATCCCGGCGAGGGCGAGCTTTGGCTGGACGATATCCTCGACGCAATGCCGCTGGGGATTCCTATCAGCATAGAGGTACCGAGGATTATCCATGCCAACCGCAGTGTGCGCGATCGCGCCAAACTAGCGGGTGACGCGCTTCGTCTCTACCTTGCGCGATATCACGATCGTGCAAGCCTGAGAGTGCGATGAAACCTGTACGCATAGCAGTGATCGGAACTGGGCTGATAGGGACAGAGCATCTTAGATTCATTGAGGAGTTGCGATCGACCGAACTCGTAGGGATAGCCGACGTATCGGCGGCAGGCGCCGCGCACGCGGACAGGCTTCGGGTGCCATATTTCAATGACTTCCAGACGATGCTTGAGGCGATCCGACCCGAAGCGGCGATTGTGGCGTTGCCAAATGCGCTCCACGTGCCTGCTGCGCTGAACTGCGTAGGGCTAGGCATACCCACACTTGTGGAGAAGCCCATCGCTGACACGCTCTCGGCGGCTACGCAGCTCGTAGATGCCTCAGAAGCTACTGGCGTCCCGGTTCTTGTTGGTCATCAGCGCCGGCACAGCCCCGACATCAGGGAAGCTAGGAATGCTTTGCAGCAAGGTAAGCTCGGCGAGCTTATTGCTGTAAATGGAATCTGGTTTGTGAGAAAGCACGGCAGCTACTTCGATACAACGTGGCGCCGTGAACCTGGTGGCGGGCCCTTTCTTATTAATCTCATCCACGATATCGATTGCTTCCGGTTCATGTGCGGAGAAATCGAGAGCGTGCAAGCTATATCGTCGAATGGGGTCCGCGGCTTTCCGGTCGAGGACACCGCGGCAATTCTCATCAAGTTCCGCAACGGCGCACTTGGAACGATGATCATGAGTGATGCTGTCCCTTCACCATGGGCCTGGGACATGGCTTCCGCGCAAGCGCCATATTTCCCCTATACACATGCAGATTGCTATTACATTGGCGGCAGCAGGGCATCTCTTTCAGTTCCGACGATGGAGCTTTGGTGGCACAAAGATGGCGGAGACTGGCGCGATCCACTCACACATGAGCGAATCCCTACAGAGCGCTCCAATTGTTATATAAATCAGTTGAAGCATCTGGTCGATATAGTGCGAAACGGGGCTAAAGCCATATGTGATGCACGAGACGGGATGATGAGCTTAGCCGCTACACTCGCCGTTAGAACAGCCGCGCAGGAACAACGCTCCGTAAGCATTTCGGAGCTATTGCCCTAAAGTAGTCAAGGCAAGTTCGATGGCTGCAAAAATTGCCGGTGCGAATGGGAGACTAACGATGCAAAGGTCCAGAATTTACGTAGCGACCTTATGGCTGGGAATGACTTTGGTCGGATCTAACGCCTGGACCCAGACGGTTCCTGCCTGCGATTCGACTCCGCAGCCCGCATTCTGCAGTGCCGCGCGCGGCGCTCGTGCCGAAGGGTGGGCGGCGCAGAGTCGCTCGGAGGTGGTGGCACAGCACGGAATGGTGGTGACCAGTCAACCTCTGGCAGCGCAAGCCGGACTGCAGATATTGATGCGAGGCGGGAATGCAATCGATGCCGCTGTAGCAACCGCCGCCGTACTAAGCGTTGTGGAACCAATGATGGTTGGAGTGGGCGGGGACCTCTTCGCGATAATCTATGTCGCCAAGGAGCGCAAGATCTATGTGTTGAACGCGAGCGGTACGGCGCCCACGGGTGCAACGATCGAGCACTTCAACGAACTGGGTTATCACTGGGATCCCAATAACTGGGGTCCCACGTCCGGGATGTCGATGTACGGGATCTTGCCGGTGACTGTTCCCGGTGCCGTCTGGGGTTGGCAAGAGGTGCTCAGACGTTTCGGCAAACTGAGCTTCAAGCAGGTACTGGAACCCGCGGTTCAATATGCGCAAAACGGCTTTCCGGTATCTGAACGTATCGCTAACGATTGGCACTTGCCCAACGCATTACCGTTGCGAGGATGCTGTACCGAGCCAGATCCCGATTCAATCAGGACCTGGTACGTGAATGGCGACTCACCAAAGCTGGGAACGATATTCAAGAACGTCGATCTTGCACACACATTTCGCCTGTTGCAGGCGCGCGGGGCCGACGAGTTTTATAAAGGCTCGATCGCCAAGGCGATCGTCGCCAAATCGAAGGCGCTCGGCGGAACGATGACTCTGGGGGACCTCGCCACTTACCATGGCGAATGGGTCGAAGCCGCGCGAACTAAGTATCGCGGCTATGACGTCATCGAACTGCCGCCGCCCGCGCAGGCATGGGCAGCCAACGAAATGCTTAATATTCTCCAGGCGTGCGTGCCGCAATGGGTACCAGGGAAGACACTTGCATCCTTAGGTCCCACGAATCCTGAGTATTGGCACCTGCTGGTCGAAGCGAAAAAGCTCGCGTACGCCGATCTTTATCAATACAACGCCGACCCTGATTTCGTTTCGGTTCCTCTCGATCGACTGCTGTCCGAATCCTATGCCGCATCGCTATGCGCCAAGGTCGATCCTTCACGCGCGTCCACTCCTGGCCCAACGGGAGATTTCTCGATGCACGGCGACACTATCGTACTGTCGACGGCGGATGGCGAGGGCAACATGGTGGCTTGGGTGAATAGCAATGCTGCTGCATTCGGCTCGGGAATCACGGTGCCTGGCTTCGGCTTCGTACTGCATAATCGAGGTGCTTTGTTCACGCTGAATCCAACCGGCCCCAATGCTATCCAGCCGCATAAGAGGCCATTCAATACACTGTCTGCGGGATTCTTGTTGCGTAATGGCGAGCCGCTGATGACCGTGACGCTAATGGGGGGCGATATGCAGGCGCAGGGACATGCGCAGATGCTGGTTGATGTTATTGATCTGGGCGCCAACGTTCAGGCTGCCGCCGACATAGCCAGGTTTCGGCACAGCCAAGTCCCGAACGTCCTGAGCCTCGAGACCCCTCTGTACGATCTAGTGGGTGAAAAGCTTGCTGCAATGGGTCATAGCGTGCGTTCGATTAATGGTGCAGACGTTGGTGGCGTTCAGTCGATAATGGTTGTGCCTGAGGCAAGTTCAGACAAACGGGATCTCCGTGGCGCCACCCAGGCGGTTGGCGGCTATTACCGGGCAGGATCAGATTTCCGGAAGGACGGGCAAGCCGTCGGTTGGTGAATCGACTCAGGTTGCTGGCCCAAGGCGGGTCCATAATGATTAGAGCATAACGTTCAGGGAGACTGCGGGGCAGTGGAAGGCGATAGCTCCAACACGCGACCTGCGTTGTTGTCGTCCGATAAATCTATCGATTCGACACAGGCACCGACCGCGCTTGAGGCTAGCGTCAACCCAGTCGGTGAACCAGATCCTATTCAGGAGATCCCCATATCTATGCTAGATGTACACACACCCCACGAGACCACGCGCACCTGGAAAGACTTCTTCATCCATGTTGCGATCATTACGATTGGACTCCTCATCGCCATCGGACTCGAACAGACGGTCGCGCTCGTGCACCATCGGCATCTGAACCAGCAACTAGAACAGCAGATGCGCGCCGTCTTCATTAGCGACCTACAGCTCGACGAAAATAATTACAAGCTACTGAGCGACTTTCGCGCTTATCTGGTCGAACTGCGAGCTGCCATCGACGCACGAGTTCACGGGCAATCATCCGTTCAATCACCATCGCCCAACGACTCACGCATGGCGGTATTTCTGATCAATCCCAATCTGGCCCCCTATGAGTCGGCAAAGGAGAACGGATCGGTTGCGTGGCTTGCCAGTAGTAGCATCCGGCTCTACAACCGTATCGCGCTGGGCCGTGATTTAGCATTGGCAGCTAGAGATGGCTGGTATGAGGCTGCCGGCGCGATGCAAGCATTTCAAGAGAAATTTGTCGATTCCCCGGGTAGTCTGATGATGGGACAGATCGGCACAGCGCCCAACCTCGCGGTGTTATCCGGCGCGGAACTCACGGAGTACCTGACGCTTGTTTCGGCAATGGTCAAGAAAACCGACTTAGTTGCCGCCCGACTACATATCTTCGACGTGGAATGTCGGGCGCTCCTCAACGGGGTCCGCGACGAAAACGACTTAGTCAAGATAATTGTCCGGGGGGCTTCGGACGGGGTCGATTTAACGACAATGTCACCGACGACCAGATAGTCGCATCGCTAAGAGGGATGAGGCCGAGATTGTCTCAGTCCGTCGTGCCTTAGACCTCGTGCAACTTGACCACAGTACGGTCAATATCCTTTAGTGTCAGCTTGCCGCACATAGCCATGTCGCGTCCCACCTCGGTTTGCAGCATCTCCAGGATCTGTTGCGCGCCTTCCGGCCCGTAAGCTGCCAAGCCCCACGCTAGTGGCCTTCCGATCATGACGGCCGTCGCTCCGTATGCCAGAGCTTTGAAAATATCGGACCCTCGGCGGAAGTTTCCGTCAATCAGGACGGGAATCTTGCCTGCCACCGCGTCGGTAATGGAGGGCAGCATTTCGATCGAAGACACCATGCCGGGTGCCAACAATCCGCCATAGTTCGACACCACGATGCCCTGCACACCGCGCTTCACCGCCGACCTGGCCTCCTTGGGCGTCATGATCCCCTTGATCAGTACAGGGACATTAATTCCCTTACGCATCTTGTCGATGACGTCCCAGTTGACGGCTGAGTGTGTCACGGCCGCCAGGTTAGCGGGGCCAGCGCCAGCGTCCGTATTGGGGAACGGGAAGCCCGTCGTGATGCAGATCGCCTTGCAGCCCGACTTGACGGCTTGAGCCATCTTGGCGTTGACCGCCGAAACATCGGCCTCGGGAAAGACCTGGTACCAGAGAACCGTCGATGATTGCGCCGCGATTTTCTCCAGCGGCATGCTCGAGTCGCTGCTCACCACCATCCATGCCTTGGCGGCCGACGACGCGCGCGCCATGCCAGCCTCGCCGTCCGGGTGGTAGGTCTGCTGTTTCGCGAGCGGCCCTACCATGATCGGCGCGAACATCTTTTCGCCAAACAACTGGAGGCTCATATCCAGATGCGTGGTGGGTACCATCATGCGAGGACGGAAGGTGATCCGATCGAAGAAAGAACGATCGCTCCCGGCAATCGTAGCGAAAATGGGCGGAGCGAGTTGACGCTTGGCCATGTCTTCGAATTCGAGAACGTTGACCAGGTCAACGCGCGGCGCAATGCGACCGGGAGGCTCGCCGATGAGTACCGGTGGTTCATCCGACAACAGCGGCGAGGCGGCGGCCAGCGAACCGAAGCCTGCCAAAACCTGGCGTCTTGTCAAATCGTCCGTTTTCATCGGAAATGCGTCCTTATCAAGCTGCGGTCAATCGACGCAAGATCGGCCATGCCCGTCTGCGCCATCGCCACCATAAGCTCTCCCTGAAGAATTTCGAGCACCCGCTGTACGCCCGCTGGCCCGTAGGCAGCAAGACCCCACCGGATCGTGCGGCCAAGACAAACGGCTTTGGCGCCCAGCGCGAGAGCCTTGAGGATGTCAGAGCCGCTTCGGATACCGCTATCGAACAGCACCGGTACACGTGCTGGGACGGCATCGACGACCTCGGCCAGTACTTCTAATGTGGACGGACCGTAATCCAAGGACCTGCCGCCATGGTTGGATACGTAAATGGCGTCGTAGCCGCGACTGACGAACTCCTTCGCATCTTCTGCAGTTAACACGCCCTTCACAGCAAGGGGCACCTTAACCATTTTGCGTACC
>Ga0302324_100024582_pt1 | contig 11596 bp, 12 predicted proteins | sample Palsa_T0_1_FD_201949 | JGI IMG/M metagenome (GOLD analysis project Ga0302324, IMG submission 201949) | Peat permafrost microbial communities from Stordalen Mire near Abisko, Sweden - Palsa_T0_1 | ecosystem: Environmental > Terrestrial > Soil > Palsa > Peat permafrost | place: Sweden: Abisko... | reverse complement strand
TGTCTCCGATAGTTGCCGCCCGCTCGCATAGGTCCTCGGCCTCGATGACGTCGAGCACGGCGTGCCCGGCTGCGATGCTCAAGGGATTTCCGCCGTAGGTCCCGCCCAGACCGCCGGCGTGCGCCGTATCCATGATCACGGCCTTGCCGATCACGCCGGACAGCGGGAGTCCCCCGCCGATACCCTTGGCTACCGTAATGAGATCCGGTACCACGCCCGAATGCTCGATGCAGAACATCTTGCCGGTGCGCGCGATGCCGCTTTGCACCTCGTCGGCGATGAGCACGATGCCGTGCTCATCGCATATGCCGCGCAGCGCACGCAGAAAATCGAAAGGCGCGACGTTGAAGCCGCCCTCGCCCTGCACGGGCTCGATGACGATGGCCGCCACCGCCTTCGGATCGATGTCGCCGTGGAATAACCGGTCGAGGTCAGCGAGCGCCTGCGCGGTGGTGACACCGCGGTAAGGCAGCGGAAACTCGGCGTGGTAGATCTCGGCGGGAAAGGGGCCGAAGCCCCGCTTGTAGGGCATCACTTTCCCGGTGAGCCCCATCGTCATGAGCGTGCGGCCATGGAAGCCCCCGGAGAAGGCGATGACGGCGGAGCGCTTCGTGTGATAGCGCGCGATCTTCACCGCGTTCTCGAGCGCCTCGGCGCCCGATGACAGGAACAGCGTCTTCTTGGGAGAGTCACCCGGGGCGAGCGCGTTCAGCCGCTCGGCGAGGTGCACGTAGGACTCGTACGAGCCCACGTGGAAACAGGTGTGCGCAAAGCGCGCGGCCTGTTCGGCCACTGCCGCCATGATGCGCGGGTGGCGGTGCCCGGTGTTGAGCACGCCGATGCCCGCGGCGAAATCGATGTAGCGCCGGCCATCGACATCCCACAGCTCCGAGTTCTCGGCCCGGACGACATAGATACCCTTGGTGCCGACACCGTTCGGCACCGCCGCTGCCTTGCGAGCCTTGAGATCAGACGTCTTGGACATGACTTGCACCCCGTTGACCCGAAAAATGCGCACCCGGCGTCCGAACGGTATCATTGCGCCATGGGTTTGAGCAAAACGGCCGCTTCGGAGGCGCTCAGCGGTACCTCGCGCATCCGCATCCAGCGCCTGGGGCTGGAAGGCCGCGTCGATAAGGAGGATCGAGTTGCGGTCGAGGCGCCTCTGGAATTTCAGCTGCACCATCCCGAGCTCGGAATGGAGCCGGTCTCCTTCGGCACCACCATGCGCACACCCGGCGACGACGAATCGCTCGCGGCCGGGCTCCTGTACGGCGAGAGCATCGTCGATCGCGCCTCGGACATCGACGCCATCGAATCGAGCACCCGTCGCCCGAACGTCGTCAATGTGCGGCTCAAGTCGACGCTCGCGCTCGAGACGCAGCTCTCGCCGCGGCGCTTCTCCGCGGGCTCGAGCTGCGGAGTGTGCGGCACCACCAGCCTCGATGCCGCGATTGCCCGTGCCGCCGCGACGCGCATCGATTCGAGCGGAAAAGTGGACCTTGCGGTGTTGTTGCGCCTGCCGCAAGTCATGCGCGAATCCCAGGCCCGGTTCGGCGACACCGGCGGTATTCACGCCGCGGCCTTGTTCGACATGCAGGGAACGCTCGTGAGCCTCGCCGAGGATGTCGGCCGGCATAACGCCTTCGACAAGCTGGTCGGAGAGAGCTTACTCGCCGGCCGCTTGCCCCTGTCCGATCATGTGGTGCTGCTGAGCGGCCGGGCGAGCTTCGAGCTCGTACAGAAAGCCTTGCGGGCCGGAGTCTCGGTGCTTGCGGCGATTGGAGCCCCGTCGAGCCTCGCGGTGAGCCTGGCGGGTGCCTCGGGGCTCACGCTGGTGGGCTTCCTACGCGCCACTCACTGCAACGTCTATTCGAACCCCGAGCGTCTTGCCTGCCGCGAGGACCCAACCAGCCTTGCGCCCAGCCGCGTCCGGTGAGCCAGGCGTGCCCGGCCTCGAGGGCCGTCGCGACATTGGCATAAGCCATCGGTTGGGCACCGGAAAGGAACGAGCGCCAATCGCGGGAGTTCGAGAAGCCGCTCGTACGCGTATTGAAGGGCATGATTGGGCTCCTCACGAACGCCGCGAGCGCGACAGGAAGTAACCGAGGGTGATGCCGAGCATGGCGCCGACGCCGATCGCCGCCCAGGGATTGTTGCGGACATAATCGTCGGCCGTCGTGACGAAATCCCGTGCTCTGCGCACCCAGGTCTCCGAGGCGTCCACCAACGGATCGATGACCGCCGACAGCGCGTTCGCGCTTGCCGCGCCGACTCCTCCTACGTTCAGATCCTTCTTCGCTGCCGCTCCGTTCGGACTCGTGAACATGGCATGACCTCCGCTGCGCCTTCACTCGTAGGCAGAGTATGGCGCGGCTCGGCGCGGTGCAACAGGGATCGCCCCCGCTGCCCGGCGTAGGAATTTGCTCACTTTTTTTTGTGACGCGCCGGGGCGCCGCTCAATTGACTTGATAACCGCGGCCCTGCAGACAAGCCGCCATCGCACGGTCGTAGTTGTTGTGCGCGCGATCGGCGTCTCCCGTCGTGATTCCGCCGTTCGGCTGCGTGGGATCAAAGCCGGTCTGCCCCTTGGCCCAGTTGTGGCACTCGTATTCATCGGCCGCCTGCTGATCCTTCGACTGGCCTTGCTTGGGGTAGATGATGAGGTCGGATGATGGTTGCGGCGCGCCCTGCTGCGCATAGGAACCACCGGGTGGTGGCCCATTGGGCCCACCGGGCGCGTTGGGATCGCCGCTACCGTCGGGCGGCGGCGCACCGCCATCGTCCGGCGGCGTCGCGACCACGTAGCCGCTCTGATCCGGCGCCGCCGTGTAGTAGACGTTGTCTGCGTAGTAGTACGGCACGCCGGCGATCCACACGGTCGAGTAATAGGGCGGCAGGACGGCGATCGAGAGGCCAATGGGCGGCGTAACCACCACGAAGCCGACACCGCCGCGCGGCGCGTACCACACGCCGCCGCTGAAGTAATACGGCGAGCCGTGATGATAGTAGGAGCGGTACTCGCCCGGCAGCGTGTGCGCCACCGTCCCCACCGGCGCGTAATAGCGGCCGTGGTTGTAACGCGAATCGAGCATCTGCCCGCGGCCATCGTAGTGGGCCGGCCCCGCACCCGGCCCGTAGTGTGCCGGTCCTGGAGCGGGCCCGCGAGGCGCGGCTGGCGCGGCGGGGCGAGCAGGCGCGCTGGGCCGCCCTCCCTCGGGTCGAGCGTGCTGCTCCTCTGCAAGCGAGACGTTGGCGAGCGCCGCGCCGATCAGCGCCGCTCCGAGCACCCAGGAGGCAGATAGTCGATATGAGCTCATGGAAGTGTTCGGTGAGACCTCACGTAACTGTATAACCGCGGCCCGTCAGGCAAGCCCCCAGCGCCCGGCGATACGCATCGGCCCGGGCATGTCCCTCGGCGATCTGCGCGTTGATTTGCTCTTGGGTCAGGTTCGCCTGCTTTTGCGCCTGGGCATTCGCGTTTGCCTCGGCGGCCGTGCCGACGATGGCGCCAGTCGCCGCGCCGATCACGAGGCCCGCTCCCGCGTTGCGCGGCCCCCCGATAATAGCGCCGAGAATCCCGCCGGCGATGGCGCCAGTAGCGGTGCCGGCGCCCGGAGGCACCGAGGACTGCACCACCACGCGCTCATAGGGCGACGCGTCCGGACGGCTGGGATCGACGCCCGTTTCGTGCACGGCCCACTGATGGCACTCGTAACGGTCGCGATCGGTCTGCTCCTGCGACTGGCCGTTGGCCGGGTACACGAATATCTTCTGGGGGGGCGGCGGCGGCGGCGATCGCACCACCACTGTGCGTGGCGGCGGCGTTACGCAGGCAGCGAGCGCGGCGACAGCGGCAACGACCGCTGCCAGGTGAAGCCCTCGTCGAGAAATGTTAAGCAATGTCATACGCTTAGAAACCTCCGATGCACATCCAGTCAACGTAAAAGATACTGCCCGGTTGACAGCGCAAGGTCTGCGTAGTTCGATCCCAACGCCATTGCAGGCGGCCGTTAAATCCTGGCAAGGCCATACCCCTGAAGTGGGGCCGCCCCGCCCAAGCTCAAGGATGGGCCGGCTTCTTGAACTTGAGGATGAACTGGTCCGTTCTGCCCCGAATCGAGGGGTCGAACACCTTTGCCGTGCGCGGGTCGTTCGGCTGGCGCAACACATCGCTTTGCCCGTCGTAAATGAAGCCGGCCGCGAGCACTTCGCGCTTCACGGTCTGGGGATCGATTCTATGTAAAGTCGCGGTCTGGGTCGCGCCGGCACCGGGTGCGGCGGCGTGATCCAGGATGAGATACGTACCGCCGGGCTTCAGCGCCTCGAACACCATCTGGTTGAACACCGCCAGATCCAACCCCGGCAAATTATGCAGGTCGTGATAGTTCTGCGACGTCCATACAAGATCCACGGGTTCGGGCGTCTTCAGCTGTCCGAAGGGCTCGACGATCACGCTCACGTTGCCATAGCCGGGATCGGCCGCGATGGCCTTCACCCGCGCCGCGAAATCCGGCGTGTTCGGCGGATCGTCGGGGCGCGGCGCCGGCACCAGGGCATAGATATGTCCGTTTGCACCGACTGCCTTGCTCATGATGCGTGTGAAGTAGCCTCCGCCCGGCAACAACTCCGCGACCTTCAAGCCCGGCGCAATGCCCGTGAACATCAGCGTCTCGGCGGGCTTGCGATCCGCATCGCGCGCCACGTCCGCCGCGGGCCGGTTGGGATCGGCAACCGCGGCCGCCAGAAACGCCGGTACCGTCGAGCTCGTGGCCGCTGCCGCCAGGCAGGCCACCGCGAGCGCAGGCAGGAGCGTGCGCAGGACATTGAGCGAGCGATACATGAGTTCTCCCTGATCGAGCTGCACCGTGGCGGCGCACATCAATTCTAACACCAGCGCCGCGGCACGCGGCCGCGTATCATTCCGAGCATAGCTTTCAGGATTTTCGTATGAGTCTCAGCGTCTTCGACATTTTCAAGATCGGCATAGGTCCATCGAGCTCCCACACCATGGGACCGATGAACGCGGCTCGCAGCTTCGCCGAGTTGCTGGCTGCGCGGGGACTCCTCGCGCGCACGACCCACGTCTCGGCTCAGCTCTACGGCTCGCTGGCGCTCACGGGACGGGGACATTGCACCGACCGTGCGGTGCTCCTGGGTCTCGAGGGTGCGAGTCCCGATACGCTCGATTCGGCGTCGGTGGAACCGACGTTGAAACGCATTCGCGCCGAGGGACGGCTGCGCCTCTTGGGAACCCACGAGATCGCCTTCGATGAACCGCTCAATCTCTTGTTCCACACCGATCAAGTGCTGCCGGGACATTCCAACGGCATGCGCTTCACCGCGCAGGACGCCGCGCTCACGGTGCTTGCTCGCGAGGAGTACTACAGCATCGGTGGGGGCTTCATCCTGCAAGCGGGCGTGCCGGCGGGGTCGGGCGATGCCCGGGCCCTCCCGCCGTACGAGTTCGACTCCGCGGCGCGGCTCCTCGAGCTCGCGCGCCAAGGCGGCCTCGAGATCCACGAGTTGATGCTGGCGCGCGAGCGCACCTGGTATCCCGAGGCGGAGATCCACCAACGGCTGCTGCGCATCTGGCAGGTGATGCAGGATTGCGTCCGGCGTGGCTTTGATGCTCACGGCCTGTTGCCGGGTGTGCTCGGAGTGCGCCGCCGCGCGCCGAAGCTGTATCGCAAGCTGATGAGCAGCGATCCGCAAGGCCCGATGCACGCCCTCGACTGGGTGAACGTGTTCGCGCTCGCGGTGAACGAGGAGAACGCCGCCGGCGGCCAGGTCGTCACCGCGCCGACCAATGGTGCGGCCGGAATCGTGCCCGCGGTGTTGCATTACTACCGGCAATTCGAGCCCGGGTCCGACGATGCGGGCGTGATGCGATTCTTGTTGACGGCAGCCGCGGTGGGCATGCTGTTCAAGAAGAATGCCTCCATCTCGGGCGCCGAGATGGGCTGCCAGGGTGAGGTCGGCGTCGCCTGCTCCATGGCCGCGGCGGGACTCGTCTCCGCGTTGAACGGCAGCAACGAGCAGATCGAAAATGCGGCGGAAATCGGCATGGAACACAATCTCGGACTCACCTGCGACCCGGTCGCGGGACTCGTTCAGATTCCCTGCATAGAGCGCAACGCCATGGGGTCGGTGAAAGCCATCAACGCCGCGCGTCTTGCCCTCGGAGGCGACGGATCGCACAAAGTCACGCTCGATCAGGTGATATCGACCATGCGGCAGACGGGACACGACATGTCCACGATTTACAAGGAGACCTCGCAAGGCGGTCTCGCGGTGAACGTGCCGGAGTGCTGACCCGAAGGGATGGCCTCGCTACCCCGTCGCCTGCAACCCCTGAGCAATGCCCCCGATCGTCGCGCGCAACGCCGCGAACAGGGACGCATCCCGCCGCTCCGTGGCACGCCAGCGCTTCAACAGGTCCACCTGCATGAGGTGCATGGGATCGATGTAGGGGTTGCGCAATGCGATGGAGCGCTGCATCGTCGGATCGCTGCCCAATAGCTCCTTCGCCCCGCGCAGCTCGAGCACGCGCCGCACGGTGAGCTCATACTCCCGCCGCACCGCGTCCGCGAAGACGGAGAGCTCCGCGCTCGCGAGTGCGTCGTAGTAGGCGGCGACCTCGAGATCGGTGCGCGCGAGCATCGCCTCCACATCATCGAGCAAGTGCGCGAAGAACGGCCAGCGGGCGAGCATCGCATCGAGAACCGCCCGCCCTTGCCCCTCGATGACGGCGGTAAGGCCGCTGCCCACGCCGTACCAGCCCGGCAGCATGTGGCGGCTCTGCGTCCAGGCGAACACCCAGGGCACGGCGCGCAAGCCGTCGATGCCCTGGGTCCCGGCGCGCACCGCGGGTTTCTGACCGATGTGCATGCGCTCGATCACATCGAGCGGCGTCGCCGCGCGCAGATAGTCCACGAAGCGCGCATCGCCGAACACCAGCTGCCGGTACGCTTCCACGCTGCGCGCGGCAAGAGCGCTCATGGCGTCGATGAAACCGCGCTCGACGGGGCCGCGCTCGCCGACGCGCGAGCTCGCGAGCACCACGGCCGCGAACGTGCGCTCGAGCGTACGCATCGCGATGGGGCGCAAACCGTAGCTCTGATTGACCACGTCGGCCTGCTCGGTGAGGCGCAGCTTCCCGCTGATCGCGCCCGCGGGCGCGGCTTGCACCAGCTTCTCCGGCGAGCCGCCGCCGCGTGCGGGGCTGCCGCCGCGCGCATGCAGAATGGTGAGGGCCACTTCGCTCTCGCGGGCCGCGCGGACCAGGCGATGCTGGGCGGTCTGCAGCGCCCAGCGCGAGCCGGCGAAGCCCGCTTCCTTGTTCGTGTCCGAATAGCCGATCACCACGCTCTGCCGGCTGCCGCAGGCCGCGAGATGACGCCGATAGGCGGGTTCGGCGCTCAAGCTCTGCAACAGCTCGCCCGCGCCCTCCAGCGTCTCGATCGACTCGAGCAGCGGGGCCACATCGAGACGGCATTCGCCGGTGTGCTTATCCGTGATGCCCGCCCAGCGGGCGAGCAAGAGTACCGCCAGCAAATCGTCGGGAGCCTCGACGCCGCTCACGATATAAGTGCCGATGGCGCGGGCGCCGTAGCGGTGGCGTGCGTGCCCGATGGTGTCGAACACCGCGAGCGCGCGGCGGCCCGTGGCGTCCAAAGGCGCAGTAGGCCCCTGGTCGCGTGCGAGCAGCTCGCGCAAGCGTTCGAGGCGCTCTCCCGAGGTGAGCGACAGCCAGTCCGGCATCGCGAGGCCCTGGCTGATCACCGCATGATGAGCACGCGCGCTCTGGGTCACGTCCAGCGTCGCGATGTGAAAGCCGAACGTGCGTACTCGCCGTATGAAGCGCCGCACGAGGAAGTAACCCGCGTGCCGGCCGCGGTTGTCGGTCAGGCTATCGGCCGCGAGCTCGATGTCCGCGAGCAATTCATCGGCGCTTTGATAAGCGTTCGGGCGTCCCTCGTAGGTCGCCTTCACCCGCTCGCCGATCTGGCCGAAATAGATTCGATACGGCATGCGATCGTGCCGGGCGGGCGCAAGCCGCGCGGCGCCCGGAAGCAACGCGCTATACCCATCGATGCGCTGCGCGAGCGCCCCGCTCACCTCGACCCGCCGCGCGCTTTGGCTCAAGACCTCGGCGAGATGGCCGCACTCGTCGAAGTAGGTCGACAGAATGAGCTCTTGATGGCGCTGCAGCGTTTCGCGGATGGTCTTCGCGTGCACCTCCTCGTCGCTCTCCATGTCCCCCCCGACCCAGGAGCCGAAGCGCAGGATGCAAGGTACGTTCAACGATTCCGCCGGCACCGAATACGCGTGCGAGAGAGCCGCCTCGATCTCCTCGTAAAATAGCGGGATCACCCGGTAGATGATCTCGATCAAATAGAAGAGCACGTGCTCGCGCTCGTCGGCCACGGTCAGGCCCTCGCGCGGATGTTCCTCGGTTTGCCAGATGCTCGCGATCTCCAGGCGCACCCGCGACCAGATGGTCTCGAGCTCCACGCGCGTGAGCCCGGCGTTCAGGCGGTCGAGAAGATCCTGCGCGATGCGCTGCTGCTTGCGTAGGATGGTCCGGCGCGTGGATTCGGTCGGATGCGGCGTGAACAGCGGCTCGATGCTGACGCGGGCAATGACCTCGAGAGCCGCCTCCAGCGAGTACCCCTCCTCCTTCAAGCGGCCGATGCATTCGGCGATGCCTCCGGGTTGGATGAGGCCCGAGTCGGCGAGGTATTGGCGCCGGCGGCGCACGCGGTGCACTTTCTCGGCGGCGTTGACCGCCTGGAACCAGGTCGAGAAGGCGCGTGTGAGATTAGTGGCGGACAAGGGCTCGCGGCCGGCCGTTCTCCCTTCGAGCGCCGCCGCGGCCCCCGGCGCCCCAGCGTGCGACGCCCCGTCGTGCGACGCCCCGGCGGCCTTGCGCCGCTCGAGCGCGGCGAGGCGGTCACCCTCGACCGTCTCGAAGAACTCCTCGCCTCCCTGATCGCGCAGGACCTCGCCGATGAGATCGCCGAGAGCGTGCACGTCCTCGCGCAGTCCCGAGTCCTTGAAGGGGAATTGGATGGCTTCGCGTTGCATGATGGCCCGTACCGGCCATTCTAATGCGAATTCAGCAACACCGTCGTATCGAAGCTCTCGAAGCTGGTGAGTACGCGCCGGTAGGCGTTCTGCATGATGCGCTCGGCATTCTTGTCGGCGCGGTGACCCAGAAGCATACGGATCATGACGTCATCGGCGGGACGCGCCGCGTCCTCGGAGAGCAGCTGGAAGGTGAATCGCGCGAGCCTCTGCAACATCTCGTTGGAGAAACGCAGGCGGCTCAGGTCCTGGCCATCGCCGGCGCCGACTTTGGCTTCCTCCGCGATTTCGCCGATCAAGCGAATGATGAACCGCGCCTTGTCGACCAGGCCGAGATCGCTGAAGAACTCGATTTCAGATTGAATGTTCATCCGGCTGGGAAAAAATCGATGGGTTTGGTGGCGGTCAAAGTCGCCACATCTTTCGCGTCGAATTTGAACAGGCGCACACGTGCGAGCAATTTCGACTCGAACTCAGGGTCATTGAGATCGCTCGAGACGATGCGGGCCGCCGTGATGTCGCCGGACGGTGAGATCGTGATCTCGAGCACCACCTTGCCTTGCAAAGCCGGGTTGTCGCGCAGCGCGCGGGCGTACATGGAGTCGATGGCGCCCTTGTTGCGGGTGAACACGAGCGCGATCTCGTCGGCGCTGCGCGAGGCTTTGCCGCTGCCGCCGCCACGCGTCGCGCCGGCGCCCTGGTTTCCCGTCGCCAGCGTCGGACCCTTGACCAACCCCGCTTGATAGCCGTTGAGCGAGCCGCTCCCCGCGGCGAGGCCCGAGCTCGAGGGCGCGCTGATGCCGCCGCTGGTGCCGCCTGCCTTCGAAAGAATGAGCGAGCGTGACACCTGCGTGACGTCGCCGGGGTCGTTCGTCTTCGGCTGGTTCTTGGCGAGCTTGTCGAGATTCATGTCCCGCAAAGCCGCCAGATCGTCCATGCTCGCGAGCAGCCCGCTCTTCGAGGCCTTCACGCGAGGATCCACCGGCGTCACCGGCTTGGGCGTCACAGGCGCTTTCTCCACGGGCTTTTGCGGCTCGGGCTTGGGCGGAGGGGGAGGCGGAGGCGGTGGCGGCGGCTCCTGCACCAGCTGCACCACCCGCTCGGGCAGAGAATCGGTGTTCACCACGCGCTCAGTGCGCGGCAGGAACGGCATGATCACGGCGATTACGCCCAACACGATGAGGAGGTTCCTCAGGATGCGGCGAAAGCGCCGCTCCATGTCCTCGGACGGCGACCACGGCAACTCGTAGCGGCGATAGAACGGGGCCAGCCCGGACGTCACCCCAGCTTTCGCGGGATTTGCTGCGGTAGCCATGTTAGCTGTGCGCCCTCTCGCGCTCGACCACGGCGAACGACACCTTGCCGTACTCGGCATCGCTGCATGTCAACATGATTCTCTTGAGCACGCTGTACGGGATGCTCTTGTCGCCCATGATGGTGACCTCGCGCTTGGCGATATCGACTTTCTGCGCGCCCGCGAGCACCTTGTCGTTCTGCGCCATGAGCGCAGCCTTGAGCGGCTGGAACACCGGTCCCGGATTGGCGACCACCTGCGCAACCGTGCCCACCGGCTGACCATCCACATACACCAGATCCTTGGTCACCATGACCACCACCGCCGCGCTCGGCTTGCGGTCCGACAGCGATTGGGGGATCGAGATGTTCTTGGTGTTCGGCAGGATGTCGACGTCGGCGGTGTGCGCGAGCAGGAACACCACGAGAATGGTCATCATGTCGATGAACGGAATGAGCGCGAAGTGATTCGCACCGGCACGGTGTTTTCGGTGGCCTCGAATGCGGCGCAAGCTCATGTCGGCGCGTCCCCGATGGCGATGTCGGGAAACAGTTCCGCCTTGGAGAACGGCGGCTCCGGTACTTGATACACGCGTACCGTGTCCATGACCTGCACGAGCGTGTCATAGGAGATGTTCGGTCCCGGCAGGATGGTCGCATCCGTCATCTGCGGGTAGGTCGCCTTGACACGCCGCATGTACTCCGACAAGCCGTCGAGGTCATAACCGTTGGGCGTGTTCTCGAGCACTTTCAGCGGCCCGGAGTTGCGGTCATTCACCACCAGATCGTCGGGTCGAATGATGACCTCGAGCTTCAGTCCTTTGGGTAAATCGAGCGGAGCGGCACTCGCGTTCGCCGGCAGATTGAGCTGCAGGATATTGGTCTTGGAGAACACCGCCGTGAAGATCAGGAAGAACACCAGGATCACCATCATGTCGATCATCGGCACGATGTTCAGATCGTCACGCCCCTGATGATAGCGGGCGTGATTGCGGCGGACCATGCTCGCGGACTTGGACTTCATGAGTATCGCACCGTTCGGCCGAGCGCTTGTTCCGTATCCTTCAGATCGTTCCGCGGGCCGCGGCGGGCGCGCGGGTCTGCGGCGCGGGCGGAGCCTGCGGAACCGGCGCGTCGTGCTGACGCTCGGTGATCGAGTTCAAGAACTTGACCGATGCGATTTCCAGGCTATCGATCATGCTGGTGGTCTTCG
>Ga0302324_100024578_pt1 | contig 11598 bp, 14 predicted proteins | sample Palsa_T0_1_FD_201949 | JGI IMG/M metagenome (GOLD analysis project Ga0302324, IMG submission 201949) | Peat permafrost microbial communities from Stordalen Mire near Abisko, Sweden - Palsa_T0_1 | ecosystem: Environmental > Terrestrial > Soil > Palsa > Peat permafrost | place: Sweden: Abisko... | reverse complement strand
CGTTTCTTTACCCCACAGGACGATGAGCATGCTCCCCCTGTCGCTGTGATCGATGAAGTATTTGCGCGGAAACACTTTCCCAACCAGGACCCGATCGGCAAACGCATCGTCCTGAACAACTCCGGCGCCAAACTGGAAGTCGTTGGCGTTGTGGCGCACGTCAAGCAGTGGGGGCTCGATCTCGACGACACGCATTCCCTGCGAGCGCAGCTCTATCTCCCCTGCATGCAGATGCCGGATAATTTTGTAGCCATGGCGCCGTCCGGTTCAGCGGTGATGCTGCGTTATGACGGGAACCTGTCTGTAGTGTTGGATTCCATTCGCCACACCAACCTGGAGATGAGCAATCAGCAAGTGATCTATGGCGTCCAGACCATGGAGAGCTTGATCTCCGACTCACTGGCGGCGCGAAGGTTTGCGATGATTCTGCTGGGCGCGTTCGCTGTCCTGGCGCTGGTTCTGGCGAGTGTGGGCATCTATGGCGTGATTGCGTATGTGGTGGGACAGCGTACGCAGGAGATCGGCATCCGCATGGCGCTTGGCGCACAACGGAACGATGTGTTGCGCCTCATCGTGTGGGAGGGAGCGCGTCTGGCACTGATGGGTGTCTGCATCGGGATCGCGGGCGCTCTCACCCTGACGCGGTTGATGAGCAAGCTCCTATACGGCGTGAGCGCGACCGATCCTCTTACCTTCGCCGGATTGGCCCTGATCCTGACGGCGGTTGCGATCGCCGCGTGCTGCCTCCCGGCACGCAGGGCCATGCGCGTCGATCCAGTCGTTGCCTTGCGTTATGAATAATTTCCGCGAAGCGTCATGGTCATCGCGCTGCTAGTTGGCGTCGTGGAAAATGATGCCGGCTGTGTGGCGTTGCCCCGATCGCAGGCGGCTAACCCCGTGCCGCAGCTTGACCCGATAGGCGCCACGCGTCCCTTGAACCGGGCGATGATGAACGGCAAACGCTACTCCATCACCCTGGCGTAGGGGTACAACCTCAGGTCGCGATTGCATCCGCGGACGCTGTTCCGTGAGCACAAATTCGCCGCCGGTGAAGTCCCTTTCCGGTTCGGAGAGAAGGAAGGCCACCTGGATGGGAAAGACGTGCTCTCCATAAAGATCCTGGTGAAGGCAGTTGTAATCGCCTTCGCCATACTGCAGAAGCAGGGGAGTGGGACGAAGCTGGCCTGCATCATGGCATCGTTGCACGAAATCAAAGTGTTCGCCGGGATAACGAACATCTATGCCCATGGCGAGATTCCATTGGTTGGCGACTGGCGCGAGCCCGCGATAGAGCGTGGTCCGAAGCCCTTGAATGATATCCGGAAGGGGATAGCTGAAATACTTGTATTCGCCGCGGCCAAAGCCGTGTCTCGCCATGATAACCCGGCTGCGAAACAAGCCATCCTCGGGATATAGACCGGCAAGCGCTCGACATTCCTCCCCAGAAAGAATGCCAGAAAGCATAGCGCTTCCTTGTTCGTCTAAATCTCTCCTGATCCACTCCCAATCGAGAGCTTCTGTGCGGGCAACGGCTGATTGGGCTGCGCCGGCATTCAAACGCTCATCAAGCATTGTCATGGTTACGACCTCGGGTAAAACTGTCATGCGTGCGCCTCTCTTTCGAGAAGCGCACGTTTCCGTTCAACTCCCCAGCGATAACCGGAGAGGGAGCCATCATTCCTGATCACACGGTGGCACGGGATCACAACTGCCAAAGCATTAGCGCCGCAAGCTCGTGCGACCGCCCGGACTGCTCCAGGCGTGCCGATCTGCTTGGCGATGTCTGTATAGCTGGCAGTGGATCCAGACGGTATTTCCTGCAATGCATGCCAAACCCGCTGCTGGAAGGCGGTTCCTCGAATGTCGAGAGGCAGGTCAAGTCCGGCGCCTGGGTTCTCAATAAGACTGACCACCTTCGTGACCAACCGTTCGTAACCGCTCTCACTGCCAATCAGGTTAGCCTCGGGAAACTGATCCTGAAGCTCCCGCGCCAGCAGTGTCGGGTCTTCGCCTATCAATATGGAACAGACACCCCGTGTGCTCTGACCGACAAGCAAAGACCCTAAAGAACATTCGCCAATGGCAAAGAAAATATTCGTGCCCGTCCCGTTGAGCTTCTCATTTCTCGTGCATGTAGTCATATGAACTCCTTTCCGAATCCTCATTACATCGAGAGTAGCGAGAGGAAGATTCTGGAGCACTCCGCTTCTTGCGTTCAAATCTGAAACTGACCATACAGTGGGAACTAACAGTTCGACGTCTCTCCATCGCAAGTGATCTACTATGAGCGGTATGTTGAAAAGTAATTATCCCAGTGTTTCGCGACGAGAATTCCTGACCACTGCGGTGGGCGCGGGCGGTGCTATGCTGCTCGGGCCGGCATGGTTGAATGCGGCGGGCGACGGGGTCGATCCGCGCGTTGCGCAGGTCATGTCCAGGACCATTGGCATAGACATGCACAACCATGTCTATCCCGCGGGGACGGAACCGCATCCGCAAAATGGTCAGCCGCCGCGACAGGAGGAGCAACAGCAGGCTCCCAGCCTTGCCCTGGCAGAAGAGCTCACGCGCTCTGGGCTCACCGCAGTCTGCGCGAGCTTTGTGCTGGATTTCGCGCCAAATAACAAGCCAGGCGCTGCGCGAGACAACTTCCTTCGCTGGCTAACGGCGATCGACGCGCAGTTGGAAAAGGGACACATTCACCGCGCGCTCAACCTGAAAGACTTGCAGGCCGCGCACGACCATGGTCGACCAACGATCGTGCAGACGGTCGAAGGAGCACACTTCATTGAGGGACACCCGGACCGAGTGGAAGAGGTGTACAAGCGAGGTGTGCGTGACCTTCAACTGCTTCACGAGCGAGACGACATGGTGTCGCCGTTGGGTGACACCAACACGGCCTCCGCTCACCTTGGTGGTTTGACGGCTTTTGGCGCAGAGGTCGTGAAGGAGTGCGACCGCTTGGGGATCGTGGTGGACCTCGCTCACGCCAGTCACGAGACGGTGCTGGCCGCCTTGAAAGTGGCCACGCAGCCGGTCATTGTATCCCACACCAGCCTCGACAGCCGAACAGGCGCGAACCCCAGGATGGCGGAAATGATGAAGCCACGGCTGATCAGCAAAGAGCACGCGAAGGTGGTGGCCGACGCCGGCGGTGTGATCGGCGTGTGGACTCACCTGGCCGACTCGCTGAAGGATTTCGTGGAAAGCATCAAAGCGATGGTGGACGCGGTGGGTGTCGACCACGTCGGTATCGGCAGTGACACAGATCTGCTCTCCTCGCGTGTTGGCCAAGGCACCAACAAGGCCTGGCCGGGCCTCACTGGAGGATTTTTCCCCGCGGTTGTTGGCGAGATGCTGCTCCATGGCTTCACGCCCGACGATATCGGCAAAGTCGGTGGAGGCAACTTCTGCCGCGTCTTTGGCAAGGTGACGGCTGGCCACGCCTAAGATCAACGTGAACCTCTGGAAGAAACATCTCGGTCACGTGCCTGATTCGATATGGGAGCACCTTGAGATGGAGACCCTGGTGCTGGCCGAGAATGACTTGACGGAGATACCGGCCCGGATCGCCGATCTGAAACATCTGCGCATGCTGGACCTGGGCCACAATGCTCTGACACAGCTACCGGAGGAACTGGGAGATCTGACTGGGCTGCGGGATTTTCTCTACCTGCACGACAACCGCCTGGCTCGTCTTCCAACTTCCCTGAATCGTTTGCAGGCGCTACGCTACCTGAACATCAGCGCAAACGCCTTCCAAGATTTTCCCCATGCCGTTTGCGGTATGCAAGGTCTCGTCGAGCTCAGGGCTACGGACAATCAGTTAGCAAGCCTGCCCGATTGCATTGCAAACCTGTCACGGTTACGAGAGCTCCATCTACGGAACAATCAGCTTGCCACTCTGCCGGAGGCGATCCGGGCTTTGTCCCAGCTTCGCCAGATAGATCTCCGTGGTAATCCGCTTACGTCCTTGCCTCAGGCACTAGCCGATCTGCCGATGCTCGAAAAGCTGGATCTGCGCTGGATCAGCACTCTCAAGTTTCCGCGCTGGATCGACGATCTCGAGGCGAGAGGATGCGCAGTGTACAGGTGACCTCGTGGAAGACCCTCATTCGGCGTGAGTTCCGGAGGGTGAGCTATCGCAGGCTTCAGGAAAACACGGGGCTGGTCCCGCTCTCATAGTGCTCCGCTGCTGGATGCGTGGTCCGCAGCAACCCTCATCGCGTTGGAAATCGCTGCAAAAATGCCCCTAGTTCCTCTGGATTCTCTTCCGCGATCCAGTGTCCGGAGCGTGAGATCTGAAGGCCTGTGACATTCTCTGCGGTTCAAGTTGAGCCATCCCGTGCGTTACGCGAAGGTCTGTTGAGTGATCTTGAGGCATTCAGTTTCTCCTATTTCCATGAATCTTCGATCCAACGCATGAAATTCGCCACTTGATCCTCAGTGGGACTCAGAGGTTTTTCGTGTCGAGAAGGATCGTCCCCTGAATCTCCCGGTCTTCCAGCAGACGATGTGCTTCAGCTGTCTGGCTCAGCGGGAGGACACGGGCGATTGAAGGGCGCAGCTTCTCGTCCAAGGTCGCCTTGACGAGGAACTCCATTCCCGCTCGGACCAACTCCGGCTTCGCCAGGAAGACGGGAAGATACAGCCCTGTCATCGTTTGGGCCTTCTGCATCAACCGGCGTGGAGCAAACGGCTGTCCTGGACCACGCGTCGATCCGAAGATAATGTAACGGCCGAATGGAGCGAGGCATGCAAAGTTCTGTTCGAAGATTTCGCCCCCGATGGATTCGAGGAGCACGTCCACTCCGCGGCCACCAGTGCTTTCCAGAACGCGCTTCGTCCAATCTTCGCGCGTGTAGTCGATGGCTCCATCCGCACCCAGGCTGCGGATGAAGTCTAGTTTCTCGCTTGTGCTCGCAGTTCCCAAGACAACACCGGCGCCTAAGATCTTGGCAATCTGGATGGCGAGGTCCCCACTCCTCCCGAAGCACCCTGAACCAGCACCGACTCTCCAGGCTGAATTTGCGCAGAGGCTGTCAACAGCAGGTATGCCGTGAGTCCTTGATTAGGCAGAGCAGCGAAGAGATCGGCATTGGCGGATTCAGGGATCTCAATACAGAGGTTGCTCTCCGCAACCACCTTTTGAGCATACCCGCCGCCCTTCGGTGTGTAAGCTACCACTCTTCTGCCGATCCAGTCTTGATCTTCCTCGGACGCAGCTTCCACGACCGTGCCCACCGCCTGCAAGCCTGAGATGTGCGGCAATTCAATCCCACTGACGTGTGTTTCCGGGCGGTTGTATGTTCCTTGCCGTTCTCGGATATCGACGTAATTCAAACTCGATCGTTCGACTTCGATCAACAGTTCATTCTTTTGGGGCTTGGGCTCCGGCCTGTCGCCGAACTTTAGGACATCGCGTGCACCGAACTTTTCAAAAAATATTGCTTTCATGGGAACTACCTCTTGAAATGGTTTGTCACTTGGATCCGATATAACATCCTCGCTTTGGCCGTTTCATCGAGGGGCCGTTACGAAGCAACATCGCCGCCCCCGGCAGCCTATGCAAGTTCAGCGGACAATTTGTCTCATTCGATTTACGCCGGGCTCCGGCGAGTTCCGTTGCACATGCGATAACTTTCGGGCCGATCTTGCGGGCTGCGTCGTCCAACTCGTCGTTATGCAGTCGAGCCATGAGGGTGGATGGCAAATCGTACGCAACGCGAACCTCACCCTCTCCCGTCTCGTAGATGAGAATTCTCCGTCATCCCCGTCACCAACTGCGGTCTCAAATGCGCTGACCACCTCCTCGAATGATTTATTGCTCACATGTTCATAGTGCTTCACTACGTAGTCATCAATCATGGAACGCTCCTGGTAGAGTGGCTCGTCCGAACCTTTCTCCGGATGGCATCGTTTCCTACCATCTCCTTCTGATGGGCGAAAGAGCTGCTGTGATGCATATACATCATAATTACTTGTAGGCGTTGCATTGTGGCCTGTAAAACTGTGTATATTTGTGATGTGTATACATCACTACAATCAGGAATTGATCCCTGCGCTTGCACTACGGTAAAGAAGCTGTCGCGTGTGCTGGGGCGATTCTACGACTCAAATATCTCTCCAGCCGGCGTTAACATCACACAGTTGGCTGTGCTTCGCTGTATTGCACGGCGGAGCGGGGAACCTCTGATTCGCGTCGCCGAAGAGATGGAAATGGATCGAACATCCCTTTATCGCGCGATCGCACCGATGATCCGAGATGGTTGGCTTGTCTCTGCAGACGCCAGCCGCGCTCGGTTCCGCACAGCGAGAGTGACAAAAAAAGGACATCAACTACTAGTCGACGCGAACAAGTATTGGGCTACGGTGCAACGGAATGTCATTGGCAAATTTGGACAGAAAGAGTATGAGCTGCTGCTTACCGAGCTTAATCGACTAGCAGATTGCGCAGGCGAGGGCTAATCAAAACCTCCAGTAACCACATCGATCGAGTTGCGCCGTTTCTCAAATCTTTCATCAGCTCCTGTTGTGGTTTCGGATTATTCATCGCCATCATGTCAAGGGTCCGCCAGGCAGATCGGCGAAAGGTCAGAGGTGACCTCATGCAAGACCCTCATTCTGAGTGGGTTCAGGAGGTTCGCTGAAGCGGCTGTGGGGCAGTCAAGCTCGCAGAGGGGGCGAATGACTGCTTTCGGGCCAGAAAGACAGTCCCGGCAGGAGGGTCTCTTAAATGCTTGAATTGATTGGTGGACCTGACCGGGATCGAACCGGTGACCTCTTCCATGCCATGGAAGCGCGCTCCCAGCTGCGCCACAGGCCCACAAAGGCTACAACATCCTTTATTCTGGCGGAGCATGCCTAATCCGTCAAACGCTCCGCACGTGGCAACCGCCCCGGCACCGTTGTCATCGGGAGAAAGAATGGTCTCCCCCCGGTCATCCAAACTCGCTCTCTTAACCCTGCTTATCGTGAGCGGCGCTTTCATGGGCTCTGAAGCTGCCCGCGGCCAGGCCGCAGCTGCAGCTCCACCCCCTCCCACCGGCTTTGCAATCGCGAACTTACGGCCGGCGTTGGCCAATGTACAGAACACCATCGCCAACCTCAATGTCGCTCATTGGAAGGCCCCGGCCGAGACGCGCGCCGCGGTGCAACAGGATATCGGCTCGATGCAGCGGGACCTCAATGCCACCCTGCCTGGGCTTGTGGCGCAGGTCGAGGCGAATCCGGCGGCACTCTCCCCGGCTTTTGCCGTTTTCCGTAATCTGGACGCCCTCTATGACGTGCTCCTTCGGGTCACGGAAACCGCGGCGCTTGCGGGCTCCGGGTCCGACGCTGGCAGCCTGGAAGATGCGCGTGCCGGGCTCGAAGACGGCCGGGGCAAGCTCGGCGCCTGGCTGCTCCAGTCCATAGGCGCGCAGGACGCGCAAATCGCGCGCCTCCAGGCGGCGGCCGCCTCGCGACCGGCAGCCGCGGCGCCGGCGCCGCCCGCCAAGATCGTGGTCGACGATGGCCCTGAAAACCCGAAGCCGCACAAGAAGAAACCGGCTCCCACCCCGGCACCACAGTAATCTCTTCGCGGGACCACTTGTCCCTCTGGCGGTGTCTAAAGTAAAGAGAAACAGAATAATGACGCGGTGGGGCTGTCCTGCCGCCGCGCGGCGGCGTGACTGTGCAATTGGGAGACGGAAGTGGATGCTTCCTGTTATGTTATGGAGAACTTTTGCATGCAGGCAGGCATAGCTTTGGGAAATATCGCCACCGTCCTCAGTGTACCGTCGGAAGAAGCCGGAATTGTGTCTGAACTGAAGGCCGGTTCCGAGGAGGCGTTCACCTGGTTGATCGCCAAGTATCACCAGCCCATCTATAGCCTGGTCGCGCGCACCATTCCCGACCCCGCAGACGCCGCCGACCTCACTCAGGACGTCTTCATTAAGATCTACCGCGGTATCAGCGGGTTCAACGGGGACTCTAGCCTGCGCACCTGGATCTACCGCATTGCTCTGCGGGAGGCGAGCAACCAGCGCCGCTGGTGGGGACGCCACAAGCGCCAGGAAGTCACCATAGAAACCGAATTCGGGGAGACCAATGACGGCCAGCCCCTGTGCCTCAAAGACACCCTCGTCGATGCTCATGAATCGCCCTTTGACCGGGCCGCCCAGGAAGAGGTGCGTGCTCGGGTAGAGGAAGAGTTGCGCCAGATTCCCGAGCCGTTCCACGCGGTCGTGGTGTTGCGCGATATCGAGGGCTTCTCCTATGAAGAGGTGGCGGAGATCCTGGGCGTGAATCTTGGTACGGTCAAGTCACGTCTAATGCGTGGCCGTGCTCATTTGAAAGCTCGGCTGGCGGGTTTTGCCGAAGCGGCGGCAAAACGCCCAAGTTCCGGTTTTCAGCCGATGGAAGCGCTCGCCATGAGCGTGAAGGGGGCCAAGTGAGTAAGTGCGCGCATTATCGCGAGCAATTCTCGACGTACCTGGATGGTGCGGTGACTGGCGCAGTCATGCACCAGATTGCTACGCATCTTGAAGTCTGCACCAGTTGCGCGGCGGAGTTTGCGCAATGGCGGGATGCGCAATCGCTCGTCAGCTCCATCGGGCCCGCGAAAGCTCCGGATAATCTGAGTCTTCGCCTTCGCGTAGCTTTATCGCAGGAATTGGCCAACACAACTGAGGAGAAGTTCGCCCGCGGACGGGTTCGGTGGCAGAACAGCTTCCTTCCCCTGGTGTGGCAGATTTCCGCTGGCTTTGCCAGCACGGTTGCGCTGTTGGGCGGGGTCGCCCTGCTCGTCGGAATGTTTGCCTCCCCGGAGCCGCTGCTGGCCCGTGACGAGCCCCTTGGCATGGCTTCCAACCCCCGCTTCCTTTACACCTCACTGGAACCTGCTGAAGGGGTTGCGGACGGTAACAACCCGGTCGTTGTTCAAGCTTTTGTCAACGGTGAAGGCCGGGTCTACGACTACAAAATCGTCTCCGGTAGCGCGGATACCAAGACGCGCTCTCAGTTGGAAGATACCCTGCTCTTCAGCGTTTTCGCCCCTGCGCAGGTGTTCGGACAGCCGGTACGGGGCAGCGTGCTGCTTTCCTTCTCTGGCGTTTCGGTGCGCGGCTAGCTGAAGGAACCGTAGTTGCACCAAATTCCGTCCTTACCACGGAGATATGGGGGCACCCAACCTCTGTATTAGCCGCCAAAGTCCTCGATGCATGTCCCCCTGTTTGACCCTCTGTCGTGCGAATGCATAGACTTGGGGAGGGTCAATCGCCGCAATCTATGCAGTGTCATGGCAAGCCGTTCGATGTTTCATCCCGGGCTCTCACCCCGTCCTACAAAAAGGTCTTCACCGGCGTCCTCGCGTTCCTGATTCTCACCGGCCTGCCTAGCGCTCTCGCTCAAGTTTCTTCTGATTCACAGGTCCCAGCCGGACCCCCTGTTCCGCCCAAGTCACCGGCCCTGGTGGACACGGCGGGTCCCGACATCAGCTTGCAGAACAGCGAAGCGCTTTTCGATGTCGCTGCGGCCCTGAATGCGTGCGGATATGATCAGGGGCTTGCCGCCGCTGATCCGGTCCGCCAGCAGGTTCGGGAGCAAATCAACCAGGCGCTGCAGGCTTCGGCGGATGCGCGCGATGCACATGAACAAATTTGCACGTTCATCGCTCAGCATCGACTTTCCGGTGCCGGACCCGATCTGGCGCAGTATATTTCGCTTGCTCTGTACGTCACACCGCCCCCGGAACTAACCCCCAGCGCCGAAGGCGCAGACATGCCCCCGGATGCAAGCGGTGTAGAAAACATACTGCCTCTCCTGCGCCGGTTTAGTCAGCTCGTCGATCTGCACGTCATTTGGCTCCATGTTCGTCCGCAATATGACCAGCAGTTGAACCAACTCCACGACTCGCTCACCAAGATGATTGACGATACGGGTATCTACCTTAAGACGCCTGTTGGCACCACGAGCGGGCGACGTTTTTTGGTGGTGGTCGAGCCGCTGCTCGATCCCTCACAGACCAATGCCCGGGTCTACGGAGCGGATTATGTGGTGGTCGCGTCGCCCGTCAATGGAGCCATCCACATGCGGGAAGTGCGCCACGCGTACCTTCATTACCAGATCGAGCCACTGATCTACGCCCGCGCTACGGTCATGGACAGGCTTCTCCCTTTTCTCAAGACGGTTAAGGATGCGCCCCTCGACTACACCTACCGCAGCGACATTGTTGCCTTGGTGGTCGAGTGCATGATTCGGGCAGTTGAGGCCCGGACCATGGATACCGGCATCACCATTTACAAGATTGCCCCCGATACCCGCCGCAGCGATCTGGAAGCAGCGACCCACGAGCACAACGCCTCGGTCGAGGCAGCCGAAGCCGTCCGCCGCCGCGCCGTACAGCAGTCCATGGCAGACGGCTATGTGCTCACGGAATATTTCTATTACGCTTTCGCCGCTTTCGAAAAGCAGCCACAGAGCTTTAAGGAAAGCATCGGCGAGATGGTCTATGGCATGGATGTGAGCCAGCAACTGAGCCACGTGAAGAACATCACCTTTAACCAGCAAGCCTCCTCCGACGTAGTCCACCGTTCGCCGCGAGAGCTCAGGGGCCTCGATCTGGCAGAGATGAAATTGATGAAGGGCGACACGGATGGCGCCGGCGTGCTGGCGCAACAATCGGTCTCTGATAAGTCCGGCGATCCGGCAAGAGCAAACTTCATCCTGGCGCGGGTGGCCATCATGCATCGCGATGTCCCCGTTGCCCAGCACGACTTCGAAGAGACCATCCGGCTCTCCAAGGATCCCCGTATGCTGGCCTGGTCGCACATCTATCTGGGCCGAATCTATGACATTCAGGATCAGCGCGACCAGGCGGTCAGCGAGTATCGTGCCGCGCTTACCGTGCGCGACGGCCAGGCAGACACCCGGCTGGCAGCAGAGAAAGGTCTGAAACAACCATATGCAGTACCTCAGCAGGTGCACACCGAGCCGGCAAGCGACGATGATGCGGCTCCGGACGCTCAACCCCATTAACGCCTTCTGCCCCTATCGTGTTATCGGCCCACGCTCTCTCCCGCTAATGCAATAGAGTAGGAGACAGGGCAACCAGGTTCATGTCACAGCCGGCTCTCAACACGCTTCAGGCAGCGCTGGGTCACACCTTCCGCGAGCAGCAACTGCTGGTGAAGGCGCTTACCCATAGCTCGCTTGCGTACGAGCAGACCCTCGAAGGCCGCCAGGCGGAGGGATGCAATGCTTTGCGCGAAGAAGACAATGAACAGCTGGAGTTTCTGGGAGACGCGGTTTTAGGCCTGGTGGTGGCGGAGATCCTCTTCCGCCGATTTCCCGATCTTCACGAAGGAGAGTGGACGCGTCTCCGCGCCAGCATGGTGAGCCGCCGCCATTTGGCGCAGGTGGCGTCTGTGCTCGATCTGGGAAGTTATCTGCGGCTGGGGCGAGGAGAAGAAAGAGGCGGAGGACGGAAGAAGTCCACTCTGCTCGCGAACTGTGTCGAGGCCATCATCGCCGCCCTGTACCTGGACGGCGGTCTGGCTCCGGTAGAAGCTTTCGTCAACCAGCACGTGGTCGCGCCCTATGTAAATGACTTACGCC
>Ga0302324_100024576_pt1 | contig 11599 bp, 10 predicted proteins | sample Palsa_T0_1_FD_201949 | JGI IMG/M metagenome (GOLD analysis project Ga0302324, IMG submission 201949) | Peat permafrost microbial communities from Stordalen Mire near Abisko, Sweden - Palsa_T0_1 | ecosystem: Environmental > Terrestrial > Soil > Palsa > Peat permafrost | place: Sweden: Abisko... | reverse complement strand
GTCTACCAGATCTGGACGATGCGCTCGAACGGCACCCATCGCCACCAGGTCACGCACTCCCGTCCACCGGTCCTGGCGGAGGGCCTCGTACCGGTCGCCTGGTCGGCCGACGGGACCCGGCTGCTGGCTGAGTACGAGCAAGAGGACGACGGCGATCTCGCCTACGCGGTCGACACCGCGACCAGTCGCGTGAAGCAGCTGCTGATCGACGGTCGCAGCGTCCTGGCCGCCGGGATCTCCCAGAGCGGTCGCAGCGTGCTGGTCGAGAGCGGGGGCGAGGAGGGGCCGCTGTCCGGCCATACCGTGGAGAGCGTCCCGTTCTTCGGCGGCCACGCGACCGCCCTGATACGGCACGCGGCCCAAGCCAGCTGGAACCTGTGACACCCCTCCGAACGTCGCCGGCTCGCGCAACCGGATTGCTGGTCGGGCTGCTTGCGGCGATCGCGTGCGTGTCGCCGGCGGCCGGGGCATCCACCAGCAGCGCCGGGATCGCCTACGTCACGGGTGGCGGTGCGGGCTTGCCCTCCGTCTCGGTCGCGGACAGCAGTGGCGGGAACGCGCGTAAGCTCGGCAGGGGCACCGGCCCGCTGCTGTCGCCTAACGGCCTGACGGTGGCGGCGAGCGACGTCGGCTCCAGCGCTCACGCGTTGACCCTGTACCCGGCGACCGGGGGGACGGCGACCGGGTATTTCACGGCCGCGACGGCCGCGAGCGCGGTGGCGTGGTCGCCCGACTCGCGCTACCTCGCGGTTGAGCTGACGGGCGAGAATGCCCCGAGCATCTCCGGCTATGGACTCGCGATCATCGACACCGAGACCGGAATCGAGCACGTGATCGCCAATGGCGTGATCTACGGCGCAAGCTTCGCGCCCGGCACCTCGGACACGCTCGTGTATGCGCGCGCCCCCTCGCTGAGCGCCACGGCGGCGACGAACATCTTCACGTTCGCGGCCACCGGCACCGCGACGACGCAGATCACGACCGACGGCCGTGATGCCGATCCGGTCTGGGGCACGCGCGGGATCGCGTTCGTCCATGAGCGGCTCCGCAAGCGCAATGCGCCGCTCGGCCAGATCTGGCTGATGCAGCCGAACGGAACCCACCGCAAGCAGATCACGCACGTTCAGGTGAGCCTGCTCGCCGAAGGTCTCGTACCGCTTGCGTTCTCGGCCGACGGGACCCGCCTGGCGGCCGAGTTCGAGGGCGAGGACACGAGCATCGGCTACAGCGTCTCGATCCTCACCGGACACTCCACCCAGCTGAAGGTGGGTGACGCGGCGGTCAGCGCCTGGGGCATCTCCAGCAGCGGACACTCGGTGCTGATCTCCGTGGGCGGATTCGAGCAGCCGCCGAGCAAGGCCAAGATCGAGCGAATCCCCTTCTCGGGCGGCCACCCAACCCGGCTGATCGCGCACGGCAACTACCCGAGCTGGAACCAGTAGCCGCCCGCGCCCGAAGCGCCCGCCGCGCGCGCGCGAGCCCGCCGCTCAGCGGGTGATCCACGGCGAGGCCGCGAGCTCGCGCGCCGTCGCCTCGGCCACCACCAGCGCGTGGCGGACGGTTGTGTAGTCGAGGTTCTCTGGCGTGTCGGTCAGCTGGTGGTAGTTCGACAGGGCCTTGTAGCGGTCCATCGACGCAAGCGTCGCAGTCGGGTAGCCGGCGCGGCTTGGGATCACGGCGTCGGTCGAATTGCGTGCCCGCATGCCGCGGCGAAGCGGTGCGTCGGCGCGGTCGGCGGCGCGCGCGACGAGGTCGCGGAAGCTGCGGTCGAAGTAGTCCTCCATCACGACCGGTCCCTCGCCTTCGACGAGCACCAGCTCCGGTGAGCCGACGGTCTCGAGGCTGAGGAACCAGGTGCGCTCGCGGTCGAGCACGGGAAAGTGTCGGGCCGCAAACCCGTGGATCCCGCCCTGGAGCACCTCCTCGGCGCCGCAGGAGACGAGCAGCACCTTCAGCCCATCGACGGGATCCGACCGCAGCCGCTCTGCCAGCGCGACGAGCACGGCGACGGCGCTGAGGTTGTCGTTCGCGCCGGGGACGATCGGGCTGCGGGCGATGTCGGCGAACACCGCGGTGGCGATCAGGCTGCCTGCGACGCCGGCACGCAGGAGCCTGGGCTTATCTAGCGCGGCACCGATCGCAACGGTCGCAGGAGCGCTCAGCACAGCCCACCACAGCGGAAGCGAGGTGTCGATCCGCTCGAGGATGCCGGGGAAGCGCTCGCCGAGCCACACCTGCGCGCGCTCGTCGAAGATGCGTCCGGTCGGGGCGGCGTCGTGGTGGGCGAGCACCACCAGCGTCCGGTCGGCGTCGTCCTGGCCGCAGCGCGCGACCACGTTCCAGGTGGTCTTCGGCCGTGTCGTCGCTCGGCGTGCGAGCCGCGGGCCGTTCGAGATGTCGTCGGCGATCCCGGCAATGACCAGGGCCGCCGCGGCCGTCGCGGGCTTGCGCAGGCCACGGGTCAGCCCGGCGGCGCCGGCCAAGGCGCCGGCCGCGGTAAGGCCGGCGATCAGGCGCGCGTAGCCGTCGAGGAACTGCTCCTCCTCGACCGCTGCCACGCAGCCGGCGTCCGACAGCCGCGCGGCGATCCAGCGCGCGGCCTCTTCCTCGGCGGGCGAGCCCGCCCGCCGCTCCAGCGGCGCCAGCGCCTCGACGACCTCGCGCAGCGCCGCTGTGCAATCAACGGTCACGGCGCCCAGTCTAGGTCGGGCGCGGCCATCGCCGACGCCGTCCTATAACCAGAAATTGAGTGCGGGTCACTAAGCTCCCGCTTGGGACCACCGCACCCGGGGTGGCCTGGCCCAGGATGGCGAGCAGAAGGAGAGAGAGAATGGTTAGGGCGCACACACGAGCGTTGCTCGCCACACTGGCGGCGTGTACGGCGGCAGTCGTGCTGCCCGCCACCGCGGCAGCCGAGTCCTACAGCAAGCAGACGCTGCACTTCCTCGTCCACGTCGGCCCCAGCGGCGCCACCACATGCAACATCATCGGCGACCTCTACCGCCCCGCCGACGCGACCGCGTCCCATCCCGATCCGGCGATCCTGACCACGAACGGATTCGGGGGCTCGAAGAACGACCAGACGCAGATGGCCGAGCAGTTCGCCTCCCAAGGCTACGTCGTCCTCTCCTACTCGGGACTCGGCTTCGGCGGCTCCGGCTGCCCGATCGAGCTCGACGACCCAGACTGGGACGGGAAGGCGGCGAGCCAGCTGGTCACCTTCCTCGGCGGTGGGATGGCCGCGACGGACGGGACCACGGTGAATTACGTGATCCACGACCAGACGGCGCACAACGGCAAGCACTACGCGTACGACCCGCGCGTCGGGATGATCGGCGGCTCCTATGGCGGCGAGGTCCAGTTCGCGGCCGCCGAGCAGGATCCGCGGATCGACACGATCGTCCCGATCATCACTTGGAACGACCTCTCCTATTCGCTGGCGCCGAACAACGCCAACCTGCCGGCCGACAGCGTCACGAACGCAACGCCCGGCGTGGCGAAGATCATCTGGACGCTGTTCTTCTTCGGCGAGGGCGCCGCCGTCGATGGTCTCCAGCAACTCGCCAACGATCCGACTGCCACGCTCTCGAGCTGCCCGAACTTCAACCCGGCGGTATGCCCACAGGCGGTCGAACTGGCGGCGACGGGCGCGCCGACTGCCGAGGCGCTCGCGATCTTCCGCCACGCCTCGGTCGAGTCCTACATGTCGCAGATCCGGATCCCGACGCTGCTCGCGCAGGGGGAGGACGACACGCTGTTCCAGCTCCACGAGGCGGTCGCGACCTACGACGCGCTGCGCGCTCAGCACACGCCGGTGAAGATGATCTGGCAGTCGTGGGGCCACTCGCACCAGACGCCGGCGCCGGGCGAGCTCGGCGAGATCGGCGGCGACGTGGCGCTGACCGATTCCGACGGAGCGCCGACTTACGAGGGCACCACCGTGCTGCAGTGGTTCAACCACTACCTGAAGGGCGATCCGGCGGCTCCGTCGCTGGACTTCTCGTTCTTCCGTCCGTGGGTGAGCTACTCCGGGAACGCCGATGTGGCTTACGGCCGCTCGCCGACCTACCCGGTGGGAAGCACCGAGAACCTCGACCTCTCGGGCACCGGCTCCCTCGTCTCGCCCGGCGCGACGGTGAGCCCAGGCTCGAGCACTTTCGCGACCACCGCGGCCGGTGCACCGACAAGCTACAGCGAGATCTCCGCGGTCGAGACCAACGAGGAGCCGGGTCAGGAGCCCTACGACGTGCCGGGGTCCTACGCCGAGTACGAGACCGCGCCGCTGGCGCAGAACACCGACGTGATCGGGATCCCGGCGGTGAACCTGCGCGTCTCCGCGCCCGTGCAGTCGGCGGCCCAGTCGCTCGGGTCGGTCGGCGACCTGGTGCTGTTCCTCAAGCTCTACGACCTCTCCCCGAGCGGCTACATCACGCTGCCGGACAAGCTGATCGCGCCGGTGCGAATCCCCATCACCGGTAGCGACGAGCCGATCACCGTCGACCTGCCCGGGATCGTTCACCGCTTCCCGGCCGGCGACCGGATCGCGCTCGTGGTCGCGGGCGGCGATCTCGCCTATCGCGGCGACGCCGTCCCCGGGCCGGTGACGATCACTACCTCCGCGGCGGACCCCGGCGTCCTGCAGCTGCCGGTCGCGGCGCCGGGCGCCTACGGTCCGGTGGTGTACGCCGAGGTTCCGCCGACCGTCCACGTCCACGCGCCCAGGGTCCACGCGACCCGGTCCACCCGCCCGCGGTTCACCGTCCGCTGGAAGGGCGGGCCCGATGTCGCCTCCTACACCGTCGAGGTGCGGGCGAAGAGCCGGCACCGCAGGCTCGCCTTCCGCTGGCGAACGCTCCGGGGCTACGGCGCGACGCTGCGGCGCTCGGTGCGCTTCCGCGCGCACGACGGCGTTACGTACGGGTTCCGGGTCCGCGCGACCAACCTCGCCGGCGGCGTCGGGCGATGGGCGACGGCGAGGACGGTCGTGAAGCGGTAGCGGTCAGGCTCGCGCGACGCGCTCGAAGATCGCGGCGAGCCCCTGGCCGCCGCCGATGCACATCGTCTCGAGCCCGTAGCGGCCCTCGCGGCGATCGAGCTCGCGCAGCATTGTGGCGAGGATCCGCGCGCCGGTCGCGCCGACGGGATGGCCGAGCGAGATGCCCGAGCCGTTGACGTTGACGCGATCGAGGCCGTCGGAGAGGTCCCACTCGCGCAGCACGACGAGCACCTGCGCGGCGAATGCCTCATTGAGCTCGATCAGGTCGAGGTCGCCGAGCGCGAGTCCCGCGCGCTGCAGCGCGCGGCCCGTTGCCGGGACCGGGCCGATCCCCATCGTGCGCGGCGGCACCCCGGCGACGGCCCAGCTGACCAGGCGCGCGAGCGGTGTCAGCCCGAGCTCGCGGGCGCGGTCGGGGTGGGTCACGATGCACGCGGCGGCGCCGTCGTTCTGGCCGCTGGAGTTACCGGCGGTGACGGTCGCCTCGGGGTCGCTTGCCGCCATCAGCGGCCGGAGCGCGCGCAGCTGCTCGAGGCCGGCGTCGGGCCGCGGATGCTCGTCGCGGTCGACGATGCGCTCGCCGGAGCGGCGGTCGGAGACGGGTACCGGCACGATCTCGGCGGCGAACGCGCCGCGCTCGTGAGCGGCGACGGCGCGCTCGTGCGAGCACAGCGATAGCTCGTCCTGCTCGGCGCGGGGGATCCCGTACTCGCGCCGCAGGTTCTCCGCCGTCTCGAGCATCCCGCCGGGCACGGGGTGGTGCAGGCCCCCGGCGGTCGAGCGTGAGCGCACCAGGCGGTCCTCGAGCATCGCGCCGCCGGTACCCGCGCGCCAGCGCAGCTCGATCGAATACAGCTCGGCCTGGCTCATGCTCTCCACGCCACCCGCGATCACGAGCTCGGCGGCGCCGGTCTGCACCTGCATGCTCGCCTCGATCACGGCCTGCAGCCCCGAGCCGCAGCGGCGGTCGATCTGCAGACCGGGCACCTCGACCGGCAGCCCGGCGTCGAGCGCCGCGACGCGGCCGATCGCGGGCGCCTCGCCGCTGGGATAGCACTGTCCCAGCAGCACGTCGTCGATCGCCTCCGCGGGCAGCCTGGTGCGGCGGACCAGCTCGGCGATCACCCTCGCCGCGAGCGCCGCCGCCGGAACGTCGCGGAAAGCGCCGCCGAACCGGCCGACCGGCGTCCGCAGCGGCTCGCAGATGACCGCATCGCGCATCGGCGCGGGACTGTAGCGGTGCACTTCTTAAGAAGATCTCATCAACACCGTCTACCTTGTCCGAGGGCGTATGAGCGCTCCGCGACATCTATGGTCCGGCGACTGGCAGCTCGAGTCCGCGGCCATCGCGGAGGAGCTGGCAAGGCGCCGTGCGCAAATCGGCGAGCCGGAAGCGACGCAGCCCGAGCCCCCCGCCGCGCCATCCGGTCCCTCGCGGCTCGCGCGCGCCGTCGCGTGGCTGCGCGAAGCGCGCCGGCGCAGGCGACGGCAGCTGCGCGTTGCGCTCTTGGTTGCGCTGCTGGCGCTGGTCGGCGCCGGCGCGGCATGGGGGGTGACATCGCTGCTGGCCGGGTCCGGCGGCCAGGGCGCGACCGCGGCCGGCAAAGCGGATCAGCAGTTCGGCATCGCCGTGGCGGGCTCCCCGCTGGGGGTCGTGGTCACCCATGTCGTGCCCGGTAGCGCCGCCGCCGCGTCAGGCCTGCAGCCGGGGGATCTGCTCACCCAGATCGATGGCCAGCCGATCGGTACGGTCGACAGCGTCGGCGCGGCGCTGAGCGGCCTGCGCGGGGGCAGCCAGATCACGATTCAGTTCACCAGCGGCCCTGCGAGCTTCACGACGACGACGACGCTGGGCCCGCGGCTGCCAGGCTTTCCATGAGCTTCGCTTCGCCGCTCGTGCTGCTCGGGCTGCTGGCGCTCCCGCTGCTGATCAGGTGGTACCTCGGACAGCAGCGCCGGCGGGTCCGAGCCGCGTCCGCGTTCGTCGCGCCGGCGCTGACGGAGTCGGTGACGCCGCGCCGTCCGCGCTGGCGCCGCCACGCGCCGATGCTCGTATTCGTGCTCGCGCTCGCGGTGCTGATTGCGGCCGCGGCGCGCCCGCAGCGAAGCGTCGCGGTGCCGGTCACGAACGGCGCGATCATGCTCGCCAACGACGTCAGTAGCTCGATGCGGGCCACCGACGTCGCTCCCTCGCGTCTCGGCGCCGGTGAGCGTGCCGCCAAGCGCTTCCTGGCGGCCGTCCCGAGCACCGTCCAGGTCGGCCTGATCGAGTTCGCCCGCACGCCGGTCGTGCTGCAGTCGCCGACTACCGACCACTCGCTCACGAGCGCCGCGTTCGCGCAGCTGCACACCAGCGGCGGCACGGCGGTCGGCGTCGCGATCCTGACCGCCGTGCACGAGCTGCGAAGCGTGCCGCTGGTCGCAGGCAAGCGTCCGCCGGGCGCGATCGTGATGATCTCCGACGGGGCCTCCAACGTCGGCCTCGACCCGCTCGCCGCGGCTCGGCAGGCGGCGGCGCTGCACATCCCGATCTACACCGTTGCGGTCGGCACGCCGAACGGCACGATCCCGATCAAGCGAGGCTCGCGGATCGTCACGACGCCCGTGCCGGTCAGCCCGCAGCAGCTCGCCCAGATCGCGAGCCTCTCCGGCGGTCGGGCGTTCACCGCCTCTGATGCCGCCGGCCTGAGCGCCGTGTACGCCCACCTCGCGGCGGAGCTCGGCCGCAAGCACGTCAAGCATGAGATCACCGCGAGCTTCGCCGGCGGAGGCCTGGTGCTGCTGCTGCTCGGCAGTGTCCTGTCGCTGCGCTGGTTCGGCCGCCTCATATAGATGACAACAATCATGGAGAGAAGATGAACGAGACCCAGAACGCCGACCGCTTGCGCGGGGAGGCGCGCGATGCCTTGCAGGAGGCGCTGTACGAGATCAAGCGCGTGATCGTGGGGCAGGACGCGATGCTCGAGCGGCTGCTGGTCAGCCTGCTCGCCGGGGGGCATGTGCTGCTCGAGGGGGTTCCCGGGCTGGCCAAGACGCTGACCGTGAAGACGCTGTCGGCTGTGCTCGGCGGTTCCTACAGCCGGATTCAGTTCACTCCCGACCTCGTCCCGGCTGACCTCGTCGGCACGCGCGTGTACCGGCCGAACACCGGCAGCTTCGAGACCGAGCTGGGCCCCGTGTTCTGCAATTTCCTGCTTGCAGACGAGATCAACCGCGCCCCGGCCAAGGTCCAGTCGGCGCTGCTCGAAGTGATGCAGGAGCAGCAGGTGACGATCGGCGGGACGACGTACAGCGTGCCGTTGCCGTTCATCGTGATGGCGACTCAGAACCCGATCGAGTCCGAGGGCACCTATCCACTGCCCGAGGCGCAGGTCGACCGCTTCCTGATGAAGATCCTGGTCGACTATCCGAGCGTCGGGGAGGAGGCCGCTGTCGTCGGCCGCAGCCTCGGCGAGCCGGCCGTCGTGCGCGAGCGCCTGCCGCTCGAGGATCTGCGCCGCTACGGCGCGGCGGCAGCGACGGTGCTGGTCGATCGCGACGCGATCGGGTATGCGGTCGCGCTCGCGGACGCGACTCGCCACCCGGCCGAGCACGGGCTCGCGGAGATCGCTCCGATGATCGAGTTCGGCGCGAGCCCGCGCGGGCCGATCGGGCTGGTGCAGGCGGCGCGTGTGCTGGCGCTGCTACGCGGGCGCGGCCACGTTGTGTCCGAGGACATTCGCGATCTCGCGGCCGACGTGCTGCGTCACCGGATCGTGCTCTCCTATGACGCTCTGTCTGAAGGCGTGACCGCCGATCAATTGCTCGAGCGCGTCGTGACGGCGGTCCCGGAGGCGGGCGCCGAGCGTCCTCGCTTGATGACGGACGAGCCGGGCGCGGTGAGAGCGCGGTCAGCATGACGCTGCTGGAGCAGCCGGCGGCGCGACAGGGCCCGGGCCCGCTCCCGCAGCCGCTGATCGAGGCCATCGATCTGGCGATCAGCCGGCTCGTCGTGCGAATGCTGCCGGGCGACCGGCGTGCCGCCGGGGTCGGCGTCGGCACGGAGCTGGCGCAGCTGCGCCCGTACCAGATTGGCGACGACGTGCGCCACATCGACCCCGCGGCGACAGCTCGCACCGGGCAGCCCCATGTCCGCCTGCACGTGCCCGAGCGCGCGCTCACGACCTGGATCGTGCTCGACGTCTCGCCCTCGATGGCGTTCGGCACCGCGCGCCGGCTGAAGGCGGATGTGGCGGAGGGAGTGGCGCTCGTGTTCGGCCGCCTCGGGGTGCGCCGGGCGGGGAGCGTCGGGCTGGTTGCGTTCGGAGCCGCCGCGCCGCGAGTGCTCCCGCCGCGTGGCTCCAAGCCCGGGATGATCGCGCTGCGCCGGATGCTGGCCGAGGGCGTCGCGCCCGACGGTCAGCACGACGCCGAGGGCTTGGCAGGCGCGATGCGGCGGGTGGCGCGGCTGGCCCGCCAGCCGGGCCTCGTCGTCGTGATCTCCGATTTCCGCGATCAGAGTGGCTGGGAGCGACCGCTCGGATCGCTGCGGATCCGCCACTCGGTGCTCGCGGTCGAGATCGTCGATCCCCGCGAAGCGGAGCTCCCCGCCGTCGGGCACCTGGCGCTGGTCGATCCCGAGAGCGGCGCGCAGATCCAGGTCAACACCTCCAGAGCTCGCGTGCGCCGGCGCTTCGCCGAGCTCGAGCGCGAGCGGCGGCAGACGGTGGCGCGCGAGCTCCGTCGCCTGCGAACCGACCACGTCGCGCTGTCGACCGAGGAGGACTGGCTGCTGACCTTGGGGCGGCGCCTGCGCCAATGAGCTTCGCCGCGCCATTGTGGCTGGCCTCGCTGGCCCTCGTTCCGATCGCGATCTTTGCGTCGATCGCCGCGCGCCGGCGCGCGAGCCGCTACGCGGTCCGCTTTCCGGCCGTGTCGACGTTGCGAGTCGCCGCCGCCGGGCCGGGGAGCTCGTGGCAGCGGCACGTCCCGGCGGCGCTCGCGCTCGCGGCGCTCGCGGCGCTCGCGCTCGCGCTCGCCCGCCCGCACGTAACCTACGGCGCGGCGGTCAACGCGGGGTCGGTGATGCTCGTGACCGACCATTCCGGCTCGATGGCCTCGACCGACGTCCAGCCGACGCGGCTGGGCGCCGCCGAGCGCGCCGCCAACACGTTCGTCGGCGAGCTGCCGGCCGCGGCGCGCGTCGGCGCGATCGCCTTCTCGACCACGCCGGACGCCGTGCAGGCGCCGGTCACCAACCACGATGCGGCGCGGGCGATCATCGACGGCCAGGTCGCCGGCGGTGCAACCGACACCGGCGACGCGCTCGCGCTGGCACTACAGCTTCTCCACGGCGCGGATGCGAAGCACCCCCCTGCGGCCATCGTGCTGCTCTCGGACGGCGCCGCCAACGCCGGCGTGAACGTGCTCACCGTCGCCCGCGAGGCGGCGCAAGAGAAGATCCCGATCTACACCGTCGCGCTCGGCACCCCCGACGGGACGCTACAGGGCCCTGACCCGTTCGCTCCGCCCGTGTCGGTCCCTCCGGATCCGCAGCTGATGCGCCAGATCGCCGAGCTCTCGGGCGCGCGCGCTTTCGATGCCCAGAGCGCCGGCGAGCTCAGCTCGATCTACAAGGGCCTCGGCAGCCGGCTGGGCACGGTGACACGCAAGCGCGAGGTCACCGACGAGTTCGCGATCGGTGGGCTCGCGCTGCTGCTGCTCGCTGGTGTGACCTCGACGCTCTGGTCGGCGCGCCTTCCGTGAGGGGCGGTTCACGCGTCGATTGGGACGTGCCCCGGCTGAGCGCTGACGCGCGTCAGCCAGGCGAGCACTGACGGGTATCGCTCGAGGTCGAACCCGCCCTCGTCGGCGACATGGGTGTACGCGTAAAGCGCGATGTCGGCGATCGTGTACTGCTCTGCGACGAGGAAGGTCCGGTCGCGGAGGTGGCGCTCGAGCGCGGAGAGTGCCGCCTCGCCGCCGCTGCGCTTGGCTTCGAGCTCGCGCCGGGGCGGCGTGATGTCCGTGTGGACCCAGAAGCGCAGGACCGCGATGTACGGCTCGTGGCTGTACTGCTCGAAGAACTGCCACTGCAGCACCTGTGCCCGCAAGAACCTGTCCTCGGGCAGGTACGGGGTGCCCTCGGCGAGGTAGAAGGTGATCGCGTTCGACTCGCCGAGCGCGCGCCCGTCGTCGAGGACCAAAGTTGGTACGCGCAGCCCGGGGTTCAGCTCACCAAGGACCTCGGCCCGGTTCGAGCGGTCGACCACGTCGACCTCGCGGCGCTCGTAGTCGAGGCCGAGGTGGGCGAGCAGCAGCCTGACCTTGTAGCAGTTGCCTGAGGTCCGGGAGTCGTAGAGGAGCATGGGGGGTTTGCGATCGGGGCGGTTCGGCGGGCGGTTCGGCGGGCGGTTCGGCGGGCGGGGCGGCCGGGCGGTTGAGCGGCGTGCGGAGATGATGGCCGATCGGCGGTCGGGGGTGGGTGGGCGGGACCTGGACGACATTGACTACGTATAACGGCGTCTCGATCGTCCAGGTCCTCGCTGCCGCCCGCCGCCCGCCGGGCGGTTCGCCGGGCGGGTTCGCCGGGCGGGTTCGCCGGGCGGGTTCGCCGGGCGGGTT
>Ga0302324_100024573_pt1 | contig 11600 bp, 8 predicted proteins | sample Palsa_T0_1_FD_201949 | JGI IMG/M metagenome (GOLD analysis project Ga0302324, IMG submission 201949) | Peat permafrost microbial communities from Stordalen Mire near Abisko, Sweden - Palsa_T0_1 | ecosystem: Environmental > Terrestrial > Soil > Palsa > Peat permafrost | place: Sweden: Abisko... | reverse complement strand
AGTTGGCGCAGTTCGGGATCACGACTTCTAATGGTTCGAAGCCGTTGACCCCGTCGCAGAAGGTGGTCAGGGCGGAGAAGGCCCTGAAGACCCGAGCGCTGCGTCACACCATGGGGAAGGTGCAGAAGGCGGCGGTGCAGTACGCGGGAGAGTTGCAGTTGGCGGTCAGTGAGACCACCCCTGCGGCTCCCGCGGACGAGACCGCTCCGGCTGCGGCTCCCCCGGCGGCGCAGGGCACCGCGGTGGTGTCGGCTCCGGCGGTGACGCCGGTGGCGGTGAACCAGACGCAGTGAGAAGTGGGTGGGGCCTCAGGGCCGACGGTAGCGGAAACTCTTCCGTCGGCACACGGTGTAGCTTGCCTGGGGCCCCACTTTTTCTTGGGTGAGAACTTATGACGAACGACAAAGACATTTTGAAGGGATTCATGGCGGGCGAGAGCGCGGCCTTCGCGCAGCTGCTGAAGAAGCTGCGGCCGGCGGTGCTCTCCAAGCTCAGGCTGCATCACGGTGGCCTGCGGCATGCCTGGGCGATCGGGCTGGCGGCGGCAATCGCTGCGGCGGCTGCGGCGGCGGTGGGTACGTGGGAGGTGGCTGCGCCGCGGCTGGAGCAGGTGGTGGGTGCGCCCAAGCGACCGGCGAATCCAGTCGCCGGGTCAGGGATTGGTCGCTGCGATGGCGGGGGCAGTAGTGACGGCGGCTGCGTGAACGAGGCCCGCTAGTTTCGGCGCCTCACTCGTCCGTCGGCTTTGCCAGTTCTTCCCCTCAGCCATTCCGTTGCGAGATCTGGTGAATGCGCTGGAAGGAAACACCGAGCAGCTCTCCGGCATCGCGCATGGAAAGCCCGACCTTATCCACAAGCAGGCGTGCCACTGCGGCAGTAGTCGACTGCGCACGGCCCGCCTCCTGCTCGGCGCGTCGGCGCTCATCCAGCGCGCGGTCCAGGGCGCGCCGAGCACCCGCTGGGAGTTTCACCCTGTCAACCAGGTGCGCGCGTGTCGCCGCCCTGTCGTCGTCCAGATATGCTGCGAGCGCTTCACGGATTCTCCGACGCGCTTGGGCAATTGTCCGGCCCTGGGTGTGGCAGCCGGGCAAAGCCTCGATGCTCGCCACCCACATTCTGTCTTCGTCGCGCGCGTAGGCGACCGTGTAGGTCTTCATCGCATTATCTCCTGAGCCAGCCGCTTCCGAGGCAGGGCTCCAGGTCGCGCTCGATTCGACGAAGGAGCCCTCTTCCAATGTCGACGCCCGCATGAACCGGCACCACGGTCATGCATTTCCCGCACATGATGACGAGGTGTGAGCCTCGTTGTCGAACCTCGGTGCAGCCGCGCAACCGCAAAAGCTGTCGGAGCTCTCTCGCCGTCACACTTCCTCATCAAGTCTAGCCGTGGATGACATGATCGTCAATCTCGCTAGACGAATGCGAATACGCCCGAGCGAGGAGCCGATCAACGGTCGCGGTTGAAAACGAGAGCACGCCGCCAAGGTGGCGGTGACGGAGGAACAGTCGAGAAGGTGGCAACGCACCAAACCTCCTGCGAAATCAAGGAGTTACTCGACGTCCGTCACCAGGGCGTCCCACGTCACCAGGGCGTCCCTGGGAGCTGGCCGCGCCGCGCCTGGAGCAGGTGGTGGGTGCGCCCAGGCGACCGGCGAATCCAGTTGCCGGGTCAGCGATTGGCCGCTGCGATGGCGGGGGCGGTTCTGACGGCGGGTGCGAGAACGAGGCCCGCTAGTTTCGGCGCCTCAGTGGCCCGTCGGGTCCCCACAGGCGATTGAAGCGCGAGAGCATTGCATCGAGGTCGAAAGCAGGAGCACCCTTGCGGAGCACCGGGATCAGATCTCTATTGTGTGAGGCGTCCAGTCTCTGCCGATGTTCCCGATCCAGGTCGAAGGAAGGCGGTTGATCGTTCAGGGGTGCGGCATCCACTTCCGCGAGCTTGAGATCCACGAGCTCGACAAAGGCCGGCGAGGTGAAGTCGAAGCCCTTTTCCAGTAGGCGATCGAGGTCATAGTAGTCGCGGATCGCCGTGCGGGTGAAGGCAGCCCGCACCTTCTCTGCCCGCGCCTCATCCGCGTCCAGGGCCCAGCAGGTTCCTTGGGCATAGTCGCCAATGAGGGGATCTCGAAGGAGTTGCCGTAGCGTCGCCATGCGTGGCGACCGCAACGCTGGGCGGATGCTGATTTCGAGTTGAAAGCCCTGCGGCCCAAAGTCCGAGGGGTAGTCCAGCTCCCAGATCGCATGGGCACCCTTCTCCGAAACAGCGCCGCCAGGATGTCGCGAGCGCACCCCGATCAACTCTGCCTGCTGTTTGAGCGCATCTCGAACGCGGGAGATCCGCCTGACGTTCAAGCTCTTCTGGCGGCTCGGCTTGGCGGGAAGAACGAGGTCGGCATCCTCCGACATTCGGAAGAAGCCGAGATCGACCTTGCTCAGGAGCGTTCCGCCCTTCAGCAGCAGCTCATTGCCTAGCTTGTCGCTGAGGGCCCAGAGCAACCTCGTCAGATAGAAATCCTTCTCGATGAGCTGAGGTTCGACATTGTCGCGGGCCGCGGCCACGCGGCACAAGTCGGCGAGCAGGTCGCGTGGCGGTAGAGGAGGAAGAGTCACTTCAGAGATCATTCTCAACGAGGCGCCAGCGCTCGTTGAGATGCCCTCTCATCGCCTCGTTCGGAAGCATCGCGGACCTGGAGCGGGTTCTGCTGATCCGTTCTCGGAGCGGTGCGAGAAGCGTTGGGGAAGTGCGACGACGCTCAAGGAGAACCCCAAGTCGCTGGCAGGTGCTGGCGCGAGAGCCGCGGCAGGCGTAGTCGATGAGCCTCTTGATGTCGGCGCGCGGGAGTGTCTCCTGGAAGAGCGAGAGCGCTCCGCGGAAGCCACCGGCGAGGGAAGGGTGGTCAAGAACATCGAGCAGCGTTCGTTCCACATCACTCACGCGCACTTCAGTGCCTTCGATGACGGCACGCATGATCCCGTACCCCAGCAATTCCGAGCCGATCACGTGAAAGGCTAGCTTTGCGGCCCCCAGATCTCTTGGCGGGCGTCGGCGGGTTACGAAGGCGTCGATCACCGTGACGTATTGCTGAGTCGTGAGTCGGTGATGGGTGAACGCCCAGAGGCCCCCGATGTAGTGGGGCTGCTCACGCAACAGGGTGGCCACGGAGGCGATTGACGTGGACGTGCTGGGGCCAACCAGCGAGCGCAGTGGTCGGACAAGGTAGATGCCCCGACCGACACGTTGGAGGACATTCTTGCGGGTGAGACCCGATGCGACGTCTTTGGCGGCCTTGGCTCCGACTTGAAGGCGGATGTCAGCGATTGTCACTGAGGGCACGCGTGCTTGCTCCCAGCTGGCGAGCAGTCGCGCCTCCCGCTTGGACAAAGACGGGGTATAAAGTGATGCTGCCTCGGGCGACAAATCCTCGACTTTCACAGCGCTAATTTATACCAGGCCGCTGTCCAGGGAGTCGAGAGATCGGGGAGCACCTGAGTGCGCCGGCACAGGGGCCGGCCGCCCGCTCCAGGGTCGCTGATCCGTACCCTCGGCTCGAGGGACGACCCCGCCGCGAATGGGCTGCTCAACAAGAACGGGCGCTTGGCGCTGGCGCGTTCCCTGCAGTCGTCTCGTTCATGATCTCTCGAACCCGGCTTCTGTCCGTCGTTCTCACTTCCTTGGTCGCGTGCGATTCCCCGGTTGCTCCAGTGCCGCCGGAGGATGCTGGCACGCCAGATCTCACGAACAACCCGGGTGAAGACGGCGGTGGGGTCGAGTCGCCGCTAGATGGCGGTTCGGATGTGGCCGACGCCGGGTTCTCGGAGGTCGGCCCGGACGCCGGCGCGATCGATTCAGGCCCGACTTGCCCCTTCCTGACGCAGTTGACCCCCGCGGGCTGCCAATCCGAGGTTTCGGTTCGCCTGACGGGCACCGCCCAGGCAATTCGCGGCAGCACGCTGATGGTCGGGACGGGCCAGCAGCCCGTGCTGGAGGCCTTCGTCGATTCTCCTCCCGGCATTGGCCTGCCGGAGGTGTCCATCGAGATTGCCCCAGTCGATCCCGACGGGGATGCCGGCGTGGCCACGAGCCACGAGGTCGCGACGGCCACGGACGACGACGCCGGCATGCACTACGACCTTCCGTGGGCGACGGCGGCGGCCAGTGAGGGTCTCTACGTGGCGCGCGCCCAGGCGACTTTCGGCGATGCCGGCTTCTGGAGCAATCCGGCCTATGTCCTGGTCGATCGAACCCCGCCGGTGATCGAGCTCACGCTCGTCTTCGACGTGGATGCAGGCGTGCAGCCGAGAGACTTCGGCGCCGCGGTCACGGTGGTTGCGTACGATGACGGCGGTTCGGGCGAGGTTGGAATCGGGTTGTCGATGGCGGGTGTGGCATGGACCGCCCCCGTTCTGGGATTCTCACTGCGGCAAGCGTCCTGGGTCGATCTTTCGCCCGAGTTGCCCACCGTCGAGGGCTCCCGCACCACCCTCGAGTCACGGGTGAGCGGCGCCAGCACGATCTACGACGCCTGGTCCACCGCAGCGGATGGTTGGAAGATCGCCGTACGCGCAACTGCCACCGATCTGGCCGGGAACAGCCGCAGCTCGGAGGTGGATGTGCCGGTGGCTCGAAAGCTCTGGCAAGGCGTCCAGGTCGGGAGCACGGGGCCGGTCTCTCTCGGTGCCCAGGGTCAGATCCTGGTGAATCGTGGGGCGACTCTCGACGCGCTGGATCCGAACGGCGCGCTTCAGTCGAGCACCAAGCTGGCCGCGCTTTACGGCGGCCCGCTCGCCGCCCTGGGTCGGCCCGGGACCCTGGTTTCATCCGCGACGCCGACGGGAGAGACCTTTGTCGCCTCGTCCACCAAAGGCATCCAGGGTGTGTACAGCCAGATCTCGTCGATCGGGCCCTTTGGCTCGGCGTTCCAGACCTTCAGCCCTCCAGGCAGCCTCCCAATGGCTTGGGCAATCTCCGCAAGTCGAGCCTCGATCTACGCCCTGCCCGAGGACTGCGGCTTCGTGGCCGTCGACGTTCTGACGGGTGAAACGAGCGCGACCAATCTGAAGCCTTACCCCAACTGCTGCTCCGGGGCTCAACTGGCACTGGGCAAGAATGAAGTGGTTGCGAGCGGCCCGTCGATTGGTCTCATCTCGACTCTGCCCGCGCTGGAGGAGTTGTGGGACGCACCTCATTCATTGGATCCCGGCTCCGCGTTTCCGCCGGCATTTCTGGGCGATCTCGCCGTATTCAACGCGAATTCAGCTCTCTACCTCTACGACACGCATGACCTGGCTTGGGCGCAGGTGATCAACCCTTTCTCGCCGATTCCGGCGAATGCCGTCACCAGCTCGCAGGGAGACATCTATTTTCTCGTGCCCGACGGTTCCCTCTCGAAGACTGACAGCAATGGAGCTCAGCTGTGGACGCGGAAACTGGAGAGCGGTTCCGGGGTTACCGGGCTGGTCGTCGGCAAGGGCGGAGATCTCATCTACGCCGTCGACGGGAGCGGCCAGGTGTCGGCCTACGATTCGACCGGCCTGTTGCTCTGGAAATCCCCGCCCGGGACGGCGGAAGGCGATCTGATGATCGACCGGTGCACCGGCCACGCCTATGCGGGGGTGACCGGCTCGCCGGTGTCGATGGTGCTCGACAGCCTCGGCGTCGACGACGGGCCCGGCGCCTGGCCAATGGGGGGACACGACGTCTTCCAGACCTTCGACTCCCAGGGAACGGCCGACGTCGACTGCGCGGCACATCTTTAGATTCGCGAACCCGACCCCCCTCCCGGCCTCCCTGTGTGCCGGCGGAAGAGTTTCCGCCACCGCCGGCCCCGCAGGCGGGGGAGGAGATCCTTGCCTACAGCCGGAGCACGACGGGCAGGATAACCGGTCGCTTCTCGAGCGTTCGCTTGACGACCCGGCGCAGGACTCGGACGACCATCTCCTCGACCGCCGGGAGATCGAGCTTGAGAGCGGCCGGCGTCGCCTCGAGCTCCGCGTTCAACTCCCGCAGCGCCTCGGCGTGGAAGCGGGTCGAGTCGGCGACGGCGAAGCCCCGGGTCACGAGCTCCACTTCCCGCACCAAGGCTCCGCTGGCGCGGTCGAGCTGGACAATCGCCGTGATCAAGCCGGCGTTGGCGAGTGAGCGGCGGTCGCGAACCACCTCGTCGGGCACGTCCGTGCCGCCCCAGCGGTCGAGGAAGCTCGACTGGAGCTCCTCGTGGGCCGTGATGCGGGCGCCATCGCGGGTGACCTCGACCCAGTCGCCGTCGTAGACCTCGAGGCAGCGCTCGGGAGCGACCCCGCATTCGATCGCCAGCTTCCGGTGATGCGCCAGATGGTTGGCCTCGCCGTGGATGGCGATGAAGGCCCGGGGTTGCGCCAGCCGCAGCAGCAGCCGCTGGTCATTGCGGTAGGCGTGCCCCGAAACGTGGACGGCGTGATCGGGTTCCTGGAACACGTCGACGTGCAAGCGGGCCAGCTGATTGACCAGGCTGTGAACCGCGACCTCGTTGCCTGGAATCAGGCTGGCGGAGAACACCACCCGGTCGCCGGGGTCGAGATGGAGGCTGCCGTGCGTTCCATGAGCCAAGCGCATCAGGCCGCTACGGGGTTCTCCCTGGGCACCCGTCGAGACGATGCAAACCTCGCGCGGCTTCAGCTGGCTGGCCTGCTCGTGCGATACGAAGATGCCGGGTGGCAAGCTGAGCCGCTGCAAAGCGGTCGCGAGCTCGACGTTCTTTTCGAGGCTCAGCCCGTTCAGCGTGACCCGCCGGCCGAGGTCGAAGCAGATCGACAAGATCTGTTGCAGCCGATGCAGATTGCTGGCGAAGAGCGCCACCACCACCCTCCCAGGCGCGTCCTGCATGAGCTCTCTCAGCTTGGGGCCCACCGTGAGCTCTCCCGGACAGCTGCCTTCGCGACCGGCGTTGGTGCTATCGGAAAGCATGCACAGGATTCCGCGGTGGCCGAGCTCGGCGAAGCGGGTCAGATCGGTGACTTCCCCGTCGAGCGGCGCGTGGTCGATCTTGAAGTCTCCGGTGTGGAGCAGGGTGCCCTCCTGGGACGTGATGGCGAAGGCCAGGCTGTCGGGGATGCTGTGCGTGACGCGCAGCGGCTCGACCACGAAGCCGCCGATCCGTACCTCGCGCCGCGGCTGGAGCTCGCGCAGATCGCCGGTGAGCCCCAGCTCGTCGAGCTTTCGCTTCAAGAGGGCCAGCGTGAGCTTGGAAGCGTAGACCGGAATCGAGAGGTCGCGAAGCAGATAAGGAACCGCGCCGAGATGGTCCTCGTGGCCGTGCGTGACCAGGAGGCCGCGCAGGCGATCGCGCCTGGCCAGCAGCGGCGCGAAGTCCGGGAGGATGAGGTCGACGCCGTGAACGTCCGGACCCGGGAACTGCACGCCGCAGTCGACCAGCAAGGCATCTCCGTGCTGGCCTTGTTCGATCAGCAGGCAGTTCCGCCCGATTTCACCCAACCCCCCGATGGGCAGCAGAGAAAGGGCCACGGCCGGAGCTTATGCTTCTTCGGGCCGCACTTATCATTTCTTTACATCAACACAGTGGCGGAATCCGGCGTTCGGGAGATACTCGGCGTTTGGGTTTGCGAAAGCGGGGATCGCCGATGCGTGCAAGTTCAATCGCCATGTCCGTCGCAGTGCTCGGGGCGTACGCAGCCCAAGCTCGTGCCGGCAGCCAGACCGACGTGCTCACGCAGCACAACGACTCGGCGCGAAGCGGTGTGACTTTTGGAGAGGAGATTCTCTCGCCAGCGACGGTCACGGCGCAGAGCTTCGGAAAGATCGGGACCTTGCCAGTGGATGGCCGGGTGTATGCGCAGCCGCTCTACCTGCAAGCGGTGGACATGGGCGATGCCGGCACTCACGACGTGGTCTACGTCGCGACCGAGCACAACAGCCTCTATGCCTTCGACGCGGTCACGCTCGATCCCACGCCGCTGTTCATGGTGAATTTCGGCATGTCGGTTTCGTCCGGCTCGGGCGGAACGGGCTGCCCCGACCTCGTCCCCGAGGTCGGCATCACCGCCACCCCGACCATCGACCCCATCACGGGCGTGCTCTACGTGGAGGTCAGGACCATCGACGAGGGTGTGCAGTCCCACACCCTCCACGCCGTCGACGTGAGGAACGGCCAGGACATGCTGACGCCGGCCGTCATCAGCGCGACCGTTTCGGTCCCGGGTCACCCGGACGTGGTCTTCGAGCCGGCAATCCACAACAGCCGTCCCGGGCTCCTGCTCGCGAACGGCAACGTGTACCTGGCGTTCTCGTCGCTGTGCGATTACGCGTCGTACCACGGCTGGATCTTCTCGTATTCGGCCTCGACGCTGGAGCAGCAGAACGTCTTCGTCACCACCCCGGCCGGAAGCCAGGGTGGGATCTGGATGGGAGGAGGGGGGCTGGTGGCCGACTCGCTCGGCAACATCTACGCCTCGATCGGCAACGGAAGCATGGATCTCCTCGACGGGGGCCAGGACATCTCGATGGCGATGGCCCGCTGGACGCCGGATCTGATGCTGACCGATTGGTTCAGCCCCTATGACGAGGCCACGCTCTCGGGCGGGGATCTGGACATCGGTCCCTGTCCGACGATGCTCCTCGAGGACCAGGGCCTGCTGATCGGTTCGGGCAAGGGAGTCTTTGGACCGGGCGGGAGCACTCTCTCGAACGACGTCTACGTCGCCAACTCCAACAACTTCGGCCATCTGCATGTCGCCGACAACGACCAGCTGGTTCAAAGCATCTCCACCTCGATGCCCGTCAAATACGGCTGGTCCGGCATGGCGACCTTTCCAGGTCCAGAGGGACCGCAACTCTTCCTGTGTGGAGCCGGGATGCCGCTCACTTCGTACCAGTTGAGCGGCGGGCAGTTCAGCCAGGCCACGCCCAACCAGAATGTCGTCGCTCCGCCGAACCACGAAGGGGCTCCCATGTCGATCTCGACGAGTGGCCCGGACGCGGGCCCGGGAGTCCTGTGGCTCCTGATGGCTCTCACCGACGGCGACGGTTACTTCGAAGATCTCACGGGCGGGGTGCTGCGGGCCTTCAGCACCGCCGACGTCACGACCGAGCTCTGGGACAGCAACCTGAATCCGGCCAGAGACAGCGTGGGCAGCGTGGCCAAGTTCACCACTCCCACCATCGCCAACGGCCGGGTGTACACGGGCACGTTCGCGGGGCTCGTGGATGTCTACGGCCTGTTGCCACCCGACGGGGGAACCGAGGCCGAGGACGGGGGCGACGGCGGCCCGAGCTTCGAAGACGCCGGAGACTCGGGTGTTGCGGAGGATGCAGGCCCAGACGGAGGCTCGGACGCCGGAGATGCCGGGAAAGACGCAGGCGATTCCGGGATCGACAGCGGGTCGCACTCAAGCACGAGCTCCTCCTCCACGACGGGAGCCAACCCGCCCCTCGGAAAAGGCGGCGACTGCAGCAGCTCTGGATCGACAATCTGGTGGTGGGCAGCCCTCCCGCTGACCGTGAGCTGGTTCCGGCGCCGGCGCCGGCGCTGATGCCCGTGCCGGCCACACCGCCGCGGCGGGAACCAATGCAGTCTCGAACCAGTCCTGAATGGACCGAGACCGAACGCGCCTACCGCTGGCTGGCCATGGCCGGCGCGGTGGTCTTCCTGGGCCTCTTCGTGGTCTTGGCGCTGCGCCGCATGGCCTATCCCTACGAGCTGGAGTGGATGGAAGGCGGCATGGTCGACGAGGTGCGGCGCATTCTGGAAGGAAAGCAGCTCTATGCCGCCCCCACCGTCGACTACGTTCCCTATGTCTACACGCCGGGCTTCTTTTACGTGGCGGCGGGCTTCGCGCGGCTGTTGGGGATTGGCTTCTTGCCCCTGCGCCTGGTGTCCTTTCTGTCATCCCTGGGATGTTTCGGGGTGCTGTTTCTCATCGTTCGCAGGGAGACCGGCGACAGCGCGCTGGGGTTGATCGCCGCCGGTTTGGAGGCCGCGACCTTTCACATCTCCGGGTCATGGTTCGACATTGCGCGCAGTGATTCACTGTTCCTGCTGCTGTTCTTGCTCGCGCTGTACTGCTTGCGCTTTCACCCAACGACCCGAGGCTGGGCCCTGGCTGGGGCCCTCTTCGCCGCTGCCTTTCTGGCCAAGCAAACCGCGCTTTTCGCCGCCAGCCCGGTGCTGATCTGGGCCATTCTCACCAACTGGAGGCGCGGCCTGGTTTGCGCGGCGGTCTTCGGCGGACTGGTGGGGGGGATCTCGCTTGGATGGAATCTGCTTTCCCACGGGTGGTACGACTACTACGTCTTCGAGTTGCCCCGGCATCACGTCATCGTCAAGGGACTGTGGTGGAAGTTCTGGACCCTCGATCTCGCGAAGCGTTTCCCGATTCCCATGCTGCTGGCGGTGCCGCTCTTCGCAATCCGCACCAAGGATTCGGCCCGCTGGTTCTATGCCGCCGTGGCGGCGGGGCTGATCGGGGCGAGCTGGCTCATCCGGGTCCGGGCTGGGAGCTACGACAACATCCTCATCCCGGCCTACGCCGCTCTGGCATTGCTCGCGCCGCTGGGGGTCGTCGCATTGGCCAGCCAGGTCGGGCTGCGGGGGTGGCTCTCCTGTGCGGGCTTGGCGGCCATCGCGATCCAGTTCTTGTTGCTCTGGTATCCTCCCGCCAAGGAGCTTCCCACCGAGGCTGATCGCAAAGCTGGCGCCCAATTCCTTCACCGGCTGGCCGAGATCGGCGGGGACGCCTGGATTCCAGGCCATGGATATCTGGCGTCGGAAGTCTCCGGAAAGTCGCACGCCCAGACGGTCGCCATCGGCGACGTTTTCACTGGTGGCGGACCCCAGAAAGCCGACCTGGTCCTCTCCATTCAGACCGCGCTCCATGATCGACGCTTTTCGGCGCTCGCGATGGACTACAGCGATTCTGTCTTCCTGGGCGAGCTCAAGCAGCGCTACCGGAAGGAACCAGGGGATCCGTTCACTGATCATTCGGCCTTCTATCCGGTCACGGGCAACCGCACGCGACCAAAGACGCTGTGGGTGCTTCCCGGCCCCGATGACTCCCCGCCCGCCTGCATGCTGCCAGCGCCGGTTGTGAAGCCGGCCGGAGAGCTCTTCTCGCACCAATAGGGATGCTCTGCGTCGGGAGGGGCTCCTCCCCGCTCGCGGATCGTTTCGACATCGAGCTCGACGATCGCGTTCGAGGTCGGGGGTCGATGATCGCGGTCGGGTTCGGGGTCCCGTTTCGCGGTCGCGGTCGCGGCTCGCGGGTCGGGGATCGTTCATTGGGTCCGTTTCCTTCTTCTTCGGGCGAAAGGAAACGGACCCCAATGAACGACGCGCAATCCTCTGCAGCTCCCCTTCTCCCCCATCATCGCCTCATCGCTTTCCAGGTCGCGAAGCAACTGTTGCTCGCTGTCAAGGACGCGCACATCCGGGACGCCAAGCTTCGGGACGAGGCCCTGCGATCCTCGAAGTCGACCTGCCTCAACATCGCCGAGGGCGCTGGCCGGGTGACGCGCGGCGACAAGGCGCGCTCCTTCGCCATCGCGCGAGCCGAAGCGGTCGAGGCGGCGGCGGCGGTCGAGATTGCGGCGCTGCTCGGCGACTGCGCCG
>Ga0302324_100024570_pt1 | contig 11602 bp, 10 predicted proteins | sample Palsa_T0_1_FD_201949 | JGI IMG/M metagenome (GOLD analysis project Ga0302324, IMG submission 201949) | Peat permafrost microbial communities from Stordalen Mire near Abisko, Sweden - Palsa_T0_1 | ecosystem: Environmental > Terrestrial > Soil > Palsa > Peat permafrost | place: Sweden: Abisko... | reverse complement strand
AAGGTATTGGCAACTGCCGCCGATCGCAGCCAAGTGCGGATTGCCTGCACAGGCCGGATAGCCGGTCTGCCAGAGGTTGCCGGCGGTGTCCGTAAAACTCCCGGGCCAGGGGCCTGTCGCCCCATTGATGTTTTCAAGTCCCAGCTGCGGGTTGTATCCCGTACTGGCAAATGGCCTTTGTGAAGCAGTTAACTCCTTCTGCTGGGTGTAATTTCCCGTAATCATGAGGTTATAACCGTCGGTCTGAAGATTCCCGATCCCATAGGTGAGATCCGCCTCGTCCGAAGAGCCGCCGGGATGCTCCGGGTGCGAATAATTGAGGTTCACTTCACCACCCTCGTAATTCTTCTTGGTGATGAAGTTGATGACGCCCGCGATGGCGTCCGAACCGTACAGCGACGAGGCGCCTTCGCGGAGCACCTCGATGTGGTCGATGGCCGCGAATGGGATCGTGTTCAAGTCGACCCCGTATCCCAGGGTCACGTTGTTGGCAAGCCGCTGGCCATCCAACAGTACCAGGGTCTCGGTTCCACGCAATCCGCGCAGGGCCGCTACTGAAGCACCCCCGTTGAAGGTCGTGACGTTGGACGCCGTATTGATCGTGGCATTATTCGAGGTGAGCAGCGACAGGGCTTGCTCCACCGACGTAATACCCAGGTCCTTGATGGCATCCATCTTGACGATGGTGACGGCCTCTGCAGTTTCGGCATTGGGCCGCTTGATCATCGAACCCGTGACGACGATTTCCTGCAGCTCCGGGGTATCGGTGGCGGCGTCTGCGGGCGCCTGTTGGGCAATGGCAGGCATCGATATGACGGCAACGCATGCACATATCGATAAGGCCATCGCGAATCGATTCACGAGCGATCCAACGCTGGTTGGTTTCTGCGTAGTCATTTTGGCGTCCCTCGAAGTTTTTAGTGGCGGCGCGTCTGCAAGCGCGAGCGTCCCGTTGTGTTCTCGCGACATGAAAGACCAATCAACGCCGCTCTGATGCGGTGGACAATAGCTGCACGCCACTTGATGACAATGAAAATGAGATGAATGCGGCCGGGAGCGTGACGAAGTCCGCCGACCGAGGGACGAAGTACCGGGCGCGCCGGGTGCGTCGCAGCCGGTGCGCGCGCAGCCGCTGACCCGCCGCTGTTGCTATGCATGTCGAGAGCCGGCCGGCGTCCACGTCGGACCCGCATCGACGCCAAAGCGATTGGTCGCGCTTTGTGTCCGCTTCATCGCAACCGCGGACCGTTAGGTCGCAAACTCGTATAAAGCCGTCGAATGATCTCCTAAACTCGCGGCGAAACATGGAAAAACCATGGGTGGGATCAGGGGCGCGCGACGACGGATGAATCACCAAACAATCACTGTGCGAGCGATTGACAGCCCGGGCGTCTTCGCTAATACTTTCCCATATGGTGAACGTTCAAGAACGGCTGGATCGTACTTTCATGGCGCTGGCCGATCCGACGCGGCGTGCGATTCTGGCGCAACTCGAGCACACGGACGGCGCCTCGATCAGCGAGCTCGCGAAACCTTTCGCGATCCGGCTGCCGGCGGTGATGAAACATCTCGACGTGCTGACGAACGCCGGGCTCGTCACCCGCTCGAAGTCGGGCCGAACGGTGACCGTGCGGCTGCGCGCGCAGCCGATGCGCGAAGCGATGGAGTGGCTGCGGCGCTACGAGCGATTCTGGTCGGGCAGCCTCGACCGGCTGGTGCGCTACGCCGAGCGCAAAGAGGCCGAAGCGCGGCAGAAAGATCGATGACGGCCGTTACGCTGGTACGCCGCATCAAGGCGCGTCCTCAGGTGGTATTCGATGCGGTCACGACCGCGGAGGGAATCGCGCAATGGTGGGGCCCCGACGCGGGGCCGGTGCTCGTGTCGGAGGCCGATCCGCGCATCGGCGGCCTGTATCGCGTGCGCTTCCGTATGCTCGACGGCAGCGAGCACGAAAGCAGCGGCGAGTTTCTCGAGATCGTCCGCCCGGAACGGGTTGTGTTGAGCTGGCGCTGGAAGGGCGGTGTCGAAGACCCCGGCGAATCGCGCGTCGAGATCTCACTCAAGGCTGTTCCCGAAGGCACTGAGCTCACCTTCGTTCATTCGCAACTGCATGGAGAGGAAACGCGCCGCAGCCATGAACAGGGCTGGACGGGCTCGCTCGACAAGCTGGGAGCGCACTTCGGCGGAGGAACCGCCGCATGATTTTCTCAGCAAGGGGGACGTACAGCCTCTTCTAAAGCACGTCAGAGAACACCCGTGAAAATATTGATTGTCGATGACCAAGCCCATGCGCGAAATAGCCTGATCCGGCTGTGTGAGCGCAACGTCGATGTCCAAGTGGTCGGCGAGGCGGACTGCGGCAGCGCGGCCATTGACGCAGCCGGTAAATTCGACCCGGATATCATGCTCACGGATGTTGAGTTGCCGGATATGTCCGGCTTCGAGCTGTTGCGATCGGTGGGCGCGGACATCCATCCTTTCGGCATCATGGTATCGAAATGCGCCGATCACGCGATCAGGGCCTACGCAGAAGGCGCCATCGATTACTTCGTGATGCCGGTGACTGAAGCGCGATTCGACCTGGCAATCGCTCGCGCCCGTCAGCGATTCAATCGCGCGTCGCCAGAGCATTTTTCCCCGAAGTCCGCAGAGCCCGCTCGCGATGCACCGGTGCCGCCGCGCTTTTTGGTGGGTGAGCGACAGCGGCGGCTGTATCCGCTCGACCCAAAGTCAATCGATTTCATCGAGGCGGACGGTAACTACGTAACCCTGCACTCCGGCAAGGTGGAGTATCTGAGCCGCGATTCGATCAAACGGTTGTCGACGCAGCTTGCGGGGCTTGGCTTCGTACGCATCGAGCGTTCGCTGCTGGTGAATTCCGCCGCGGTGTTGTATGCCGAAGTGGCGGGTCATGGAACATTTGCCTTGACGCTGAATTCCGGTGTCTGCCTGCATTCGAGCGCCACCTACCGCGATTCGATTTTACGGATTATTCCGCTGCCGGCCTTATCCAAGCGCTACGGAGGCACTGCTTCGTAGAGTCCTCCGAAATCCATCTCGGAAAACGCGGGGTTCATCACGGGGCCGGCTCGGATCATCCCAAAGTAATTGCGCCCGGTTTCGGTGCTGTTAGTTTCCCCCGGATGCGGTTGGCCGATCGTATCTCGCAATGTCGAACTCCGTTCATCGTCGAGAACACGAAAGACGGATCTGTCACGCACCTGAACAACGCGGCTGCGTTCTCCAAAGACATCGAGAGCTGCGCGACGCGATATGTGCTGAACGATGATCTGACGCGTTTATGCACCGCCCTTGCCTACTCGAAAGGAGCGAACACACTCGCCTGCGCAGACCTTTTGCACGTTCCCGCGGAGCGTGTATGGGTCGAATGGACCGAGGCTCCCCGGCGGAAGGAGCTCGAGTGTTACGGTTTCAGAAATCCCGCTCAATCGGCTTATGCGGGTCGCAGGGGTGTCTTCATTCAGTCCACTCCGCAAGGGCGCCGCGGCCTGCTGAGAACGTTCTGGGCAAGCGGCGACTCCGATTTGAATGTGCTCTCCAGCAGCATGGAAGCCTATTTCGATTTTGATGCACAAGAAGGCGACGATCCTACGGTGTTCGACGGGCGGCAAGGACCTTCAATTTGCGTATCGGATAATGCGGCCGGAAAGGCGGATATCTTGCGACGCTGCTTTCGATTCCGTTTCGAGCGCTCCTGGCAGGATTATTACGACAGTGCACAGCTGACGTCCGAACAGGCTGCCGCCGTCTCTCGTCATGCGCTCGGCACCATTGCGATCGACATCCCTGTCGTATCCGCGTTCTTCCTGCTGCTTGCAACCCGCCCGGGTTTGCCGCGTCGGCCGCTGATGCTGGAACGGATAAATCGCGCGCGATCCAAGTCGGGGAAAGCGCGGCTTCTCGATCAGATTGAAGTCTGCTCACCGTTATTGCCGGAGTATCGGCCGTCCGGCGACGGCTCGCCGGCCGTCGGCCGGCGCCCTTCGAGACTTCACCACGTACGCGGTCACCTGGTCCGACGCGGCAGTCAAATTTTTTGGCGCGTCCCGCATTTACGGGGAAGTGCCCGTTCCGGGGTCATTCACACGCGGACGGTGACGTGGATGGTTGAGCCCTCAGCGAGGGAGCGGAGTGCGCCGCATGCAGCCGGCGCGGTCGAATCCAGCGACCAAGCCGCGTAAATCGCCTTTAGCTTTGCCTGGACAATAGCCTATAAAAACGGAAAGCTCGTGGATGAACGGTCCCATTCAACCTCGGGTCGCCGGAGACCCGCAGCGTCGAACTCATGACATCAACGCCTCCCGCGACGATGCCCCTGGATACGGCTCGACTTCACCTGCGCCGACCGGTGGAACAAGATGCCGACGCGATCGTCTCCGTTGCCGGCGACTGGGAAGTCGCGCGTCGGTTGGCTCGGGTTCCCCATCCTTACACGGATGCCGATGTACGCTTTTTCTTCAGCCACGTAGTGCCTAACGAACCGACCTGGGCCATCGTGTGGCGCGAGACGCGCCGACTGGTCGGCATGATCGGCTTGGCACCGGCCCCAGACGGCCGAAGCGCCGAGCTTGGCTACTTCATCGCCCGCGACCATTGGGGATGCGGCATCGCCACCGAGGCCGCGCTGGCGATCGGCAGGGTCGGCTTCGAGTCTTTCGGCTACCTCAAGCTGACATCGGGCTATCACGCGGATAATCCGGCCTCCGGCCGCGTGCTTGCAAAGCTCGGCTTCACCGTGATCGGCGCTTCGATCCGCCCATGCCTCGCGGAAGCCATGGACAAACCCTCCGTGGAGGTCGAGTGGGTTCCTTGAACATCGCGAGCACACCCTTGATGGCAAACTCCGGCACCTTGATCTGACGTGTAGTTCGATGTCTTGACATTCGGTAAGTTTACACTTACCGTAAGTTATGACTTACGTAAACGCCCTGTCCGCTCTCGCAGATCCGACGCGCCGTGCCGTTTTCGAATCCCTGCGGGCGGGTCCTGCGCCCGTCGGTGCGATCGCGGCGCGTCTCCCGGTCAGCCGCCCCGCGGTCTCGCAACACCTCAAGGCATTGAAACGAGCGGGCCTCGTGGTCGATCGCGCGAACGGCACGCGGCGCGTGTATTGCATCGACCCGGACGGCCTCGGCCCCTTGCGTCGATGGCTCGATGAGTTCTGGACGGATGCGCTCGATGCATTCAAGAAAGAAGCCGAGCGTTCGGGCCCGTGAGCACAGGAGACCTGAAAATGAAAGCCTCATTCGAGATCGCGCCGGTGCGCAAGAGCATCGTCGTGCAGGCGACGACGCAAAAGGCGTTCGATGTGTTCACCGCCGGCATCGATCGATGGTGGCCCAGGAATCACGGACTCGGCGCGGGGCCGGTCGTCGAGTCGATCATCGAGCCCTTCGTCGGCGGACGATGGTACAGCCGGCACGCCGACGGCGCCGAGGCCATCGTCGGTCATGTGCTCGTCTGGGAACCGGCGCGGCGTTTCGTGTGCTCGTGGGAAATCAGCGCCGACTGGAAGTCGCAGCCCGGCAGCGCCTTTGCTTCCGAAGTCGAAGTCCGGTTCGTGCCCGAAGGCCCGGGAACGACGCGGGTCGAGCTCGAGCACCGCAATTTCGAGCGCATGCCGGCGCCCGGCGGCGAGAAGCTGCGCAACGACGTCGATCGCGGATGGCCGAAGATCATGGAGTTGTTCGGCGATGAAATTTCACGCGGCGGGAGCTCGCCATGACCGTCGAGACTCACGCAAGCGATGCGCCGATCTGCGGGATCGCGGCCAGAAGCGCTCGGGTGTAGGTGTGCCGTGGGGCGCGGAACACGCGTTCCGTGGGTCCTTCCTCGACGATGCGCCCGTGCTGCATGACGTAAACTCGGTCCGCGATCGACCGTACCACGTGCAGATCATGGGAGACGAACAAGTAGGCAAGCTGCAGACGGTCGGCGAGCTCGGCGAGCAGCGCGAGGATCTGCGCGCGCACGAGCACATCGAGCGCGGAGACGGCTTCATCGAACGCAATGACCGCGGGCTTGAGTATCAACGCGCGCGCGATCGCGATCCGCTGGCGCTCGCCGCCCGAGAACTCCTGCGGGTAGCGCGCGGCGTCCGCCGCACACAGCCCGACTTCTTCCAGCGCGGCCGCGACATTCGCCCGGAGCGCCGCGGCGCCCGGCGGCGCATCGAGCGCATAGTACGGCTCCGCGATGAGGCGTTCCACGCGCCAGCGCGGGTCGAAGCTTCCCACGGGGTCTTGCAGCACCACCTGGATGGAGCGGCGCAGGCGCTTGCGCGTCGCGCCGCGTGCCGCCCCGAACGCCTCGCCGAGCAAGCGCACCTCGCCCGATTGCGGACGCTCGAGCGCCAGCAGCACGCGCAGCAAGCTCGATTTTCCCGATCCGGATTCACCCACGAGGCCCACCGTCTCCCCGGCATGCACCTCGACCGACACCCCATCCACGGCGCGCGTCGGCGCGGGCCGATGCGTGAGCGAGCGCCGGCGCCGCGGGTACTCGCGCACGATATCGTGCGCTTCGAGGACCCGCACCGCGCTGTTCGGCCGGCGCGGCGCACGCTTCGGGCCCAGTCGCGCGGCGGCGAGCAAGGCCTGCGTGTATGGATGATGCTCGCGGGTGAGGAGTTCCGCGGTCGGCAACTGCTCGACGATCTCCCCGCGGCGCATGACCGCGATCCGATCCGTGATCTGCGAGATCACGGCGAGATCGTGGCTCACCAGGATCATCGCCGAGCCGTTGACGTGCGACGATTCGCGCAGCAGCCGGAGCACCTCTGCCTGCGTCCCGACATCGAGCGCGGTGGTGGGCTCATCGGCGATGAGCAGCGCGGGCCCGAGCACGACGGCCATGGCAATGGCGACGCGCTGGCGCTGTCCGCCCGATAGCTCGTAGGGCAGCCGGTCGAGCTCGACGCCGCGCAAGCCGGCTCGATCGAGGGCTTCGCGCGCGAGCGATCTGGCAACAGCCGTGCCCACCGCACGGTGCAGCGTGACTGTCTCGGCGACCTGGTCGCCGATGCGCATCAGCGGATTCAACGCGCTCATCGGCTCTTGAAATACCATGCCGATGCGCGCGCCGCGCACCCCGCGCAATTCCTCCTCGCTCATCGCGTCGAGCAGCCGATCCTCGAAACTCACCGATCCGGTCGCGCGTGCCCCGTGCGGCAGCAGGCGCATGATGGCGAGGGCCGTCATGGATTTTCCAGACCCCGACGCGCCGACCAGCCCGAGGATCTCGCCGCGCGCCACATCGAGCGACACATTCTCGAGCACGCGCGCAGCGCCGATCGCCACCCCGAGCGATTCGATCTTGAGCAACGCCTCGCGCGCCATCAAGCGCCTCGCCTGCGTCCCAGGCCGTCGCCCAGGAGATTGAGGCCCAGCACGAGCAGCACCACGGCCCCGCCGGGAAACAACGCCAGCGCGGGATCGAGCGCCGTGAGCGACTGCGCCTCGTTCAGCATGCGCCCCCAACTCGGCGTCGGCGGTTGCGCCCCCAGACCGACATAGGATAGGCCCGCTTCGGCGATGACCCCGAGCGAGAACTGGATGGTCCCTTGCACCACCAGCAGCGTCGCGAGATTCGGCAGGATGTGCTCGAGCGAAATACGCGCGCGTCCCTTGCCCGCCACGCGCGCGGCGAGCGTGTAATCGCGGGTCCAAAGATTGAGCGAGCCGCCGCGTACGACGCGCGCGAATACCGGGATGTTGAACACGCCGATGGCGATAACGGCGTTGATCGCGCCCGGTCCGAGCGCGGCGGTGATCAAGATCGCCAGCAGCAGCGCGGGAAACGCGAAGATCAAGTCGTTGCCGCGCATGATGAGCTCGCCCACCACGCCGCGTTCCGCGGCAGCGGCCAGCCCGAGCGGAATGCCGACGGCTGCGCCGATGAGCACGGACAGCAACGCCACGCCCACGGTGTTTCTGGCGCCGGCCATGATCATCGACAGCACGTCGCGCCCGAGCTGATCGGTCCCGAACCAATGATGCAGACTTGGGCCCTCCAGCTTGCCGGGGATGTCGATCGCGGTTGGATCCTGCGGCGTCCACACCCACGCGATGAGCACCATCGCGAGGTATGCGCTCGTGATCGTCGCTCCCGCCCAGAACGCCGCGCCTCTGTCGCCGCGCCGTCCGCCCGGCCGCACACTCGGCGGCGCAACGCTCATCGCGCCGACCCTTCGGCACGCAGCCGTGGGTCGACGAGCTGGTAGGCGAGATCGACCAGAAAGCTCACACACACGACGGCAAGCACGAGCACGATGACCACGCCCTGCACCACGATGAGATCGCGCTGCTCGATCGCCTGAAAAACCAGGCGACCGAGTCCGGGCAAGAAAAACACATTCTCGATGATCACGCCGCCCGCGAGCAGGAACGAGAACTGCATGCCGAGGATGGTGAGGACGGGAATGAGCGCGTTCGGCAACGCGTGCCGCCACAGGACCTGCCCCTCACCGGCGCCTTTCGCGCGCGCGGTGCGGATGTAATTCTCGTCGAGCGTGTCGATGAGCGCACCGCGCAGGACGCGGGCGAGTATCGCTGCCTGGGGCATGGCGAGCGCCACCGCGGGCAGCGTCAGCGCGCGCAACGCCGGCCAAAACCCCGCGTTCCAGCCCGGAAAGCCGCCCGCGGACGTCGCGCGCAGGCCGACCGCGAAGACGAGCACCAGCAACATGCCGAGCCAAAAATTCGGGATGGCGAGTCCGAGCTGCATCAAGCTCGTGAGCCAGGCATCGCTCGCGCGGCCGCGGCGGGCGGCCGCGGCGAAGCCCGCCGGAAACGCGACTACCGCCGCCAGGACCAGCGCATAGAGCGCAAGCGGAACCGACACGCCGAGCCGCTCTGCGATCAGAGACTGCACCGGGACCCGGTAGGTATAGCTCAAGCCGAAGTCACCGTGCAGCAGCCCTCCCACCCAGTGCACGTAGCGCTCGAGCGGCGCAGCCTCGAGGCCGAGCGTGCGGCGCATGGCCGCGACGGTATCGGGCTGCGCCTGCAGCCCCATCATGTAGCGCACCGGATCGCCGGGCACGACTTGGACGATGATGAAGACCACCGCGCTCGCGCAGACGAGCGTGAGCAACAGCACCGCAAGACGCTCGCTCAACAGCACGGCGCCGAACCGCCTCGCCGCGAGCACGAGGACCAAGAGCGCCGCGGCCGCCGCGAGCCACGCCACGATGCGGGCCGCCGCGGCCGGCAGAGGGGCCGCGCCGGCCGTCCCCGGACGATCGTCGTACGCGCGCGCAAGCTCGATCGTGCCGAGCGGATTTTCGAACCCGATGCCGTGCAGGTGCGCGTTCCATACCGCGAGCCTTGGCAATTGAAACAGGAATCCGTTGACCGCATCCTGGGCGAGCTTCAACTGGATGTCGCCGAGCAGCTCGTGGCGCCGCGCCGGGTCGATGGTGTCGTCCAGGGCGGCGACGAGCGCCTTGAAGTCCGCGTTGGAATAGCCGAAATAGTAATCGTCGCGCGCGTATATGTCGTAGTCCATGGGCTCGACGTGCGCCACGATGCTCATGTCGTAGTCATGACGCGCAAACACCTGGTCGAGCCATTGCGCCCACTCGAGATTCTCGATGGTCACGCGGATCCCGACCGCCGCGAGCTGCGCAGCGACGATCTCGCCCGCGCGACGCGCGTAGCTCGGCGGCGGCAGCTTCAGCGTCACCGGAAAGCCGTGCGGGTATCCGGCCTGCGTCAGCAGTGCCCGCGCCCGCTCTACATCGTGTGGGTACATTCCGGTGAGATCGATGTAATCGGGACTGCGTGGCGGAAAGTGGCTGCCGATGGGAGTCGCATAGCCGAACATGGCGCCGTCGATCAGCGCGCGGCGGTCGAGCGCGTGCGCAATGGCGCGCCTCACCGGCAAAAGACTGAGCGGCGGCTGCCGGCTGTTGAGCGCGAGCACGGTCTCCGCCTCGGTCGAGCCGACATACACCTTGAAGCGTCGATCGGCCGCGAACTGCGGAATGTTCTCGGGCGCCGGGTAGGCGGAGAATGCGTCGACGTCGCCCGCCATGAGCGCCGCGTACGCCGCGGTCGGATCGGAGATGAACTTGAAGGTCGCCCCGGCGAGACGCGGGCGCTCGCCCCAGTAGTCCTCATTCCGCTCGAGCACCAGCGCGTCGCCGCGCCGCCAGCCGGCGAAGCGAAACGGACCCGTGCCGATCGGGCGCGTCGTGTTCGTCGCCGCCGAGTGCGGCTCGACCATCACGAAGGCGCCCCAGGCTAGCGATTGCAACAGGCCGCCGGATCGCCGGCTGAGCGACAGGCGCAGCGTGACCGGATCGAGCGCCTGTACGCCGCTGATTGCGCGGATGCGAGCACGCTGCGGATTCAGCGACCCGGGCGCGAGCGCGCGCTCGAGCGAGTACTTCGCCGTGTCCGCATCGAAGCGGGCGCCGTCGTGAAAGCGCACGCCGCTCCGCAGATGAAACGTGTACGTCAGGCCGTCGGCCGAGATGTCCCAGGAGGCGGCGAGGCACGGTCGGACGGACCCGTCAGCGGCGAACTGCACCAGCCCCTCGAACAGATTGCCGTAGAGAGCCTCCGATATGGCGGCGGCGGGATTCGCCGTCGGGTCGAGCACCGGGGGCTCGAGCTGCATGCCGATGGTCGCGGTATCCGATGCGCGAGCCTCGGGCGGCGCGCCGGCCGAGGCGACCAGCACGAGCAATGCCGCGACCAGCGCCGCTTGCGGTCCTCGCCGCGCGAGGCTCATGCGTTCCTTGACAGGAGCGATGCGGCGGCGAGCGTCATCACCTGCGCGGAGGAAACCAGGTCGTCGATGAGCACGTATTCGTCGGGTTGGTGGGCCACGTCGAGGATACCGGGCCCGTAGGCGATGCAATCGCGCAGTCTCCCCACCCGATCGATGTGCTTCTGGTCGTAGGTGCCCGGTGAGCAAACGAACTCGGGCTCACGGCCCATGACGCGGCGTATGGCGGCAGCCGCGGTGCGCGCCACGGGACCTTCGCGGTCGCTCATCACGGGCTTCACCTCGAAAATGTCGCGCAGGCTATAGCGGAAGCCCGCACGCTCCTTGGCCAGTCGCTCGAGCAGGTCGCGCACCTCGCCCTTGACGCCGTCGAGGCTCTCTTCGATGAGCCAGCGGCGATCGATGACCACCCGGCAGGAATCGGGTACGCATGCCGAGGGCAGCGCCCCGCCGTGGAGTTCCGCCAGGCCGCCGTGGATCGAGTTGATGTTGAGCGTCGAGTGGCGCGCGCCCGAGGGCACCACCGGCATGTCGGTCTGGCGTGCCGCAAGCTTCGGGTGCAGCTCCGACTCGAAGCGGTCGAGCACGGCGTTCATGTGGCGCACCGCGCAGTCGCCCAGAAAAGGCATCGAGCCATGCGCAATGCGTCCGTGCGTTTCGATCTCCGCCCACCATACGCCGCGATGACCGATGCACACGCGGTCCACGTTCAGGGGCTCGGGGATGATGACGTGGTCGACGCGCGGCGGCGAAAAGAAGCCGCGCTCGGCGAGATAATGCACGCCGCCGTAGCCGCCGGATTCCTCGTCCACCGTACCGGAGATCTCGAGCGTGCCGGGGAGCTCT
>Ga0302324_100024568_pt1 | contig 11602 bp, 8 predicted proteins | sample Palsa_T0_1_FD_201949 | JGI IMG/M metagenome (GOLD analysis project Ga0302324, IMG submission 201949) | Peat permafrost microbial communities from Stordalen Mire near Abisko, Sweden - Palsa_T0_1 | ecosystem: Environmental > Terrestrial > Soil > Palsa > Peat permafrost | place: Sweden: Abisko... | reverse complement strand
AAGGAGCTACGTCGTTGCCGCCAGAGAAGCCGCCTTGAACCAGCCAGTGGTCCGAAAGTTTGATGCTGGCAACAATTCCTGTCTGCGTGAATGGGTCGATGGTGTAGAGCAACGAGTGGGAGTAGGTGTAGTTATTGGGCGCGAGTTGGGCCTCGATGTCTGGCAGCGAGACATAGCGCCCCATGCGAATGTTCATACCTCTGGCGACGTGGGGGATATACAGATCCAGATAAAGCATGACGGGGTCGTAACCGTACTCTCGATCGCGGGCAAGAAGCTGTTGCGAAAAAATTCCCTTTGCCGTGGTGAACCGGTAGTCTTGTCCCCATAGTTGAGCAAATCGAAAACCCCAGTCGAGGTGCTCCGTCTGGACAGAATTGGGTAGACGCTCAATAAAGAGAACCTCCTGGTCGGGAATGATGCGGTTAGGGTTGTAGTAATAGGCCGCCGGGGAGTTTGCTCCATCGCCTCTATTGGAGGTGCTCACGTCGAAGCCGCCATTCAACCAGCCATATACCTTCACACGGCTACGGTTCTGGTTGAGAGCCTGCATGAGCATGTAGGACTGGGTATCGGGCGCCCCGATGACCGGCGTTCCACCAACACTGTAGTCGCCGCTTGGGAAAGGTGGGGAGTCTAATGGAGCAGGATCACCACGCCGTATAGGGTCGGATCCGACGGGTTGGGTGGGACGCCAATCCTCTTGGTAGGCATCAGAGAAACGAACGAAGAAAGGCTTGGAGGCTTCTACCGTAGAGTTCGCGAGAGTTGGAGCTTCCGCTGTGCTGGAGGGATTAGCTGAGGTGCCCTGCGAATGCGATGTCGATATGAAAAGAGCGAGGGGCAATATCGCAGCAGGGAAGCGTCTTGAAAGCGATTCATTCATGGAATAAATTCGCCGCTTCCCTCTTGAGCGACGTTAGCTCCATGAGACTCTTTATGGCGTAAAGAGTAAGTATGAAAGTCGTAAAGAAGTCATAAAGATGCCTACGATTCGTCGCTGCCTGTTGGCCGAAAACGATAGCCGATCCAGGGCTCGGTAAGAATGTAGCGCGGTTCCTCGGAGAGTTCGATCTTCTTACGCAGTTGGCCAATTGTGACACGGAGATACTCCGGTTGATCTGCATTCGTACCCCACACAGTGTGGAGCAGAGTGCGATGCGTAAGGACCTGGCCAGCATGTTGCGCGAAGCAGACGAGCAGATCGAATTGTTTTGGTGTCAGGTGTATATCCTGACCGCGAACTACAATGCGATGCTGTGGTATATCGATCAGAAAGTCGCCGAGAGCGATTACGGGTTGCATTTCGCTACCGGAGATAGTGCTGCGGCGGAGCTGTGCGCGGACGCGTGCCTGCAGCTCCTGAATGCTGAACGGCTTCGTGACATAATCGTCTGCACCAGCATCCAGCGCTTCGATCTTCATGTGATCATGGTTGCGAACAGACAAAACAAGAATAGGGATGTCAGAGATAGCGCGAATCTCCCGGCATAGTTCAACACCATTCATCTGTGGCATGGAGACATCGGTGATGACGAGATCGGGCTTCCATTCATGCACCGCTGCCATTCCTTCGACCCCATTGGCTGCAACGCGCAATGAGTAGCCCTGCGTCGAAAGTGCAGTGCGGAGAACGCGTGTGATCTGCGACTCGTCATCGACGATGAGTATCTTTGCTGGCTGGTCGGTTCCGCTCTGTTTCATTCGTGCTCCGAGTGCTGTGTGACAATGTGAACGTCCACGTTAGGTGACTCCTTCAAAAAGTGTTGAATTGCCCAGTAGTAGAGGTATTTTCGAAAACCATGAACGGCGGTGCGTCCGAAGACGACGTGAGTGATTCGCTTCTCTCGCACGAAGGTGGCCGCCGTATGGGCAACGCTTTTCCCTTTGACTGTGAAAACCTGTGCGTCAAGATTTCGCGCGAACTGTATATTGGCGGCAAGGGTGGCTTTCTCTTCTTCCGGCAGGTCGTCGTCGGTATCTACATGCAGGATGAAGAGTTCGCCGCCGACTCCTTCGGCCACTCGCGCGCCGCGTGCGATCAGCATCTGCGAGGAGCTGTTGGAGCTGATACAGACAGCGACACGTTCACGCACAGCCCAGTGGGCCTCAATCCGCTTAGAGTCCATGTAAGCGGTCAACGTGCGGTCGACCGCTTTGGTGACATGCTGTAGTGCGAGTTCGCGCAGTGCGATCAGATTGCCACGCCGGAAGAAGTTGGCAAGAGCTTTTTCGGCGCGGTCGACGCCGTAGATATCACCACGCCGCATACGGGTCTGCAGCGCCTCCGGAGTCAGATCGGCCATCACAATCTCGTCGGCGCGTTGCACCATCCAGTCCGGCACGGTCTCTCGAATCTGAATGCCCGTAACACTTTGCACGGTTGGTGCAACGCTTTCAATGTGTTGCACGTTCATCGTTGCTAGTACATCGATGTTAGCGGCGAGTACGTCGAGCACATCCTCATAACGTTTGCGATGCTTACTGCCTTCGATGTTGGAATGAGCAAGCTCATCAATCAGCACGATCTGTGGGCGGCGAGCAAGGATGCCATCGAGGTCCATCTCTTCGAATAGGACGCCCTTGTATTCAATTTGTCGCCGCGGAACTTTCTCCAGTTGTTCGGCAAGCTCTGCGGTCCGCGGGCGCCCGTGGGTCTCGACCACTCCGATGACGAGGTCCTCGCCCCGCTGATGACGGCGTATCGCCTCGCTCAGCATGTTGTATGTCTTGCCGACCCCAGGGGCGTAGCCCAGGAAGAGCTTGAAAGTACCGCGGATCTTTTCGGGCGCCACTTTCTCGAGCCATTCTTCCGGACTCTTTGCGGCAGGATTCGATGTGTCGCGACTAGACATAAGGCTAATATATGGGAGTGCAACAAAAGCTTATACGCAGCATCGTCCGCTACAGTGTGTCCACGGCGACAGCCGCTGCTATTGTAGCTGTCTATTTCCGCTGGTTGCATGTCAACGAGACAACCGTAGCATTGACGTTCCTGATTGGCATTCTTTTAGTCGCTGCAAACTGGGGCCTGCGCCACTCAATCTACCTATCGATCGTGTCGGCGCTCGCCTTTAACTTCTTCTTTCTTCCGCCGGTGATGACCTTCACCATCGGCGATGGACGCAACTGGGTTGCACTGTTTGCTTTTCTAGTCACCGGAATCGTCGCGAGCCAACTCGCGGAGCGTGCCCGCCGTGAGGCGAAGATCTCACGCAGTCGCCAGCGCGAGGCCGAGCGGCTCTATGAGTTCAGCCAGCAGATGCTTGTGACCGGCAACGTCATCGATCTGCTGAACGTACTGCCGCAGATGATTGCTGTAACTTTCAACCTCGCCGGCGCGGCTGTGTATCTGCGCGAGAAAGACCGCGTTTATCGGTCGAGCCCGAACTATATGGATGTGACGGCGGCGGAGCTTCGGGATGCCGCGTTTACGCGAGACCATCGTCAAGATGAGGAGCGTAATGTGACACTGGTGCCGATCCTTCTGGGGACCCGCCCAATCGGCGCAGTTGGCATTACCGGTAAAGGAACCTCCCCGGAGGCGCTCGATGCGGTATGCGGACTCGCTGCAATTGCCATCGAACGCGCTGGCGCCGTAGAGACGTTGACCCGTGTGCAGGCATCGCGCGAGAGTGAGCGCCTGCGTAACGCGCTGCTCGACTCTGTCGCCCATGAGTTGCGCACTCCGTTGACCTCAATTACCGCGGCCATTACCAGCCTACGCACGAATACTCTTCTCGATGCCGAACAGAGCGCAGAGATGATGGAGGTAATCGAAGAGGAAGCGGCACGGCTCGACCGACTCGTCGGGCAGGCGATGGAGATGGCGGAGTTGGATGCCCACGAGATCACGCTCGACCTGCGGATGCATTCCATGCGCGAGGCCGTCGACCTGGCGCTCGAGGAAGTGCAACCCCAGCTTCGGACGCATCCTGTCGATATCCGCCTACCTGATTCGCTGCCCCCGGTCGTCATGGACCTCGAGCGTATTGCGAAAGTGCTGCAGCATCTCCTAGAAAATGCTGCGAAGTATTCAGCCGAGACAGGCCCGATCTTCATCAGTGCGGAGGTAGTGAGCGGACAGCTGGTTACAAGCGTTGCCGACCGCGGCGTCGGTGTCGATGATCTGGAGCGAATGATGATCTTCGATAAGTTTTATCGCGGACAAGGGCAGCGGTATCGTGTGCAGGGAACTGGCATGGGGCTGGCTATTGCCAAGGCTATCGTCGAGGCGCACGGCGGATCTATCGACGTGACTAGTCAACCCGCGCAAGGTTCCGTCTTTTCGTTCTATCTTCCTCTGCAACAGTCGGGCCGATGACACTAGAGCTTCGGCAGGTTGGTCACGTTCCATCCGCCACCAAGAGCCTTGATCAGAAGTACGCTTGTATCCATCTGCCGGCGCATGATGTCGATGTCGTTCCGCTGGTTGGCTAACTCAGTCGTCTGCGCGGTCACGACCTGCAGATAGGTATCGAGGCCGCCGACATATCGGTTGTTGAATATCTGCACTGCAGACTGAGCCGCCAAGGTGGATTTGTGCTGATGGTCGGCCTCCTCGGTGAGCACGCGCAGCGCGACGAGATTGTCCTCCACCTGTTGAAACGCGGTAAGAGTCGTCTGCCTGTAGTTGGCGACGGTCTCATCGTAGCTGGCATTGGCTTGCTCGGAGAGAGAGCGCCTTCGTCCTGCATCGAAGATCGTCTGCGACAGCGTCGGCCCAATCGACCACAGAAAGCTTGCAGGGTCAAAGAGGTTTGCAAAGGACGATCCCTCAAAGCCTACTGCACCGCTCAGCGATAAGGTGGGGTAGAAGGCTGCGCGGGCAATGCCAATGCGGTCGTTCGCCTCAGCGACTCGACGCTCGGCTGCGGCGATGTCGGGCCGACGCTCCAGCAACTCAGATGGAAGCCCGGTGGGAATCGCAGGCGGGTGAGCATCCAACGGAACATATGAGAGAGTGAATGACGCAGGGGGTACACCCAAAAGAACAGCAATCGCGTGCTCGAACTGTGCTCGCTGCAGAGTGATATCGCGTGCCTGCACGCGTGCCGTTTCAAGCTGAGTCTCCGCCTGATCGACGTCGGACTTAGGAGAGACTCCACCTTCGAAGCGATTATTGGTGATGCGATAGGCCTCTTCGTAGGTCTTAACCGTGTCCTCCAATAATTTCTCTTGCGCGTCAGCGCTGCGCGCTTCGAAGTAGTCGACTGCAAGTTCGGCCTGTAGACTCAGCATCGCCGTCTGTCGATCGGCGGCGCTGGCTTGCGCCTCTTCCCGTGCTGCGCTGACTGTACGACGAATCCTTCCCCACAGATCGATCTCATAGTTCAAATCGACTGGGAGTTGAATGTCGCTTTCACCATTGCCGTTATTGAGGGCAGTCGCGTTGAAATAAGGGCGGTTCGATGAATCCCTCACTCCGCCTGCGAAGGGTGCGACACCGATCGTTGGATAGAGCGAGGCGTGGTTGAAGCGGATCAAAGCACGTGCTTCACGAAAGCGCGCATCTGCAGCCTTCAGGTCCTGGTTGTTGATAGCGATCTGCGGCTCGAGAGTGTTGAGCTCTGTGTCGCCAAAGATCGTCCACCACTCACCGCGTTGCACTGCGTCGGCTGGCTGAGAGATATGCCAGTTTGCGATCTCCTTGTAGGCGTCTGGTCCTGCTTCTTTGAAACCGAGAGCCATAGGCACCGATGGCTTTACATACTTTGGCCCTACCATGCAGCCAGTAAGCGCAAGCAATGCGGCGGCAATCGCAGCAGAACAGCGTTTCATTGCGACCCCGCTTTCTTCTCCATCAGCGGCGCGGATTCGTCGACATGGTTCGCGATCTGAACCTCCTGACCGCTGGCCAGAGAATCGGACGGATTGAGAATCACGGCATCACTCGTTGTCAGACCCGACGCGATCTCTACGTTCGCTCCCTCGTCTCTGCCAATTGTGACCGGCACGAGCTGCACGCGTCCGTTGCGGACAACTCCCACGCGCAGTCCCTCTGCCCGAAAGAGCAGCGTGTCCGATGGAATCATCAGGCTTACCGCGTGCTCCGGCACCTTAAAGTGAACGAAGACATAGGCACCCGGCAGTAGTTCGCTCTTAGGGTTGTCGATATCGACCTCAACATTCAGCGTGCGCGTGGTCTGGTCGATCGCGCTGGAGTTTCGAGCAATCGTGCCAATAAACTGACGACCAGGGTACTCGTCCAGTGTGAGCGCGGCCTTGCCACCGTCTTTGATTGCGGGGGAGTAGGCTTCGGGCACTGAAACGAACACGCGAATCTTCCCAATGGCCGCAAGGTGAAAAAGCTCCTTCGGTGTCGTATTCTCGCCAGCCTGGATCAGAGCGCCGATATCGATATTGCGCGCCGTCACGATGCCGTCGAAGGGCGCATACACTTTTTCAAAAGACTGCAATTGCTCCAGCCTGCGCACGTTGGCCATGGAAGCATCGACAGCCGCCTGCTTGGCTGCGGCATCGCTCATCGCTACGTCGGTCTCCTGCTTCGATACCGAGTTGGTCTTCAACAGATTCTGGTATCGCGCCGAAGTGACATTCGCCAGATCCAGATTCGCCTGCGAACTTTTGAGGTCGGCCTGCGCCACTTGAAGTTGCTGATCAAGCTCAGGCGTCTCGATCTGTGCCATCAGTTGCCCCTTGCGCACGTGAGCCCCAATGTCGAAGTACCAGCTCTTGAGGTACCCGCTGGTGCGCGAGTAGATCGGCGTATCTGTAAACGCCTGCGTGTTGCCCGGCAGAGCAATCTCCGACGACAAGGTAGATGGCGCTGGATAGATCACATTCACCGACGGAATGGCCGCGATGGCCGTCGTCTTCTCGAGGGTATGTTGGGACGAAGATCGGGCCGCGATGCCGAACAGCACAATGAGCAGTACGATGACAGCAACAATGGCTAACGCGATCCACATGCCACTGGACAGGCCCTTCTCCTTTGGCATGGGTGGAACCTGCTCGACCGGGAACTCCCCAGCCGGAGTGGGTGTGTGGCTTTTAATCTCGGTCTCGCTGGTCATCCCTGCTCCCTTTCAGTGTTTATAGGTTCGTTACGCCCCAGCCGCTATGTGCTGGTCCGATTGACTGGATGAAGCTTTTGTCTCCTTGCGCCCGCCATGAAGCAGACTGAAGACGGCAGGAACAAAGATGAGTGTGGCTACAGTCGCGAACAGCAACCCGCCGATCACAGCGCGTCCCAGTGGCGCATTCTGCTCTCCACCTTCACCAGCGCCCAATGCCATGGGCACCATCCCGATAATCATCGCCAGTGCGGTCATTGCAACGGGACGAAACCTGGTCGCACCTGCTTCAACGGCTGCAAGAATCGCGTCTCCGTGAACGTGTAGTCGTTCCTTAGCGAACGACACCACAAGAATACTGTTAGCCGTTGCGACTCCCATACACATGATTGCGCCCATCAGTGCAGGCACGCTCAGCGTCGTTCGCGTCGCGAAGAGAAAGAGAACGATCCCGGCGAGCGCAGCAGGGAGCGCCGTAATGATGATGAAGGGATCGAGCCATGACTGGAAATTGACAACGATCAAGAGATAGACCAGCAAGATGGAGAAGGCCAGCCCCGACACCAGGCCGAAGTAGGAGGTCTTCATTGTCTCGATCTGACCGCGCACGCGGACGAAGCTACCGCGAGGTAGCGACTTCTCATTGGCAGCAACAATTTTATTGATTTCTCTGCTGACTCTCCCGAGATCAGTGCCCTGCACGTTGCCGTAGATGTCGAGTGTGCGGCGAATATTGTAGTGCGTAATCACCGGCATCTCGGTACTGCGGGCGATGTCCGCTACGTCAGCCAGAATCTCCGGCTGCTTCGCGGTTGTCGACGAAAGAGGTATATTTTGCAAGTCGTTCAACGATTGGATATCGTACTGCGGAGCCTGTGCTACCAGTGAATAGTTAACGCCGTTTTTGTAGTTTAGAAAGAACTGAGGATTCAGCTGCGTGCTGCCACTCAGAATATTGAGCAGGCTGCCCCCAACGTCGCGAACTGAATAGCCTCCCTGAGACGCTTTCGTGCGATCGACGTTCACCGTCATCACCGGATAGTCGTCAGGCTGCTGGATGCGGAGGTCGACAAGTCCGGGCACATGATTGAGTTCGGCCAGCACCTTATCGGCAACCATGCGATTGTTGACGAGATCTGCGCCTTCAAACTGAACATCAATCGGAGCAGGAAGTCCGAAGTTCAGAATCTGAGTCACGATGTCCGAAGGAAGGAAGTAGAAGATCACTCCGGGAAAGTCGCGTGCAAGGCTCGTACGAAGAATAGCCATATACTCCGCGGTGGGACGGTGATCTTTTTTGAGCGAGACCAGAATATCTGCATCGCCAGCACCGATTAGGCCTGAAGTTGCATGCTGAAAGTTCAACGTGCTGTACGGAAGGCCGATGTTATCTAGGATGTTATCTACCTCTGCTGCCGGGACCGTCTTGCGAATATTCTGCTCCACGAGATCGCACAGGCGCGCGGTTTCCTCGATGCGGATGCCGCTCTTGGCGCGCAGGTGAAGGATAAAAGAGCCGGTGTCACTGCTTGGAAAAAAGTTCTGGCCAAGGAACGGGATTAGTAAAAAGGAGCATGTGCCGACAAGCAGGAAGATCGGAATAAAGATCATCCGCATCGCAACCAGCCGTTCCAGCAAATCCTCGTAGGAGCTGCGAACCTTCTCGAAGATGTGCTCAAACCCGCGTTGAAAGCGTGCAAAAATGTTCTGCGAGGGAGTACCGTGAGCCTCGTGCACATTCAGCAGATACAAAGCCATCGTCGGCACAATGGTGCGCGAAAGAATGTAGGAGGCAAGCATGGCGAAGACCACCGCCTCCGCCAGCGGAACGAAGAGATATCGCGATACGCCAGCAAGGAAGAACATTGGCAGGAAGACGATACAGATGCACAGGGTCGAGACCAGCGCTGGTACGGCGATCTGCTGTGCGCCATCGAGGATCGCTTGTCTCAGCTCTTTTCCTTCTTCGAGATTACGGTTGATGTTCTCAATCTCAACGGTCGCGTCGTCCACCAGAATTCCGACTGCGAGCGCAAGGCCGCCCAGGGTCATGATGTTGATCGTCTGTCCCAGCATTCCCAGCACGATGATCGACGTCAGGATTGACAGCGGGATAGAGACAGCGATGATGATCGTGCTTCGCCAGCTACCGAGGAACAGAAGAATCATCAGCCCGGTCAGCACGGCGGCAATCACTGCCTCACGGATGACGCCTGCGATCGAAGCGCGAACGAAGACTGATTGATCCCCGATTGGCTTCATTACCAGCTCTGGGGGAACGGTCAGAGCAATTCGTGGGAGGATTGCGCGTACTCCATCGACTACACTCAGCGTTGATGCCTTGCCGGACTTGAGAACGGTGACCAGAACGCCGCGGCGTCCATCCTGCCGCACGATGTTTGTCTGCGGAATGCTGCCGTCGCTGACCGAGGCAACGTCATGCATATAGATGGTCGTTCCATTTACCTGGCGCAGCGGAAGGTTGCTGATACCCTCTATGGTGATGGGTGATGAGTTGATGTGGATGTCATACTCATCCTCGCCAATCTTCGCGGTGCCGCCTGGCTGGACTACGTTCTGTGCCCCGAGCGCATTCAGCACATCGTTGGGCGACAGACTCTTGGCCTGCAGCGCCTTCGGATCAAGATTCACCATGATTGAGCGCTGTTTTCCGCCGTAGACGTTGGGCACCACGGCGCCCGGAATTGTAATCAACTGAGTCCGGACGAAGTTCAGTCCCAGGTCGTTGAGCTGCGCCTCGGTGAGCCCCTTGCCCGAGAGCCCAAGCTGAAGGATCGGTACGGTAGAAGCGCTGAAGTCGATGATCTGCGGGGGAAGAATCCCCGGCGGCAGATTGCGCAATTCGAACTCTGACGCTGCGGACACTTGTGAGTTCGCGGTGTCGAGGCTTGCACCCTCCTGCAGATAGACCTTGATCACTACCTGACCAGCGACAGTGGTCGATTCAATGTGCTGCACATTATCCACCAACACCGTCAGCACTTTTTCATACGGCGTTGTCAGTCGCCCTTCTAGTTCCTCCGGATTGAGTCCTGTATACGACCATGCGATCGAGATAACCGGAATATCGATATTCGGGAAGATGTCCGTTGGCGTGCGCATGATCTCGACAGGTGCCGCAATGAGGATGAGTATCGCCAGCACGACGAAGGTATAGGGCCTGCTGAGGGCTAATTTTACGATCCACATGCGATGATGCCTCGTACGCGCGCGAGAAGCAGATTTCGCTCTCGTTAGAGGTGCGTACTTATAGACTAAACGAGGCTCACTGCTAGGGAGTCAAGGCATTATGTTATTTGCTTCTCCGCCAGCTCTTCTTGCTTATCGTAAACACTTCCACCACTTAGGCTCGCGAGCGCACGTTGTTCTAATCCGCCGCTCTGATGCAGCGCTCCTGGACGTGTTCGCGTTAGAGATGAGTTAGTTCAGAAGCATCGTTCGGTAGAGCGTATCTCGCTGGAATGGCCGGAAGCCCGCATCGCGAATCACTTGTCGCACCTGCTCCTCGGTGGCTGCATTCGGACCTTCGGCATGGAGTACGCTGCCTACGTCATTGGCCCCGAAGCGCAATCCTACCTGCAGGACCTTTAGTCCCTGAGTCTCGAGATTTGATTGGATGTTCTCGATGGTATCGAGATACATTCGCGAGATCGCCAGTGTTTTCAGGTATTCCACTGCTGTTGCCTCCTCAAAGCCTGGCACGGTCGAGGTCTGAGTGGAGGAGGTCGAGGGCGTGAATGAGGTGAACCCTCCTGTGTCTTCCTGTAGTTGCCGCACTCCCTGGAGGTGGTTGATGCGGTGCTCGAATGTCTCGCCATTGCCGAATGTCATGGTCGCGGTGGTCTGCATTCCCAGCCTGTGCGCGGTGCGGTGGACCGATAGCCAGTCCTGTGATTTCCAGCGTGTGCGGGTGCCCTGGGGTTGGACGGCGTCGTCTAGAATTCCCGCGTCGTTACCGGGGATTGAGTCGAGGCCGGCGTCGCGGAGGCGTGCGATTGTGTCGTGGAGCGGCAGCGCTGAATGCTCTGCGATAGTAAGGATTTCGCTGGCAGAGAGTGAGTGCAGCCAGAGAGCGGGGAAGCGTTGTTTGGTCTTGCGGAGGAGGGCTTCAAACCAGGTGATCCTGAGTTCGGGAACGACTTCGCCTTCGAGGAGGATGCCTGTTCCGCCCAGGGCGACGATCTCTGCGGCCCTGCTGTAAATCCTTGCGATTGTGCTGCTTGAAGGCTCCGCGTGTGCTGTCGCGGAGGGTTCGGAGTAGGAAATTTTGCCGTCGAGGGTGTAGGTGACGACGCCCTCAGGGTGGAGGCGCCGACGGACGGCGTCGGCCTGCATGCCGATGCCGATCAGGTCGTCACTTGCAAAGCACTCTAGAGCTTCTTTTTTGCTGATTCCCATGCTTTGATTCTACGGTTTTTGCAGAAAATAATTTGACGTGGTGGAGTGCGGTTTTTATTGGGGGTTTTTGCGATTTTCGTGTTTTTGCTGTGGTGAAAACGTGGACAAGTTGTGGTGGAATGCGTGGTAAACGTGGTCAGCGGGAT
>Ga0302324_100024566_pt1 | contig 11603 bp, 9 predicted proteins | sample Palsa_T0_1_FD_201949 | JGI IMG/M metagenome (GOLD analysis project Ga0302324, IMG submission 201949) | Peat permafrost microbial communities from Stordalen Mire near Abisko, Sweden - Palsa_T0_1 | ecosystem: Environmental > Terrestrial > Soil > Palsa > Peat permafrost | place: Sweden: Abisko... | reverse complement strand
AAACTGTTGGTACCAGACTTGGTAATGACATTAACCACCGCCCCGGCATTCTGTCCGTATTGGGCGGTGTAGTTGCTGGTCTGCACGCTGAATTCCTCCAGCGCGTCGGGGAAGGGAAACGGCTGGTTGACGTTGGTGTATTCGTCCACATAGTTCCCGCCGTCAAGCTGGTAGCTTATCTGCGCTGGCCGCGAGCCGTTGGCCGAGTACGTCACTGCCGAGGGGAAGGTCTTGGTCGCGCCTTGATCGGCTCCCCCATTTGGGGCATTCACTGCGCCTGGCACCGTCAGCACCAGTTGGGCTACGTTGCGGCCGTTGAGGGGCAGGCCAGAGATGCGTTGCCTTTCCACCACCTGTCCAAGGGTGGAAGTCGATGTGTCTACTTGAGCAGCATAACCTTCTACCACCACGGTCTGAGTGGTGGCTCCCGGCTGCAGCTTGAAATTTGCGGTTAAGCTCTGATCCGCAAGCAACGTAACCGCCTGTCGCTCACTACGGAATCCCTGCGCTTCGATGGTCAGGCTGTAGTCTGCCGGGCTTAGCGAAGATAGGACGAAGTATCCGTCGGTGTTTGAGATTGCCTCGCGCGACAAGCCGGTGGCGGTTTGGGTCGCGGTCACTTTGGCAGAGGCAACCGCGGCGCCGGTTGAATCCGTCAATGTGCCGACGATACTACCCAAGCCCTGGGCGTGAGAAAACACAGGGGACAGCAAAAGAGCGATGGACACTAACAATAACCTGGCCTTCATAATTGTCCTTCCGGGCGCCGGACACTCCGGTTCGTGCACCCCGCGGCTCCGTCAACCGCGCTTCTTGCTCCCTATGCTCCGATAAGCCGGCTTTCCCGGGTCAGAGCACATGGGCCACGGATTCGAGTTTTTGGGCAGCTATTCATTAAAAAGATAGCCGTCTAGCGATGGACATTGGACGATCGGCGATACCACTGTCAAACGATAAAAATTAAAGATTTCGTTCAACAGAACTAAAGCATCAGTAGAATCCCATCAGCTCAGCGAATCGCGGGAAGAGTACGGCTGGGGATAAGTGGGGGCAAGATGGATGTGCATCAGTTGGAAATGTTCCTGGCGGTTATGAATTCTTCCAGCATGACCCGCGCAGCCGAGACCATCCATTTATCCCCAGGCGCTGTCAGTATCCAGCTTCACAACCTTGCCAACGAGGTGCATGCCGAGCTCTTTGTCCACAAAGGCAAACGGCTCATTCCTACGCCCGCCGCGATCCGCCTGGCTGAGCACGCCCGGGCGGTGGTTAAGCTGATGAACCAGATCGGCCAGGAGTTTGAGCTCGACAGCTCAAAGGACACACGCCCCTTTCAATTCGCCACTGGCGTAACGACGCTGATCTATCAGCTCGGCGCCCCGCTGCGCGAGTTGCGTAAGGCATATCCTAACGCCGACATAGGAGTAACTGTCGGAGTGACAGAACAGATCGTGGCCGGTCTGATGGATCGCCGATTCGATCTGGGTTTGATCTCTCTCCCGGTTAAAGAAGAAGAGCTCAAAATCATGCCCCTTTTTGATGAAGAGCTGCTCGTGCTTCGGCCGTCAGCCAAAAAGGTTCGCGGCAGCCGCATTCGTTCTATGCAGGTTTCCGAGCTCGCCGAGGCTTCCTTCCTGCTTTATCCCAAACGGAGCAATATCCGCCGTGTGATCGATCAGTTTTTTAGCGAACTCAAAGTATCGCCACGAGTCACCATGGAAGCCGATGACACGGAGGCGATCAAGCGGCTGGTCGAATCCGGTTTTGGCTGCTCAATTTTGCCTGTCCACGCCTTACGTGAGCAGTCATGCTTTTTCGAACTATTCCGCGTGGAAGGCCATCGCCTGAACAGAACCGTAGCCCTTGCCACGGTGCGTACGGAGTACCCACGCAAATTGACCGAGTCGGTAGCCGGCTTTCTACGGCTGCATCTGGTCCCCCCTGGAGAGCTCTAATTCTAATCAGCTGAAGCTGAACTCCCGCATCAGGTGAACCTCTCGATCGCGGCGAACAAGTCGGCCGGTCGAATAGGCTTGGCAACATATCCGTCCATTCCGGCTGCGATACAGCGTTCTTCGTCCTCTTTGAACGCGTTTGCCGTCATAGCAAGAATGGGCAGATGGTTCCCCCCAGGCTGCTCTCTTTTCCGAATGGCGGCGGTCGCCTGAAGACCGTCCATCTCCGGCATCTGCACGTCCATTAACACCAGATCGAACGATTGCTTCTCAATGGCGGAGAGTACCGCCCGTCCGTCACCTGCCACGGTAACCACATAACCTCGTTTCTCAAGCAGACGCACGGCGACAACCTGGTTAACCCGGTTGTCTTCGGCCAGCAAAATTTGCAAACGCTTGCGCCCCTCTCGGAGCGAATGGCGGGTCTCCAATACGGGGACTTCGGCTTGCGGCAATGGTTGGAGCACGCGGCAAATCATTTCGAGCAATTCGCTCTGCCGAGCAGGCTTTAGCAGGTATCCTGCGATGCCGACCTCGCGGCAGCGCGCGGCATCGCCGCTCTGCCCCATCGACGTCAACATCACTGTCTTTGTGTCCGTCATTTCGGAGCGCTCCTGCATGCGTTGTACGAGTGCAAACCCGTCGATGTTCGGCATTTGACTGTCCACGATCGCCAATCGGAAATGCCGGTCATCCTTTGCCATGGCATCCACCAAATCCAGCGCCTCCCGGCTGCTTGCGGTCAGCACAGGCTTAGCTCCCCAGCCGGTGAGCATCCCTTGCAAGACTCGGCGATTGGTGAAATTGTCGTCGACCACCAGGACGGGAAGGTCCCGTAACAGTGACAGGTCCACCGTCACCGGGGATGTCGCCTTCTCCTGCATCCCAAACCACGCTGTGAAATGAAATGTGCTGCCTTTCCCCGGTTCGCTCTCCACCCAGATCTTTCCGCCCATCATTTCCACCAGCCGGGCAGAAATCGTCAGTCCCAGTCCCGTGCCCCCAAATTTGCGGTTCGTCGATCCATCCGCTTGCGAAAATGCCTCAAATATCTTTTTCTGCTTGTCCAGGGGGATGCCAATGCCCGTGTCAGCCACCGCCACATGCAAGCATACCCGTCCATCCTTGGCCGCAGCTTCCGCCACGGATACCACGATCTCTCCGTTCTCGGTAAACTTGAGGGCGTTCCCGATCAAATTCACCACGATCTGCCGGAGCCGCCCGGGATCGCCCACCAGGGATTCCGGCACTTCCCAGTGCACATCGCAAATCAGCTCCAGACCTTTCTGGTGCACCCGGTAACTCAGGGTTTGCAGTGTGTCGTTAATACTTGCGCGCAGATCAAACGGAATCGATTCAAACTCGAGCTTTCCCGCCTCGATCTTCGAAAAATCCAATATGTCGTTGAGCACTGCAAGCAGCGATTCCGCCGATACCTTCACCATGCCCAGATTGTCTCGTTGCTCCCTGGTAAGTTCCGTGTCGAGCGTCAGTTCCGTCATGCCGAGGATTCCGTTCATCGGTGTTCGGATCTCATGGCTCATGTTGGCCAGAAACTCGCTCTTCGATTGGTTGGCGGCCTCGGCTACCACCATCGCGTGATGCGACTCCGTTTCTGCCTTCTTCCGCTCCGTAATGTCATTCGCAACGCCTAGATAGCCGGTGATTTCTCCATGCTTATCGTGAACCGCCGTCGCGGCAAGCGTTACCACCAGATGCTGACCGTCCTTCCTTACGTAGATACATTCCCGCTCCACGCTCCCGCCGTTCCGTGTGCTCTCAGCCAGGACTTCAAAATCGCTGACCTCTCTTCCCGTTCGCGCGCTCAACTCTTTTCTGCCGTCATTGATCTCACTATGCACATGGAGCATCGCCGGAGTCGCTTTTCCGATCATTTCGCCGGCCTTATAACCCAGCATTCTTTCGGCGCCGGAGTTGAAGACGGTGATAACCCCATCCTTGTCGGTGGCGATGATGGAAACGAGCGTCGCGGCGTTCAGCACCGCATTCAGATGGGCGTGGGACCGGAGCAGTTCAGCGGTACTCTCCTGCACGCGCTTCCGCAGCAACACGATCCATGCGATGGAAACCAATACCGCTAACAACGCGATTTCCAAAACTCGTACAGCGTGGGCAACGTTCCACCACGACGGACTTTCTAACAGCTCAACGTCTCTCGCGGACTGCGCCAGTATTTCGAACGACTGCGGTTCGCGGTGTTCGTCGGCTTGCACGCTGCAAATTCCGACGACTGCGATTTTGCTCCCGGCTCTTAGCTCATCCAGAGCACTGGATCCGGCCCCGCCTTGCACAATCGCCCGAAATAGCCGGTCGCCGTCCTTCAACACCACCACTTCATCCCCTGCTCGCTGTATTCGCTCGACAACCCACCCTTGGGTTCGCACCAGGAGCGAATCGTACGGAGCTGTCGGGAACCCTTCACCCAGATTCCCAATCATTTCGCTGGCATTGGCTCTGCGTGCAGCAGGTGGTTCCGCGCTTCCCAGGACTTTAAATTTCGCTGATTCCAGCACCGGCGAATACGCGCCGGCGGCGCTGAAACCGACTGCCTCTACTTTTGTCCCCGGTGGCGTCACGGTCGCCTGAGTCGTCTGCACATAAATCCCTTGGTCGCCTTCCTGAAGATACAGACCGCGGCCCAGCCGCTGGTAACTTACCGTGCCCGCAATCTTAGTCCGGTGCGCGCCTGCCCCTTCCGCGCCAAACGTTAGCACGCTTTGCAGGCTGCGCAGCGGTATCGCGAAAGCGTCCGGCGGCGGAGGCCGTTCGATTTTCACGTCCAGTAAATTTTCAACGAACAGCCGTAGTCCAATAAACTGCCTCCGCCCGTTGAACTTTGTCCCGCATACTCCACGCACACGTATTTCTGCGTCGATAAAGCGCTCCGGGTCTATTGCCGGGAAATCGTGTACACGCACCGTTACCGAGCCGCCGCCAACATCGGTCTCCAGAAACAGCACTTGTCGTCCCCAGCTCTCCTCGATGGATGCCGCATGCACGACACCACGGATTTCGATCCATTGACTGTCCAGCGCACCTCCCGCCATTTCCTCGAATCGCTTCAAGGGAGCTGGTGGCAATTTCCCGTGGCCCAGGATCCGCACATGATTCGATGTAACCGACGGTGCGAAGAAGCCAGGTTCGCTGACCCCCGACACCTCGACCCGGTCGCCGGATTGTAGCTCCGGGCTCACATCCCTCCGGTCAATGGAAATTCCTGCCGTCTCATCCGCGAAGAAGAATGAGTTTGTCGAGCCCGAGAGGACGGTGACCACCCCGCTCAGCTTCACCGGGTACTCTAACTTCGCTTCTTCGAGGGACAGCGCGCGCACCTGCCTCACCGTTGTGAGTACCGGGAGGTTTGGACTGGCCTGTGCTGCAGGTATTAAGACCGCGGCCGAGAGGAAGAGACAGATGGTACGAATTCGATCCGACACCATTCGCCGCAGATTCCACAAGTCGACTTCGCGCAGATCTCCGGAACGGCTTTCTACCACCGCTTTCACCGCCCCCCTGCACGCCTTCCGCACCTGCCGGCTGCCCCGGAATCCTCCGGTACCTTCCGCGCCGATCTGATCGATTTCGCGACATGTCGCCTGAGAGGGCCACAATGGCAAGAGGATCTACTACAAGCCCGTCGTCCTCTCGCGGCTACTCAAAACAGCACACCTGGCCTCTGTAGTGCATGAACAGCTTATTTGCGCGTTTCTAGCGAATCTCACCGTTCTTGTCACGTTGCCGATCTTCCAGGCCTGACTCTTTCATTATCGTCATCCCTTTGGAGTTATTGAGCCGGACTGGCGACCCCTGGGAATGCCTGGTGCGAAGGCCCCCAATCCCAATAACATTTGCCATATCGACCGCTATTCGTCGCGCAAAGGCCTAGGTGTCGGTGCTCTTCGGTGATTCGTTTACCTGGTGTGTGTACTCGTATCAAAAGCCAGTGCGCCAGGAAAAGGGGTAACAGAAGGGCTGTACAGGCTGCGGAAAAATTCGGGCCCGGGCAGGAAAGACGTACCCGTTTGACAAGCTCAGGGCAGGCTCTGCGGGACTTTTCAAGGGTGCATGCTAACCCAGGACTCCGTCCTGGGCTAAGTTCAGCCAAACCTGTCCAAATTAGATATTTCAGCTGGCCAATTAGCACATGAAGTTTTTACTGACCCTAAGAGGCTTGGGAAGGGACTGTGGAACGCAGGGTACGGCTGCACAGGCTGCTGAAAAACCAGGTTTTGTATCAGGGCACGACTTTAGTCGGGCCGCAACAATTTGAGAATACGCTGGGCTTTAGCCCCTGAGGTACTTGTGTCTTGAGCAATCACCCTAAACGAAGGGCACGGCTTCAGCCGTGCCGTAAATGGCCCGCGCGCTTGACGGCTTCAGCCGCTGAGGTACGCTTTTCAAGACATATAGGGCGAAGTCATCTCTCTCCGCAGCTGCTTTCGCCGCAGACCATTGGAAAGACGTACCTCAGGGGCTAAAGCCCTCATCGGTGCGAGCGAGATGTGGCACGGCTAAACCCGTGCCATGCGTTCATCAACACAACTCAAAACTCGTTGCCATTTAGACAGCAGCCGGTCAAACAGAAGCAACCTGATTTTGTTCGGCCGCACTTTCCTCAAAGCAATCAAAAAGTTACATCCTCAAAAAGCCAATTGTTCCGCTAATTTGGACACCCTTGAAGTTCAGCCGTCCCTCCGGGACTCGAGTTTTCCCTGGTCTCATGAACTCGTGACGTTCCGCTCGTGTCTACTTCGGGAACGAGTCGCCGAACATCGGATTCCCGCTCTTCGACTGTTGCTCAGTAGCCTCGTCCTGAATGACATCCCAGTGTTCGACGAGAATCCCATCCTTCAAGCGAACCACGTCCGCTGCGATCCAGTTCACCGGCAGCCCGATGTTGGAGAACCGGCCATGAACGATGACGTAGTCGTCTCCTGCAAGAATCACCCCGGACTCATACTTGAGCGCCGGCGGTGCGGCCTTGACAAGGTTGAAGAGACCCTCTCGCCCCGGCTCGATATGGGCGCTGTGTTGAATGTAGTTGGGAGACCAGAACCGCTCCGCCGCCGTATAGTCCCGTTTATTGAACAGGGTATCGAACGCTTCCAGTACGATCGCCTTATTCTTCTCCGCATTTAAATCGCTCATTGTTTTTCCTCTCCTACAAATCGACGTTGGACGTTTCTAGTGTGAGCGGGTTCACCAAGCTCGCCTAAGTAGCGAGGCAGCGCAGCAGCTCTCGATCAAATTTGCCCTCTGCCGCCATCAACGAATAGCTCGATGCCGGTCACGAAACTGGAGTCGTCTGACGCCAGAAACACATCCTTCTTCAGGCATTCATTCCGCCATCTACAGTAAGATTCGCCCCGGTGATGTATGAGGACTCCGGGCCGGCGACAAATGCCACCAGGGCGGCGACTTCATCCACCCGCCCGTACCGGTCGAGTGCTGTGACGGCCTTTTGTGGTATCGCCCACTCGCCTGCGGCGGGATTCAAATCCGTGTCGATCGGACCCGGCTGTACGTTGTTGACCGTGATCCCCCGGCTCCCTACCTCTCTGGACAATGCTTGAGTAAATATCTTGACGGCCCCCTTCGTCGCCGAGTAGGGGACCAGCCCGGGCACTTGGACACGCTCGCCCACGGCCGAACCGATCATGATGATGCGACCACCATCGTTCATGTGCTTCAGCGCCGCCTGCGTGGTGACGAATACGCCGCGGACGTTGATGTTAAGCACGCGATCTATTTCCTCCAGCGTGGTCTCCTCGAACGGTTTCGGAATGGCCGTGCCGGCATTGTTCACAAGCACATCCAGCCGGCCGAAGGCCGCGACGGCCTTTTCGACCGCATTCTTGACTGCTTCGGAGTCCGCAGCATCCGCCTGGATCGCGATCGCGTTTCCGCCATCGCGTTCAATCGCTTTGACCACGGCGGAAGCCGCACTCGCGTCCTTCGCATAGGTGATGGCCACACTCGCTCCATCCGCGGCCAGACGTTTCGCGATCGCCGCCCCAATACCCCGGGATCCTCCGGTAACAAGCGCTACTTTCTTTGCTAACTTAGACATGGGTCTCCTTTATTTTCTGTGAACGATTCGCTACGTAGCTCATTCAACTGACTGCGATCTCGCTCCGGCCTGTCTGGCAGTTATGAACCGTTCAGTTCTATATGATGACGAAGGTGCGGCGAGGATGCAGGAGATAGTGAACTATTTAGTTCTTTATCGCATAATATGTGTATGGGGCGCCCGAAGAACTTTAGCCGTGAGGAAGTGCTGGAGAGGGCGATGCCTGTCTTCTGGACCCGTGGATTTTCGGACACGAGTCTTCAGGACCTGGAACGAGCCACAGGCGTGAACAAGTCAGGGCTCTACACAGAGTTCCGGGACAAGGAAGATCTTTTTGTAGCGTGCCTTCGGCACTATCTTGAGAGCCAGGAGAAGAGGGGACTTCTGACCAGGGAGCCTCTTGGCTGGAACAACGTCGAGACTTTTCTCAAGAATGGTCCTCTCAACAAAGGGGAGCAGCAGGGATGTTTTTCCGTCAACTCAATGCGGGAGTTCGCCATCCTTCCGGATGAGGCTTATGGGGTGGTGACGGAGAATCGAGCGCTATTGCTGCACCTTCTCGCCTTGAACATCGAGGCCGAAAAACCAAGAATGGCTCCTTCCGCAATTGCAGAGGTGGTGCTCTCCTTCTTCTCCGGGCTATGTATTGAGCGCAACCTCAAATACGGCAAAACCTCGTCGACCCGCAAGATCGAAAACTTTATGACGGCCCTTCGCAGTCTTTAATCGAACGATGAGTCTCCTAAAGTCGGCTTTGTTGGAAGCGAGTCGCGTTGCTCCCGGACCGCCATGTGGCAACTTCCGAGCTGCTGGTGCACATAACCGACTTGTGTCCACGAGTATCCCTGATTACTCGTTCCGCAGTGCCACCATTGGCTGCACCCCCGCGGCGCGCCGCGCTGGGATCAACGATGCCAGCAGTGCTGCCAGGGGTTGCTGTTCTCACAGGGGCCCCTCATTCGGACGTGTCCAACCCTGGCGGTATCCGAGGGAGTAACTGCGGGAATATCCCTCGTTTAGTAGAACGATCCAAGCGTGTTCATTCTTGGCCCCCCGAAGCCTGTCAACCCGGCCGTTCTTTTGACCGTCTAACCATGCCTGATCGCTCATCGTAGTACCCTCCCCGTTAGGTCTTACCGCTCATGTTCCGCCAAATTGAGAGCCACCTGCAATCACCATTCGGCTTAGGTGTCGGTGCTTTTCGGTGATTCGTTTACCCGTTGTGTGTAGACGGATCTGGATTAGGTGGACTCGTTTTTGCCTCTTCTCTTTGACAGCTTAGGAGTGATCGCGCTAGTCTCCTGATCTGATACTGCTGCGCGAAGAGTGACTTGACTTCATTGAAAAGCAGAGAGCATACAAGAGCATCGTTCCTACCCCATTGGACCGCACTCGCGCAGTCTTTGGTGATTCCACGCTGGGCGATTTACTTGCTCAAATATAGATTCGCTATTGGAGTTTCGCTTTTCGTCTTTAGTAGTTTGGGGATGGGACAGACTACTTCGCAACTGACGGGCACAGTCAGGGATGTTGCGGCACCAATCGCCGGAGTCCTTGTGACGTTGAGCTCGCTTGATCGTGCATTCCAGACAAAGTCAGCCGCAGACGGGGGGTTCCGGTTCGAGGAGATACCCAGCGGAAAGTATGACCTTGAGCTCTCTCCTGAAGGCTTCGTCAAACAGAAGCTCTCGATCGATGTTTCAGACGGCACTTCTCAAGCGCTCACGATTGTTCTCAAGGTCGGAAGCCTGCCGGACATGAACTATTGCGGACCTCACCCATCGGTCAGCTATGGTGCTTTGGAATCCAATAATCCGCACTTGACCGGCATGATACGAAACTACGACGGTGAGAAGCCCGTCGGCAATGTCGCAGTTTCACTGTGGCGAGCCGGTGAGAAGCGGCCTGCATTTACGTCTAATTCAGACCAGACAGGCAGATTCGAATTTAAGGAAGTTTCGGCGAGCCATTATGATTTGCGGATATCACGACGAGGATACGAGCCGGCGGAATGGAAGCAACTCTTGATACCACGCGAAAGTGGCGCCTCAGTAGATTTCCCTATCCTTAAAGAGAAGACTATTGTTGCCTGCCAGTAATGCGAGTCAACGTTATTTTCATGCTCGGTACAGAAGAGGCCCACTGAGAATTGGGCTTCAGGGACTGCGTGAGAACCCCCATAGCAAGGGGGGAGGGAATCGGACGGGTGCCCCTCGTTCGCAATAGCGTACGTGGGCCGAAAACGATGGGCGTAGCCCAACGATCGCTTTTGCTGAATCGACTGTCGAACGAAGGGCAGGGCTTCAGCCGTGCATAAATGGTTCGCGCTTGACGGCTTCAGAAGCCGCTGAGGTACGTTTTTCGAGACTTGTAGGGCGAAGTCAACTCCGCGTCTGAGTTCGCGACCGGCGATCGGAAGGACGTAACTCAGGGGCTAAAGCCCTCATCCGGCAGTCTTTTTCGGCACGGCTGAAGCCGTGCCCTTCGTCAAGAGCCTCTACCCCATCTGGCTAAAGAGTCTGCGTGAGAACTCCATTTCCAAACTCAGTCCCGCAGGGACGGTTGACCTTCAGACCTGTCCAAATTAGATTTGAAAAGCGCCTCGGTTCAGCAACCACTGTTTATGGAACCGTTGCCCTTTCCTTTGTCATCCCGAGCGAAGCCGAGGGATCTGCAGTATCGCGGACTTCTGCTGGAAACGCGGAATACTATACTCAAACAAAATTGTCATCTCGACCGGAGCGTACCCGGATTTCCTGCCACGCAACGCTGGGCACGGCCGCGTGTGCGGCTTTCTTTAAGGAAAGCCGCATGAAGATCGCCAACGCCACCAAATTCAACAGGAAATCCGGGGTAGCGTAGTGGAGAGATCTGCGGTTTTCTTTTAATTCTCACGCAGATTCTAAATCCTCATGAGTCCGTGTCAGACAGCAGCCGGTCAAACAGAAGCAACCCGTATTTTGTTCGGCCGCACTCTCCTCAAAGCAATCAACAAGTTGCATCGTCAAAAAGACAATTGTTCCGCTAATTTGGACACCCTTGGTTGAGCTTAGCCCCGGACGTTAGTCCTGGGTTAGATTCCAAAGGACCCCCAGTCCCGCAGGGAAGGCTGAAAATAGGCCGCGACGCAATCCTGGACAGCTTTCACCCGTCCCTACGGGACTCAATCACGTTGCATGATGTACCCAGGACTAGCGTCCTGGGCTAAGCTCAACCAGACCTGCGGGACTAAATTCGTAATCCCGGTTCTCACGCAGACTCTAAAGCCCTCATGAGTGCGAAGTTTAGGGCACGGCTGAAGCCGCTGAGGTACGTCTTTTCGAGACGGTCGAAGTCATCTCTCTCCTCTGCGAGTTCGGCCACCGCCGGCACCCAAACTCTACCCTCCCGACCCTGCCAGAGGCACGGCAAAAGACTGCATTTGACGGCAAGCCGAGGAAACGGCGGTACTTCCGCCCTTTACAGCTTGGGGGCACGACCGATTTGTTCCATTGTGTCGGTGCGGCTCAAGCCGCAAACAGGAGGTCCTTCGATGAAAAGAAAAATATTGACTTCGG
>Ga0302324_100024565_pt1 | contig 11603 bp, 15 predicted proteins | sample Palsa_T0_1_FD_201949 | JGI IMG/M metagenome (GOLD analysis project Ga0302324, IMG submission 201949) | Peat permafrost microbial communities from Stordalen Mire near Abisko, Sweden - Palsa_T0_1 | ecosystem: Environmental > Terrestrial > Soil > Palsa > Peat permafrost | place: Sweden: Abisko... | reverse complement strand
TGCCACCATCACCGGCGCTGACTTTCACCTTGCTACTCACCTGCACGGCACCCTCACCGCGGTCACCGGTGACTTCACCGGAGGCACGGTCACGCAGCTGTCCGGTTTCACCGGGTGCGCCAACCAGCGATATGGTGTGAACGGCGTTCTGGGCGACATGGGCTTTGGTTCAGCGCGTAGCGGCACCGGCACCTTCGTTGCCACGCTGACGCACCACCGCACGAAGGTCTTCGGACATTGCGTGACGTACTCCGCGAGCGTCCGCGGATCGCTGTCGCTGGCCCCATCCTGACGACCCGCTGATCCTCGTGATAGGGGTGCGGCCAAGGTAAGCACAACGCCCGCCATGAGTTGATCGCCTCCAGCCGGGCGGCGGCGTAGTCGGCCCTCGACGTGTGATCTTGTAAAAAACAGCGGTAGCGGATTGTTTCTGACCGCGTTGGCCTGGAGCTCGAACCGCGGCACCGGCGCGTGTTAGCCGGCGGCGACCGCCGCGGCGGTCTTCTCGTCATGCTCGCTGAGCATGCGCATCACGGTGGCCGGTGAGGGATGCTGGCCTTTCTTCTTTCCAGTGGCGATCACGAGGCGGCCGGCGATGTCGCGCAGGCTCAGCTCCTGGCCGCGCAGGTGGAGCGCCGCAGCGAGCATCGCCTCGTCGGTGACGGCCGCGCCGCCGATCGACTTGCCCCGGGCTCGAGCTGACTCGTGGCCTTCCAGAGTGCGGTCGCGGATGTACTCGCGCTCCATCCCCGACAGCGCGGCGAGCACGGTGAACACGACCCCGGACGGGTCGTGCGAGCCCTGCAGCTCCCCGGTGAGGAACTCCAGCCCGATACCGGCGGCGCGCAGCTGCTCGGCGAGCGCGGCGAGCTCGATGCCGCGGCCGAGCCGCTTGTGCTCGTGCACCACGATCGTGACCGCGGCGCCGGACGCGCGGATCTCCCGGGCGAGGGCGACGGCCTTGTCGAGCTCGGGCCGGGTGACCGCGCGGGTCGAGATCTTCTCGGCGAAGACCCGGGTGACGCCCGAGGCCTTCAGCGAGTCCGTCTGGGTGGCGAGCGACTGGCGGACGGTGGACGCGCGGGCGTACCCGACCCGCACGTGCCCTGCCGGCGCCATGCCGGCCGCCGCGGGGCGGGGCAGTTTGGTCCAGGCCGAGCCGGGCCTGCGGACCGGCGGGACCGGGACGGCGAGGGCCTTGGCGAGGCGGGGCACCAGCCGGAACCGGGCGGTGTGGTACCGCGCGGCCACCTTGCCCCGGCCTGTCCGGCACGGCGACCAGGCCGGGGCCGCGCAGGACGACATCGGGCAGTCGCTGGCAGCAGCCGCGCCTTAAAAGGGAGGCTCGTCGGAGAAGCCGCCGGGCCGCCGGGCTCCGCGGTGGCCCATCGGTCATTTTGTAGATGCCGGCAGATGAGCCACTACTGCTCAGCTCATGCTGTTTCGCATAGTCAGTTGGCCGGGGTTTGGACGAAGCGCTGTTACCGCCTTGTCCAAACCGGGCCGTGTATTGATTGCCCTCGTGCTCATGCTGGCGGCGGATCTCGCCGGCACCGGCACACGCACACCCCCGCAGTCGGGCTCTACCGCGGCGGGTGCCCTCGCGGCCCGTGCGACTGGCACACGGTGCTCACCTGGCATGGGCGCCGGCTGGTGTGGGTGTGCCATCACTACGAGCAGTGCGCGGTGTGCGGGCGTGTCCTGCGGGCGGAGCTGCCTGCGGAGGATTGCCCGGTCTCAAACCGTGACAAACCGCACACCATGCGCTGACCGTCTGCCTCTTGTCTCACTGTCTCCCTTCGGTGATGCTCGCGGTATGACCTCTGAAGGTGGCAGATGACGGCACAGCCTGACGTTGAGGTCCCGGGTGATGACCTGCTCGCCCGCATGAAGAAAGTCACCGAGCTCAACGCGAGAATCCGGCGGGGCCTGACGGAGGCTGAGCGCGGGGAGACAGTGGACCTCGGGAGCTTCGCGCAGTACGCAGACGACGAGCCCGAGAAGGCGGCTGACGATCTCAAGCGCCTCACCGCCCCGGCGGACCATTGCGGCGGACGGGAAGCGTGACCCGCGATCCCCGCTTGACAGCCCGGTATCCGTGCCTCACGTTGGACTGGGGACGCGCTCACCCCCCCAGAGCGTGGCCAGCCGGCCCGTTGCCCGCACCCGTGGTGGCGGGCCGGTCCCGTTACCGGGCCCGTCCTTGGGATCGCCGTACATGCACGTGCGCCCCATGCACTGGACATCGCCGCAATTGCGTTTTACGGTGTTTGAATCAGTGATTGTGCATCTGCAATGTCACCGAGGGTGGGGATCATGAGGCGGGACAACGTGTGGCATCAGGTCACGAAACTTCAGACAGGCTTCCCCGCGTACACCTTCCGGCTCATCCAGGGCCGCGGCAAAGACCGCATCGAGGCTGTCCGCAAAGGCGGCAGCGACAGGGACGGCCTGTATGCCCTGATCTCCACCGACCCTGCCGAAGTGGCCGACGAGCTGCGGCGCGCAGCCTTACCGCTGCCCCCTCCGTAAGACTAGGGTCCATAGCGGGCGGGCGGGGTTCTCGCTGCCAGGCCAGGCGCATGGGGGTCCCGCTCGCCTCCGGGTCCATAGTTTCCGCTGGAACGTACTTGAAACACCCCGGGCGAGGGGTTAGATCCCCCCTCGCCCGGGGTGAAAAACTTCCTGCCACCTGTGCGCTTTCGGTGTGTCGCCGCCCATCACGCTCCTCTGTCACGCTCGAGTAGCGCCTGGATCTGCCGATCACGCGGGCAACCATTCAGGTGGGAGGTCTGGAGCTGGGTCAGCGATGGCCAGCGACCGCTACAGCAATCGGGGACATAGACGGTATGCCGACTGTTCCCCACAGCGCCAGGACGGCCGCCTCGGCGACGGCAGCGCGCTGGGTGTGATGGGCGCCGCAGCCGTCGCAGTAGACGGACGCGGCGAGGGCACCGCAGCACCGGCACGTGGAGAACCGCCGCCCGCGGGTCATAGTGCCGCCGTCTCCGTGTCGTCCTGGCCCTGCCGCGGAGTCGCCAGCGTGCCGGGTTGCCGCATCAGCTTGTCCAGCTCGCGGAGTTCGGCGACCCGCGCTAGCAGGCGCTCACGGTCACGTTCGGTTAGCGCAGCGAGGGTGACCAACGTAGGGGTGCCGTTCCTTTGTCTCTGACTACAGGCCGGAAAGTGGTGACAGAAGCCCGAGATGCGCCTCTGACGTGCGCAAACGCTGTCACCGTCGCCGGTGCCAAATGGTGACGTAACTCTCTGGCCTGCGGTTTTGATTGTCACCGGCGAGGCGACAGAACCAGGGGCGGCGGCGACCGTCAGCCGCGCACTCGGGATTGCCCGGAACGGCCGCGTGACCTGGGTTTTGTCACCAGCGGGGGTTAGTGTCACCGTTTTGTCGCATCCTCTGGTGACAGGTATCCGCGCAGGCCGCTTCGTGTTTGGGCCGGTTTTGTCACCGTGTCACCGCCTGGGGGTGTACGTCGTAGACGACAGGTCGTCGGCCCGGCCCGCGGGGGACTTCGCCCCGCCGGATATAGCCGTGATCCTCAAGTACGGATATGGCTACCGCCGCAGCCGCCGAGGTGGGAAAGCGACGGTGCATCGTTCGGTATACGTCACGCTCAGTGAACGATGTACGGGCACCGATCCAGTCAAGGACAGCGCGCGCGTCATCGATCGCCGGATGGGCACGCATTGCGCCGAACGCAGCCATAGCGTGTTCGGCCCAGTAGCGGGACTGGGTAATGGCGCGGGCCATGGTCTCTTCGCCGATCGGCGACCGAGGCCCGTGGTTGGGGTCCTGGCCGAGGTGGAGCTGCCCGGCGATTCGTGCGGTCGCGCCGGGCAGTTTGGATGCCCAGTCGCGTAGCGCCTCGAGGTCGCCAGTCCCGGCGAGCAGGCGCGGCTCAAGTTCTGCGCGCCATTCAGTGTGTAGTTTGAGGGCGGCCGGGCTCAGCGGGATAACGGCCGGATCAGACCACGCCGCCATGGTGGTGATCAGGTTCGCCGTGGTCTGCGTGTAGTCACGCAGGATGTCATCGGGCACCAAGTCCGGGGTGATGTTCCTGCTGCCGACGATGTCGGCCGGCAGTGAGATCTGGAATCGGGCGAGGATGCCGCGCTCGCGCATCGCCGGCTTGGCCGCCATCTCGCGGAGGACGGTGGGCTGCACGGTTGTGGCGATGGTCAGAGCTGGGTGCTCGATCAGCTCCGCTCGGCCGCGCCGGTCCACCTGTACCCGGTCGCCCGCATGTCCTTTGAGGACGAGCTCGAGGTTAGGGGCGCCACTGGTGTAGCGGCCCATGATCACAGAGAAGAACGTTCCTTCGGCGGACAGGATCGCCAGCCGGCCACCCTGGTCGGCCATGATCGTGGCGGCCTGCTCGGGCACCACGTCGTCGGCGGTCAGCCTGGGCATGACAGGTACGGCAAGGGCCGCCGCCAGGCTCGCCGCCTTCACCGCCGCGCTCATCGCTGCCTCGTCCTTGGCCGTGCGGCGGAGCCGTTCAGCGTCGGCGACGGCGGTCTCCCGGGCGATCTCGGCCGCGAGGATGTCTCCCCTTGCCGTCTCCCGCATCTGGGCCTCTGCGGCAAAGATTGGCGCACACATGAGGCGGAAGGCCGGTGACTTTCCCGCACCGGGGGGCATGGCCACCACCAGGTACGAATTGAATGGTTCACGCCACTGGCCACGCACTACGACCACTCCGCGACCTCCTGCGGCGGTGGACAGCACTCCCATAGCCAGCGTGCCGGGCAGGTCGGGCGGCACCTGAACCTCGGTGGCGACGGCGGCCGTCATCGCGGCCATGTATGGGGGCAGCGTCTCAACGGGAAAGGCAGGGAGAGGTGCGCGTGTGCCGAGCGGGACGAGTTCCTCCCACTGCTCACCCTTGGGCGCGGTGGGTTCGTCCTTTGCCCCGGCGCCCCCGTCCGGCGCGGTGCCCTTCTCGTCCGGCGACAGTGGCCGGCCGCCGCTCACAGTTCCCACCGCACAAGCTCGGTCACGCTATGACCAGCGGCCAGATGATCGGCGGCATCCTTACCCTCGGCGGCCTGAACGATCCAGGCGAATCTAGCGACGGGCCGGACGCTGCTGAGGACCTGCCATGCGTGGTCACGGCCCGGCTCGTCCCGGTCGGCGACGATCAGCACATCGCGCCCGGCGAGGGCCTCCGCGTACTCCGGGCGCCAGCTCCCGGCCCCCTGCTGATTGCAGGTGGCGACCTCGCCGGCGGCCATCAGGGCGTGAACGTCCTTCTCCCCCTCGGCGATGAAGACGCAGGCACTATCCGGCGCGGCGAGCAGATCTGGCAGCCTGTACAAGACCCGTCTCGCATCGCCGAGGGACCAGCGCCAGCCCGACCGGCTCGCGGGATCCGGGCGCCGCTGGGAGAACTCCTTGTGCTCGCCGCGGACCACCTCATACAGCAGCTCGCCGTGCTCGTCTATGTACGGGTAGCGGGCCACCGGCTTACATGAGCAGCGGTCTCGCCACGGCGTCCAGTCATCGCCCCCGCGGTGCGAGCGTGGCTCGTTGAACAGGTCTCTGCGCGCCAGGCCGAGGTCGGCGAGCACGTCGTCTGTTTCGCACCCGGCCTTGCAGTTGAGGAGCACCCTGGACTCGGCGTCGGTGATCGACAGCGACGGGGCCCGGTCCGCGTGGTGGGGGCACTGGGCTCTCCGCTGTCGCCCGCTGCCGGTCACCTTCAGCCCGGCCGCCTCCAGTGCCCCGGTGAGGCGCTCGAACGCAGTACCTGGCATCCAGGTCTGCGCGGCGGCGCTCACGCTGCCGCTCCCTGCCGGGGCTGTTCGGGCTGGCTGTAAACCCTGGCCGCCATCACCTGAACGCGGTGACCGCATCCCGCCCGGCGCTCGCCAGTAACCGCGTCAAGGGTCTTCGCGCGGCCGAAGAGGTGGGCGCCGCAGGTACGGCAGCGGTACGTGTACCACCATGAGCGACGCCTGCCGACGGGCCCGAATACCGACGCGGGGGCGATCGGCACCCGCTGCCGCTTCCGGCTGTCAGGCCGTACAATGCGGGCAGGAGACCCTGCTTGCTTGGCGGCGGCGGATGTCTTTGGGCGGCCCCCCTCGAGGGGGCCGTTCCCTTTCCTAGGCGGCGACATTGGCATCACCGCCCACCAGGAGTGCGGCCAGTTCGCGGCGCTGCTCCCGGGTCATCGGCGGGTCCTCGGCGAGGACGCCGCGCAGGTAGTGCTCGGTACGGGACGCGCGGAGCTCGGCACGCAGGGCGCGTACCTGCTCAGGGGAATCACCGCGCTGTATCGCGCGGGCGTACTGGGATCGGACAAGAGTCCAGGGGCGGGACACGATGGCCTCCGGGCGTGGGTGATTCACACGCCCTCGGGAGGCGACTGCGTAGCTACCCCGGGAGTCAGATGACCGCCACTGCCAAGTAGCCGTGGCCATAATAGCGCCTGCTCGATGACGCTGATGTCCACGATGACGGGCCTCTCGCCATGCGTGCCCTGCTGTTCCGCGAGCCCCTGGACGATCTCGGCGAAGTCCTCCTCGCGGCGCTTCAGGTGCCGTCGGCATGTGCCGCAGCGCGCGTCGATAGTGTGCAGGCCTTCCTCGCTGCGGCGATGCCCGGTGACCGGCACTCGGCCCAGCTGGCCGCGCGGCATCCACTTGAATCTGAGGCGCCCGTTCTCGCGGATGGCCTGGAGCGCCTCCAGGTGCTTGCGGTCATGATCGGGCTCACCACGGCCAGTGCAGATGATCTCCACCCGACCTGGCGGTGCGGGCTTGCGGCGGGGACGGGGCACGAGAGGTTCTCCTGCTCAGGGGATATGCGGAGAGCGATGAGGTAGCGGCGGTTCAGGCAGCCGGGTTCGGCTCGCGGCTGTCGGCTAGGGCGCCCTCATCGACGCCGAGCGCCTCGAAGATCGCTGACCGCGGAACCCTGTACTTGATGCCGACGCGCAGCACCCTGCAAGGGAAGTCGCCGGCCCTGGCCAGATCGAACGCCGCTGTCCGGCCGATGCCGAAGGCTCTGCCTGCCGTTGTCAGATCCACCGATACGGGGAGTGCAAGTAGTTCGTCACGGGTCATCTCAAGCTGTGCCATGGGGGGTCCTCCGGCGCGAGGGGAGTTGTATCGCCTGACCGATACCTCGTCGTCGGAATCTCGGTCAGGCGATACCAGAATTGCCAGGCTTTGCCAGAATGTCAAGCGCTTCCCAGATTCCTGCCGGAAAGTGTCGACCGCACGTTACTTTGCGGGCTACAGTCAGGCCGTGGATGACGAAGAGACCGATTCGCTTCCTCGCCGTCAGGTCACCGTGGATCAGGTCGTGGCCTGGAATATCGCCTGGTACCGGCGCGCTGCCGGGCTTACGCAGGAGCAACTCGGCGAACGCCTCGGCGGATGGAGCAAGGTCGCTGTCAGCGCGGCCGAGAGATCCGTCGCCGAGAGCAGGGACCGCCGCAGGTTCGACGCGCAGACGCTCACAGAACTTTCTATCGCCCTCGGCATCCCGATCCTGGCCCTGTTCCTGCCGCCCGAAGATGACGGCGTCGGCGAGCACTACGTCTTCCGCGTCAGCGACGGCGGCGCGGACGCCAGCATGACCGACCTGATGCAGGTCGTCCTGCCCGACACCGGAGACCGCACGACCGTCCTCGACAAATACCGGCACCGGCTCCAGGCGGCCGTCACCTACTACATGGACCCGGGCTTCGGCGAGCAAGTCGCCCGGTTCATGCGCGAGGCCACCGACGACGAGCTGCGCGCCGACCGGGCCGCACGGCTCCGCCAGCGGCAGGCGGAGGCCGAGGCAATGGCTGCGGAGTTCGCGGACATCGCAGAGGCGCTTGAGGAGATGGGCGAAAGTAGCGCGGACGAAGAGACCGAGGGGCGGCAATGAGAGGCAGTGTCTATCAGCGCTGCCACTGTCGCGACCCGAAGACCCGGCGCTCGCTCGGCCGGAAGTGCCCCAAGCTCAAGAGCAAGGGGCACGCTGCAGGCTGGTTCTTCCGTTACGACGCGCCCCGCGATGCCAACGGAAAGCGGCGGCGTCCCGAGACGGGACCGTTCCCGACAGCGAAAGCCGCCGAAGAGGAACTCGCCGCGACAATCGCCCGCCTGAGCGGCGGTGCCCAGGTCCAGGACCGGGCGCTGCGGGTCGGCACCTACCTGGATGCCTACGCGGCCGGCAAACTCGACGTAAAACCGAGCACTCTAGCCAGCATTCGTGAGGCTAACCGGCTCTACTGGGGGCCCGCACTCGGCCATCTGCGGCTCGTTGACCTGCGTGACTATCACATCTCCGAGGCCATCCGCGAGATGATGCGGATCAACATGCCGCCCGCGGCCGGCGAGCCGCCATCAGAGACGCTGCGGCGGATGCTCGACGCCCGGGCCGACGACGAGCGCCGCGAGCTGGCACCGGGTGAGCGCCGCCGCAAGAAGTCCACGGTGTCACTCTCGCCAGCGCGGATCGCCCGCATGTTCGCCGTCCTGCGGGCAGCGATGAACATGGCCGTGCCAGCCAAGATCGCCACCAACCCGTGCGACACAGTCGTCCTGCCCCGGGCCCGCAAGGTCCGGCCTCTGCCATGGACTGATGAGCGTGAGGCAGCGTTCCGGGCCGCGCTGGCCAAACGCGAGTCGGCCGCCTCGGCGGACCGGGATCTCACCGTCGCCGAGCGGCAAGCGCTGTGGGCGGACAAGGCGCTGCGGCCGTCACCGGTCATGGTCTGGATGCCGAAGCACACTGGCCAGTTCCTTGACTTCATCGAGACCGAACGATTGTTCGCCTTGTTCGCTCTGGTCGCATACTCCGGGCTGCGCCGCGATGAGGCCGTGGGCCTGGCGTGGGCCGAGGTAAACCTCGGCCAGGGCGCCGCAAGCGTCCGTGAGACCGGCAGTGGCAGCGGGCCAAAGAGTGACTCCGGCGAGCGCGTGGTGCCGCTCCCTGAGCCGGTCGTCTCGGCACTTAAGGCCTGGCGGGTAAGACAGAGCGCCGACCGGCTGGCCTGGGGCCGGGACTGGCCGGACAATGGCCTTGTGTTCACTCGCGAGGATGGGACACCGGTCCCCGGCCAATGGGTAAGCGTGCGTTTCGAGACTCTTGCCTGCCGGGCCGGCCTGCCTCCCGTTCGGTTCCACGACCTGCGGCACGGTGCCGCCTCGCTCGCGAAGGCGGCCGGGCTGGACAGCAAATACATCGCCGCCCTGCTCGGTCACGCGCGCAGCTCGTTTACCGATGACGTGTATGTGCTGCTGTTTCCCGAGGTCGCCAAGGCCGCCGCTGAGGCCGCCGCGGCGGTCGTACCCCGCGCCGGGCGCGCGCAATGACGGGGAATGTCGCGCTCCGCTGGGGCGCAAGCTCGAGTACCGGCCTTGTCCGGAAGAACAACGAGGACGCAGGCTATGCCGGACGGTGGCTGGCCGCCGTCGCTGACGGGCTAGGCGGGCATGTCGCCGGGGAACTCGCCAGCGCAACCGTGATCCGGGCGATCCGCGCGTACGACGTCGAGGCGCTCACTCCGGTCCTGCTCGACACGATGAGCCACGCCGTTCGTGCGGCCAGCGAGGAGCTTCACCGCCTGGTCGACGAGGACCCCCGGCTGACCGGCATGGGCACGACGCTCACCGCCATGCTGTGGTCCGGTGATCACGCCGCCCTCTGCCAGATCGGCGACTCGCGGGCTTACCTGCTGCGCGAGGGACGGCTGCGGCAGATCACCGAGGACCACATCATGGGGAAGCTGGTCGCCGGCGCGGGCCAGCTCGCGCCGGTTCTGACGCGATACCTCGACGGACGGCTCGACCGGTCGCCCGACCTTGCGCTGCGCGAGCTCCGCCGCGGCGACCGCTATCTGCTGTGCTCGGACGGGCTGACCAACGCCACCGAACGGGGCAGCATCCGTGAGGTCCTGGCGGGCGTTGGCGGCGCTGACGCGGCGGCTGAAGGTCTCATTGGGCTGGCCAACGCCAACGGAGGCCCAGACAACATCACCGTAGCCATCATCGACGTTGGCGACCCCGGCGAGGCAGAACCGCCTCCGGTACCCGTCCTGCTGGGAGCCGCAGCCCCGGCGACCTAGCCGGCGTCCGGATCGTCGGGCCACGGCCACGCGGCCGACTCGTCCCGCTGCAGGGCCACCGTCATTTCGACCCGATCACTCGGGATGACGTACATGGTCACCTCAATCGGCAGGCCATCCTTCACTGACCGGCCTACACGAACGACCTCCATCACGGGGAGCACCCGCGGGATTTGCAGCAGCGTGGCCTCATCCTGGCTGGGCATGCGTGCCCGGTGGGTCTCCGTCCATGTGATTGGGCCATGTCCAGCCACCTCAAGCCGGTACAGCCAGCCTCCGGGCCCCGGTTCTGAGTTGGCGACCTCGGGCGCGTCAGCGACGCCGCGCGGATGGATCCACGAGTCGTTGATCTGAAAGGGCGGCTCAGTCTCCGGGCCGGTGAGCCGGAGTCTCCGCATGACCTCAGCACCCTGGGGAACGCCGAGCATCCGGGCAAGCCGGGCATCGGTCAGCTTCTCAGGCCGGGCGGTCGAGGTGATGTGATGCTTCCATACCTCCTGGCCGGAGGCGGCCGGGAAGCTGTACCCCGGTGATCCGGTCGCGATGTTGCGCTTGACCACGTTTCCGCGCGGCCGACGCGGGCGGCTCATCCCGTACCGCACGACCGTCCCCCGGCGCGGGACCGCCCAGACGAGGCCCTCGGTTTCGAGGACGGCGATCGCCCGGCCGAGAGTGTCCCTGTTGACGTGGTACTCGGCGGCGAGATCCTGCATCCGGGGCAGGATGCTGCCCGGTTCCCACTCGCCCCGCTCGATACGTGACCTCAGCGCGGAGGCGATGTCCAGGTACCGCGAATGCCTTCCGGCCACGGATCGCCTCTCTTTCGCCGATTTACCCAAGCATATATTGACAGCGCGCAGCACACTAGGCACGATGGATTTACCCAAGACTATTGGGCACCGCAGCGAGCCACCAGCATCCGCCGCGGGTACGGCCAGCTATGAGAGGCGCGGTGATGGCACGGATGCCGGCTCTCGCCTCCAGGGCTCCCGCCCTGCCGCGGGTGGCGCCACTGCGGCGCCGCCCGCTACGCACAAGCCTGACCGTACGGCAGGCCAGGGAACTACTCACCGCCTGGGCCGCAGATCACGCCCTAGTGATGCGGCGACGCGATAAGGCAGTCCGGGCCGCAGTCGACGCAGGTGTCAGCAAGAGCGAAATCCACCGCCTGACCGGCATCGCGCGCACCACCATTGACCGCATCACCGGCTCGGCTCGGGCGCAAGCGGAGGAAGGTGCGGCGAAGTGACCTGCGTGGCCATTGCGTGGCCGGACGCGCAGCAAAACGCATCAGATTTCCGGCACGGTTCCGGGCTTTCCGGCACGGCTGACCTGCAGTTGCGTGCAATCATGAACGCTTCCGGCATCGTCCGGCATGCCCGCAAGGACACTGCTAATGCGGTTTGGGTTTACCGCCCATCCGGGGTTCAAATCCCCGAGCCTCCGCAGCTCACATGCCTTCTCCTGGACATCGGGGAGAGGGCATCACAATGTCCCCTGGCCAGCAAGGTTGCA
>Ga0302324_100024564_pt1 | contig 11603 bp, 11 predicted proteins | sample Palsa_T0_1_FD_201949 | JGI IMG/M metagenome (GOLD analysis project Ga0302324, IMG submission 201949) | Peat permafrost microbial communities from Stordalen Mire near Abisko, Sweden - Palsa_T0_1 | ecosystem: Environmental > Terrestrial > Soil > Palsa > Peat permafrost | place: Sweden: Abisko... | reverse complement strand
CCGCCGGATCGGGCAAACCCGAACGCGCGGCGGTCGTGATCTCGCGGATGATTTTGGTGAACACCTTGCCGCGCTTTTTGTCCTGCGCGCCCTTGCGGAACATGATGTTCTTGAATTGCGAATGGCCGGCCATCCCGAAGCGATTCCCGTCAGAGCCTCTTGGTTGAAACGTCCCGGGCGGAAGAGGCGCATATCCGCAATTATGTCCCCCGGCGCGCTGCCGGCGGCCTAACAAGCTAATATGGCAGGAATGCGGCGACTCGGCGAAGCGGCGGCCCCAGCGCTCGCGTTTCGCGCGAGGTTTGCGAGCGACCTCACTGAACTCACCAGCCTAAAACGCGAGGCGATTCGGCTCAGGCGGCGACTTCGGCCGCTTCCTCGCCACCGTAGCGGGCCGAGAGGTCGGCGACCTCCTCCGGCGCGATCTTCTTGAACAGCGGCGGGGGCACTTCGAATTTGTGGCCCGGCCCGAGCGTCAGGAGTTCGGCTGCAACGTCGACCGGCCAATAGGCTTGCGCGATCTGGACGCCGAGGGCTTCGCGCAGCCGGGCGCACGTGTCGGGAATGATCGGCGAGCCGAGGATCGCATAAAATCGGATCAGGTTGATCGCGACCCGAAGGATGCAGGCGGCGCGGTCCTTGTCGGTTTTGATCGCGGTCCACGGCGCGGCGCGGTCGACATAGACGTTGCCGAGCGTCCACAATTCTTTCAGGTCGGCGGCGGCGCGGCGGAGCTGCATCGCGCCAAGGTTCTCGCCGTAGCGCTTGAACGCTAACTGCAAGTCCGCTGCAAGCTTGAACTCTAGCTCGCCGGGTTCCCCACCCGCCGGCACCGCGTCGCCAAACCGCGCGCTGCAAAAACGCAGGGTGCGGTTCACGAAATTGCCGAAGGTGTCGGCAAGGTCCTTGTTGCACACGCTGGCGAAGCCGCTAAAGGTGAAGGAGGCATCGTCGGTCTCGGGTGCGTTCGCCACCAGCCAGTAGCGCCAGTAATCCGACGGGTATTCGGCGAGCGCCTGGTCCAAAAAGATGCCGCGCTTCTGGCTGGTCGAGAATTTGCCGCCATAGAAATTGAGCCAGGAGAAACCCTTGATGTAGTCCGCCAGCTTCCACGGCTCGCCAGCGCCGAGGATCGTCGCCGGGAAGCTCACGGTGTGGAACGGCACATTGTCCTTGGCCATGAACTCGACGTAGCGGACATCGGGGGCGTCGTACCACCAGGCTCGCCAGTCGCGGTTGGCGGGGTCCGCATCGGCCCATTCCTTGGTCGCGCCGATATATTCGATCGGCGCATCGAACCAGACATAGAACACCTTGCCCTCAAAGCCCGGCCGGTCGACCGGCACGCCCCATTTGAGGTCGCGGGTAATGCCGCGGTCCTGCAGCCCTTCCTTGAGCCAGGCCTTGGCGATCGAGCTGACGAGGAGCGGCCAGTCCTGGCGCGAATCGATCCATTCCTCGACCCTGTCCGCTAGCTCGGGCAGCTTCAAGAACAGATGCTTGGTCTGGCGCACCTCGAGATTTGTGCTGCCGGAGATCGCCGAACGCGCATCGATCAGGTCGGTGGGCTCCAAGAGCCGGGTGCAGTTCTCGCACTGGTCGCCGCGGGCGTTGGTGTAGCCGCAATGCGGGCAGGTGCCGACGATGTAGCGATCAGGCAGGAAACGCCCGTCATCCACCGAATAGACCTGCGGCAACGTCCGCTCCTCGATGAAGCCGGCATCGTCGAGGCGGTGGTAGAAATGGTTCGTCAGCTCGTGGTTCTGCGGCGACGAGCTGCGCCCGAAATAGTCAAAGGACAGCGCGAAATCGCGATAGATCTGCGCCTGGACCTGGTGCTGCTGGGCGCAGTATTCTTCGACCGGCATGCCGGCTTCGAGCGCGGCGATCTCGGCCGGGGTGCCGTGCTCGTCAGTGGCGCAGATAAAGAGGACCTCATTGCCGGTCGCGCGCATAAAGCGGGCATACACATCGGCGCTCAGCATCGAGCCGATCAGGTTGCCGAGATGCTTGATCCCGTTGATGTAGGGCAGCGCCGAGGTGACGAGAACCTTTGCCATCCGCGACCTATATCACGGAAGCGGGACATGCGGCGCGAGGCGGCCGCCGATGCGAACCGGCTCGATGCGCTGCGCCAGGCCGGTCGCATCATCGGTGACGATAAAGGCGCCGCAAAGCGTCCCCTCGCCCTCGGCGACCTGCGGCTTTTGTCCCGGCATCCGGGTCACGAAGCGGCGGATCGAGACCTCCTTTTGCATGCCGATCACCGAGTCGTAATTGCCGCACATGCCAGCGTCGCTGAGATAAGCGGTGCCGCCCGGCAGGATCTGGTGGTCGGCGGTCGGGATGTGGGTATGAGTGCCGATCACCGCCGAGACGCGGCCATCGGCGAAATGGCCGAACGCGGTCTTCTCGCTGGTCGCCTCGCCGTGGAAATCGACAACGATCGCCGTGATATCGCGGCCGAGCGCAGAGGACTCGGCAATCGCATCAAACACCCGGAACGGGTCGTCGAGCGACTCCATGAAGAGCCGCCCCATCAGGTTGACGACTAGCAGGCTCCGGCCGTCGGCAAGCGCGTGCCGGTATGTCCCCGCCCCCACCGTGCCTGGCGGAAAATTGGCCGGGCGCAGCACGCGCGGGTCACGCTCCAGATACGGGATGATCTCGCGCTGGTCCCAGACATGGTTGCCGGTAGTGATGATATCGGTGCCCACATCGTACAGCTCGCCGCAGATTTTTTCCGTCAAGCCAAAGCCGTGCGCCGCATTCTCCGCGTTGATAATAGCGATATCGATATTGAGATCGCGGCGCAGCGCCGGCAGATGTTCCTTGACCGCCTCGCGGCCGGGGCGGCCGACGACATCGCCGCAGAGCAAGATACGCACGATGCCGCTCCCGAAATTGAGATGTGCGAGCGGAGCCGCCTCGGCCGTCGGCCTATAATTCCCTCGTGGCCCGCCTTAGCAGGTGGGAGCCATATAACGGAACCAAGGCTCCGTCAGGGACAGCCCCCTTGAGGTAGGAATCGGCCCCAGGGCATTTGTGGTCTAACGCACCGCGCAGCCCCGCTCACACCCTATTAGCTAAGCAGACTCGAGCCGCGCCGCAATGGACTCGATGCGCTGGGCAATACCGCGGATGCCGGTGACCACCGCCGCAGGCGCTTCGGCAACAGCGCCGCGGGCGCGGCTGCGCTCGGTTTGGACGATGTCGCTGGTATCGGACAATTCGTCGGCGATAACGAGCGCCGCCAGGAGGATGAGCCGGGCCTCGCCGATCTGGCCATGCGTGTTGACGAACTCGCCGACCTTGCCATCGACATATTGCGCGAGACGCCGGATGCGAGATTCCTCGCCATCGGCGCAGCTCAAGGGGAAGGCGCGGCCGTTGACGGTCACAACTACCTGACCCACGGCACCTGTCCCATCAGCCCTCTCCTTCGAGCACCTGGCCGATCTTGGCGAGCGCCGCCTCGACGCGGGCGACGATCTCGGCGGCAGTCTCCGCCACCTTTTCGTCCTCCGCAGCGCGTTCGGCGGCGTATCGAGCGGCCGCATCGCTGTCGACGAAGAGCGGCGCCGCTTCGAGGCGCAGGACCGCGCGCTCGAGCATCGCGAGGGCGTCGTCGATATCGCTCATGCGGCTAACTTATGCAGGGCGCATAAGCCGCGTCAACGCATTAGGAGCAGGTTATTGCCGGCACATCGCAAGATCAGCGCACCCGTTCGTATTTTTGCAATGAGCGGATGTAATCGGGCCGCGGCTTGTCAGGATAGAATTGCGGCCACTGCGTCCAAGACACTTCGCCGACATAAAGATCGCCGCGCGAATCGACGGTCATGCCGTGCGGGCCGAGAAAGGCGGTCGGCGCGGTGCCGGCATATTTGTCGCCAAAGCGCGACAAGAGATTGCCCTTGTGGTCGACGATGCTGACCCGCGGCCCGAGATTGCCGACATCCTTGTTCACGGACTGCACCGGACCCAATTCGCCGATAAAGCACACCGGGTTGTGAACGAAATCCATGTACATGCCGCACGGCCGATGCAAATTGTTCCATTGCGCTTCGTATTTGCCGTTGCCGTCAAACACCTGGATGCGATGGTTCTCGCGGTCGGCGACATAGACCCAGCCGTCGGCATCGGTGCAGATGTTGTGCACAATGTTGAATTCGCCGGGCATCGAGCCGCTCTCGCCCCACGACATCAGCAATTTGCCATCCGGCGAATATTTGTGAACGCGCGAGTTACCGTAACCGTCCGAGACGTAGATGTCGCCCTTCGGCGACAGCGCGGTGTGGGTGCAACGATGGAATGGTTCGCCGGACATATAGGGTGCGGGTTTACCGGGAACGCCCAATTCCAGGAGTACCTTGCCGTCTTCGAGGCGGCATTTGCGGACAAAACTCCCACCGTCGTCGGTCAGGTAGATCGAGTCGTCGGGACCCATATGGACGCCGTGGGCGCGCGGGTAGTGCCCCTCGCCCCAGGAGCGCAGGAAATTGCCGTCGCGATCGAACACCATCATCGGATGCTCGCCGCGATTGAAGACGTAGACGTTGTCGTTCTTGTCGGTCCCGACCGCGCCGACCTCCTTGAACGACCACCCGTCAGGGAGCTTCGCCCAATTCTCGATGATGCGATATTTGTAGTCGCCGGTCCCGACGATCGTCGCCATGGCTATCCTCCCCGATGCGCTGCGCCAACCCTAGCCAAAGCGCACGAGGCAGACAATCAACGCAGTGGTGAGGGTGTCATGCGCCGAGCGTTTGCGGTCGAAGCGATGCAAGATAGAGTGACGCCATGAGCGACATAGCCCCCCTCCCCGCTGCCAAAGACCCGCATCTGCGCCATATGGCGAACGCGCTGCGCGCGCTCGCCATGGACGCGGTCGAACAGGCGAAATCCGGCCATCCGGGCATGCCCATGGGCATGGCCGACATCGCCACTGTGCTGTTCAGCCAATTCCTACGCTTCGACCCGACGGCGCCGGACTGGCCCGACCGCGACCGGTTCGTGCTGTCTAACGGGCATGGCTCGATGCTGCTTTACGGGCTGCTGCATCTGACCGGCTATGCCGACATGACGATCGACGAGCTGAAGCGGTTTCGTCAGCTCGGCAGCCGCACCGCCGGGCACCCCGAGCGCGGCCACGCCAGTGGTATCGAGGTGACCACCGGCCCGCTCGGCCAGGGCATCGCCAATTCCGTCGGTATGGCGCTCGCCGAGCGTCTGCTCGCCGCCGAGTTCGGCGACGACATCGTCAATCACCACACTTACGTCTTCTGCGGCGACGGCTGCCTAATGGAAGGGATCAGCCATGAGGCGATCTCGCTCGCCGGGCACCTCAAGCTCAATAAGCTCATTGTGCTGTGGGACAACAACTCGATCTCGATCGACGGGCCGACCAGCCTCGCGGTCGATGACGACCAGGTCGCACGCTTCGCCGCACATGGCTGGGCGACCGAGCGGGTCGACGGGTTGGACCACGCAGCCATCGCCGCGGCGATCAGGCGGGCGCAAAGCCATGACCAGCCAAGCCTCATCGCCTGCAAGACGATCATTGGCTTTGGTGCGCCGACCAAGGCTGGCACCGCCGCCGCGCATGGCAGCCCGCTCGGCGCCGAGGAGATCAAGGGCGCGCGCGAGCGGCTCGGCTGGGAGTACCCGCCGTTCGTGATCCCCGACGATGTGACCGCGTGGTGGCGCGAGGTCGGCGCCCGGGGCGCGAGCGTGCGCCACGACTGGGAAGCCCGGTTGGGCCGCATCGACGCCGGCAAGCGCGCGGATTTCGAGCGGCGGCTGCGCAACGAGCTGCCGAAAGCGCTGCCCGGTGCGCTCGCAAAGCTGTGCGAAGAGTTTCGTTCCAAGAACGCCAAGCTGGCGACGCGGCAGGCGTCGGGCGCGGTGCTCGACGCGATCGTGCCGGCGGTGCCCGAGCTGCTCGGCGGTTCGGCCGATCTCACCCCGTCCAACAACACCAAGGCCAAGGAGCAGAAGGAGGTTCGCCCCGGCGACTTCTCCGGCCGCTACCTGCATTACGGTGTCCGCGAGATGGGCATGGCGGCAGCGATGAACGGCATCGCCGTGCATGGCGGTCTCATCCCCTACGGCGGGACGTTCCTGACCTTCACCGATTATGCACGCGGCGCGATCCGGCTGTCGGCGCTGATGGAAGTGGGCGTCGTCTACGTGATGACCCACGATTCGATCGGTCTCGGCGAGGACGGACCGACGCACCAGCCGATCGAGCACCTGGCGGCGTTGCGGGCGATGCCGCATCTGCTGGTGTTCCGGCCAGCCGACGCGATCGAGACCGCCGAGTGCTGGGCGCTGGCGCTCGAAAACCGGCATGCGCCGTCGATCCTGGCCCTGACCCGCCAAGGCTTACCGCTGCTGCGCACGACGCCGGACGACGAGAACCGCTCGGCTAAAGGCGCCTATGTCCTCGCCGAGGCAGCCGGCACGCGGCACGTGACGCTGCTCGCCACCGGGTCGGAGGTATCGATCGCGATGGAAGCGCGCGCTGCGCTGGCAGCCGAAGGGGTCAACGCCGCCGTGGTGTCGATGCCGTGCTGGAAGTTGTTCGAACGCCAGGGCGAGGCCTACCGAACTCTGGTGCTCGGCAGCGCGCCGCGGGTCGGGGTCGAGGCGGCGGTGCGCTTCGGCTGGGACCGCTGGCTCGGCCACAATTCCTGCTTTATCGGCATGGAGGGGTTTGGCGCCTCCGCGCCGATCGAGGCGCTTTACCCGCATTTCGGCATCACCGCCGAGAAAATCGCCGAAGCGGCGCGCAAGCTTCTATCAGGTGACGGCGCCGCCAGCGCATCGCCCATCCCCGGCCGCGACTAGGCCGGAGCGGATCGGCGAAGCGGCGCTCGCTCCACAGATAAGCGGAGAGACCCATGGGGACGATCGGAACCGCGGATCAAGATTTTCATAACATCGACGTTCGACCGATCTCGGGGTCGCTGGGCGCCGAGATTCGCGGTGCGGATTTCAGCGGCGTGATCAGTCCGCGTCTAGCGGACGAGATCGTACGCGCCTTTTGCCGCTATCACGTGTTGTGCATCCGCGACCAGATGCTTGATCTCGATGCATATCGCCGTTTCGCGCAGCTCTTCGGACCTTTCAGCGGCAATCCCATTCATGTCGCGATTCCCGGCTACCCTGAATTCGTCCGCGTGGTCAAAGAAGCGAACCAGGAGGGCCCCACATTTGGCGGCAACTGGCACAGCGACCTATCCTGGTTCGAGCGACCGCCAAAAGCGACGATGCTCTACGCGGAAGAAGTGCCGCCCTACGGCGGCGACACGATGTTCGCCAATCTGCATCTGGCGTGGGAGCGGCTGTCGCCGGCGTTCCGCTCGATGCTCGATGGGCGCATGGCGGTGCATTCCGGATACCGAACCTATGGCGTAAACGCGGCACTAAAGTCGATCAAGGTCATGGAGGAAGGCTGGGAGGTCTCGCAAACCGAGATGGAGCATCCGCTCGTCCCACTGCATCCGGAGACCGGACGCAAGTTCCTGTTCATCAACGGCAATATCACGAAGATTTCGGGCCTCACGGAAGCGGAAAGCCGCCCGATCCTCGACTATCTCATGCACGCCGCGACCTCGCCGGACATTACTTGCCGCGTCGTTTGGGAAGCCGGCACGCTCACCGTGTGGGACAACCGCTGCCTGTTGCACCATGCGATCGGCGACTATCCACAGTTCCGCCGGGTGGTCTACCGGACGACAATCGCGGGAGATCGGCTGGATGGAGGGTTGTCCACAGCCGCGTGACGGTGAGGATTTCAACCGGCCCGCTTCCCGCGCGGGCAGAATCTGATCTAAGCTCTAACTCACGGTTGCGGTAGAGGAGCGAACATGGCGATCAGGGTTGCGATCAACGGGTTCGGCCGGATTGGCCGGTTGGTAATGCGCGCGGCCTTGGAGCACGCCAGCAAGGAGCTCGAAATCGTCGGCATCAACGATCTCGGCCCGGTCGAGACCAACGCTCATCTCTTGCGCTACGACAGCGTGCACGGCCGGTTCGCCGGCGAGGTGACGACCGGCGAGAACTGGATGGATGCCGGCCGGGGCAAGATCCGCGTCACCGCAGAGCGCGACCCGGCGAAGCTGCCGTGGCGCGAGCTGGGGGTCGACGTCGCGCTCGAATGCACCGGCATTTTTACCAAGCGTGAAGCTGCGGCGAAGCACCTCGAAGCCGGCGCCAAGAAGGTGATCATCTCCGCCCCGGCCGATGGCGCGGATTTCACTGTCGTGTTGGGTGTCAACCATGAGGAGCTGTCGGCCGAGCATAAGGTGATCTCGAACGCGTCGTGCACCACGAACTGCCTGGCGCCGGTCGCTTATGTGCTGCACAAGGGGATCGGGATCGAGCGCGGCTATATGACGACCATCCACTCCTATACCGGCGACCAGAGCCTGCAGGACACGCTGCACGGTGATTTGCGGCGGGCGCGCGCCGCCGCGCTGTCGCTGATCCCGACCTCGACCGGTGCGGCGCGCGCCGTGGGTCTCGTGCTACCGGCCTTGAAAGGCAAGCTTGACGGCACCGCGATCCGCGTGCCGACCGCAAATGTGTCATTGATCGACTTTAAGTTCGACGCGGCGCGCGAAACCGACGCCGCCGAGGTCAACGCATTGATGGAAGACGCCGCCAAGTCGAACCGGCTCGCCGGTATCCTCGGCATCAACAAGGCGCCGACCGTTTCGGTCGACTTCAACCACGACCCGCACAGCTCTACGTTCGACATCACCCAAACCCAGGTGCTCGACAAGACATTCGTACGGGTGCTGTCATGGTACGATAACGAATGGGGCTTCTCTAACCGGATGGTCGAGGTCGCCGCGCATTTCGGCGCGATGCACTAACGGACCATCGGGAGGAAGTGGCGCAACCCTGATACAGGAGGCTCCGATGGATATCGGGTACGATAAGCCGCTCTACATCCTCCCGTTCGATCATCGCGCGTCGTTCGAGAAGGGCCTCTTTGGCTTTACCGCACCGCTAACACCCGAGCAGACGGCGACCGTCGCCGCCAGCAAGCAGGTCGTCTATGACGGGCTCAAGCACGCCCTGACCCTGGGCGTGCCACGCGACGCGGCCGGCATCCTGGTCGACGAGCAGTTCGGCGCCGCGATCCTGCGTGACGCGCGCGCCCAGGGCTACGTCACCGCCGCCCCGGTCGAGAAGAGCGGCCAGAACGAATTCAATTTCGAGTACGGAGATCAGTGGCGCGAGCACATCGCCGAATTCAAGCCGAGCTTTGTGAAGGCGCTGGTGCGTTACAACCCGGAGGATGACGAGGCCATGAACCGCCGCCAAGCGGCGCGGCTCAAGGATCTGGGAGACTACGCGCACCAGCAGGGCCAGAAATTCATGTTCGAATTGCTGGTGCCGATGACCAAGGAGCAATCCGAGCGGCTCGAAGGCGACCAGCACATCTATGATCTGCACCTGCGCCCGTCACTGATGATCGCGGCGATCAAGGAATTGCAGGGCGCGGGCGTCGAGCCCGATGTGTGGAAGATCGAAGGCCTCGACCGCCGGGACGACGCCGCCGCGGTGGCGGAAGCGGCGCGGCACGATGGGCGCGGCAAGGTCGGGTGTATCCTCTTAGGCCGCGGCTCCAACGAGGCTGGGATCATCGCCTGGTTGAAGGCGGCGGCGCCACTTCCGGCCTATATCGGCTTTGCGGTTGGGCGCACCTCGTTCTGGGATGCGCTCTCGGCGCTGCGCGACGGCAAGATCACCCGCGACGCCGCCGTTGCCGATATCGCCGCGCACTATGTCAAATGGGTGCGCACGTTCGAAGAGGCGCGCGCGGGCTGACAAAGCTGGACGGCCCGGTCATCGTCGTCTACTCGCTGACCCACGCGTTGGCAGCGCTGACAGCGGCCACCGAAGCCGATCGGCCCATTATCATTCTGAGCGCACCCGATTCCGGGATTTATGCCGGACCCGGCTGGTTCAAGGCGTTGGTTGATGCGGCGCGCGAGGCTGTGCCGGAGGCCAACGTCACGTTCATCCTCGATTGCGGCGACGATGCGGGCGCGGCGCAAGGCGCGATCCGCGCGGGCATCGAGGCGCTCATCTTTAGCGGCCGAACCGATGTCGCCGAGCGCCTCGCGGAAATCGCCGCCGCGCGCGGCCTCCGCCTGCTGACGAAGCGGCCCACCGCCCTGCTCGACCTGGGCGACCTGTTCTTCGCCGATGACGACACCTTGCGCCGTCATTGTTCTGAGCGTCTCGCATCCGCCAAATCGTTTTGCTAGAGTCGTCGTAACGCCACCCCGCGAGGAAAGCCGCCATGAAGATCAACGGACAGGTCGCCAAGATCCTCAGCTATTACGAAAGCGATAATCCCGGCACCAAGGCCAACCTCGCGCGCATGCTGATGCACGGCAAGCTCGGCGGGACCGGCAAGATGGTGATCCTACCGGTCGACCAGGGTAACGAGCACGGCCCCGCGCGCAGCTTTGCGCCAAACCCGCCGGCCTATGACCCGCATTACCACTTCCAGCTGGCGATCGAGGCCGGGCTCAACGCCTATGCGGCGCCGCTCGGCTTTATCGAGGCCGGCGCCGGCACCTATGCCGGGCAGATTCCGACGATCCTCAAATGCAACAGCGCCAACAGCATGTCGCGCGCCAAGGAAGGCGCGAGCCAAGCGGTGACCGCGAGCGTCAAGGATGCGCTGCGGCTCGGCTGTTCGGCGATCGGCTTTACGATCTATCCCGGCTCGGACACCGCCTACGACATGTTCGAGGAAATCGCCGAGATGGGCCGCGAGGCTAAATCGGTCGGATTGGCGGTGGTGATCTGGTCGTATCCGCGCGGCGGCAACCTGACGCGCGAAGGCGAGACGGCTATCGATATCTGCGCTTACGCGGCGCATCTCGCCGCCCAGCTCGGTGCGCACATCATCAAGGTCAAGCCGCCGACCGCGCATCTCGAACTGGCCGCGGCGAAGGCGGTCTACGAGAAGCAGAATATCGATATCTCTACCGCAGCGGCGCGAATCAAACATGTCGTGCAATCGACGTTTAACGGGCGGCGCATCGTGATCTTTTCGGGCGGCGAGGCAAAGGACCTCGACGGGGTGTTCGACGAGGTGCGGGCGATTTACGCCGGTGGCGCGAATGGCTCGATCATCGGCCGCAATACGTTCCAGAGGCCCAAGGCCGAGGCGCTCGATATGCTCGCCAAGATCATCAAGATCTATCAAGGAAAAGACTGATCTTGTTGGATACTGATCTTGTTGGATATTGACGCGCGGGCGACGACTCGACTCTACCTGATCACACCGCCCGCGCTCGATCCCCACGCGTTCGCGCCGCTGCTCGAAGCGGCGCTGTCGGGCGGCGATGTCGCGGCGGTGCAGCTCCGCCTTAAGGATGTCGATGACGAGGCGATCCGCGCCGCCGCGGCGCGGCTGCAGCCAATCGTTCAGGAGCACGGCATCGCCTTTATCATGAACGATCGGCCGGATCTGGCCGCCGAATTGGATTGCGACGGGGTCCATGTCGGCGAGGAAGACATGCCCTATGCCGAAGCACGGCGGCTGTGCGGCCCCGACCGCATCGTCG
>Ga0302324_100024562_pt1 | contig 11604 bp, 8 predicted proteins | sample Palsa_T0_1_FD_201949 | JGI IMG/M metagenome (GOLD analysis project Ga0302324, IMG submission 201949) | Peat permafrost microbial communities from Stordalen Mire near Abisko, Sweden - Palsa_T0_1 | ecosystem: Environmental > Terrestrial > Soil > Palsa > Peat permafrost | place: Sweden: Abisko... | reverse complement strand
CCGCGTCTACACCAACATGACCCGGCAAGGGCCCAGACCTGACTAGGTGGAATACGTAGCCGTCACCGTCGTGTCTTGGTCGAGGGTGAGTACGAGGCTCGGGTTGGTGTTTGCGGGGGTCCAATAGCTGAACTGGTCATTTCCATAGTTCGAGACCGTAACGGTGTACACAGACCCCTCGGTACCAGAGAAAGTGAGGGGAGTGAATCCCGACGCTACGACGTTCCCGTTGGATTGGATGACAGTCCACATGCCATTCAAAGGAGCGCCGCTAGTGGTTATCGAATCGACGGTGAGGGATTCTTCCAGTGATCCTGTGTAGTAGGCGGTCAGCGCCGTAGCCCCGCTCACAGTCAAGGTATCGGTGGAGCCGGTGGACCCATCGCCCCAGTGCGAGAAGTAGTCATTGCCGTAGTTGGAGACGGTGACGGAGTACTGCTGGCCGACGTTGGCAGTGATGGTGAGGGGGGTAAACCCGGTCGCCACGGTCTTGCCTGCGGAAGTGACCGTCGTCCACATCCCAACCAGAGGTTGGCCGCCCGGACCCACTGACTGTACAGTGAGGCTGGCGGTGGGGGGAATACCTAGGTCACTCACGAGCGATGACAGGTACGACGGGAGAGAGGAGTACGGGTTCGGCATCGTTTCCTGGGTCAGGAACATGTAACTCACGTAGCTGGACGACGAAGAGACGTAGGAAGAGCTCAGCTGCGAATTGTAGCCGATGAAGGCGAAGTTGTTCTTGTTCATGCCCATCGAGGCCGCAGCGAGCTGGGGGAGGGTTGGGGCGCCGGAGTTTTCGTATATTATGATGCAGTCGACCGAGCCCACGAAGGCTGAAGGCACCGGACCGCCGGGGTTTGCGACCGTGAAGGTGTACCCGACAGTGGTCGCATAAGAGTTCAGCGTCGAATAGTAGCTTTGCTTACCCAGCACGTTCGACATCTGGTCGAAGAATATTCCTTGGACGTTGTACCAAGACTTGTAGGTGAGCATGTCAGTCTCGACCGACGGGATGCTCCTCGAGGCATAGGAGGTGTAGACATATCCGAGCACCGTCACGCCTGCTGCCTGAAGCCTGCCTATCCAGGCCGCATAGTTGGAGTCATAGGACGCTCCGGGACCGTTGTCCGGGTTCACGACGGCGATTATGGGGACGCTCGGGTTGGACTCCTTGGCCTGGATTATTGCGTTCCAGGCGCTGCTAGGGTAGGAGTAGAGCGGGATGATCACGCCCGTGTTAGGGGTTGCGGCCGCCGCGGGATGCAACGAGAAAGGCGACATTGGGAGAAGCAGCGAAAGTGTAAGCAAGCTATAGAGGATTACCCTAGAACTCTTTCTTTGCATCGCCCGGCTCGGACAGATTGTACTATAAGACTCGTATGAAACTTAGTTACACATTTGGCCTCCGTCCCGTGTTCGCGCGCCTGGAACCCGGGAAAAAGAGATGGTTCTGACAGCTTAAATCACTCAGGATTCCGGAAACAGAACGAATGACCAGACCCGGTCCCACGGAAGCTGTCTTGGTAACATCCGCGGGTGGCGTCGTGGCACAAGGAATCATCAAGTCGCTAAAACTGGCGAATTCTTCGAAGGACGCCTCCGTGAACTACCGGATCGTGAGCACCGATATGAGCCCCAAAGCGGTCGGCCTCTACAGGAGCGACCTCGGGGTTCAGGTGCCTTCAGCCGGCACTAGGGCCTACGTCGATGCGATAATCGGTCTTTGCAAGGAACAGAGCATCCGTGCGGTGTTCGTGGGAGCTGAGGAGGAGCTGCTGCCGCTCTCGAGTGAGTCGCAACGTATCGAGCGCGAGACCGGTGCCCTCGTGTTGACAGACATTGGCGCCATAGCGGTGGGGAGGGACAAATGGAGCACATTCGAGAGGCTGAAGAAGCTTGGTCTTCCTTGCGCAGAGTCTGCTCTCCCCGCAGCGAGGGACACTTTCATTCGGAACTTCGGGCTTCCAATCATAGTCAAGCCCAGGGAGGGGCACGGCTCTCTGGGCGTCCAGTTGGCGCACGACCGGGATGAAGTCGGAAGGTCAATCGCTGCGATAGAGCGGTTGGGCTGGAGGGCGATGCTCCAGGAGTATCTGCCCGAAGAGGAGGAAGAGTTCACTTCGGGCGTCACGGTGGAGAGGGATCGTAGACGGGTCATGTCGTCGATCTCGATGAGGCGGAGCCTGAAGAACGGGCAGACGTACAAGGCATTCATAGACGAGTTCCCGGTAGTCCGGAAGGCGGCTGAAGAGACCGCCCTGAAACTGGGAGTTAAGGGTCCCGTCAATGTGCAGGCCAGGATGTCTGGTGGGGTCCCGAAGGCGTTTGAGATCAATCCGCGTTTCTCCGCCTCGTGCCCCATGCGCGCCGTCGCCGGCGTCAATGAGCCAGACATCGTCTTCAGGAACTGGGTGCTCAAAGAGCACGTGAAGGTAGGTTCCTACCAGAAGCTCGTTAGCTTTCGATACCTGAACGAGGTGTACGTCCCGGGTACCACCTACGAAGCCATGGTGGAACACGGTAGAACGGGGGACGGCGGCTCATTCATCCCAGACTACTTCTAGGAGGTAACGACCGGTCGGTCGGAGCGCACTCCTCCGCGTTGCGAAAGCGGTCAGGTGAACCTGGAGAAGAACAGCGCCCCCGGTCTTCGGAGCGCCACCTGCACGAGCATAGAGGATGTCACGGACGTCACTATCGCAGCTATGGCGTAGGCGTAGATTATGTTCTCGAACCCTGTCCGCCCGAAGAAGAAACCGAGCACCGCTACGATGGCCGCGCCAGCGACAACGACGAACAACAGCTGCTTGACCCTTCCAAGGAATATCAGGAAGAGGCTGTTCGCCAGAAATACCGATATCCCAAGGTCACTGAGCGCGGCCAGCTGGAGTATGTGGACGCTGACTTCAGTACCGCCGATCAGCTTCATGATTTCAGGGCCGAATACGAACAGAAGAGCGGCCGCGGCCGTAGAGACGAGCAGAGAGGCCAGGACGAGCTTGTTGTAGCGAGCCCTGAGGAATTCGTCCGCCTTGCGCGCCTCTGTCAGCGGTATCGACATAGTCAGGTTGCCGAGCTCTTCAGAGACTGACACCATGAGCGCGTACTGTATTACGGCTGCAGGAAATATGACCATGAGAGCGAGGTCGGCTCCTAGGTGGTAGGCCGTGTTGAAAACCAGCGGCAGAGTCACGCCGTTCGCTATGTGATCCGGATTGAAGAACCAGGATAGGACCCGGTCGCCGAAGAGCATCACGAAGAATAGAGTCCCGAACGCGTAGTAAGGGAGGTTCTCCCACAGCTGTACGCCGAATCGCGACGAGATCGTCCTCGAGTTGACGATCACCGGATTGAACGCCTGTCTTGGAGCGTGGCTTAGAGAGTAAGGAACCCTTGACGTGAAGACCTTGTATGAGTAGTAGATGGGGAGAACCGAGAGGGTCACGAAGGCCAGGCCAAGCGAATCGAGATACCTCGGCAGCGTCTGCGGGACGAGGTCGTACATCAAGTAATAGGAGCCGATCAACACAGCGAAACCGGCAGTGTAAGAGGCCACCAGTTGGGCAAACTTCTTCAGCGAATAGACCACCGTGTAACTGACGCGGTGGATCAGGATTGTCACCGCCGCTATGACTGCAAGCTCGACAAACGAGAACGGGATCGATTCGATGCGCCCCGCCGCGTAGAGGAGGCCAGCCGTTCCGACGGCGAGCCCGGCGAGCAGAAGGTAGCTTCTCTCTAGCGCTCGTTTGGTCTCCGAGACGTTACCCTGGTTGTAATTGAAGGAGAAGATCCTCTGGAACATCTGGATCGGACCCTCGCTGACGAGGAGCCCGAAGAACAGCCCGATGATCAGGGAAGTGATGACCGCGACGGGCATCCCCCAAGCAAGCCACAGGGAGATGCCGAAGACGAACAACACGAGGAGCGAGCCAATCCAGGGGAATGAGAGAGTCAGGCCCTGGAGCGTCCTTTTTGTCATGGAGGGGATCTGCAGCGAAAGAGACTCTTCGTTCATGCGCCTGTTAGCGTCACGGTCGGCGTAGACATCGACGAACTCGTATACGTGCCTGGCGAAGTCGTAAAGGTCCGTGAACCCGTTCTCGACCGCAGTCTTGTTCGAGTAACCTAGTACTTCCAGGAAGACCGCGACGTCCGCCACGCTGTCCAGGTTGGACTGGACCTCCGCCACGGACCTTGCCGCCTGCTTCAGGAGTATCCTGGTATCAGTTGAAGGCTTGCCGGCCGTCGGGCGCGTAGGAAGACCGGACATCAGAGCCACTCTCGGCTAATTGTAGAGTACAGGGCGCGTCCCCTCTCCCTTGATGGAGTCGACGACCTGGGCCAGCCCCTCCTTCATCTGGGTGCCAGGGGTGTAGCCTAGTACCCGCTGTATCTTGGAGATGGACCCCTCTCCGGACTTTACGTCCCCGACCCTCGGCGGCAGGAACTGGGGAGGGAGGGCGACCCCCGTTATCTCTTGCAGGGTGTTGAGCAGGGCGAGGATGCTGGTCGAAGTCCCCGAAGCGACGTTGAAACAGCTACCGTCCGCCTTTGTGGTCTCCATCGCGAGCATGTTCGCGCGCACGATGTCTTTGACGAAGACAAAGTCTCTGGTCTGAGCGCCGTCGCCGTATATCTTCGGCGTCACACCGGCAAGGAGGTTGTTGATGAAAACTGTGATGACCCCGCTGTAGTCGCTCATTCTCTGCCTTGGACCATAGACGTTGAAGTATCTCAGGCCGACCGTCTCGAGGCCGTATGTACTGTAGAAGGAGCTGAGGTATGTCTCGACCGCGAGCTTTGATGAGCCGTACGGCGAGCTGGGGCTGCAGTAGAGGTCCTCGGACGCCGGGAAGGTCTTGAGGACGCCGTACACAGCGGCGGACGACGCGAAGACCATCCTCTTTATGCCCTTTTGGACGCAGTAGTTCATCAGATAGACCGAGGCATCCACGTTGACCCGGTGCACGAAGAGCGGGTCCTGAACCGACTTCGGGACGCTGGCTATCGCCGCTTCATGGAAGACCACGTCAATGCCATCGACCTCGCTAAGGAGCTCCTTCGCCTGGAAAACGTCGCCTTCGATCACGCGGAGCAACGGGTTCCCGGCATGCTGCGCGAGATTGTCCCTATTCCCCGACGAGAAGTTGTCTATCACGATGGTCTCTGTCCCGCGCCCAATCAGTTCGTCCACAATGTGGCTTCCAATGAAACCGGCTCCGCCCGTTACCAGGGCCTTTGAGACGGGGCCGCTCATCTCGCGAGGACCTCCGTTCGTTGGGGAGCCTCCCGGACCGGCACAGGCTCTGTGAGGGACTCGTAGACGTCCCTATAGTGCGCTATGGATACCTTCAGGTCGAAGCTCTCCCTTGCCTTCTTGAGTGCCGCATCGCCAAACTTGCTTCGCAACGCTGGGTCGGCGAGGAGTCCCAATATCGCGTCTGCGAGTTGTCTCGGGCTCCTGCTCTTTACGATCAGGCCACACCCCTGAAGAGCCTCAGCGACCCCTCCCACGCCGGTGGCCACGACAGCCTTCCCGCAGGCCATCGCCTCTATGACCGAGAAGGGGAAGCCTTCTGTGATGCTGCTAAAGGCTATGACGTCCCCGAGCGCGTATGCCTTCTCCGGCTCCTTGGTGGCGCCCATGAACCTGAAGTTGTCTTTGAGCTTCAGCTTCTCCACCAGGTCGATGCACATATCAGAATAGTCGGGTTCGGTGGAGTCTCCGAAGACCAGGCATTGGACGTCCTTGACCTGCTCCCGGACATAGTTCGTGGCGTGTATGAGGGCGGCGATGTCCTTGAAGACGCTTATGCGAGCGACCGACACCACCGTAGGCCTGCCCGTCTTCTTCACCGCCAGTGGTCTGAATTTCACTACGTCGACTCCGTTGTAGATTACCTTGATCTTAGATGGGTTGGCGCCCAGTCCGACTTCCCAGACCTCGTTGGCGTGGCAGACTGGTACTATCAGGTCAGCCTTCTTGTAGATCGTATTTACGATATTGCGACTGAATTTGGTCCAGAATATCTTCGACGGTTCGTTGTACAGGAACATGTTGTAGTACAGCATGAGCTCTCTGAACGCCACACCGTGCTCGGTGACGATCATCGGGCAACCGCTCTCCTGCTTTGCGACGAGGCCCGCGAGCGCGGGCAACCAAGCAAGCGAAGAATGCACGAGGTCAACCTTGGGCAGTCGCAACGACAGCAACTGCAGACTGTGCTGTAGGACCTGGAAGTTCAAGAGCGCCTCCCGAAGCTTCATCTGACTGTAGATTGGGTCCGATGACACCTGGGCGAGGAAAGCCTCCCATACGTACGGACTCTCGAAGCACTTCCTGGAGTCATAGGAGGTGAGGAAGTTGTGCAGCCGTGAAATCAGCTCGCTCAGCCTGTCCGTGTCGCAATTGTCAGCCATTATGGCCGTAAGGAACTCTGCGTAGAGAGGTAGAAACTGCCTCTCCACCACCGCGTCGGTGGTCCTTGCGATCTTCGGCAGAAGAGCCCCCGTGTCAGACAGGTATTCCTCGGTCCGGTACGCTCCAAAGACGGGGAAACCGATCACCCTGCTGACGTTGGAAGCCACTTTGTACTTGGCGTTCGCGTTGGGGTTCGAAAGCTGGTTAAGGACGACAAAGTCCCAGTCGCTGATGTTGTCGATTAGTCCCTTCGCCCAGGTGTACACCCCTCCTGAGGTGTAGTGGGGATAACTATCCCAGTTGATTAATAACGCTCGTTTCATACTTTGCAGGCCTCCGCTTTGCGTTTGCATGATTCCGGGGGTCGGGAGCGCTCATCTTGTGGTACGCATCCCTCCTTGGTCTCAGAAAGCGCTCCACCTCGTTCACTATGGCAGGGATTTCAACGGCGCCTAGCTCACCGGTCTCCTTATCGGACTGCGCTGGCTCGGAAACATCAAGAGCGTCCGCAAAGATGAACGGGTCGACCCTGCCCGCGACGGTGACGTAGTACCTTCGGAGGTCTTCGGCCTTCTCCCTCATGCTAGCGTGCTGAAACGCCCTGTAGGACTCCCTCAAGCACCACAGGAACTCCCTCACCGAAGCCCCCGCGACCGAACGAGCCTTGTCGAGATAGATCTGTGCAGACTCTGCGTAGAGCTGGCGCGCACGAGCCCTCGAGCCCATCGTCTCGATGCAACTTGCGGCGCTGGAGCAACTCAAGGCGGCTTTGAGCTCCATCCCTGCCGCAGCGCTCGCCGAGGCGTCTTTCAGGTATAGAATGGCAGCTCTTTCGAGCTCTCCCCCTTCCTCGGCCTTCACGGCGGTCAGCCACAGATTGGACTCGTCCGCAATCTTGTCTATCCAATTTGTAGCTTGCATTGATGGATTTCCCTGTTTTCGCCTCTTAAGGGAGCGGCAAGGATGTTACAGCAGAATCTAACGGTAGATTGTTCTGAAGCACTTGTTCCATACGTACCAATACTGCTGCACCGTATTATCTTCAGTTTGTGCTCTATCATAGGCTACTCGGGGATCAGACAAGCAGCGCCTATCCTGATGGGGGGACTGGAGCGGATGGAGTACAGGGGATACGACAGCGCAGGGATAGCGACCCTCTTCGACGGCAAGATAGAGGTCAGGAAGGGAGTCGGCAAGGTCGCAGAAGTCAATGCCGTGCTCAATTTCGACACGCTCCAGGGGAGAGTCGGGGTGGGGCATACAAGATGGGCCACTCACGGGGGGGTAACGCAGGCGAACGCGCACCCTCACATGTCAAGCTCCGGTCAGATCGCCATCGTGCACAACGGGATAATCGATAATCATGAAGATTTGAGGAAGATGCTCTTGGAGAAAGGTTACAATTTTAGCAGCGAGACGGACAGCGAAGTGATCGCCAACCTCCTCCAGTTGTACTTCGACGAGGGACACGGAGTGAGAGGCGCCCTCACCAGGACGATCGCTCAGCTGAAGGGCTCGTACGCGTTCATAGCGCTGTTCTCTGACGGGACCATGGCGGCCGCCAGGTTCAACGAACCCCTGATAGTCGGGGTGAGCAAGGATGGGTACTTCTTCTCTAGCGACGTCCTTGGTTTCGTGGAGCGGACGGACATGGCGATCTATCTTGACAACCACGAGATGGTCGTCGCGGACCGCGACGGCATTTACATATCAGATTTCGAAGAGAACCCGATGAGACACCAGATCATACGGGTGTCGAATGAGGTAGGCGACATGGGAAAGGGAGACTACCTTCACTACACCCTCAAGGAAGTGTTCGAGCAGCCCTCAACTCTACTGAAGACCAGCAAGTCCGAACCCGAGATATCCGCGGCCAGCCAGATGATTAGGAGGGCGACGAAGGTATACATGACCGGAAGCGGGAGCAGCTTCAACGCCTGCCTGGTGGGCAAATACCTGCTATCGAAGTACGCTGGGATAAACGTCGACGCGATAATCTCCAGCGAATTCAAGTTCTCCTCCGTCCCCCTCGACGCCGACTCTGTCTTGATCGCCGTGTCACAGAGCGGCGAGAGCGCTGACGTCCTTGAAGCGGTCAAGATCGCTCAGGACGGCGGAGCGCGGGTAATCTCTATCGTGAATACGATGACTTCCTCCCTAGCTCACTTGTCCTCTGTAGTAATAGGGCTGAACTGCGGTCCCGAGAGGGGCGTCGCCGCAACGAAGAGCTTCACATCTCAGCTCGCGCTCTTCTACAGGCTGGCTGACGCGCTTACCGCTGTCCCAATGGGCTTCGATCTCGAGGAGGCATCGAAGCAGGTTTCGATACTTCTCGCCGACCAGCCCCACATCGCCCTGCTGGCAGAGAAGCTGAGCAATATTTCGGACATCTATATCCTGGGCATGGGAGTCCACGGGCCGATTGCGGCGGAGGCGTCCCTCAAGGTCAAGGAACTAGCCTACGTCCACGCGGAGGCGCTGCCCGGAGGGGAACTCAAGCACGGCCCCCTCGCGCTCCTCGACTCGCACGCCCATGTGCTCTTGCTGAATCCCTCCGACTCTACTTACTCGAACGTGATCGCGAGCGCACACGAGGTAAAGGCGCGGGGGGCCAAAATCATCGGCATATCCGACAAGCCGAGCGAGCTTTACGACTACTGGGTCAAGATACCCTCAGTAGCACCCGAGCTCTTCCCGCTGCTGGAAATAATCCCGATTCAGCTCCTTTCCTACTATCTGGCGCTGAAGAAGAACGTCAACCCGGACTATCCGCGCAACCTGGCCAAGTCAGTCACCGTTAAGTGAGCTGGCCGGCCGGAAGGGTCCCCGAAGCAAGACTTTCGAAGATTCGTAGTGAACTTTGATTAGCAATCGTAATGTGGACTAGGCATACCTATACTCAATGAGCGAAACGAGGTCGGCGGTTCTCGGAATTGGACGGGTCGAGGCCCAAGTCGTCAAGCACGATAACGAAGGTAACGGTCTGCTGAAGCTGTGTGGTTCATGCAAGAAAGCGATATCTTTGGAACCGGGAGACCTGATTTACGGCGGACAGTGGTATCACCTCGCCTGCTGGAATTTCAACTACCCTGATCACAGTGCCGAGATGAGCACGCAGGACCGTCTCCTCGAAGAGCACCGGGCACAGCTAAAGTTCTGAGCAAAGGTGCGCGCCTAAGGGCGCGTGGTGCTGCCTTCCTCCTGTAACGGTCTGATACGTAACAATGTACGGACGTCATCATGAGCAAATCCTAAGAGAGTTTGAGCGGATAAAACTCGCAGGAGAATTGGATATGTGCGAGAGCCTTACGACGGGTGGTAGGAAGCGATTTGATAGCCCGTCATTTTGATATAGATGAATCTGGGTACCTTGCGATTAACATGTCGGTCGAGTCAGACGGCGAGGACTTTCCCAGGGGCCTGACTTCGCTACCGATGGAACTGGAGGAACTTCTCTCCCGGGATGCTTTCTCTCTGCTGATCAAGGGGGCCGCTGGCACCGGGAAGACTGCGCTGGCGCTGACGATCCTGCGGGCGCTCGACCTAAAGAGGAACTTCATCTATCTCTCGACAAGGACGTCGCCGAACTACTTCCTCAACTATTACCCGTGGCTTCGCGAGTGGCTGGCGGAGCCATCAAGGAGGGGGAAGGTCAAGACCGAAGTAAGCGTCCCCAAGGAGTTTGTGGACGCCAGGCTGGACGAGCCTACGCAGCTGTTCGAGAGGGTGACTGGAGAACTGATGGACGCCCGGTCGCCGGCGATCATAATAGACACCTGGGACTCGATGGAAGAACTCTCAGAGGGCGAATCCCTTGAGTCAGACATGAGGGTCCTCCAAGCGTGGTGCGAGAGGGCGAACGCAAAGCTAATCGTGGTGAAGGAGAACGCGCTCGATACATCCTTCGACTCTTTGATGGACGGGGTCATTACGCTGAAGCAGTTCGAGCACGAGGAGAGGCGCGTGAGGGAGATGTCCTTCTCCAAGATGAACGGCATCAATATTGAATACCCATCGTACTTCTTCACGCTGAGGGACGGGAGGTTTCACGCCTTCGAGCACTACAGGGAGGATGACTTCTTTGCCTTTGCGGGTTTGACCAGGGTCGTCACCGAGACATGGGAAGAGCTACCCAAGATCCATCCTACAGGTTACACACAGCTAGACTCTGCATTTGGGGGCGGCATACCATCGGGGTCTTTGGTCAACCTTGAGCTCGCGTCCGAGGTGCATTCTAGGACGGGGCTGGTCCTCCTCGGAGGGGTAATGGCCGCTTGTGTCAAAGCGGGACATCCAGTCTTGCTCTTCCCGTTCGAGGGACTGGACATGGGCTTCACGAAGAACATGCTCAAGAACTCGATGTCCCCGGCACGCGGGAAGCTCGTGAGCCAATTCTGGAAAGGAACCGAGGCTGCAGAGGACCTCACCGTGGAAGGGTCCATCCGCAGCGCCTCGAGGGGTCGAAGAGACAGCGCCGTCCTCACCATTCTGGGCCCGGACAGTCTCACGGCGGAGTCAGGGAAGGATGGCAGCCTGGAGGCATTTGCGAGCCTGGTTGGATCCGGCGAAGGCGCCGGAATACTCGTGACGAGGGGGTCAGACAAGGACTTCTCAGAACGTCTTTCGGTCATCGGCGCCAGACTGATCAAGGTATCTTCTGTGGGAGGAACGTTGCTCTTGCAGCCCCAGAGGCCTTTGGGGAAGTACTTCGTTGCCGAGGTGCACAAGGACGCAGAGAGCGCCACCGTCGACGTCGAACCGATGGTCTGAACCGGCCCTTCTACCGCATTGTCATGTTCGTATACCCGGTGACAGTGGCTTGATGCGCAAGTCCCTTAAGCTTAACGACTATCAGCCAGCATGAGCAAGCGAGAGCTGCCCCCGCAGACAAGACCGGTTACGTGCTCGTTTTGCTTCAAGAGCATTGGCGGTAGCGGGATACATATCATGGAGTACCATTTTCATCGTAAATGCGCCGAGGAAATCGCCGGCGTGCTAGGGAAGGTGGGTCAATTCAACACTTGGAAGCTCGCCCACCCTTCAGAACAGAACTCAGTCCTGAGCCCGTAGTATAGCTAGGGAAGGGCCGGCAGCGGCAAACCTGCCTCAGGAAAAAGCGCTTTTTGCTCTGCCTTTACTTTCGGGGTGTGGTCGCTACCGGTTCGTCAAGGGAGATT
>Ga0302324_100024560_pt1 | contig 11604 bp, 8 predicted proteins | sample Palsa_T0_1_FD_201949 | JGI IMG/M metagenome (GOLD analysis project Ga0302324, IMG submission 201949) | Peat permafrost microbial communities from Stordalen Mire near Abisko, Sweden - Palsa_T0_1 | ecosystem: Environmental > Terrestrial > Soil > Palsa > Peat permafrost | place: Sweden: Abisko... | reverse complement strand
GGCGAAATATTCCGGGAAGATGGTAATGATATCGATGCGCACGCGGCCTCCCGGCTACCTCTGGCCGGCGCCCGCAAGATCGAGCAGGCCAGGCGGCGGGTCGATGCGGATCGTCCCGGCCGTCACGTCCACCTCCGGCACCAGGGCGGCGACGAAGGGCACCAGGATCTGCGTTCCGCGGCGATCACCCTCGCCCGCGACCACGAGCAGATCCTGACCGTGATGCAGGACATCGGTGACGGTGCCCACCCGGTCCCCGCCGACCGTCATTACCAGCATGCCAATGAGCTGATGATCATGAAAGTATTCCGGGTCACCGGGATCGGGCAGGTCAGCCGAGTCGACCACCAGCAGTGTGCCGGCCAGTTCCTGCGCCCCGGTCCGGTCGGTATAGCCGTCAAACCGGACCACCAGCCGCCCCGAGTGCCAGCGGACGGCTGAAACGGTCAGCGGCCCGAGTGCTGCGGGCTCTGTCGCCAGGACCGAGCCCGCTGCCAGCCGCTGCTCAGGATCATCGGTCCGCACGGCTACGATCACCTCGCCGCGGATCCCGTGCGGCCGTCCCACCCGGCCGACGACCAGCTGCATGCCCTGCTAGCGGATCTCGTCGGTGTCCAGCAGGTCGACGCGGACGTAGGAATTGCCGGCCAGCGAACCGATGACGGTCCGCAGCGCCTTGGCAGTCCGCCCGCCCCGGCCGATGACCTTGCCCAGGTCCTCGGGGTGCACACGCACCTCCAGGACTCGGCCCCGGCGCAGCCCGCGGCTTTCTACCCGGACCTCGTCGGGATACTCGACGATCCCCTTGACCAGGTGCTCCAGGGCGTCCTCGAGCACGTCAGTCTCCGCTCCCTGCCGCTGCGCTGTCCGCGGCACTGTCGGTCGCGGCGCTGTCGGTCGCGGCACCGTCGGTCGCGGCACTGCCGGCCGCCTCCGCTGTCACGGCGTCGGCAGCCGGAGCAGCGTCGGCAGCCACCGAGTCGGCAGCTGGAGCCGCGTCGGCAGCTGGAGCCGCGTCGGCAGCCACCGTGTCGGCAGGCGCCGCCGCGGCGGCATCGGCAACGGTCTCGGTCTTGGCAGCCTTCGCCGGGCGGGCCGGCTTGTCTGCCGGGCCGGCCTTCGCCGGGCCGGCCTTCGCCTCGCCAGCCTTCGCCTCGCCAGCCTTCGCCTCGGCGGTCTTCGCCTTGGCTCTGGCCTTGGGCGGCGCGACGGTGTCGCCCAGCGTCTCCTTCACCGCGGCAGCGAAGATTTCCTTCCTGTCAACCTTCGGGGCCGCCATCCGAAGCGTCCCCTCGGTGCCCGGCAGGCCCTTGAACTTCTGCCAGTCACCGGTGATCTCCAGGATCTTCCTGACCGGGTCGGTCGGCTGCGCGCCTACCGAGAGCCAGTGCTGAGCCCGCTCCGAGTTCACCTCGATGAACGACGGGTCGGTCTTCGGGTGGTACTTGCCGATCTCCTCGATCGCGCGGCCGTCCCGCTTGGTGCGGGCGTCGGCGACGACGATCCGGTAATAAGGCTCACGGATCTTGCCCAGGCGCTTCAACTTGATCTTGACAGCCACGACTGTGGTCTTCTCCCAGCGGATTTCGTGCGGGCGTTGCAACTGCCGGGTGCGGACCGGCCGTGCTGCCCGGATGGGTACGGCTGGAGCGGGTCGAACAGAGCCCTGTCCAGCCGAGTTAGCTACCACATTGTGCCAGACACCGCCCGCCGGAGCGTAATTACCGGCCAGCGGGCCGCCGGCGACCGATCTGGCGACCGATCTGGCGACTGGCCTCGCGACCGCTGACGGCGCGCGCTAGCGGCCCTTCTTGCCCTGGCTCCGGCCCTGGCGGGCGCGCCGGTTCGGCACCGGTCCGCGCAGGCCTGGCGGCAGTTTCGGCTGCGGGGCGGGAAAGCCCTGCCCCAGGCCGCCCGGCAGCCGCAGCGGATTATCACCCAGGCCCGTGCCGCCCAGCCCGTCCGCCAGCCCGCCGAAGCCGCGGGCAGCGACGCCGGGCCCGCCCGGACCGCCGCCGCCGTCCTGGCCGAGACCAGCAGGCAGGCCAGCCGGGCCGCCGGAACTGCGGCCGCCGAGGGTGTTAGCCGGCCGGCCGCCGCCCTTCTTCTTCGCCTTCGCCTTGGCCTTCTGCCCGCCGCGCCGCATGCCCCCCATGCCGGGAATGCCGCCCATCATCTGGCGCATCATCTTCTGGCCCTCTTGGAACCTGACGATGAGGGAGTTGACCTCACCCACGGTCACGCCGGCGCCTGCGGCTATCCGCGACCGGCGGGACCCGTTAATGATTTTGGGGTTCTTGCGCTCCTGCACCGTCATCGAGTTGACGATGGCTGCTGCCCGGTCCAGGTCCTTGTCGCTGACCTGGCTGAGCAGCTCGCGGTTCTGCGCCGCCCCTGGCAGCATCCCCAGCAGGTTGCCGATCGGCCCGAGCTTGCGGACCATGGCCAGCTGCTCGACGAAGTCCTCCAGCGTGAAGCCGTCGCCCGAGGCCAGCTTTCCGGCCATCGCGGCGGCCTGGTCGGAGTCGAACGTCCGCTCCGCCTGCTCGATCAGCGTCAGCATGTCGCCCAGATCCAGGATGCGCGAGGCCATCCGGTCGGGGTGGAAGACGTCGAAGTCCTCGAGTTTCTCCCCGGACGAGGCGAACATCACCGGGCGGCCGGTGAGCTGCGAGATCGACAAGGCCGCGCCGCCCCGGGCGTCACCGTCGAGCTTGGTCAGCACCACGCCGTCGTAGCCGACCCCGTCCAGGAAGGCCTGGGCCGTCTGCACGGCGTCCTGGCCGATCATCGCGTCGACCACGAAGAGGATCTCGTCCGGGTCGACGGCATCGCGGATGTCGGCGGCCTGGCGCATCATCTCCTCGTCGATGCCCAGCCGGCCGGCGGTGTCGATGATGACGATGTTGTAGAGCTTGCGCTTGGCCTCTGCCAGCGACTCGCGGGCCGCCCGGACCGGATCGCCGACGCCGTTGCCCGGGTAGGGGGCGAACACCGGCACGCCGGCCCGCTCGCCGAGTACCTGCAGCTGCTGGACGGCATTGGGCCGCTGCAGGTCGGCGGCGACCAGCAGCGGGGTGTTGGCCTGCGACTTCAGCCAGAGCGCCAGTTTCGCGGCCAGCGTGGTCTTGCCGGAGCCCTGCAGGCCCGCCAGCATGATCACCGTCGGTGGCACCTTGGCAAAACGCAGCCGCCGTGCCTGTCCGCCGAGGATCTCGATGAGCTCCTCGTTGACGATCTTGATGACCTGCTGGGCCGGATTCAGCGCCTCGGAGACCTCGGCGCCGGAAGCCCGTTCCCGCACCTTGGCGATGAACTGCCGGACCACCGGCAGCGCGACGTCCGCCTCCAGCAGCGCGATCCTGATCTCGCGGCAGGTCGCGTCGATGTCGGCCGCAGAAAGCCGTCCCCGGCCGCGCAGCGCGGAGAAAACTTGGGTCAGCCGGTCTGAAAGAGTCTCGAACACCCCTTCAGGCTATCGGCTCAGCCGCCCAGGATCGCGTCGACAAAGGCTTCGGGCTCGAACGGCGCGAGGTCGTCGGGTCCCTCGCCCAGTCCCACCAGCTTCACCGGGACGCCGAGCTCGCGCTGCACCGCGACCACGATGCCGCCCTTGGCGGTGCCGTCCAGCTTGGTCAGGATGATCCCTGTCACGTCGACTACCTCGGCAAACACCCGGGCCTGCCGCAGGCCGTTCTGGCCGGTGGTGGCGTCGAGCACCAGCAGCACCTCGTCCACGGTGGCGTGCTTGGAGATCACCCGCTTGATCTTGCCCAGCTCGTCCATCAGCCCGGCCTTGGTGTGCAGCCGGCCCGCGGTGTCGATGATCACGGTGTCGATGCCGCGCTCGATCCCGGCGTTGACGGCCTCGAAGGCAACGCTGGCCGGGTCGGCGCCTTCCCGGTCGGAGCGCACCACCTGGGCGCCTACCCGCTCCGCCCAGGTCTGCAGCTGGTCGGCCGCTGCGGCGCGGAAGGTGTCGGCAGCGCCCAGCAGCACGGTCCGGCCGTCGCCGACGAGGGCCCGCGCGAGCTTTCCGCAGGCCGTGGTCTTGCCGGTGCCGTTGACGCCCACCACCAGCAGCACCGCGGGCCGGTCACCGTGCGGCTTGGTGTGCAGCGACCGGTCCAGGTCGGGGCCGAGCTGCGCGATCAGGTCGGCCCGCAGCAGGGCCCGCACCGTCGCGGTGTCGCGGGTACCCGCCACCTTGACCTCGGTCCGCAGCTGCGCGACGAGCTGGCGGGCCGGGCCGACCCCCATGTCGGCAGTGATCAGGGCGTCCTCGATGTCCTCCCAGGTCTGATCGTCCAGGTTGGCGGAGGACAGCAGGCTCAGCAGCGCCGAGCCCAGCGCCGACTGCGACCGGGCGAGCCTGCCGCGCAGCCGGACCATCCGCCCGGCCGACGGCGGCGGCTGCTCGGTCTGCGGGACGCCCGGCACCGAAGCAAGGCCGGCCGGCGGCGCCAGCGTGGCCGCGCCCGAAGACGTGGCCGCGTCCGAAGATTGGCCGGCCGCGCCGGGATCGGGCGGCTGCGAACCGCGGCGCTGCAAACCACGGCGCTGCGAACCACGGCGCGAGCGGACCAGGGGCGAGCGGAACGCGGCTATGCCGCCACCGAACAGCACGACGATAACCGCGACGATAATGAGCACTTGTTCCATGACGGGCACCAGTCTGGCAGACCGCGGCGACCACCCGGGACCAGCGCCCCGGGACCAGTGCCCCGGACCAGCGCCCCGGACCAGCGCCTCGCCGGCCAGCACCGGCTCAGGCGCTCTCGCGCTCCCGCAGCCGCTGGCTGACCACCGCCGAAACGCCGTCCCCGCGCATCGTGATCCCATACAGCGAGTCGGCGACCTCCATCGTGCGCTTCTGATGCGTCACGATGATCAGCTGCGAGTTCTCCCGCAGCTCGGCGAAGATCCCCAGCAGCCGCTGCAGGTTGACGTCGTCGAGTGCCGCCTCGACCTCGTCGAGCACGTAGAACGGGGACGGCCGCGCCTTGAAGATCGCCAGCAGGAACGCGATCGCGGTCAGCGCCCGCTCCCCGCCCGACAGCAGCGACAGCCGCTTGACCTTCTTGCCGGGCGGCCTGGCCTCGAAGTCGATGCCGGTGGCCAGCAGGTCGTCGGGCTCGGTCAGCAGCAGCCGCCCGTCGCCGCCGGGGAACAGCTGCCCGAAGATCCGCTCGAACTCGCGCGCGGTGTCCTCGTAGGCCGAGCTGAAGACCTGCTGCACCCGGTCGTCTACCTCCTTGATCACCGTCAGCAGGTCGCGCCGGGTGTTCTTCAGGTCCTCCAGCTGGGTGACCAGGAAGGCGTGCCGTTCCTCCAGCGCGGCGAATTCCTCCAGCGCCAGCGGGTTGACCTTGCCGAGCTGGTCGAGCAGGCGCTGCGCGTTCTGCGCGCGGCGCTCGGTCGCCTGCCGGTCATAGGCGGACGGCTGCCCGTCTTCCTGCGCGGGCACGAGCGCATCGGGCCCGTACTCGGCCACCAGCCCCGCCGCGTCGACGGCGAACTCCTCCGCGGCCCGGCCCGCTATCTGCTCCAGGCGCATCCGGTGGCCCGCGCGCGCGATCTCGGCGCCGTGCGCGCCGTCGACCACCTTGTCCAGCTCGTCGGTCAGCTCCCGGATCCTGGCCCGGACCGCCTTCAGCTCCCCGTCACGTCCCCTGCTGGCCTGCTCGGCTGCCTGGCGCTCGGCATCGGCCGTGGCGCAGGAGCGCTCGATGGCAGCCAGCGCGATCCGCGCCCCCAGCGCGACGGCGACCGCCACGGCCGCGTCGGCCGCCCGGCGCTTGCCGCGGGCCAGCGCCCGCGCGATTGCCTGCCGCTCGGCGGTCGCGGCCGCGGCCAGCGCGTCGGCCCGGCCGGTGCTGGCCCGCAGCCGCTCTTCCACCGTCCTGACCTCAAGGCGCGCCTCCATCTCGGCGTTGCGCGCCGCCACGGTCCGCTCGGTCAGCGCTGGCTTGTCGTCCTGCTGCCCGGCCTGCCCGGCCTGGTCAGCGGGCTCGGCGGACACAGCCGGCCCGGCAGGCCCGGTGGCCGCCTCCTGCGCCGCCAGTTTCTGCTGCAGCTCCGCCAGCTGGCGCTGCCCCTGCTGGGCCGCGCGCTGCGCTGTCGCGATCGCCGCGGCCAGCCGCCCGGCTTCCTCCTGGGCCGCCCGCGCCGCCCCCGCCAGCGCCCCGAGCTTGCCGGAGGTCTCCGCGGCCGCCGCATCGGCCTGCTGCAGCTGCGCGAGCGCCGCGGCGACCGCCTGCCGGGCCTGCTCCTCCTCCTCGGCGGCCTCGGCGAGTTCCCGCTCGGCCCGCTGGCACCGGCGCTGCGCCTGGGTCAGCGCCGCGGCCGCCTGCTGGGCTGCTGACCGCAGGGCGAGCAGGCTCTGCCCGCCAGCCGAGCCGCCGCGCGCCCCGTGCGCCCCGAGCAGATCGCCAGCGCGGGTCACCACGCGCAGCTGGGGATCGGCGCGCACCAGCTCACGGCCGACCTGCAGATCGGCCACGACCACCACGCCGGCCAGCAGCTGCTGCACCGCCAGTGCCAGCTCGCCAGGCGCCTTGACAAGATCAAGAGCAGGCATAACGGGCGCCGCGGGCGTTCCGCCGTCCCCGCCGCCAGTCCCGGCTGCGGGCGCGGGCGGGACCGTGCCCAGCTGGGCGTCCGCGCCGATCACCAGCTCGACCCGTCCCGCGTCACCGTTCTTCAGCGCCTGCAGGATCGTGACGGCGGCGTCGATGCCGTCCACGGCTACCGCCCCGGCCGCGGCGCCGAGCGCGGCGGCGATCGCCTCCTGCGCCCCGTCCTGCACCGTCAGCAGCGCGGCGAGCGGGCCCAGCACGCCGGGGAAGGCGGCCGGATCCTCCAGCAGCGCGCCGGAGGCATCGGCGCCGCGCCTGACTGCCTCCGCCAGCGCCTGCGTGCGCGCCTGCAGCGCGGCCCGCTCAGCACTGGCCTGATGCTCGGCCGACCGCCGCTCGGCCAGCCGGGCCGATGCCGTCGCCAGAGCGGCAGCTGACCGCTCATGGGCAGCGACCAGATCCGCCCGGCCTTCGTCGCGGCCGGCGACGCGGTCCTGCAGGATCGCGTACTCCTGCTGTGCCTGGGCGGTACGGCCGCGGGCCTGCTGCAGCGCCTCGGCCAGCCGCCCGGCCTCCTCCTGCGCGGCTCCCGCGCGGCTGCGCGCCGCCCCGACCTGGTTGCGCAGCTGAGCCAGCCGCTCGGCCTGCTGGGCCGCCGCGCGGGCGTCCGCGGCGAGCCGGCGCTCGGTCTCGGCGAGCGCGGCCTCGGCACCGGCGCGCTCGGCGACCGCCGCCGCTAGCTGCTGGCGTGCCGCGCCGAGCCGCTGGTTCAGGTCGGCTTCCTGCTCGCGCAGGACGGCCGCCTCGCGATCGAGCTCATCGGGATCCCGGCCCGGCCGCTGCGGCTCCGGCGGCGCCGACAGGTGCCGGTGCCGTTCGTCGGCCAGGCTGGCCACGCCGCGCAGCCGCTCGGACAGGCCGGCCAGTGCGAAGAAAGTCTCCTGCGCTGCCGCCAGCCGCGGTGCGTGCTGGTGCTCGTCGCGCTCCAGCTCGGCCTCGCGGAGCCGGCTCTGGGCGAGACTGGCCTCCAGCTCGGCCCGCCGCGCCGCGGCTGCGGCCTGGCTGATCTCCTCGCGCTCCAGCTCGGCGGCGAGCGTCACGTAGTCGTCGGCGAGCAGCCGGAGCCGGGCATCGCGCAGGTCCGCCTGGATCACGGCCGCCTTGCGGGCGATCTGAGCCTGCCGGCCGAGCGGCTTGAGCCGACGGCCGAGCTCGCCGGTGAGGTCGACCAGCCGGGTCAGGTTGGCCTGCATCGCCTCGAGCTTGCGCAGCGCCTTCTCCTTGCGCCTGCGGTGCTTGAGCACGCCGGCCGCTTCCTCGATCAGCGCCCTGCGCGCGTCGGGCCCGGCGTTCAGCACCTCGTCGAGCTGGCCCTGCCCGACGATGACGTGCATCTCCCGGCCCAGGCCGGTGTCCGACAGCAGCTCCTGGACGTCCAGGAGCCGGCAGGTCTCGCCGTTGATCGCGTACTCACTCTGGCCGGAGCGGAACAGCAGCCGGCTGATCGTCACTTCCGCATAGTCGATCGGCAGCGCGCCGTCGGTGTTGTCGATCGTGAGCGTGACCTCGGCACGGCCGAGCGCAGGGCGGCCCGCGGTGCCGGCGAAGACCACGTCCTCCATCTTGCCGCCGCGCAGCGTCTTGACGCCCTGCTCGCCCATCACCCAGGTGAACGCGTCGACGACGTTGGACTTGCCCGACCCGTTCGGGCCCACGACGCAGGTAATGCCCGGCTCGAACCGCAGGGAGGTGGCCGACGCGAACGACTTGAACCCGCGCAGAGTGAGGGTCTTCAGGTACACCCGCTGGCTCTCCTCCCCGCCCACCGATCTGCAGCCACCGATCTGCCCGGATGTCTGGCACCCTACCGCGCACTGCCGTCAGCCCTGCGGATTCGCGCGCCCGGGCGCCCGGCGGGTGTGGGACACGAAAGGTCAGGCCGCGCCTGTTCGGATGCGCGGCTGTTGCCAGATCTCCTCCCACGGGCAGAAATCACCGAGTCGGCTTAGGCTGCAGCAGGGGTACCATGGCCGTCACAGAAAGTGACCGGATTTGCTGGTCGTCGCACCGCGAGTCTGCATCCTCCCTGCCGATTGGGCGCGCAAGGTGATCAGTTCTCAATGGCGTGTAGGCGTGCGCATATCGCTCAGTTCGGCGCACCTAGCCCTGATCTTTCACAGGAGTTGATGGCTGCCGCTGGCGGGCGGCTGCCTGGTTCCTGGGGGTGGATTTTGAGGCCTGGGGTATGACGGCGGCCCGGCTGTCGGGCCGGGTGGCCGGGATTCCACGGGCACGCGGGTTTCCTTTCTTGCGCGGCGGGATGGGTGGCGCTGGTCAGGTGGGGTGCGGGATGGCCTAGATGCGCTGCCAGGCGGTGACGATCGGATCTGCCCAGGGCCAGGTCCCGGCGATTTTCAGGCACCTGCAGCGCCCGCCGCGGCCTAGGCGGGCGGCGCGTGCAGGAGGCGGTAGCGCAGCGTCTTCGGCTCTGCCTTCGCGAGGGCGCCGTCCAGGGGCGATGAGCTTCAGCCAGGCCAGCAGGATGCAGGCGGTCATGGACGCGTCGAGCCACGCCTGGCTGACCTTGTAGTCGTGCGAGGGGAAATGCCCGAGTCCGGTGTCCTTGCCGGTGCTGACGTCCTCGACGCGAGCGTGGACGCGGTGCGCCGCTCGCGGCGGGCGAAGACCCGCATCGTCTTGGGCCAGGCCTTCATCTGGTCGCCGCCGGGGGCCTCGCGCAGCAGCCCGGTGGCGAGTACCCAAGCGAGACCAGCTGGTCCACGACGGGCAGGTTGAGCCGACATGTTGATGGGCCCACTGGCCGCGACCGACTCTGGGCGGATTGTGGCCGTTGTGACGTGTAACTCCGGGCCTGTCATTGACGGGCGGGCAGGCACACGGCAAGGTTGGCAATTACTATTACTAGGGGGATTGTAATGGACGAGCATCGGATCGTCGGCGATCTCGATCGCCTCACGGATCAGCTTGGGTCAATGACCTCTGCCGTGGTGGCGGATACGACGATCACACCTCCCGACGTCCGCGCCGTCTTGCGGTTTGTTAACAAGGTAGTGCAGGTAGCTGATCAAGCGTTTCAAGACGTCTACACCGTCCTGATTGACATTCAGTTCCTGCAAGAAGGCGACCTCGCGGCGGGTCGGCTTGACGAAGTCAGGAGGTCTCTGGCACTTCTCATGGCGCGGAGCCACTACAGGGACGCAGAAGAGATCTGCAGCCGCCTACATCACCTTGCCGAGGAGTACCATCAGAAGATTGAGCCGATTATCGCTAATGTAACGGATAAGCAAGCCTGGGCTAGCGTCTTTTCCCTCTTGGACGAGTATGAAGGCCGCATCATCCTGATGGTGGAGAGGGCGGTCTATGATCTCGACACTATGCTCGGCAGCCTAGCTTCAGGACCGGGTCGGGCGCAGCTGTCACAGATAAACAACGCAGCGAGGGAAAGCGCTGCCGGGATGCGGGCAGCGCTACTCAGGCTCGAAGTGCTCCGCAATCGAATCCTAGGACTGTCTGGGGAACCAGGCTTGATGGCACTTGTCTCAAGCTCTGACCGCGAGCGGGCTGCTGTCTCGATAATCGCCGGGGAGGTTCGGATGGGAGACACCTACAATGTCCAAGGCGGAGGAGCTGTCGGACCGGGCGCTAGGGCCAGCAATGTCACTATCAATCAGGCGTGGCAAAATCTGGAGAATCATGACACTGCGTTGCTCGCCCGGGAGCTCGCGGCATTGCGCGCGGAGCTAAGAACGAGGGCTGCCGACCCTGAGCAGGATCTCGCAATCGGCGAGGTCGCGTCCGCGCAACTCGCAGCCGAAAAGGGCGATGGGCCATCAGCAATGGCGCATCTCGCACGAGTCGGGAAATGGGCATTCGATGTTGCTACCTCTATAGGCACGCTCTTGGCCGCTGCAGCCATCCAGGCTGCCATGGGAATCAAGTAAGCTAAAACGCCCAAACTAAGTTTCCATGCAATTGCTGAAGCCAGCAACGAGAGCCACAACGGGCAATCCGGAACCAAGACGTCATCCTCGGATCCCGAACTGCGGATACTCTCCGCCGCGCGAGGGCTGCTTCCTGCTTACTCGCCCATCGGAATATGGGTTTCGCTCTCCCGCTGAGCCTTTTTCATCTTCCGATCTCTTGGGTTTGTGCGCTGAAGCTGCTGCCGGCCGGGGCGCTGGCGGACGGGCTGCGCACGGCGCCGGCGGACGGCGGCGGCCTGCCCCGGCGCTGGCCTGCTGGTGCTGCTGGCCTGGGCGGCGGCCGGCATCGCCGCCACGGCCCGCACGTTCCGCTGGGAATAGGCGAGCCGGGATCGCCGCCGTTCGCCTGTTAGCCGGCTCGCCTGCTAGTCGCCGGTCGCGCCGTCGATCTGCTCCCGGATGATGTCGGCATGCCCGGCGTGCCGGGCGTGCTCCCGGATGATGTGCACGTAGATCCAGCGCAGTGACACCTCGCCCAGCTGGTCGTGCGGCACCGTCTGATCCAGCGCGAATTTCGCCGCGATCTGCCGGGATGCCGCGCAGGCGCTGCCGAACTCGGCGATGACGCCGGCGATGGTCTGGCCAGCAACGTCCCAGCTCGGGGCGTCACCGCGGGCGTTCCCGGTGATCTCCTCGCGCGGTCTGCCGCCCAGGTAGTGCTGGAACCAGTTGCGCTCCACGGCCGCGGCGTGCCGGACCAGCCCCAGCATGGTGGTCAGCGAGGGCACCAGGCGCCGCCGGGCGTCCTCCTCGGACAGGCCGCGAAGCTTTCCGCTCAGCATCTTGCGGTGGTACTCGAGGAACCCTTCCAGGGTCTCCCGCTCTCCGGCTGCGGCGACAAGGTCTTCATCTGCCAGTGCCGAGTTATTAGCTGTCACCATAAAAAGGCTACAGGCGGCTAGGGCCACAGTGAATCCTTTCATCATGATCTTTGGTGGGTGGCGCGGAAAGGCTGACCAGGCCGGGTGTGTCGGCTTCGCGTGCGGCCCCGTCTGCACGCCCTATCGCGGCCGGAGCAAGCC
>Ga0302324_100024558_pt1 | contig 11605 bp, 8 predicted proteins | sample Palsa_T0_1_FD_201949 | JGI IMG/M metagenome (GOLD analysis project Ga0302324, IMG submission 201949) | Peat permafrost microbial communities from Stordalen Mire near Abisko, Sweden - Palsa_T0_1 | ecosystem: Environmental > Terrestrial > Soil > Palsa > Peat permafrost | place: Sweden: Abisko... | reverse complement strand
CGAACCAGCCATTTTGTAAAACCGACGCATAGGAATACGAGGCATCAATGAACTTCAAGGGAACACTTCCCACATTGATTTTGGAAGCTCTAGTCCAGGAGCCCGGCCACGGATACCGGATAGCGCAAAAGATCAAGGAGCGTTCCCAGGGCGTATTGGATTTCAAGGAGGGGACACTTTATCCCGCGCTTCACAAGCTGGAGAACGAGGGGATGGTGGAGTCCTATGAAAGCGTGGAAAATGGCCGGGCGCGGCGCTATTACCGGATTACTCGTTCCGGACGCGGGATGCTGGCCAAAGACCGCGCCGAGTGGCGGCAGCTTTCACGCGCGGTGACATCGATTCTGGGGGAGGCGTGAGGATGAACGGATTGGACGATTGGCTGAGGCAAGCGGCGCAGCATCTGGCAAAGGACTCAGCCGCATTGGTTCGAGGCGAGATTCAAGAGCATTATGAATCGGCGCGGGAGGCGGCTATGGCGGACGGAAGTTCTGCTGAAGAAGCGGGCAACATCGCACTGAATTCTCTCGGGGACGCCAAAACGGCGAACTGCCAGTATCGCCGGGTCCTCCTGACCTCCGTCGAGGCGAGAATGCTGCGCGAAGGGAAGTTGGAGGCCCGTGCGGTGTGCTCCCGCCCCTGGTTGAGGTGGCTGCTGGTGGCAGCGCCGGTGGCGTTAATCGAAGCTGCCTCGGTGTTCTACTTTCGTGGCAATGCCGGGTTGTCCCGGGACCTGTTGCTTGCCGGCATGGGGATGAGTCCATGGTTTGCGGCACTGTTGCTGCCTATCAATACTCCGTTGCGCGGTCGGATTTTCCGCTATACCAAATGGGTGCTAATGACTGCGGCGGTCGTGCTGCTCTTCGGTCCGGATGCGCTGAAGTGGTCATGGCTGCTGATTTCGTGCCTTTGGCCGCTGGCATGGACAGAGTGGACCCGAGCCTCGATCCGCCGGAAGCTTCCGGTTTCCGCCTGGCCGCGGCATTTGTATCTTTGAGGGCTGCCGGGGAGTGCGCTCCCGCACGGTCATGGCTGATTGCCCGGGCTTAGTTCGAGAGTTGAATCATTTCTCGGATCGAGGCCCAGCCGGGTGGGGCTAGGTGTATAGCGAACCTACACGACCATCGTACGGCCCTTGAAAAGAAAGGGTTCGCCTCCGGCTATGGGAGTGCCCTTTATCGTGAAAAGAGTCTGCTCGAGGGCGGTGTCCTTTTCGATCAACAAACTCTCGACCTGATTTTCGACAAACTCCAGGTGAGACTGGCTCACATGGTGTTGCCGCGGCAACGCCGTCGCGGCCGATCAGGACCTTCGGATAGCTCAGCGCCTTTCCGACATCGGGGTGGTGATATCGCATGGCTTCTGCGACGTCTCCTTTGGCAAATGCGGCACGGATGGCGATTCCGGTATTCTGCAGGGCGAGCCGGTCGGTTTCGGAAGCGGCGTGAACCATGCAGGAGAGACAAGCCACTGAGAGCAATGCCACCACCCGTGAAACTCGAGAGAGATTCATGTTTGGCATTTCGCGGGAGTCGGAAGTGAGAGCCGAATCTAGCCGGCGCAACGGGATCTGCTGAGATTTGCTTTTCCCGTTTGACGGACTGCGTATGCCCAAGTTAGCGCCGGATTGGTCGCACCGTGCGGTCACGGAATCATTGCATGTAGATGCGCGCTTCCCAGGGTTTTAGATGGAGGGTGGTGGTTTGTTGTTCGCTGCTTCCGAGGTTGGAGATCTTGAGGGTTCCGGCTTTTAGGTTCCCGGGAATGGTGTAGGTTGTGGGGGCTGAGGAGAAGTTGAGGACGACCAGACACTTCTCGCTGCCGAGTGTGCGGGTATAGGCGAAGATAGTTGGGTTTTGCGGGTCGAGGTTTTGGTAGTCTCCATAAATCAGCGCAGGAGACTTACTTCGAAGCGTGATCATACGCTGGTAGTAGTGGTAGATGGAGTTAGCATCGGCTAACTCCTCCTTAGCGTTGATCTGGGTATAGTTGGGGTTGACGGCGAGCCAGGGTTTGGTGCCGCTGGTGAAGCCGGCATTGGCAGAATTGTCCCACTGCATGGGAGTGCGAGCGTTGTCGCGGCTGGTCCTGCGCAGGTTGGCGATGTAGTCGGCGGCGCTGACGTTGCCGGTAAGCACGTCGGCCTTGTAGCCGTTCTTCACCTCAATGTCGTCGAAATCCTCGATGCGGGTGAAGGGGAAGTTGGTCATGCCGAGTTCGTCGCCCTGATAAATGAACGGGGTGCCTTTCAAACTGAGAAGCATCGTAGCGAGCAGCTTGGCTGAGGCCACGCGGTTGGCAGCAGAGTCGTCGCCGAAGCTAGAGACCAGGCGCGGGTTGTCGTGATTCGACAGGAAGATGGTGTTCCAGCTGTGGACATCGAGAGCCGCGTCCTGGCGATCGTAGACGGCCTTCAGCCCGGGGAGTGTCCAGTCTTTCCATTGTCTTCCCTGGCGATTGATGCGGACAGTCGCGAAATCGAAGATCATGTTCAACTCGCGGCGGCGCTCGTCGACCAGTAGCGGGGTTTCTTCGAGGCTGATGCCGAGGGCCTCGCCGACAGTCATGACATCGTATTTCGCCATGACGTTGCGGTTCATTTCCTGCAGATATTCGTCGCGATGCGGGCCATGAGCGTAGACAATGTCGGGTCGCTGTAACTGTTCGGGCGTGAGATCGGGGAAGGCCTGGTTCTTGGAGATGAGGGGGATAACGTCCATGCGGAAGCCGTCGACGCCTTTGTCGAGCCAGAACTTCATGAGGTCGTAGACCTGGTTGCGGACTTTGGGATTGTCCCAGTTGAGGTCGGGCTGCTTCACGGCGAAGTAGTGCAGGTAGAATTCGTTGGTGGCTGGGTCTTTCTGCCAGGCGGAGCCGAAGAAGAAGGACGGATCGTTGTTGGGCACGAGTTCTGTCCCATCAGGGCCCGGTTTGCCGGTACGCCAGATGTAGTAATCGCGGTAGGGATTGTCTTTGGATTTCCGGCTCTCAACGAACCAGCGGTGTTCGTCGCTGGTGTGATTGACCACCAGATCGATGATCATCCGCATGTGGCGCTGCTTGATGCCTTTCAGCAGCGCATCGAAGTCGTCCATGGTGCCGAACTCCTTCATCACCTTGCGATAGTCGCGGATGTCATAGCCGTTGTCGGCATTGGGCGAATCGTAGTGCGGACTCAGCCAGATGACGTTCACACCCAGTCCGTGGAGGTAGTCGAGTTCGGAGGTGATGCCGGGAAGATCGCCGATGCCGTCGCCGTTCGAATCTTTGAAGGATCGCGGGTAGACCTGATAAACGACCGCCTCCTTCCACCACTTGCGGGTGTACCCGTTAGGGGTAGTTGTTTCGGGCGCGGCTGGCGATGGCTGAGCGTTGAGGTGGTATGGGAAGGACTGGCTCAGCATGAGTGCACATAGTGCGGTCAAGATGGTTAGTTTAAATTGAGTTCGATTCAATGCGGAGGCTCCTTGTCACCGGAAGAGCTCGTCCGAAGCCGCTTTCGGGCGATAGACTTCCATGCTATTCCTGAAAACGAACTGCGGTGGAATCGCCGCCGGATTCCCGGATTCCGGAAGATCAGAGCGTTCGATTGAGTCTAGAGTGGCGCGAGAGAAGTTTGCCCAAGAAAGTCGGGAGGCAATCCGCCATGAGCGAATCACCGCTCATATGGTCGGAGTTGAAAGCTGAATTGGAGAGCCTCGAGACGCGATTTCAGGATCCTACGGGAGCGAGTGCGCCTTGAAGTTGTGAAGCGCACCGAAAAAGTAGAGACTGCGATGCTCCAAGGATTTAGGAAATGGGGCATTCGTTTCGAATCTCGCTTTCCAGGCCAATGACGCGCTTATCTTCGGCTGCAACCAACGCTTGTCTCGCTTGAGAGCGGGTGAGAGATTTGGAGCAGAAATAAAGATCTCGCCTTAGAGTCGGTCGGTTGAGCGGGCCGCGGCTCTCCCTAAAATGAGCCTCCTCAGCAAGCTCTGCCATCTTCCATCTTTGAATCGCGAGAACAGGATTTAGGAGTTAGGGATGAGTGCCCTTGCCGGGTCGCTGTAATCTTTCTCACAAGACAGTCGTGTATGGTGTCCCTAACAGGGCATCCCTCAAAGGAATCCGAAGGCACTCCCCAAGAAGATGCAGACGTTAGCGGCGATTGATATTGGTTCGAACTCCTGCCGCCTGAAGATCGCGCGAGTCGTGCAGCACCGGCTGAAGGTGCTGCACGAAGACCGGGAAGTTACCAGGCTTGGCGCCAGCGTATTTGACAGCGGGCTGATTTCGCCCCAGGCGATGTCCGACACCCTGGCCGCCTTGAAGCGGTTTTATCGGGCAGTGCAACATTTTGGCGCCGACCAGGTGCGCGCGGTGGCGACCTCGGCCATGCGCGATGCGCGAAATGCGCGCGCCTTCCTGGCCTGGGTCAAGGATGAGACTGGCTGGGAGGTCGAGATCATATCCGGCCTGGAAGAAGGACGGCTCATTCACAAGGGAGTGATCAGCAACGAGGAAAGTGCGGCAGGAAACTGCCTGCTGGTGGACGTGGGCGGGGGCAGCTGTGAGCTCTCCCTCTCCGAGCGCAAGCGAATCAAGGACACAATCAGCCTACCGCTTGGGGCAGTGCGGCTGACCCAGGAGTTCCTGGTCAGCGATCCGCCCAATGCGCAGGACATTGCGCGGATGAAGCAGTTCATCGCTAGGGAACTGCGCCGGGCTGAGCGAAGGAACATTGCTGCGCTGGTAAAGAACGTCATCGCAACCTCCGGGACGGCGGCGGCGCTGGCGGAGGCGAGCCAATCGTTGGCGAAGACCCGGCCCGCCAAGGCAGCGGTGAAGAGCGCGCCGAAGCCGGACCCGAATCTGGTTGCCACGCGATCAGTGCGGCGGCTGGCGGACAAGCTAACCAAGCTGGATAATCTTGCGCGTGTCGCGGTGCCCGGGATTGGTCCGCGGCGCTCGGAGATTATTGTTGCCGGCGCGCACGTGTATGCCGAGATCCTGGAACGGTTCGCGCTTCCGGGATTTTATTATTCGCCGATGGGGCTGCGCGATGGCATTCTCGCGCAAATGCTGGCCGAGCGCGACGAGCGTGCGCCTGTCCACGAGATATTCGAGCGCGAACGCTGGGAGGGCGTGCTGGAGACCTGCCGCCGTTACGGCGTCGATCCGAGGTTCGCCGAGCCGGTGTGCGACCATGCAACCCAGCTCTTCCGCGACCTGCAGAGGGTGCATGAACTACCCGGCGAGTATCTGGACTGGCTGCGGTCCGCGGCCATGTTAAGGGATATCGGCAAGTTCATGAACTACCAGGGGCATCACCGCCATGCGCAGTACATTATTGCAAATTCGGAGCTGTATGGCTTCACCCCCCATCAACGCGCCGTGACTTCGGCCATCGCGCGATACCTGGGCAAGAGCCGCCCTGCGCCGGAGGGCCGCACGATGCGACAAGTGTTGCCGGCCGATCACGAGCCGGTGAAGCGGGCGGTGGTGCTGTTGAGGCTGGCGGTTGCGTTGAATCAGGACCGCGCCAGCGACGTCCTCAGGGTGACGCCGCGGGTTTATCCCAAGAGAGTGATTCTGGAGTTGACGCCAGGCCGGACGGGCGCCGAGCTGGAGCTGTGGTCGCTCCGCAAGGAGGCAGACTACTTCTTCGAGGTCTTCCGGCGAGAGCTTCTGGTGACACTGGAATAGAGCGTCCGCAGCATCCGGGCGTCGAGCAGCCAATTCAGGGTCGCAGGGCGACGGGTGCAGTCGATCCTGGCAAGCGCGCCTTTGCGCAACCGGACGCTGGCTCGTTCCGGCGCGCCATGCCCATTCACGCTTGCACAGGAAATCAGGGAACTGACAAACTGCTGAAGGTTCGGGTTATGTCCGACGATCAGCACGTTCTCGTGCCGGGATAGCCCGGTGACGAGTTCATGGCAGTCGGCCATGGTGCCCGATGGCGACAACGAGTCGGTGGTCAAAATCTTGGCTTCGTAGCCGATCTCCATCCCCACCAGAGACGCGGTCTGCAAGGCGCGCTTGAGGGGACTGGAAGCGATCAAGTCGAAATGGACACTCAGCGCGTTCAGGCAAGTGGCAATCAGCATGCATTGCTGCTTGCCTTCTTTGTCCAGGGGGCGCTTAGCATCGAGGGCAGGATTGGCGCGGCGGATGCCGGCACTGGCGTGGCGAAGTACGTACAAGTTCATGATAAGAGTGTGCTTCTCTCGTGGTTGGAGTTTTGGCGATCTCGCTCTTTTGAGCGGTACTACCTTGTCGCCCGACGCATTAACCTGATTGTAACAATCATTCGATGCTCCGAATATTAAAAGGTTGGTCGGCGCGCTCCTCCGGCCGCCGATGGGTTGGCGTTCAATTTCCACAGTTCGCTGACCAGCAGACCGCCCAGATGAATCTTGCGCTCGATCCGGGAAAATCCTGCCTGCTGGAAGAGACGTGAGTAATCGGGAAGTTGGCCGACGCGCAGTCCGGTAAGCATTCGGAAGGCCCTGTAGAGACCCGCTAATGCCAGACTGGCGACCCAGCTGTTAGGCCTTTCAGTAGGAATTGCGAACTCGGAGACCAGCCAGAGAGAGTCGGAGCCGACGCGGTGCCCAATCTTGTCAAGGAGCGTGGCGAGGTCGTCTTCGCTCAGGCAGTCGAGAAAGAAGTGGGTCACGATGAGGTCGTAAGCTTGCTCTTCCCATCGAAGTTGAAGGTAGCGCACATCCATTTTCAGCGCTCGGAGCCGGTTTTCTGCGGAAGAGCCGAGCCTGGAGACTCGTCCGGTGAGCAGTTGCAGCATGGCCGCACTGCAGTCCACGGCATCCACGGTGATCCGAGGGTTGATGGCGAGCAGCCGAGCGGTGAAGCGACCGTCTCCATCGCCGAGGATGAGGGCGCGGCAGCGATCACCTAGATTCTCGACAAAATGAAATCGGCAACGCTCGAGGTATGGGCCGAATGTCAGATATTCGAGCCAACGATAAGGTCGGGCGATGAAGTCGAAGTTGGGCTCATTGTTGATCATCAGGAGAGAAACGGCAAGAACAGCACTGGTGTCAGTAGTGCCGCATCAGCCGCGATGCGAAGGCCCAAGGTGGAGAACCGCTCGCGGTTGGCGTCAATGAAGGCGAGGCAAGCGGCGGCGATCATCATGGCTAGATAGATAGGAGTGGTTGCATGGGGCTGGAGTATCGCTAGGATCGCGGCCACTCCTCCGAACGACAAAAGGACTCCGCGAAAGCGATTTGCGGCCCACCGGGTGGTGGGATGCGATTCGCTGAGGATGGGTGACAATGTTGCGCAGCGCGGGCTCTCCCAGCGTTCGATAGCGACGCAGTTGAGCCAGCATAGCCCCGCGAAAAGTCCTACCGCAGGCAGCAAAGTGGCGCGTCCGGAATTCAAGCGTGACCAGGCGGGTACAGCCGTGGCGCATGCAAAAACCACTCCAACAGCGAGCTCCTTGGGCAGCCTGCCATTCTTCGCCAATTGAGGTTTGTGCACGGCGACCAGGTAGAGCAATGCGGCGGAGAACAGGACCGTGTCTTCGTGGCGGGCTTCCGGCTTCATGTGGGTGACAATCAGCCAGATCAGCAGACAGACCGCTGCGCCGGCTGCAGTCAGAAATGTGGTGCGGTGTCTGCTGTGGAAATGATGTCTTGCGCGTAGCCGGGTTGTTGCCCAGGGACGAGAGCCGTCCAGGAGGCGGTCGGCGACGTAGACGAGCCAGGTACCGATTGCGAGCAGCAGGGGAGCGTGCCAGAAAAGATGCAGGTGCATCGCGCGCGCGAAAAAGACTGACCAAAGCGCAGCGATGGTTGGCGCATCCAGGCTGAATAGGTGCCAGGCCTCGATGATAGAAAGCCGCGCCCGAATAGGGGCTGGAGATGGTTCCCCCTGTAGGAGGGAATCTACTGCAGTAGCCACCTATCGATTGTAAAGCTGGCCGCTTTCGGGATTTCGAAGATTGGCAGGCGGCACTCGGCCTTACTAGGCCTCCGCCGCCGCCGCCGCGTGGCTGGCCGCGACGGAATGGTTCTTGCTTCGCGCCTTCCGAGGCGGCGTCAGGGGTTTCGAATGCTTCGGTGAGGCCTTTGAGGGTGTGACGGCTTCGGGCCTGGGGATATCGCTGACGCTGGATTTGCCCTCGGCCAGCTGCATCAGGAAGCCCTGCGCTTCGAAGCTTGGCGCGGACTTATAGGGATCGACAGTATTGGCGTAGTAGTAGGTGCCGTCCGCTGCTTCGAGGCGGGTCTTGACGGTATCGGCGAGGAAAGCAGCGAGGATTTCATCGCGCAAACGGGCGCGCAGATTAGCGTCCTTGATGGGGAAGACGACTTCGCAGCGCTCGAAGAAATTGCGAGTAAGCCAGTCGGCACTCCCGCAGTAGATCTCCTCTTCGCCGCCGTTGGCGAAGTAGAATATGCGGCTATGTTCGAGGAATCGACCGACAATCGAACGGACGCGGATGTTTTCACTCAGGCCCTTGATTCCAGGGCGCAAGGCCGACATACCGCGAACGATCAGGTCGATCTTGACCCCCGCTTTCGAGGCCGCATAGAGCGCTTCGACGACACTCGGCTCGAGCAGGGCATTCATTTTGGCGATGATCTGCGCCCGGCGGCCGGCGGCGGCGTGTTCGGTCTCGCGGTGAATGAGACCGATAAAGGTCTCAGCCAGGGTTAGAGGCGAGACCAGCAGCGGTTTATAGTCGTCCGATTCCGAGTGCGCGGTGAGGTAACGGAAGACATTGTGCGCCCCGATCGTGAGTTCGGGATCGGAGGTTAGCAGGCTGATGTCGGTGTAAAACCGGGCGGTGCTTGGATTGTAGTTACCGGTACCGAGATGGGCATACCGGCGGGTGACCCCGTCTTCGTCATGGCGCACCAGCAGCGCCAGCTTGCAGTGGGTCTTGAGACCCAGGATGCCGTGAAAGACCTGGACGCCGGCGTCTTCAAGGTTGCGGGCCCAGCGGATGTTCGAGGCTTCGTCAAAGCGGGCCATCAACTCCACAACCACGGTCACTTCCTTGTTCTGAGCGGCATCGACCAGGGCCTGGAAGATAGGCGAGTCGGAACTGGTTCTGTATAAAGTCTGCTTGATCGACAAAACTCGGGGATCGGCGGCGGCGGACTGAATGAAACCAACGACGCCGTCGTAGGAGTCGAACGGATGATGGAGCAGAATGTCACGACGGCGCAAGTCATCGAAAAGGTCCGTAGCCTGCCGACTGAGGCGAAGTTCCCGAGGAACAAACGGCGCGAACTTGAGGTCGGGGCGCGGAGTATCGCTATATAAGTTCATCAGTCGGGATAAGTTCACCGGCCCATCGGTGCGGAACACTTGGTTGTCATTCAACTCGAAGTTGATGCGCAGACGGTCGATAATCTCCGGGTCAGCGGACTCTTCGATCTCCAGGCGAACGGCATCGCCTTTGCGCCGATTGTGGAGCTCGGCGCGGACGGTTTCGAGTAGATCGCGAGCTTCTTCTTCCTCGAAATAGAGGTTGCTGTTGCGGGTGACGCGAAAGGCGGCTTTGGAGAGAATCTCGTAGCCCCGGTACATGCCCGCGGCATTGTGCTCGATCAGATCGTGAAGAAAGATGAAGTCATGGGTGCCGACACTGGAAGGCAGCGCGATCAGGCGCGGGAGCGCGCGGGGCACAGTCACCACGCCAAGCAGCGAATTCTGTGAACCAGCGCCGCGGCGTTTCCGCTTCAACAAAAGCGCGAGGCATAGGGCTTTGTTGATCACCCGCGGAAAAGGATGCGCTGGGTCGAGTGTGATCGGCGTCAGCAGTGGGTCGACTTCGCGTTGATAGAAGTCGCTCGCAGTGGTTCGAGCGGTTGCGTCCAGTTCGCTCCATTTGAGCACCCGGACGCCGTTGGCGTGCAAATCGGGGAGCAGCTGTTCGTTCCAACAACGGTATTGCCCGCGAACGAACTCGTGGACGTTTTCACTGAGGTCGGCAAGCGATTCCTGCGGAGTGCGGCCATCCGGCCCCGGTTCCTTGTAACCGTCCTCAATCCGCTGGAGGACGCCGGCGATGCGGATCTCGGCAAATTCATCGAGGTTGCTCGCAGTGATGGCCAGGAACTTCACACGTTCGAGCAGGGGATTGGAGGCATCCTGAGCTTCTTCAAGCACGCGGCGGTTGAAGGCCATCCATGATTCGTCACGGCCGACAACTAGGCTTTCGGGGCGGCTGTCTGTTTTTGGCATAAGAAGAGGGTGTAAATCCCCAGCTTCCAAATGTTTACACGAACTTGATCGGGGAAGATGAATTCCCCGAAAAAGTTTTTACCCAGTCGACGGTCATGGGCGATGCGATAGGATCGGATCAGCCGATCTGCTGCGCTTTTTGAAAATCGTTCAGCTACCCCATTGCATCCAAAGGGGGATATTGACAGACTTTAGGGGTGAGAAGGGGCTTTTGAGTGGGTAAGGCGGAAGGATTGCTGCGCTGGACAGCAATAGGATTGCTCGGGGCCGTTGCAGCAGTTGGCTCACCGGCCCAGAATCCTCAGCCTAGCGGCGGAGGTTCCAGCGCGCCGCCTCCGGCGCTATCGGCTCCACAGGCGCCCCCAAGCACATCATTCCAGGGAAGCGTAGTCGAGGAGAAGCCGACCGCCGATGTCTTGGAACTGACGCTGGGTGACGCGATACAGCGGGGATTGAAGCACAATCTGGGATTGATCCTCACCGGACAAAATCAGCAGGTTTCCGGCGGACAGCGGCTGCAGCAGTTGCAGGAGCTTCTGCCAAGTGTGGACGCGGACCTTAAAGAGGCGGTGCAGCAGACCAATCTCCAGGCGGAAGGCCTTCGTATCCCCGGATTCCCAGCCGTCATCGGCCCGTACGGTTACACCGACGCACGGGCCAGCCTGAGTTGGTCGCTGCTCAACATCGCCTCTCTGAAGAGCTATTTGGCGTCCAAGCACTACTTTCGGGGCACGCAGTTGTCGGTGCAGGATGCCCGAGATCTTGTGGTGCTGACGGTCGGGAATGCCTACCTGACTTGCATTGCCGACGCGTCCCTGATTGAGAGCGTCCAGGCGCAGGTGGCGACAGCGAAGGTTTCGCTGGACCAAGCGATTGCAAACCACCAGGCGGGGACAGCTCCGCTGCTGGATGAGCTGCGCGCCCGGGTTGATTATCAAACTCAGCAGCAGTCGTTGATCTCGGCGCAGAATCAGTATGACAAAGACAAGATCGCGCTGGCGCGGGCGATCGGCCTGCCCCTGGAACAAAAGTTCAAATTGAGCGATCAAGCCCCTTACGCCGCCATGGATGACTTGAACGCCAACACTCTGGTGCAGCAGGCTCTCAGTTCGCGAAGCGATCTCCAAGCGCTGGGCGAGCAGGTCGAGGGCGCAAAAGACCAGAAGTCTGCGGCCACGGCTGAGCGCTATCCGACCATCGACTTTGAAGGCGACTATGGCGCAATCGGGGCCAATCTGCGCCACTCCCATGGCACCGGAGACGCGTCGGGGACGCTGACCGTTCCGGTATTCGAAGAAGGCAGATTGCGCGGGGATGCCCGGATCGCGCAATCCGAGCTCGATCAAAGGCTGGCGCAGTTGAGCGACCTGAACGGCCAGATCAGCGCAGATATCCGGGA
>Ga0302324_100024556_pt1 | contig 11605 bp, 10 predicted proteins | sample Palsa_T0_1_FD_201949 | JGI IMG/M metagenome (GOLD analysis project Ga0302324, IMG submission 201949) | Peat permafrost microbial communities from Stordalen Mire near Abisko, Sweden - Palsa_T0_1 | ecosystem: Environmental > Terrestrial > Soil > Palsa > Peat permafrost | place: Sweden: Abisko... | reverse complement strand
TCCGGATCCGAAGACCCGGCATAGCCCTTCGACTGCTTGTAGGCATACGGTTTCAGGTTCTATTTCACTCCCCTAGCAGGGGTGCTTTTCGCCTTTCCCTCACGGTACTAGTTCACTATCGGTCACCAACGAGTATTTAGCCTTGGAGAGTGGTCTCCCCGGTTTCCCACAAGGTTTCTCGTGCCCCGTGGTACTCAGGATACCGCTTCGAGTCCGGTAAGCTTTCGGTTACGTGGCTATCACATTCTATGGCCCCGCTTTCCAGCAGGTTCACCTAGCCTCCGGATTGATAACTCTACTCACGCGGTCCTACAACCCCGAGGTGCAAGCACCCCGGTTTGGGCTGTTCCGATTTCGCTCGCCGCTACTATCGGAATCTCAATTGATTTATTTTCCTCCAGGTACTGAGATGGTTCACTTCCCTGGGTTAGCTCGTACCCGCCTATATATTCAGCGGGCCGTTATCTGGTTTTACCAGATAGGGTTTCCCCATTCGGACATCCCCGGATCAAGGCCTGTTTGCGGCTTCCCGGGGCTTTTCGCAGCTTACCACGTCCTTCATCGCCTGTTGGTGCCAAGGCATCCACCGTACGCCCTTAGTAGCTTAACCATAAAACTTACTCAGCACGTCGCCATCGCCGGAACGCTGCCCCGCAACCGGGTTCAGACGCCCGACACCGCGCGTGTGGCAAGTTCGCCTTTCCACATTGCGCTACTCTCGAGCAAAAATTTGCAGTTTTATTACGCTACGCGAACCTTGACATCCGCGTAACGCAATGCCAGCTTCCATCAGTTGTCAAAGATCGTTCGCTTCAACCATCAGTTTCCGGTTGAAACGTCTCCGCTCCAGGCGGAGCGCGAATTCAGTTTGGAGCCGAACCCGCGGAAAATAAAAAACCCGGCAACGAGCGCCGGGCAAATCCGTCCTTTTCTCGGGGCATTTGGTTCCGCGCCCCTCGAACGGATGTACTCGAAGCTCGATTTGTTTCTACCCGGTACTAGTAACCAATCTCACCTCTACAAGAGCAGGCAGACCCGGTACGTCAGAAGACTATAGCAGATGCCACAGGTCCACCGACTTTTATGGACTATATCAGAAATTTGGATGGCGTCAAGTGTCTTGTGATTATTTTTTAGGGTAATTCTGTTGTGGAATTCAAAGGGTCTGTGGAAACGAGCGGACCACCGGAAAAACGGGCCATTTTCCGCCTAAAACAGAGGCCTTTTTGAGGAGGGTGTGCCGCGCCGCTTGTCCGCAAATGCCCCGCTAGCCCTTTCGATGCTTGAAGAATTCCACTTGGCGCAAGCGTTTCTGGGCCTCGGATTTCGTCTTGTAGGGTCCGCCGAGATTCTTCTTGCCGTCCTCCGACAGGACCTTGTATCCGCTTTTCAGTTTGCGAATCATGGAATATCCCTCCCCCACCCCACTTTTGACGCGATCCGAACAGAAATCCATCGGGGAGCAAATGTAGAACCGGGGTTAAGGGTCTGGAGAAGGGGCTCGTTTCCTTAGTCCGTGAACAAGAGGGGGTCCTTCCCTGCGCTAAGGATGAATTCCTTTAATAAGTTGATAATACTAGACATAGGCGGCAATTCCCGTGATGCGCTCACCGATGATGAGCTTGTGAATGTCGTCGGTGCCTTCGTAGGTATAGACCGATTCGAGATTCGCCATGTGGCGCATGACGGGATAATCGTCCACCACGCCGTTAGCGCCTAGAATTTCGCGCGCTATTCGCGCCGTTTCGCGGGCCATCCAGACATTGTTCTTCTTCGCCATGGAGATGTGCGAGGGATGGACGCGGTTTGAATCTTTCAGGCGTCCCACCTGGAGCATGAGGAACTGCGCCTTGGTGATTTCGGTGATCATCCACACCAGCTTTTCTTGCACGAGCTGGTGCGACGCGATGGGGCGATTTTCGAACTGCTTTCGTTGCTTGGCATAGTCAAGCGCGGATTGATAGCACGCCATGGCCGCGCCGATGGCGCCCCACCCGATGCCGTAGCGCGCTTGATTCAGGCAGGAAAGAGGGCCTTTGAGGCCCTCGACGCCGGGCAACAGATTTTCGGCGGGAATTTTGCAATCCGAGAACGCCAGGCTCGAAGTGACCGACGCGCGCAGCGAATATTTCCCGTGAATGTCCTTGGTTGAGAAGCCCGGCGTCCCTTTTTCGACCAGAAAGCCGCGCACCTTTTCGTCTTCGCACTTCGCCCAAACCACGGCCACGTCGGCGATCGAGCCATTGGTGATCCACATCTTCTCGCCGTTCAACACGTAGTCCGAGCCTTGTTTCACGGCGCGCGTGAGCATGCCTCCAGGGTTTGAGCCAAATTGCGGTTCGGTCAATCCGAAGCATCCGATGGCTTTACCTTGCTGCATCCGCGGGAGCCACTTTTCCTTCTGCGCGTCCGATCCGAATGTGTAGATGGGATACATCACGAGGGCGGACTGTACCGAAACGAAACTGCGGATCGCGGAATCGCCGCGCTCGATTTCCTGCATCACGAGCCCGTATTCCACGTTGGTCATGCCCGCGCAGCCGTAGCCGTTGAGATTGGCGCCGAAAAAGCCCAGCTCGGCCATCACGGGCACAAGCCTCATCGGAAACCGGCCCTCGCGATTGCACTGTTCGATGATGGGGAGAATCACGTCGTCGACAAACTGGCGCGCGGTGTGCCGGGCCAGCTTTTCGTCATCGCTCAGGAGGGAATCGAAGTCGAGGAAATCGACCCCGGGAAATGAGGGCATTCGGCGTCTCCTTGGCTCCGCGGCGATGGGCGCTGGAAGCAGTGTTGCCATCTTATCGGATAAGCGAATGCCAGTGCCACCGTTCGCTGGGGCGAAAAAGATTTCGCGGCGGCGCGTCTTGGTATAAATTAGCGTGTTCGGTATACTGAAATTTCAGCACAAACCTCCGAAGGGGTCAGGAATGAATCCGCCCAAAACAGAAACAGTTGCGAACGGAGCGGCGGCCGGAAGCCGCGGCGACACGCTCACGATCACCGATAACCGGACCGGGAAACAGTACGACATTCCGGTGAAAAACGACACAATCCGGGCGATCGACCTGCGAAAAATCAAGGTCAACGACGGGGATTTCGGGATGATGAGCTATGACCCGTCCTTCTCGAACACGGCTTCGTGCACCAGCAAGATCACCTACATCGACGGCGACCTGGGGATTCTGCGCTACCGCGGCTACTCCATCGAAGAACTGGCTGAAAAGAGCACCTATCTCGAAACGGCGTATTTGATCCTCTACGGCGAGCTCCCTTCGAAGGCGCAGCTGGACGAGTGGACGTATCACATCACCCATCACACGTTCATTCATGAAAGCATCAAGAAATTCCTGGACGGCTTTCACTATGACGCGCACCCCATGGGCATGATGATTTCAACCGTGGCGGCACTTTCGACCTTCTATCCCGAGTCCAAGGATATTTTCAACGCGGAGTCGCGCCGCAAACAAACCTACCGGCTCATCGGCAAGATGCCGACGCTGGCGGCGTTCGCTTACCGGCACAGCCTGGGCATGCCTTTCGTTTATCCCGACAACGAACTGAGCTATACGGGCAATTTCCTCAACATGCTGTTCCGGACGAGCGAACTCAAATACCGCCCGAATCCTAGTCTCGAGCGCACGCTCGACGTCCTGTTCATTCTGCACGCGGATCACGAGCAGAACTGCTCTTCGACGGCGATGCGCGGCGTGGGAAGCTCGCACGCCGATCCTTACTGCGCGACGGCCGCGGCCACGTCGGCGCTCTACGGCCCGCTGCACGGCGGCGCCAACGAGCAGGTGCTGCGGATGCTGCTCGATATCGGGTCGGTGAACAACGTTCCGGCCTACATCAAGCGGGTGAAGGCGGGCGAGACGCTGCTGATGGGCTTCGGGCACCGCGTGTACAAGAATTACGACCCGCGCGCCAAGATCGTGAAGCGCATGGCGTATGAAGTGTTCGACATCATGGGGCGGAATCCGCTGATCGATATCGCGCTGGAGTGCGAACGCATCGCGCTCGAGGACGAATACTTCGTTTCGCGAAAGCTCTACCCCAACGTCGATTTCTACACCGGGCTGATTTATCAATCGATGGGCTTCCCGGTAACGATGTTTCCGGTGCTGTTCGCCATACCGCGCACTTCGGGATGGATCGCGCAGTGGGAAGAAATGCTGCTCGACCCGGAGCAGAAGATCGCGCGGCCGCGACAGGTTTACACCGGCTACGATTTGCGCAGCTATATACCGCCCGACCATCGGGGCTAGCAACAAGCGGAGTTTGTTCGCGCTTTCCTCTGCCGGGGTGAGTTACCACGCCGGTAGAACAGCCGTATTCGGCGCGCCGCTCCAAAACGGTTGCATCCCAGCGGATTCTCTGTCAAAAACAGTGGTGCCGTTCTAAGGGATGCTCCATGGAAATCTCCACGCGTGAAGCCGGGAATGCCACATTTGTGGACATCACTGGCGATATCACTCTCTATAACTCTCCGGAAGTGCGCCGTGTACTGCTGGACCTACTGAAGGCGAAGCGCGTCCCCCGCGTGATCGTGAACCTGGAAAAGGTGAAATACATCGACAGCGCGGGCGTGGCCTCGCTCGTGGAGGGACTCAAAACGTCCCGGGATTTGAAGTCGGGCTTCGCTCTTTACGGCTTGAGTAAGACGGCGCGCGAGGTTCTGGAGCTGACCCGGCTGATCAAGGTGTTTGAGGTCTATGACAACGAAGCGGACGCTTTGAGCGGCAATGGCTCGGTGCCGAAATAAGCTTTCGAGCAAGCATCGATACGTAGCGTATCTCTCGTAATAGGAACTCACAAGGCTCGGGATCACTATGGCGCTGGCCTACAATATCGGCGAAGCCACCATCGAAGGCCTGGCCTACGTGGGGAGCCTTGCCAGGCTCACCGGAGGCGCGGCGCGATCGATTTTTGTCGACCCGTTTCGCGGGCGGAAATTCCGGCTGAGCCGGGCGGTGCATCAGGCGATGTCGGTAGGCGTGGAGGCCGTGCCGATCGTCTCGCTGATTTCGTTCTTCGTGGGCACGATCCTGGCACTCCAGGGTGCGTACCAACTGCGCAAGCTGGGCGCCATGCAACTGGTGGCGGCGGCGGTGGCCATCGTGATCACCCGTGAACTCGGGCCGCTGATGACGGCCATCATGGTGATCGGGCGGTCGGGATCGGCGTTTGCCGCGGAAATCGGCACCATGAAAGTGAACGAAGAAATCGACGCGCTCGAGACGATGGCGCTCGAGCCGGTTCATTTTCTGGTGGCACCGAAATTCCTGGCCATGATCCTGATGATGCCGTGCCTCACCACCTGGGCCGATTTCATGGGGGTGCTCGGCGGCGGATTTTTCGGCGTGATGAGCGCGGGCTTCACCTGGGGCAGCTATTTCCGCGCCACGATGGACGCGCTGGTTCTTCGCGACATCTTAACCGGGTTGGTCAAGAGCCTGATGTTCGGGATCGTGATCACCGCGGTGGGTTGCCACGAAGGCTTCGCCACCGGCCTGGGTTCGGAAGAGGTAGGACGGTCGACCACGTCGTCGGTGGTGAAATCGATTTTCCTGGTGATCGTGGTGGACCTAATCTTTACGGCGATTTTTTACTTTACGGCACCTTCATAAAACATGGCTAAAGACGCACGCCGCAAAGACGACTCCGAGGAAACACCCTCCGGCCCGGGCATTTCCGTGCGGAATCTGCGCGTGAATTACGGCGAGCGTGAGATTCTGCACAGCATCAGCTTCGACGTGCCGGCAGGAGAAACCCTCGTAATCCTGGGGGGATCGGGATCCGGCAAGAGCACCCTGCTGCGGACGCTCGTGGGGCTGGAGAAACCGAGCGCCGGCGAAATCTGGATGGGAAACAAGAATTTCGCGGCCATGTCCGACGCCGAGCGCGATGCGCTGCGAAAAAAGCTCGGCATGTCGTTTCAGAGCGGCGCCCTGTTCGGCGGAATGACGGTGGGAGAAAACGTCGCCCTGCCCTTGAATGAACACACGCCGCTCGACGAATCGACTATCGAAATCATGGTGCGGCTGAAGCTCGATCAGGTGGGCCTTTCCGGATTCGAAAATTACATGCCTGCGCAATTGAGCGGCGGGATGAAGAAGCGGGCGGCCATCGCGCGGGCCATGGCCATGGATCCGGAGATGCTTTTTTTCGACGAGCCCTCCGCCGGGCTCGATCCCATCATCGCGGCCGGGATCGACGAGCTGATCCTGAAGTTGAAGAAGGCCTTCCGCATCACCATCGTGGTGGTCACGCACGAACTGGCCAGCGCCTTTCTGATTGCCGACCGGATGATCCTGATCGATAAGGGCAACATCGTGGCCGCCGGCACTCCCGAAGAGCTTCGCGCGAGCCAGCAGCCGCGCGTCCGGCAGTTTCTGGACCGCGTGGCGGAGCCGGAGCTGACCGGAGAGATCGATTATCTGCAGATGCTCACCGGAGAAGATCCGCCGCCGCATCAGTGAATGCCGGTTTTATGCAAGGTCTTTGCGGCGCCGCAGCAGCAGGGCGTGCTCTGCGGGAGCCCATGTTATACTCGCCCACTATTGCGATCCGCCCGGTGCGTCTTACAGGCCGGGGGTAATCGCCGGACGGTCGAATGAAACAGAGACGGGAACTAGCGCTGGTCGGGCTGTTTGTCCTGGTGGCGGCTGGCCTGCTGTTCGTTACCGTCTTCGTGCTCTCCGGAAAGCTCACCAGCGGCGCCATTCCTTACCGGGCCTACTTCAAAAATGCGGGGGGGCTGGGTCCCGGAACGCAGGTACGTTATGCGGGCGGGCCTCCCGTGGGCCGCGTGCAGACGGTGCGAAGCGACCCTCAGGACTCCACGCGCATGGAAATCGACTTTTCCGTGCAGCAAGATGTGCCGGTGAAAATCGACAGCACCGCCATCATCACGAGTACAAGTCCGCTTGCTGATAACTACCTGGGAATCGTACCCGGGACCGCGGCGGCCCCCCGAGCGGCTGCCGGGGCGACTCTGAAATCCACCGAACTCATCAGCTTTTCCGACCTGGCGGCCATGATCAACGGTCTGGGACCTAACGCAAACAATCTGGTGGTCAATTTGAACGCGCGCGCCATGGAGCTGCAGGACACGCTCAAGCGCGTGAACGATCTGCTGAGCGACCGCAACCGCGAGAACATCTCGGCGAGCCTGGGCAACGTTCGCGGAATGCTCGAGGAGGACCGTCCGGCGATTCACGCGACGGTCGCCAATCTGAACACCGCGACCGCCAAGGTGAGCCCGCTGCTGGACGATTTCCGCAAGACGTCCGCACAGGCGAATGAGGCGTTGGCTCAGCTGGATGGGGCCATCGCCGAAGACCGCCCCGAGCTCCGGCAGGCCATCGCGAGCCTCCGGCAGCTGCTGGCGTCGGCGAACGTGCTGACCGAGCAGCTGAATCAGACGGTGAACACGAACGCGGAGAATCTCGACGAGATTGTCGACAACCTGCGCCACGTGACCGACAACCTCAACGCGTTTACCGAGACAATCAAGACGCGGCCTTACACTTTGATTCGCGCGTCCGGAATCAAGCCGCGAACCCCCGGAGAGGCGCCCCCGAAATGAAAACGACCTCCCATACGAAACCAGTGCGGTGGGCGCAGCGGATCCGGTCCACCTTCTTTCTTCTCGCTGTCGCGGGGATTGCGGCGGGATGCGGCGCTTCGCGGCCGGTGAAATACTATGTACTCGATGCGGAACCCGGCGGCGCCACCGGAGCGAATTCTGCGTCGAAATATCCGGTGACGCTGCTGGTAGCGCGGATTACGTCTTCCCACTTGTACCGGGACGACCGGCTGGTCTACGGCGCCGGTCCCGTGCAACTGGGCACCTATGAGTACCAGCGGTGGGCCGAACCTCCTACGGAAATGGTGCAGGACGGGCTCATTGCCTCCTTGCGCTCGTCGGGACAATTCCGCTCCGTCTCGGCGATCAGCAGCAACCTGCGGGGCGAATACATCCTGCGCGGGCACCTGAACGCTCTCGACGAAGTGGACAAGCCGGAAATCGCGGCGCGATTCTCCATTCAGCTGGAGCTGGTGGATTCAAAGACCGGCGCATCGCTCTGGAACGGTTCTTACTCGCATGACGCGCCGGTGGCCGGTAAGGCCGTGGCGGATGTGGTGCAGGCGCTCGATCAGAATGTGCATGACGGGCTGACCCAGCTGACCGCGCAGCTCGGAGAGTATTTCGCGAGCCATCCGCCGCAGTCCGCAGGGGCTCAGTAGCCAGCCTGCCATTGGATGCGGCCGCTGACTCGCTTAAAAGTCTTCCTCAAGTGTTCCTGATTGGACCACGATCAGGCTTTCCTTTCCGAAATTAGCTCCTTCTCACGATTTCACCTCTTCTGAATCTTCGCCCCCGTAATTGCAGGAAGCACCCTCCTTCCCAACCGCCGCATTTTACCGGCAAGAACATCGGTGTTCAGCCGATGAGGGAATACATGGGCTTCGTAGCGCAGGTCATGCGGCAGCTTTTCAGCTCGGGTAACTTCGAACCTCATGGCTACTGCTATCTGTGGAATCCGGGGCTGGTGTGGCTTCACGTCATCTCCGACTCGTTGATCGCCGCGGCTTACTTTGCAATTCCGGTGGTGCTGGCTCTGTTCATCCGCAGGCGGCGCGATCTACCGTTCAGCTGGATGTTCGTCCTGTTCGGGGTGTTCATCGTGGCGTGCGGGTCGACGCACCTGATGGAAGTGTGGAACCTGTGGCACGGAAATTACTGGCTGGCCGGCGTTATAAAGGCCGCGACTGCGGCGGCGTCGGTGCCCACGGCAGTATTGCTGGCCAGGCTCATGCCGGAGGCCGTCGATCTTCCCAGCTTCAGCCAGTGGATCAAGGCCAACGCGGCGCTTAAGGCAGAAATCCTGGAGCGAAAGGAGGCGGAACTGAACCTGCGAATCAGCGAAGCCAGTTTTCGCGAACAGGCCGAGGAAATCCGCAAACTCAATTCCGAGCTGAGCCAGAAACTCGTCGAACTTGGCATCGTGAACCGCGAGCTCGAGTCCTTCAGTTATTCGGTGTCGCACGATCTACGCACCCCGCTGCGCCACATCGACGGCTTCGCCCGCATTCTGAAAGAAGAACACGCCGCCGAACTCTCCCAGGAAGGGTGCCGTTACATCGATCGCGTGGTGCAGGCAGCCAATCATATGGGGCATCTCGTCGACGACTTGCTGAATCTGGCGAGGATCGGGCGCAAAGAGATGGTACGGCAGAGAGTGCGGCTCGACGAACTGGTCAGGGAGGCCATGGCCGATTTGCCGCCGGAGATTTCCGAACGCCAAATCGAATGGAAAATTGAGCCTCTTGCTGAGGCAGACTGCGATCCGGGCCTGGTGAAATTAGTTCTGGTTAATCTTCTCTCGAACGCCGTGAAGTTTACCAAGGACCGCCAACCCGCTGTCATTGAAGTCGCTACGCGCGATACCGAAAAGGGAAAAGCCTTCGTGGTGCGGGACAACGGAGTGGGCTTCGATCCCAAGTATGCCGATAAGCTGTTCGGAGTCTTTCAGCGGCTTCACCGGGAGGAGGACTTTGCCGGCACGGGGATCGGCTTGGCCACGGTACAGAGGATCGTTCACCGGCACGGTGGCGAGGTATGGGCCGAATCGACGCCCGGAAAGGGCGCCGCGTTTTTCTTCACACTCGAGCCTCGCCCGCGACGGAACCATGCCGGTACAAGCACAAATGGGGAGGTGAAACTTGTCCGCAACTGACGCCATTGAGATTCTGCTGGTGGAAGATAATCCCGCGGATGCCGAACTCACTCTGCACGCCCTGCAAAAGAGCAATCTCGCCAACAAAATCCAACTGGCCAGAGACGGCGAGGAGGCCCTGGACTTTCTGTTCTGCCGGGGCAGTTTTGCGGGCCGTCCGTCTCATCAGGTTCCCCACCTGATACTGCTCGACCTGAAACTTCCCAAAATAGACGGGCTCCAGGTGCTGGAAGAAGTGAAACGCGACTTGCGGACGCGGGCGATCCCGGTGATCGTTCTAACCACATCCAAAGAGGAACAAGACATGGTCAGCAGCTACCGGTCCGGAGTGAACAGCTACATCCAGAAGCCCGTCAACTTCAGCGAATTCCAGGAAGTGGTCCGCCAACTCGGGATGTATTGGCTGCTCCTCAACAGCAAGCCACCCGCTTCCGCCTATCTCGCGCGCTGAGAAGAAGACGATGCCGGGAAACATTCCCAAGGACCCCGCCGAAACGGCGCCTTCGTTGCGTTTGCTGTTCGTGGACGACGATGCCGACGACCTGGAACTGTGTCTGCAGGGCCTCAGGAAATCCGGGCTGGATTTTCAGGCTGTGGCCGTTTCGACCCGGGAAGACTTCCGCAGGGCCCTCGAAGAAAAGACATTCGATATCGTGGTGTCGGACTTCCGCATGAAGGGCTGGACCGGAATCGACGCGCTGGCGATGGTCAACAAGGTGTGCCCCGACGTTCCCGTGATCCTTCTTTCTGGGACGCTCGGGGAGGAGCTTGCGGTCGACTGCATCAAGATGGGCATAACCGATTACGTGTTGAAGCACCAGCTCGCCCGCCTTCCGATTGCGCTGAACCGGGCGAAAGAAGAAAGGTCGCTTCGAGAGGGGGAGAAGAAAGCCGTTGCCGCCCTTCGCGAAAGCGAAAAACGATATCGGACGCTGGTGGAAAATGCCCCGGAAGCAATCGTGGTCTTCGATGCCGACCTGGGCAGATTCATCGATTGCAACGACAATGCCTTGCGCCTGTTTCGCGTGACTCGCGATGAGCTCATGCAGCATGGGCCCGCCGATCTGAGCCCCGCCATCCAGCCAGACGGGCGTCCCTCGAGGCTGTCCGCCAGCGAGCATGTCTCCGCTGCCTTAAGCGGGGGCACGCCGTGCTTTGAATGGGTGCATCGCAATTCGCAGGGAGACGAGATCCCCTGCGAGATTCACCTTGTGGGTCTCCCGTCGCCCGCGAGGAGACTCGTCCGGGGCAGCATCCTGAATATCGCCGAACGCAAGCGCGCGGAGACGGCGCTGCGGGAGAGCGAATCGCGCTATCGCGGCCTCGTGAACAACGCCACGTATGGGATCTACTGGGTCACCACGGAAGGCAAGCTGCTGTTCGTAAATCCCGCCCTGGTGCAAATTCTCGGCTACGACTCCGCGGAGGATCTGCTGGCGGTGCCCAACACGAAGGCTTTCTACGTGAATCCATCCGATCGCGACGCGCTTCTGGCCAAATACCGCAACGACGGGCGGCTGGAATCGAAGGCCGCTTGGAAGCGCAAGGATGGAAAGGCGATCACTGTGCGTGTCAACGCGCGGTGGGCTCGCGTACCGGGACAAAAAGATCCGTGCTTCGAAGTGATGGTGGAAGATGTGACCGACCGGATCGCCATCGAGAAGCAACTGCTCGAGGCGCAGAAATTCGAAGCCATCGGGCAGCTGGCCGGCGGCATCGCGCACGACTTCAACAACATGATCGGCGCCATCATCGGCTGGGCGGATATCGGCGCAGACGAAACGGAAGCCGGGTCGCGGCTCCGCCGCCACTTCGAAAAAGTGCGCCAGCAGGCTGAGCGCGCCGCGGCTCTCACGCGA
>Ga0302324_100024554_pt1 | contig 11606 bp, 11 predicted proteins | sample Palsa_T0_1_FD_201949 | JGI IMG/M metagenome (GOLD analysis project Ga0302324, IMG submission 201949) | Peat permafrost microbial communities from Stordalen Mire near Abisko, Sweden - Palsa_T0_1 | ecosystem: Environmental > Terrestrial > Soil > Palsa > Peat permafrost | place: Sweden: Abisko... | reverse complement strand
GCCGAGGTAGACGAGTTCTTCGATGTAGGAGTAACTCCGGAAAAAGACAAGACCATTACTCACTCACTCTCGACGGTCGTAATCGGACCCGATGGAAAAGTGTTTCGCTGGTATCCAACCAACGACTGGACGGTGGATCAAGTGCTTGCCGACGTAAAGCAATTGCTGGGGAACGCATGATCGTCATATTGATGGGTGTTACCGGAACCGGAAAGACGACGATCGGCAAGCTGCTTGCCAGCCGGACCGGGTGGCAGTTCGCCGAGGGCGACGATTATCACTCCGAGGCGAATAAAGCAAAGATGCATGCCGGCATTCCCCTGACCGACGCAGACCGCGCGCCATGGCTGGCTTCGCTCCACGACGTTTTGCGTGCTTGGCTTGACAACGGCCAGAGCGGCATACTCGCCTGTTCGGCGTTGAAACAGACTTATCGCGACACGTTGATCGCGGGTATTCCCAGCGGTGCTTATCGATTCGTGTGGCTCAACGTTTCGCGCGAGCATTTGGTCGAGCGGTTGGCAAAACGCACTGGCCACTACATGAGTCCCGCGCTGTTAGACAGCCAGATCGCAACCCTGGAGATTCCATCGGGCGCAATTGCGGTTTCGGCCGAGGGTACTCCCGAAGAAACCGTAGAATCCATCCTCAAGCAGCTAGGGGTTTGATCGCCTGCTAGCAGCTTTTCCGAGCCCCGTAAACAAAATCGGCGCAAACTTCGTCCAAGATGTTGATGCGGAAGTTACGGATTGATCTAGCGGTTTCTCTGGGGGCATTCGTATGCCTTCCGTTCCTGCAGGCACACGCGGCGCAAGCGCTATCGCAGAACACCCCCTCGTCCGCCAACAGCCAATCGCCAACCCCACCCAAAGACGCTCAAACCCCTGCGCCCAGCAATTCGCCGACCACCACGCTTTCGGTCGATGTGAAAGTTGTCACCCTCCCCGTGACCGTGCGCGATAAGCATGGCGCGATCGTCGGCAACCTGACCAAACAGGACTTCACCCTCACCGAAGACGGCCATCCGCAGACGATCAAGTACTTCAATCTCGATACGAATTTGCCGCTTACTCTCGGGCTGCTCGTTGATTCCAGCATGAGCCAGCGAACCGTCCTCGATCAGGAAAAAACCGCCAGCAAATCGTTCCTCGATGAAATGTTGAAGGTCGATAAAGACAAAGCGTTCATCATCCACTTCGACTGGCAGGTCGAGCTGCTACAAGACCTCACCGCCTCCCGCGACAAGCTGAAATCGGCGGTCGACTTGATCGAAGTTTCCTCCCGGCAACGAGACAGCGATTCCTCCGATGACTCCTCTGGCAGCGGCGGCCGCAGCATGCGCGGCGGTGGAACCCAGCTATACGACGCGATTTACCTCGCCTCCGATGACATGATGAAAAAGCAGCAGGGGCGAAAGGCATTGATCGTCTTGACCGATGGCGTCGACCGCGGCAGCAAAGAAACGCTGAACTCCGCGATTGAGGCCGCGCAACGCGCCGATACCGAGGTGTACTCGATCTACTTCAAGGGCGAGCACGACAACTCGAACAATGGGGGCGGCAACCCTGGCTTCGGTCGTCACGGCGGCGGTGGAGGCTACCCCGGCGGCGGTGGTTATCCGGGAGGGGGTGGTGGCTACCCTGGCGGCGGGGGAGGATATCCCGGAGGCGGTCGCGGCGGCCAGCGTCCCTCGTCCGAGCCTCGCGTGGACGGGAAAAAGATCCTGGCCCAGATATCCGGAGAGACCGGTGGGCGCCTGTTTGAGGTATCCAAAAAGGAAACCGTCGAACAAATCTACGCAACCATCGCCGAAGAACTTCGCTCCCAATACGTCTTGGGATATACCCCGGATAAGACCAACAGCGGCCCCGGTTATCACAAGCTCGCTCTCACCATCGACAAGAAGGATGTGACGGTTCAGACCCGCGCCGGATACTATTCGGACCGCTAGAGCAGAAGTACAGTCACTGTAAGGGGAAGCACCCTGGCCAGACTGGCTTTTTCCTCAAGAAAAAGCCTACATAGCCAATCTGCTGTACATTACACCAACTGTACTTCTGCAATAGGTTTCTGAGACCTATCTTCCGCGCTCCGTTGTTGGCTCTTCTTCGCTTGCGTCAAAGCCTTGGGTCGTTTGTAGCCGCCATAAGACTTGCCGCAGAATGCCCGTCCAGGCAAGCGCACGGCTACGGTCCAGCGCCATGTGGCGAACCAGACGCCGCACCATGATTCCGTCGAAGTTAGCCGGATGCCGTCGCGAATACTCGCTGGCTTTCATTACTTCAATTAATAGCTCAGTGAGGCGCTCCTGCTCGGCCGCGGGTGCATATTCAGGCACCTCCAGCGAAACGGATGGCGTCGCGCGGACCAGCTCATATAGGCAGACAGCCACCGCCTGGCCCAGGTTCATCGATGCGTGCCGCATCCCATCGGTTTGGTGCATCGGTATCGTCAGTAGCCAGTTGCAATGGCTCAATTCTTCATTGCTCAGGCCGGTCTTTTCCGACCCGAAAAGCAGTGCGACCTTTGCCGACCGCAGCATCGGGCGAATAACCCCAGCTGCCTCGGCCAGCGTGGAAATCTCGTGCTGTTGCCTCCGCAATCCGACTGCGGTCGTGCCGACGACCAGGTTACAGTCGGCAACGGCTTCCGCCACTGACGAGTATTCTTCGGCCGCTGCCAGCACCGCAGAAGCATCGACCGCCGAGCGCGCCCGATGAAAGGAAACCGGATACTCAGTGGCGATCCGCAGCCGCCGAAAGCCGAAGTCATGCATCGCCCGGGCGACCGCCCCAATGTTGTTCGGGTCGCGGGCCCGCACCAGCACGATCGCCAGCTTGTCGAGTTCGCCTTCCGTGAGTGGCAGGGCGGCCATCCCTCCTATCGTAGTTTGCCGGAATGTCGCCCGGCCGCATAATATTCACCAAAATGCTCTAGACTTCGACTTATGGGGATTTTTGTTGGGACTTCAGGGTGGGCCTATTCAAGTTGGAAGCCGGATTTCTATCCGCCCAAGCTGCCTTCGAAGAAATTCCTGGAATACTACGCAACTCAACTGAATTCGGTCGAGGTGAACTATACCTTTCGCCAGCTACCATCCCAGTCCACGCTGGAGGGTTGGCTCGCCGCCACCGGCCCCACGTTCGCCTTCTCCTTCAAAGCCCCACAGCGCATCACTCACTTTGCGCGACTCAAGAATTGCAGCGACGCGCTCGAGGCGTTTTACACTTCGCTGGCCCCGGTTAAACAGGCACAGCGCCTCGGAGTGCTGTTGTTCCAACTCCCGCCAAACTTCAAAGCCAACCCGGAATTGCTGGATGAATTTCTCGGCACAGCCAGCCGTAAAGACCTCCGCCTCGCCTTCGAGTTTCGGCATGAGTCATGGTTTGACGACGGCATTTTTGGAATATTGAAGCAGCATCAAGCTGCCCTATGCGTCGCGGAGAGCGATGGTCTCGAATCGCCCGACGTCGTGACCGCGCCGTTCCGCTGTTATCGCTTGCGAAAGAGCGAGTATTCGCCGCAGGATCTCTCGAAGATTGTGAGTACGATGCAGGAAAGATCGAAATCTGGCGACGTCTTCGTCTATTTCAAACATGAAGAAACTCCTGCCGGGGCGATCAATGCCGCCGCCGTCCTTCGGCAATTGGGGGCAGATTGAACGTTCCGAACGCCCCGCTGCAGACAGAGACTCTTGCTAAGAAACACCAGCAGATCGGAGAATTTCGCCCTCGTCGCTTCCTGCGCAACGGCCACGCAATGACCATCGCAGGCAACTACCTCCCGCGCGCATACTATTTGCCCCCGGAAGAAGCCTGGTTCGTCGAGGTGGAAGCGGCCACCGGCGAGCGCCGCTCGACGCTCCTTCGCTGCGATTGCGACTGGCAGCCGCTCGACGTGCGGCAGCAGCGAATGACACTCGTCCTCGTCCATGGGCTCGAGGGCTCGTCGCGCTCGCAATACATCCTGGGCACAGCATCGCTTGCCTGGGCCGCTGGCATGAACGTAGTCCGCATGAATATGCGCAGTTGCGGCGGCACCGACGAGCTCTCACCCGGAATCTACCACTCTGGCCGTTCGGAAGACGTCGCTGCCGTTGTCACCGGATTGATCCGTGAACACGGCCTTGAAGCGATCGCGCTCGCCGGCTTTTCGATGGGAGGCAATCTCGTTCTCAAGTACACCGGCGAACTCGGATCGGCGTCGCCCGCGGAATTGAGGGCAGTCGTCGGGATCTCCCCACTAATGGATCTCGCGCTCTCATCGAAAGCTCTCCACGAACCGGCAAACCGCATTTACGAATGGAAGTTTCTCCGCAACATGGTCCGCCGCTTTCGCAAAAAGGCCACGCTCTTTCCCAATATCTACCTTCCCGAAGGCCTGGAAGTGACCCGCCGAATCCGCACCATGCGCAACTTCGATCAACAGATCGTCGCACGCTACGGAGGCTTCGCCGACGCCGACGACTATTACCAGACCGTCGCCAGTTCCCGCTGGGCTGGCGACCTCGCCGTCCCCACGCTCATCATTCACGCCCTCGACGACCCCTTCATCCGCATGTTGCCGTCCACACGATCAACGCTGCTCGAGAACGATCAGGTAACGTTCATCGAGACCCGCCACGGGGGCCACTGCGCCTTTCTCTCCGACGAGCCAGGAACCGGCGTCCATTGGGCCGAGAAGACGCTGGTGGATTGGGTGGCAGAGGTCGGTTAGGGGGTAGCACCCTCCGGAGTCTGTAGGGAAGTCGTTTAGTATGGCTGAATCCAGCGGGCTTACTTGCAGACTCCTGCAAACAAAAGACTTAGGGGCTGGTGGCCTGGTGGCCGGAAATCACGCTACCCTGATTCGGGCGTCGTTTTCGAGCAGTTGGGTGAAATCTTCTGCGGGGAGGGCTCGGCTGAATAAGTAGCCCTGGCCCTCGATACATCCATGCCTTTGCAGGTAGCTTCGCTGGGCTTCGGTTTCGATCCCCTCGGCGACCGCGAGCAGATTGAGGGTCTCGGCCATGTTGATGATGGCATTGACAATCAAGGAATCGCCAGACCCGGTTGGGATTTTCTGGATAAATGACTGGTCGATCTTCAAAATGTCGATGGGAAATTCCTGAAGATAGCTCAAGCTGGAATATCCGGTGCCGAAATCATCGATGGCAATCCGCAAGCCCAGGGACTTGAGTTCGCGAAGCATGGAGGCGGTGGCTGCAACGTCCTTCATGAGGACGCGTTCGGTGACTTCGACTTCAAGATATAGGGGATCGAGTCCGGTTCTCGCAAGAGTGCTTCGGACACTCTCAGCAAATGCCTCGTCCGAGAACTCGACGGCCGAAACGTTGACGGCTACGGGTATCGGCAAATGGCCAAGCTCTTGCCAGGAGCGTGCTTGCATGCACGCTTCGCCCATCACCCAGTTGCCGATGTCTACGATCAGACCACATTCTTCCGCGACAGGGATGAAACGGGTCGGCGGAATCAACACTTGGTCCGGGCGGTTCCAGCGGATGAGCGCCTCGGCGCCCGTAATTCGTCCCGAGGCAAGGTTGACCTTGGGCTGGTAGTGCAGCCGGAACTCATCCCGTTCCAGAGCAACACGAAGATCGCTTTCGATGGACTGCCGTTCGACAACCCGCTCGTTCATCGTGGAATGGAAAAATCCAGAGCGGTTGCGCCCGTTCTCTTTGGCGTAATACATGGCAGTGTCCGCATTTTGGACGAGAGTCTCGGTATCTTCGCCATCTTCAGGGTACATAGCGATTCCGATACTGGCACTGATATGAAGGTGGTGGTCGCCGATGGCATGCGGCTTGCGAAGCGCCAGCATGATCCGTTTCGTAGTTAACGCGGCATGTTCGCGCGAATCGATCGAAGAAAGCAAAATGACGAATTCGTCGCCGCCCTGGCGGCTGACCGTATCCGAAGCGCGCAAAGTGTCGACCAGTCTTTGGGAAACTGACTGAAGAAGTTTGTCGCCCACCGCATGCCCGAGCGAGTCGTTGATGACTTTGAATCGATCGAGGTCCAGGAACAGCACCGCAACCAGCCGGTGTTGGCGTCGCGCCAGGGCTATGGATTGAGAGATGCGGTCGTTGAGCAAGAGGCGATTCGGCAGATTGGTGACAACATCATGTTGTGCTGAGTAGGTCATTTGTGCGGACATCTTCCGCGCCGCACTGACATCGTGGAACACGATAACGGCGCCTATAATTCGGCCGGCACGGTCATGAATGGGTGCGGCAGAGTCCTCGATACTGGATTCAAAACCGTCGCGTCGCACGAGCACACAGTTAGTCGCCAAGCCAACAGTGCGGTTCTGTTCTACTGCCATGACCATCGGGTCGCGTGAGGTCTTGCGCGTCCCGCCGTCAATGATCTGGAAGACGCTGGTCAGCGGCTGCCCGACGGCCTCGGTCCGAGCCCATCCGGTCATCGTCTCGGCGACCAGGTTCAGGTAGGTGACATTGCCGTCGATGTCTGTGCAAAGCACTGCATCGCCTATGGAATTGAGTGTGACGATGGCGCGCTCTTTTTCCAGGTATAGCGCGTCCTCGACGGCCTTGCGTTCGATCGCGTTACGCAGAGCGCGGGGCAGAGAATAGGTATCAAGATAATCGGGCAGCAGATAGTCCACTGCTCCAGCCTTGACCGCAAGCAAAGCCAGGTTTTCCCGGCCTGGCTCGCTGAGAACGAGAATCGGAGTCTCCGGCGCGGTCGCAAAGAGCTTGTTGAAAGTCTCCATGCCCTGGCTGTCGGGCAGTGATAAGTTGAACAAGACAGCGGCAATATCTTTCCTGGTGAGGCAAGCCATCCCTGCGGATAGGGAACGAACCCACTCCACCTCGAACGGCGCCCCCGATGGAGATGCGAGGGCTTCAAGGATACGGTGAGCCATGGCAGCATCGTTGCTAATGAGGAGAACCCTGGAAGTCCCGGATTTCATCGATGTGTCACCACATTCTGTTTGTTTGATCAGACCCCGTTCTGGCTGTATACAGAGAACGCACATCCCAATTATTGACCCGATTTGCAGCGCTGGATGGTCAAAATTGCTCATTGTGACGCTTGTGTTGTGTCTTCGCGCGCAGCCGATGTGCAGAGAAGACTACTTCACCAATTGCCGATCGAACTTCTCCGAAAACGGGGATTTCGGTAACTTGCACTGGCAGTCGCTGGACGGGAAAATCGCCAATACTCATAGGCAGTTCAAACAGGCTCTTACGGCACTAGATTCGGACTACTGCCCGCTGACGGCCAATCCAAAAGTACTTCATTCTTACCCAGGCCCCAAAACGTAAAACCGCCCCATCCCCAACGACAAACCAAAAGTCGTCAAAGACAGGGCGGACGCAATTGCCGGAAATCAAACAGCCTAGAACCAATTCCAAAGATACTGGTTATAAACCTCATGGTGATACTGCACTTCCGGGGCCTTCACGAACGTCCCCAACAGTCGCGGGCAGCGGTCCGCCGAGGCCTGCTTGAGATCGGCGAATCTGGCCTTGACGTCGTCTCCGAGGATGGTCGAAATCCACTTGGAACCGCGGAAATCCTCCATCGCCGTGTAGATATTGTCGGGCAGATAACGGCTAGCGGAGCGCAGGTTTTTGATAGTGGAGATGTCGCCATCGAGGCCTGTCTTGAAGAGCGCGTAAAGGACGAGATAGGGGTTGGCATCCGGGGCGACGGCACGTACCTCGATCCGCATGCTCTTGGAGTTCCCGATCGGAACCCGCACCATCGATCCGCGATCGGTGGCCGAGGCCTTGATCTGGTTCGGCGCCTCAAAATGGGGATCAAGCCGCCGGTAGGCATTGACGCTGGAATTCATTGGCAGGCACAGATCGCTTCCGCGGGTCAGAATTTTGTCGATGAACTTCCATCCCATGGCGCTCAATTGCTCCGGCCCTTTCGGGTCCCAGAAGAGGTTCTTGCCGCCCTTGGTGATCGACATGTTGGTGTGCATGCCGCTGCCGTTCACGCCCACGACCGGCTTGGGCAGGAATGACGCCGTAAAGCCCAACTGGGTCGCGACCTGCCGGCAAAGCAGCTTGTAGAGCTGGATCTGGTCGGCGGCGGCAACAACTTCCCCATAGGAGTAGTTGATTTCAAACTGCGACGGCGCGACTTCGGGGTGGTCCTTCTCATTCTCGAAGCCAAGGGCGCGCTGCACTTCCGCAGCCGTGTCGATAAACGCCCGCAGCGGATCACCCGGCAGCGAATGGTAATAGCCCCCCGTGTTCACATAGTCGAAGCGCCCCGTCCGGTGAAAGTGACGCTCGGCGTCCTTGCCTTCAAAGAGAAAGCCCTCGATTTCGTTCGCCGCGTTCAGGGTGTAGCCCTTTTCCTCATAGAGCGTATCTGCATAGTGCTTGAGCACGCTGCGCAGATCGCCCGAGTAAGGGCCTCCCTGTTTGTCGATAACCTGGCCAAAAACAAAAATCTTTCCCGAACCGAGCACGTCGGCCGGCACCCAATAGAAGGCGCTCCAGTCGATGCCGAGGCGCAGATCGCTCTCTTTCTGCGCGGTAAATCCTCGAATCGAGGACCCGTCGAAGGTCAGGTTGTCATAGCTCTTCACCAGAAACTTCTTGTCATAGTCCAGCATGTGCAGCCGGCCTTCAAGGTCGCTGAACAGCACCGTGACCGCCTTGATCCGCTTCTCGTCGGTGAGGTACTTGATGCGTTCTTCCTGGAGCACATCGGGAGCCACGCGCTGCTTGCGCTGCTCTTTGACGGACAGGTTCTTTTCTTCGAGCTCTTCGTATGAGAGCGTCAGGAAATTGCGAAGTTCGTTGGACATGCGTCTCCTGTGGTAGTTGGGGCTTCTTCAACAATGAGGACTGCCACTTAACAGGGTATCTCGGCATGTCGAACAGGCAAGCACTATAAAAAGTTCCGATTCTCTGAATAGAAAATAGTTATGCCACGTCTGCGGCCGCGTCAGGCTGTGACGAGACCCGCCGCTTGTGTTTAGATTCAGAGACAAAGTTATGAAGATATTCAGCCTATTGCTCATGCTTGCGGGATGGTTTCTGGTTTTGGCTGCGATCGCATTGTTACGCCCCGGATTCCTGGCCGTCTTTGTCATCGCGGGCTTAGCCGTCGAGTTGCTCGGGCTGGCGCTTCTCGCCCGATCCTATATTACCCTGCAGCGTCAGGAGCGACGCCACTGATGATGCTTTCCCTACTCGACATCGGAGGAGCCCTGCCCATCGACGGCGGAACGGCGCTTTGCCTTGCATGTATCTTCCTCGTGCCGTGCGCCATCGCCGGACTCGCGCTCATGAACGTGGGCCTCGGCCGATCGCGCAACGCCTCGCATTCGCTCGTCTCCAGCTTGTGCGTGCTCTCGGTCGCAATCGCAGCCTACTTCCTCTGCGGCTTTGCCTTTCAGGGCGCCCCCGGATCGTCCTCATACTGGTTCCTCGCCGCTGGCAAACAATGGAGTTGGATCGCCGCCGGGCGTTTCATGTTGCGCGACGTCGCCTTTGACGGCTCACCTCGGTCGTTGACGGTCCTGTTCCAAATATTCTGCGTTGGCCTCGTCGCGCTCATTCCGCTCGGCGCCAGCGGAGGCCGTTGGCGTCTCAGCGCCAGCGCCCTTTCCACAGCGCTGCTCGCGGGTTGGACATATCCCCTTTTCGCCCACTGGGTTTGGGGTGGCGGATGGCTCTCGCAACTCGGCGCAAACTTCGGCCTCGGCAGCGGCTTTATCGATGCCGGCGGATCGGTGGTCATCCATGCAACCGGCGGATTGACCGGTCTCTCTGCAGCATGGATATTAGGACCCCGCCGCGGTAAGTATTCAATCGATGGCATAACGGCGGAGATGCCGTCCGCAATTCCCGGTCACAATATGGCGATGGTCGGCTTAGGCTGCCTGCTGGCCATCGTCGGCTGGCTCGGGCTGAATTCGGCCGGCGCTTTGTTATTCACCAATATCGCCCCCGGCAGAGTAGTCTTGGTTGCGCTGAACACCATCCTTGGCACGGCATTTGCAACCTTGGCGGCAGTAGCTTTCACCCGCCTGCGCTTTGGCAAGCCGGACGCCTCGGTATGCATGAACGGCTGCGTCGGCGGCCTGGTCGCCAGCAGCGCCGGTTGCGCTTCGCTCACCCCTTTGTTCGCTGCAGCAACCGGGGCGATCGCCGGAGCTCTAGTGACCTACGCCGTCGAGTTTCTCGAGGTGCGACTCCACCTGGATGATCCCGGCGGATCAATTTCCATGCACGGCATCTGCGGAATCTGGGGCGGAACCGCCGTGGCGCTCTTTGCGCCCGGCGCACCGGGCCAATGGCTCGCGCAGCTGGTAGGAATTGCCACCGTGCTGGGATTCGTCCTCCCATTAAGCTACGGCTTGAATTGGGGAATCAATCGCATCTGGCCAATGCGTGTTTCCCCGGAAGCCGAGCGCCAAGGCCTTGATCTACACGAACTCGGGGCCGGCGCATATCCCGAGTTCATAACCCACGGGGACGACTTCCTCGCAGGCTGACCTGACTCCCACCCATCCTAAATTCCTTGTTGACAAGCCAACTCTACATATGTAGAGTTGGCGCATGAAATTTCGCCTATCCCCCCAAACGCTTGTGGTCCTCGATGCTTTTCTCGATACCCCGCAGGACTGGAAATACGGGTACGACATCAGCCGCAACACCGGGCTGAAGTCCGGCACCCTCTATCCCATTCTCATGAGGCTCGCGGACCGGAAGCTCCTGGAGACCTCGTGGGATAGCGGAGAACCCGGCAAACCGCCTCGGCACCTCTATCGGCTCACTCCAAACGGTACGGCATTTGCCAGGGAGGAGCACCGCCTCGCGCCATCAAACGGCCGCCCCGGCGTCGCCGCATGGAGCCATAGCTGATGTCCATCCTCCGCCAATTCGCGATCAAGCTCTTAAGCGCCGTCGTTCGAACCTCGCCCGAGGAAAGCCGAGACTGGGCCAGCGCGATGCTCCGCGAGCTGGATTTCATCGAAGGCGACTGGGCCGCGCTGTTTTGGGCCCTGGGAAGCACGACCGTAATCTTTAGGTACTCCGGCAGACAGCTGCTGGTTCGGTTCCAAAATCAACGCGTCATCAAGAAGGTATTTATGAACGTCTTTCAGAAAAGGGCATTGGGATTTATCGCAGGCTCGGCCATCGCTCTCGTGGCCGCCATTGCAATACTGGCTCTGATCCATCTCTCCGCCGATTTGTTTTCTTTAGGCAACCCGGAGCGGATGTCAAGAACCGCGTGGGCGCTGATCGCTGCGCTGTCGGAAGGCGCCTTCATTGTCGCCGCAATTGCCTTATGGCGAAAGAGACGCCCCATGGCCGTCGGTATCCTATTGTCGGCGATCGTTATTGGCGCCCACGTCGCGATTCATCTCTCTACTCACGTCCTGCGATAGGAAAAAGGTCTCGCATGGCTGAAGTTCCTGCCGATCCACCGCTGAAGATCTCGATTGCGCCGTGGCTCTCCGTTCGCCGGAGCGCCGAGGCGGTCGAGTTCTACAAATCAGCCTTCGGAGCGATCGAAGTCTATCGTCTCGATGCCGACGGCGTTATCGCAAGGCTATCCATCGACGGAGCCGAGTTCTGGGTCAGCCAGGAATCTCCCCAACCCGGC
>Ga0302324_100024551_pt1 | contig 11608 bp, 9 predicted proteins | sample Palsa_T0_1_FD_201949 | JGI IMG/M metagenome (GOLD analysis project Ga0302324, IMG submission 201949) | Peat permafrost microbial communities from Stordalen Mire near Abisko, Sweden - Palsa_T0_1 | ecosystem: Environmental > Terrestrial > Soil > Palsa > Peat permafrost | place: Sweden: Abisko... | reverse complement strand
GGGCATGCGGACATTCTGTGGAGAAACTCGAACGGCGATACGGTCATCTGGTTCATGAACGGCGGCACGATCGAATCCTCTACGGACCTGGGTGTGGTGCCCACGACTTGGTCGATAGCAGGGACGGGCGACTTCAACGGCGACGGAACGGCTGACATCCTCTGGAGAAACTCCGATGGGGCTGTCGTTGTATGGCTCATCAATTCAGGCACGATCACGTCTTCATCGAATTTAGGCGTCATTCCCTTGAGTTGGGTGATCGCCCGAACGGGAGATTTTAACGGCGACGGCACCTCGGACATTCTGTGGAGAAACTCGAACGGCGATACTGTCATTTGGTTCATCAGCGGAGGGGCCATATCTTCGTCAGCGGATTTGGGCGTGATTCCGACGAGCTGGACTATCGTGCCGACAGGCCAATGAAGACCGGCAGTGGGCGCATTGGATTGGCACGCGAGCACGGTTTGTGGATTAAGTGAGGGTGCAGGCACTCGATCATCGAGTCTTCGCTGCCTCTCGGCCTGCGTTCGTATTTCTTTACCTACTCGCCAAAGTCGCTGAGCAAGTTTACTTCGGCTGCACCTGAATCCCAAGGCCCGCTGCCGCGCCGCGAACCCGACTATCAAGACTCAGTAGTGCCAGGCCTGGAATTGCCGATCGTGCGACCAGCAGCGATGCCAAATGTATGGCGTCTAGAGTACGGATAGGCGGTCCGGGAAACGATTGACGGGCGCGCCGGACCACCTCGGGACCAATACGCAGGACAGTCCAGTGCGCCGCGGCATTAGCCAAATGTGCATGGCGGTCGGTGGCTTCGGCCTCTGAGAGTTCGCCCAGTGCCACTGTCCTGTGCATCACCCGATCGCACTCTATCAGCGTCAAATCCGACGCGACGACCATCTGCTGTGCGGCCAACAGCTCCCGGATGCTCGCAGCGAATTCTTCATCGAGAAGCCATGCCAAAACGGCACTTGACTCCGCGTATAGGCTCACTGAGACCCGCGCTCCTCATCGAGGAGCTGAGTGGCGGTCAGCTTGCCCCGCCTTTTACGTGGAAGAGGCTGATATAAATCAGGGCCGGCTGTCGCACCCACCGTGGCGAGTCCTTGTCTGGCCAGTGCCATTAGTCCCGGTGGGACCGCAGGGTCCGACTTGCTCGCTCCCGGGGCGGAGAGTTCGGCCACGATCTCTCCGCGGTCCGTCACAAGCACGGTCTCGCCGGCGCGGATACGTCGGATGTACTCGCTCAGGCTGTTTTTCAGCTCACGAATGCCGACGGTTCTCATAAGCTCAATGTAGCCTCATGTGTCTACATTGTCAATTTGATCCGCTTTGAGGGCACTGTGCAGGTGTGCTCCAATCTAGTCGCAGGCGCGACCCGTGAAGCATGGCTACCTGCGTACCTCGCGTCGGGCACCAGTCTATAGGCATAACGAAGCAAGCACGGAGAATCTCCGCATAATACCGAAAATCATTCATCAAACCGCAAGTACGAAATTGCTGTCTCCCGAAGAAAATAGACTTCGGCGTCGCGTCAATAGACTAATGCCCGATTGGCAAATGAGGCTTTGGGACGACACGGAAAATTTGGATCTCATGGAGCGCCATTTTCCGCAATTTGCGGCGAGATTCAAAAATATTAGACTGGGTATCGTCAAAGCCGATATTGCGCGCTGTCTATACATGCACGTCTACGGCGGGGTTTATCTAGATACCGACTACAAACTTTTGCAGCCGATTTCGGAGGAACTCCTTCTTAACGAATGCGTTTTGCCTGCATCTCGCGACGCGGATCCCTCAAGTCCAGGGTTCAGGGTTGGCAACGCGGCGCTCGCATCCGAACCGGGGCACAAGCTTTGGGAATGTTTCCTCACCGATATTTTTGCAAATGCCAATTTGGAAGACCTCCCGGAGAATCTCGTGGAGAAGGTCACCGGTCCAGAGGGATTAACCGAGTGCTTTCTTCGTCATCGAGAGTGTCATCCTCGCGTGCATATACCTGAAAAACGATTCTTCCACCCCCAAATCACTTGGCTAGGCTTAAGTTACGATCGACATTGCCGATCCTATGGCGCACATTTATGCTGGGGGTCTTGGCGATCAAGGGGATTACTTTCGAAAGCGAAAATTCTATTCGCACGCAAACTTTCTAGTTTCTGAGATGCGGAGTCGCCGTATCATTCTCACCGGCAGCACGATCGACGCGGAACGCAGTGGTAAGTTTCACCGACGCGCGTTCTCGATCCCGTGTTCGTAGACTTATCGAAAATCGCGCCGCTCGTGTAGTTGCCCGTTGTTGTACCTGTGGCAGCAATCGTCACATCGACTCGTCTCGCCGGTCGCCGGAAGTGATGACAGAGAGGATTTTATGAGTTCGCATGTTTTCGCAAAGTTGGGTTACGTCGCGCCGATGATCGCCTACCCGATTTCGGCAGTTATTTGGCCGGAGAAGAGAAGCAACTTGGTATGGGATCGGAGAGAAGTGCCGATCCGTGACGGCGACGAAATCCCCGGAGGCGCGACGCTAGAAAAGCAAGGTTTCACCTGCTTACCACACGTTAGTTCGATCTCGAACTTCGACGAAAGCTACGACTGGGTAATAGCGTACGCGGATGAACTCGCAGCGCTGATAAAGCAAATGAGTGGCGCCTCGGAGGTAGTAGTACGTGCGCTGGGGTTGGGAAGCACTAGACTTAGCGGCGGCAATGGCACGGTCGAGTTTTGCCACAACGACTATACGGCCGCGAGCGTGGGACGTCACATCGCGGAGATTGATTCCGAACGGGCGGAAGAGCGCCTCACTAAACGTTTCGCGATCTATAATATGTGGCGGCTGGTGTCGCCGCCCCCTCAGAGCAAACCCCTCGCAATATGCGACTCCACGTCCGTTGCTATTGCTGATCTCGTCCCCGGGATGACCCACTGGCCCGCGGGAGGACCAGAGGAGGAGACTTATCACCAGAACTCACTGTTTCGTTACAGCCCTTCGCACCGCTGGTACTACTACCCAAAGCTGGACCGCGACCGGATCCTGATTTGGGCGGGCTACGATTCAGATCCAAGGTTTCCATCGATTGTGCCACATGTCGCTTTCGACAATCCCGAGTGCACCGATCCCGCGGCGTATCGCACAGCTGTCCATGGTAGGGCCTACGCATTCTTCGACGTCTGATTGTCCAGTTCAGGTAGCCGTACTTGGCCCAGGCATAATTGAGCTCGGCCTGGATCAGTGCATCGCGCGAGGTCAGCACGTCCACCACGGTCTTGGTGCCAACGTCGTAGCCGGCCTGCGCGCCTGCAACGAGACGCGGATTGAGTGAAGACTATCGTGCGCGACCTCTGTTGCCATGCGGCTTGCGATCAGGCTGGCATTCTGGTTCAGGGCGGCGGCCTGATAGTTCGCCTCGCCCTGTACTCGGCGGGCGTCTGGGAGCACCACGTCGATCCAACAGAACGGCGAATCTTCAATGCCGATAGAGTCATCTCCCGAGTACTGCACCGCTGATCGAAATCAATCCTGCCGCAGAAGTTTTATAGCGGGCACGAGCGGCGTTTATCCCGCTGCGCCTTAACATATTTCTTTTTTTATAACGGTAACCATTTCGGTGCGGACACTGTTCGAATTGGTGCGACATAGAAAATCCTGCGAAGTTTCGGGACGATTGCTATCGAGATCAATCCTGTCGTAGAAGTTCTTTAGCGCCGATGAGCGGCGTCTCGAATCACGCTGCGCCTTGAACATATTTCTCTTTTGAGAATAACGGTAACCATCTCGGTGCAGACTTTGTTCCGATTGGTGCGACATAGAAATTCCTGCGAAGTTTCGGGACGATTGCTATCGAGGTCACAGAAGTTCTATAGCGGCATAAGCGGCGTTTAGCATCACGCTGCGCTTGACATAATTTCTCGTTTGAGAATAACAATAACCATCTCGCTGCAGACGTTGTGCCGATTGGTGCGACATAGAAATTCGTGCGAGGTCTCTGGACGATTGCTCAAGTGTTGACGCTTCATACGTACACCGATGCTCCATCGAAGCGCGATAACGGAGCGTGCAATCAAACGCGAGCGGATATTCAAACAAACTAGATTCCGTGTAGACTCTGAACGTGTAATATTATTTCGCCAGAAAAGTAACCGGAGAGTTGCGTGGGCGTTGAACAAGTTGTTGAACGGAATCTTGAAGGGTGGCGGTTGTTGCTTTCTGAGTCGCGCACGAATGAACGTGTGGCGCGCGACGCCGCGGCGCGTCCTGCGGTAGAGGTTCTCGCGTTTCAAGTCGCAAACGGGCACCTGCCCGTTGCCGCGAAGGCGAAGGCCGAGCCTCAGCTTGCCGAAGGCGGGCAATCCTTCGAGCTCAACGCGAAATGCCTCGCCCTCGATGAGCCCGTATCACTCCATTGGTCCGAAGGCGAACGCGCTCGCATCTTCGAGGTAGATGTGCCGCGCAATCAGGTGCGCACGTTGCGAGTCAGTGGCCCGACGAGCCTCGCATGGGCACTGTTCGAGCCGGGCACCGACGGCGGCTGGCGCTCGCGTGCCACCGCGGGCGCCGTCGGATTCGCCGCCGGCACGAGCCACGTGAAGCTCCGGCCGGGGGTCTGGGCGCTCGTGCTGTTTCACGATTCCGCTGCGTTGCCCGCGGGCCCAGTTGAGATCGCCTTCGAGGACGATGGTGTGAAGCCGGTCCCAGTGTTTCTCGCCGACGCGCACGAACTGCGTCGCTTCGTCTTCGGAACGCTCGCGTTTGCGGCGGCACTCTCGCTGGGAGAGGCCGGGCGAGTCTATCTGATGACCGGGAACGTCTGGACCACGTGGGTCGCGTGGCCGATCGGTGCGATGTTCTTGCTGTTCCCGACGTCTTTCGCGGTCAACACCCTGTGGCACTGCTTCTACAATATGCCGATCCTGCGTGGCGAGCAGGCGTTCAGGTCGGCCAGCTTCGCGAACAAGCCGATCCAAATCAAGGGGATGAGGTGGCCCAGTGTCACGATACAGATCCCGATCTTCCGCGAGCCCTTCGACTCGGTGATCCGCCCGACACTCGAATTTGCGCGCAAGGCGGCGGAGCGCTATCGGGAGAAAACTGGCGCGCGCTGCAATGTACTCGTCTGCGACGATGGGTTGCTCTGCTTCGCGAACAACGATCTTGAGGGCGCGCTTGCGGACGCGAAGAGTACGCCACCTAATGCGCGTAGCACCGCACAGTCCGAGGTGCTCGCACGTATCGCCTATTATGAGGACGCCGACGTGGCTTTCGTGGCGCGCCCCTGGCCGCAGCCGGGTGTGCCGGGGACCGAAAGGGCAGGTCGCTTCCGCAAGGCCAGTAACTTGAACTATGCGCTGCGGCTCGCCGACCGTCTCGAACCCAGCGAGGCGTTGTCGGAGGCGCACTCGCGTTTCCGAATGGCGCAGGCGGAGTGCGCGTTCGCGCTCGGCGTTTCGCGGGGCGACATACGAGTCGGCGAGTTCATCGTGCAGCTCGACAAGGACAGCGTGATTCCGCTGGATGTCATCCAGGCAACGGTTCCCGAGTTCGTCGCCGACCCGACGCTTGCATACACGCAGCACTCCACCTATCCGACCAACGAGGACCGCTACTTTTCGGCGATGATCGGCTGGTTCACACGGCTCCTCTTTGACCTCGCGATCCGCTCCAAGTGTCTGATCGGCGGTTCGATGACGCCGATGCTCGGCCACAATTTGTTTCTCCGCCGTTCGGACCTGTACCGCGTGGGCGGCTGGCACGAGCACTCGGTGTGTGAGGACCTCGAGTTGATGTTGCGGCTCCACGAGTCGGGACGCCATGGAAAATACATCTGCTACCCGGGCCACGACTTCGGCGAGGCGGTGACAAGGGTCTACACCGAGGAGCTCGAGAAATTTCGCCGCTACGCCTTCGGCGCCGCCGAGGCGGTGCTCAACCCGGTCACCGAATGGGAACGGCGCGGCATCGTAAAGGACTCCTGGCTCAGCTTCTGCCGCTCGGAGCACGTGCGCTGGTATCAGGTGCTGGATCTGTTCCAATTCTTCTTTTCGCTGATCAACATCGCGAGCATCGTGCCGTTCGCTGTGATTACCGGCCTCGGTATCGTGCACCCCTATACCGCCCTAACCATGGGGCTGATCTCGCTCGCGGTCTTCAGCATCGTCTCGATCCCCGCGATCTACCTGTTGCGGGGGCGGGGCGGCCTGGATGCCATGCCCGCCAACTGGGTCTGGCGCGGGCGCTTCGGCGCCTGGAAGGCGGTCTTCTTGCAGGTCTCACTGGGGATCAGCTTCATTGGTTACTCGGTGGCCGTGTTGGGCGGTGCACTGGCCTATATCTTCAATCGCCCGCTCGTCTTCGGCGCTACCAACGTCGATGCCCTGGGCGAGCTTTCGCGTATCGCACATCTTCGTAGTCCCGACATGCGAAAAGCGGTGCGGGTCGCAGCGATCATCTTCGCCCTATGCGCGGTTCTGGTGGCCTGGCAGGTCTATCTCAACTCGTTGCCGATGCCCGTGGGTGCCATACCGTTGGACTGGCGTTTTCACGCGGTGTGGATCTATCCGCTGGTGTTGACCGCCGTCGCACCGTTCATCTTCAACCCGTACCTGGTCGGCGGACCTGATCTCCCGCGGTGGCTCGCGCGGCGCCGCAGGCGCGGCGCGAGCCACCTGCCGGGTGCGCCGATAATCCACGAGGAGACGGCATCGCGCCGTCAGGGAGTCCCCTGATGTCAGAAGAATATCTCCGACCCGAACTCGACGCCGATCAGGGCGAACTCGAAAGATCCCAGTTCGATGAAGAAGCGCTGCGCGCGCGAAGACGCCAGTATGGACTCGCCGCCGCTGCGATCGCGATTGTCGTCGTTGCGATTCTCGTGATTCCGTGGCGCGATCATGTGAAAGCGAGCGGCCGCGTGGCCCCGCAGCGCTGGGCTCGTGTGCACTCGGAAGCGCCTGGAGTGGTGCGCGAGGTGACACACACGACTGGCGACGCGATCGAGCAGGGTGAGGTCATCGCGGTCCTCGACTACGACGACCAGCGCGACGCGCTGGAGGCGGCGCGTCTCGCACTACCGCGCGAACGCGAGAAGCTCGCCGACCTCGAGCTGCGGCTGCGCGAGAACGCAATCCAGCGCGAAGGTGCCGATGCCGTCGCGAAATCGGCGGGGGAACGGGCGGCCGGCGCACAGCACATCGACGGCTCGCGGCTCGCGGCGCTCGATCCGATTGCAGATGCCGCACTCAAGGGAGTGCGGGGTTTCACTACCGGAGTGCGTGCCGAGATTTCGAGGAATCGCGGCGCCGCCGCTGAGCAATCCGAATTCAACGGCGAGGATCTATACCGGCACGCGCACGACGCCATGGCGCGCTATTCCGAAAGGGCTGCCGCGGTTGCCGACCAGCTCGCCAAGGTCGCCGGCGCTGATGCTGGGAGGCAGTTTAATTTTGAGTTCGACGATCTGCGCTTTGCTTACGATCTCGTCGACCATTCAATGGAAGAGATCCTCATTAAATATCAGCTCGTGGAGCGGGGCTTCCTCGCGGCCGTGGCGCTTCGCGTGCCGTGCGTCGAGCTCGAGCGTGAGACCATGGAACTCACGCATCGTTTCCGCGCGCTCTCGGCAAGCGCTCGAACTATTTTGGGTTCCCCTGATGAGCAGAGTGCGCACGTGCGCGATGCCGAGGAAAACCGGCAGCTTCTTGCAAGCGAGGCCGAGCGCCTCGAGGCTGAGCGCGCCGGTGTCGAGAGCGAAATCGCCGCGGCCGAGCTCGCCGTTCGTTCCGCCGAGCGCCACCAGGGCAAGACGGTGATCCGTGCGCCCATCCGAGGAACGCTCGCTGGCGAATCGCTCTCCCAGTTCGATGCCGTGAGCGCGAACGCCTCAGTCGGTGTGGTCGAGGATGCGAGCCGCCTAGTGTTGAAGGTTCAAGTGGATGAGACCGACATCCGCCGGCTCAAAGTCGGTCAAGCGGTCGAGGCCCAGGCACCTGATGGCCGCTCGCTCCGCGGTTCCGTGGTCTGGAGGACTCCGCTCGCTGGGCAGGCGGTGCGCGATCAGGCATGGAACGTGCTGATCCAGCTCGAGGGCAACAACGCCGGCTTCGAGTTGGGGGACAAGGTCATGGCGTCGATCGATGTCGGGAGGCGTAGCCTGCTGGGGCGCTGGCTTAAGTCTGCGGACGAGATCGCGACCGGGCCCCGCATCGCGTTCGTCGAGGACCCAACGGAGCTGCGCAAGCCGTCCACGGCGCTGTCCGGGTCCGTCGCGGCCGTGCATGAACAACTCTCTACCGAGCGGACTCGCGTACGTAATGGCGCGGACGGCAGCTGAATGTGGCGTACCGGGCGGTCATGCGAATCGGGCGACTGCCGCGCACGGGGAGGATGTTCGAGCTGCCGGCCGATGCGCGCGCGCCTGCACCGTGGCATGATGGCTACCATACGCCCCGGCTGCATCCTGCTTTGCGGCTCGGGTGAGGACTTCCTTGCCAATCCAGATTTTCTGTTGCATGAGTATTTCCATGTCGTACACCATTGGAACGCCGGGCGCATGACCCGCTTTGGCTACCTGCTCGAGTCGGCGCGGCGCGGATATTGGCGCAACAGTATCGGACGGGAGGCGCGCAAGTTCGCGGTGCGCAACCTGGCGCGCTACCAGCGCCATCTCAGCGACGCGCGCGGTCAGAACAGGATGCAGACGACTGAGCAGCCGGCGCCATGAGCCTGCAACTTCACCACCTGCCCACAGCGCTGCTGCTGGTTGCGCTCTCGGTCGTCATGCCCGTGGCGCATGGGTCGGAAAATGCTGAGTCATTCCCGTTCGGACCACAGGTATATCTTTTCAACCCGCGAATGCCGCTCGAGGCAATTCAAAAGACGGTTGACCGCATCGCTGCCGCACAGACCGACAACCAATTCGGAGCCGACCGGTATGCGATCTTGTTCGCGCCCGGCACATACGGCACTCGCGAACATCCGCTCTCGTTCAAGGTTGGCTACTACACCAGCGTAGCCGGCCTCGGCAGCTCCCCCGCCGATGTCGTTATCAACGGCACCATTCAGGTGCGCAATCAGTGCTCACACGGCGCCTGTTTGGCGCTCGACAATTTCTGGCGCTCGCTTTCGAACCTCACGATCAACATCAGCACGAGCGATAATAACTGTTTGTCCGATCAGACCTGGGCTGCATCGCAGGCCGCACCGATCCGGCGGCTGCGAGTGCTAGGTGGGGCTTTCAAACTGTTCGATGCCTGCAGCCAGCCCGGGTACTCGAGCGGCGGGTTCATTGCAGACTCTCAGTTTGCCGGGGCCGTGGTCAACGGCTCGCAGCAGCAGTATATGATTCGCAACTCCCGCCTTACGCAATATAGCAACGGCGTCTGGAACCAGGTGTTTGTGGGGGTGGTCGGCGCGCCCAACTGCGATGGGGTTAAGGAGGCATGTGCGTACACAACAATCAGTCGCACGCCTCGCAGCCGCGAGGCGCCCTTTCTGATCGCCCTGCCTACAGGGGGCTACGGCGTGTTCGTTCCGGACGTGCAAAACGAATCCGCGGGTCCTAGCTGGGTGGATCATCCAACGCCCGGCACCTTGATTCCACTCTCGAAATTCTATATCGCCAAACCCACCGACAGCGCCGCGCACATCAATGCAGAGCTGCGCATCGGTCGCCATCTGCTGCTCGAACCTGGCATCTACCATCTTGATGAGACCCTGCTGGTGTCGCATCCCGGCACGGTGGTAATGGGCCTGGGGTTTGCAACCTTGCTGTCCGAGCGCGGCCAGACCGCGCTCAAGGTGCAGGCGTCACACGGCGTGACCCTATCTGAGCTGCTGTTCGATGCGGGCGCGCAAGAGTCTCCCGACCTGCTGCGCATCGAAAACGCCGGTTGGTCGCCAGATTCACGACAGGATCCGACAGCCGTGCATGACGTCTTTTTTCGTGTCGGTGGGCCGCATGTCGGCCGTGCCCGCACGAGCCTGGTGGTAGAGGCCGATGACGTCATTCTGGATCATGTCTGGGCTTGGCGCGCCGATCACGGCGACGGCACCGGCTGGGTACGGAACACCGCGGACACGGGCGTCGTGGTGCACGGACGAGGCGTAATCGCCCATGGCCTGTTCGTCGAGCATTACCAACGACAAGAGGTACTTTGGGACGGCGAGGATGGGACGCTCATCTTCCTGCAGAACGAGATGCCCTACGATGTGCCGAACCAAGATGCTTGGCGGGAGACGGCACAAACTGAAGGCTATCCCGCGCTCGAGGTGGCGCCCGGGGTGCAACGCTTCCGCGGCGTCGGGCTGGGTAGTTACAGCTACTTCAACCAAGGTCAGCCGGTGTTCGCATCGCAGGCATTCAAGGTGCCGCCCGGTCTTGCGCCCGGAAGCCTTGAGAATGTGTTCACAATTTTTCTGTCTCGCGCAGCGTCTGGCGGTATTCGCCACGTTGTCAACGAAACCGGCGACGCATCCACTACCGCCAATGCAGACATCGCCGTCAGAGTGCTGCGCTTTCCCGCGCCGTGAGGCTGCGATCGCTCCGGCCCGTCAATGCAGTCGGAAGCACACTCGCTTGGCAGCGCGCCGGCAAACGCGCCGCTGGCCTTGGAGAACGTATGAATAGATTTCGACGGACGATCCCTTGCATTCTGATGGTTGCGCCGGGGCTGCTGGCGGCCGGCACCGCCCAACCGTGGCTCGATGCCACTCGCACGCCCGAGTCGCGCGCATTGCTTGTGCTCAAAGCCATGACCCTGGACGAGAAATTGGCCATGCTGCACGGACCCATGACGTTGCCGCTGGCGGGAGTACCTATCGAGCAAAGTCCGCTGCCCGCAGGCGCGCCCTGGTCGGCGGGCTTCATTCCGGGCGTCGCGCGCTTGGCACTGCCACCTTTGGTGGAAACGGATGCGAGTTTGGGCGTGGTCAATCCTCTAGGCATCCGGCCGGGGGATATCGCCACGGCGATGCCCGCTGGCTTGGCGCTCGCCGCCACCTTCAGTCCTGAATTGGCGTATCAGAGCGGCGCGACCATTGGCAGCGAGGCGCACGCCAAGGGCTTCAACGTGCTTTTGGGCGGTGGCATGAATCTCACCCGCGACCCGCGCGCCGGGCGCAATTTCGAATATCTTGGGGAGGATCCGCTGTTGGCGGGGGCCATGGCCGGCGAGGCAATTCGCGGCACCCAGGATCAGCATGTCATATCCACCGCCAAGCACTTCGCCTTGAACGCCAATGAAACCAATCGCAACAGCTTGGATGCCCGCATCGATCGGGCGGCGCTGCGCGAATCGGATCTGCTGGCCTTTCAAATCGCCATCGAGCGCGGCCATCCGGGATCGGTCATGTGCGCCTATAACAAGATCAATGGTGACTACTCTTGCGCCAATCCTTGGCTGCTCAACGGCGTGCTCAAGAAGGACTGGGGTTATCCAGGATGGGTCATGTCCGACTGGGGCGCGGTGCACAGCGAACTCGACGCGCTGCAGGGACTTGATCAGGAGTCGGGCGAGCAACTGGACAGCCGCGTATTCTTTGCGCAGCCCCTGGCGCAGGCCGTGGCAGCGCACCGCATCCCGCAAATGCGCATCGACGACATGGTGTATCGCATCA
>Ga0302324_100024549_pt1 | contig 11608 bp, 8 predicted proteins | sample Palsa_T0_1_FD_201949 | JGI IMG/M metagenome (GOLD analysis project Ga0302324, IMG submission 201949) | Peat permafrost microbial communities from Stordalen Mire near Abisko, Sweden - Palsa_T0_1 | ecosystem: Environmental > Terrestrial > Soil > Palsa > Peat permafrost | place: Sweden: Abisko... | reverse complement strand
AACAGCCGTTTTCTCCGGAGACTTGTGCGCCAAGTCCTGACATCTCCAATCTCCCCGCGGCAATCTTCGGGAGATCGGTCAGGTACGCTGCGTGCCGCACACGCGGTAATCTAAAATTCGGTATGCTATCCCAAATCGGTTCTCGACGATGCCGGTTTCGAGCCTGACCACCTCGACGCGGCATTGCACGCAGAGCATCTCGTGACCTCGCCCCGAGGGGTAAGCGGGAATGGATAGAATGCAGTCCAGGCACGCGCCAGGCTTGCATGGCCAATCGCTTAGAACGTAGAAACCCCCAGTGCTGACATTAGCTGTCGTGCATTGGACCGGTTCGGAATCCATGGCAAAAAACTGCACCTGCCAGTGCACATGCCCGCGGGGCCATCGGCGCCGTTCACTCGTAAAAGCCATAGTCAATTTGGTCAGCCCCTGGGACGCGACATCTTCAGGAAAGGGTTCCGCAACGGAAAACATGGAAGCACCATTGAACCGGGCACTTTCCGTGCCAATTATCCAACCGCCTCCAATCCCACAAACTGGGCCTTTTTGACATTTATTCGGGCTTACCTGGACTGGTCTGCTGATGTTACCTTGGGCGCATCGATAACCTTGCCGAATCAGGTTTTAACCGGATGGCAACCGGCGGGCCAAGATACCTGTGCCTTTCAAAGCTACGCATCACAATGGCTCAAGCTCCAGTGGATCAGTGGATTTCCTTGTCTCCTTGAGCGCCAGACAGGTTCATTAGGCAGTCCTCCCAAATTACGAGCTGCAGCAAGTCCGCGACGATCTTCGCCAGCTCCAGGAGACCGGTTCCTGGAACACGCCGACGCAGCTACGCCCTACCGCCGCCATAGTTGTTGCACCTAGCGCTGCATTTCCTCTCTTTCCACAAATCCCTCCATGGATCGGTTACGCTTACTGCCGATTCCATTTCAAGCTCTATCGGGAGCACCCTTCGGAACGCCGTTGCCGACCTGCCTGCCGCAAGCGTGATGTTACCGAAGTACTCCCGTCTTGCGACGTTGGATTCAAGGACTTAGCAAATCTACCCTAGTCTCTAGCCCATCCTACTGGGCTCAATTTCAAAAGAGTTCTAGTAATCCTAATTCTTATGAAAATGTATGATTTCCCTTGACAATATTTGGGATCAACCGTATTCTGAGTAAGTATTTAGGTCCCCCACGCGCCGGGTGGATCACGACTTTAAAAGTCGCCACGAACCCTACCAGTTGTGCCGTTCAAAACGGCCGAAATATCAGGTCATCAGGGCCGTAGTGGCTTTATGAATGGGCATCGGTTTCGACCGTCGGAGTGTATTCGCGCGGCGGCTGGGGCAATCTCCTGTAAGTAACGAAAATTGGAAGGTGGTCTTATGGAGCTGATCCTGGTATCGGCAAATGCCGAACTACGTCTAATGTGTCGCGAAGTGCTTCGCGAACTAGCCGAGAACTGTAGCCTAATAGTCGTAGAACCCAATGGTGTGCCTCCTGCCGGAGATGTTTACATTTGGGACTTCCAGCCTCGCCATGAGATTCCGGATCATATTATCGGCCAGCCAACCTGGAAACACTTGTTCCTGGTACACCGCAAAGATCTCAGCCTTTTTAGGCAACTTGACTGGTCTCCGGAACCGGCTGTTCTGCTCCAGCCGATTACGCCCGTAACATTATCTGCTTTTCTGGGGCAGGCACTGGCGGCATGTGCCGGTGCGCCGTCCTCGCCAGTCGCTACCATCCGTGCAAACTGCGATGAGCTGCTTCAATGTCTGATCCAGACGAATCTGAGACTTCAAGAGTACGACCAGGAGCGGACCAATTTCCTGGCCCGGGCCGTCCATGATTTTCGAGCGCCCTTGACCGCTATCAACGGCTATTGCGGGCTCCTGATTGCTGAACCGCTGGGCTCCCTCAACGAGGATCAGAAGGAAGTGTTGAAGCGCATGCAGCACAGCGCCAAACGCCTGTCTCGTATGGCATCCGCCATGTTCCAGCTCAGCATTCGCGGCCAGGCGAAGGCAGCTCACCCCAATCTCGAGTCAGGTGACCTGCAGGAGTGCATCGATCAGGCCATGCATGAAATGGCGCTATCCATCGAGGAGAAGCGCATAGACGTGTCCGTAGATTTGACTTCCCCTCCGGTCCCATTACTGTTCGATAAAAGCCAGATGGAACAAGTGTTACTTAATCTGCTGGACAATGCTTGTAAATTTACATCGAAGAGCGGCGCCATCGAGATTAGGGGATATCCATTCTTCTGGGATCGCCGCAGTCTTCAGGCCCGAATGCATGGTGCGACAGAACGCCGGATACGAGGCGCTTGGGTACCGAATTCGTACCGTTTAGATATTCGCGACTCCGGCCCCGGCATTCCGGCGGAGCACCTGGACTCTATTTTCGAACAGTACACACGGTACTCGGGTACCCAGGATCGCACCGGTGGAGGCCTTGGTCTGGCAATCTGCAAGATGCTGTTGAGCGGCCACCAAGGTCGGGTTTGGGCTGAGTCGGGCGAATCCGGAGCAAGGTTTTCCCTCGTGATTCCATTCTGTTCAACGGAAGCCAGCGAAAAAATCGAGAACGCGCAGTACGCAGTGGTCTGATGTCGAGTTGGGAGGAAAGGTTAAATGCGATCTGAAAAGAACGGTAAGTCCATTCTGCTCGTCGAGGATGAAGCCGAAGTCCGCAGCTATTTGGAAATGTCGCTCCGCTGTGAGGGTTATTCCGTTGAATCGGCCGGGGATGGGATTGACGCCCTGCTTTGCCTTCAGAATGCCTCGCCGCCCATCTCTGCGGTACTCCTGGACATCATCATGCCGCGCCAGGACGGGCTGGAGACCTTGCGCAAAATACGGAGTATTAATCCGGATCTGCCGGTCATCATGGTATCGGGTGCGTCTTCCCCGCTGAATGTCGTAGAAGCTATGCGCTGCGGCGCCACGAATTTCCTCGGGAAACCAGTCAACCACGAAGAGCTGCATAAAGCTGTCAAGCTGGCCCTCGATACCTGCCGAAACCCCTCCGCTGCTCCGGAGGGCGCCGTGGTGACGCCCTCCGAAGATGTTTATTTCAACGTCAATGCGCAGATGCGCGAGATATACGCATTAGCGGCCCAGATCGGCTGGTCCGAAGCGCCTGTCCTGATCCAGGGCGAGACCGGCGCCGGCAAGGAGGTACTCGCACGGCATTTGCATGCTCGTTCACCGCGAGGCGCGAAGCCCCTTCTGAAGCTGAACTGCGCCGCCCTGCCTTCCGAGTTGGTGGAGAGTGAACTGTTCGGCTATGAGCGCGGAGCGTTCACCGGCGCTTTTCAAAAGAAACTGGGCATGTTCGAGCAGGCCGATGGCGGGACCATTTTGTTGGATGAGATTGGCGATATGGACTTCAAGCTCCAGGCCAAGCTCTTGCAGGTGCTGCAGGATCGTACGTTTCAACGGCTGGGGGGAAGAGAGACTATCCACGTGGATGTGCGCGTCATGGCCGCTACCCACTGTGATCTGGAGCGGGCCATCGCCAACCGGCTTTTCCGGGAAGACCTCTATTATCGGTTGAATGTGATCAACGTGCGCCTCCCACCGCTGCGCGAATGCAAGGAAGACATCCTGCCAATGCTGCAGTTCTTCCTGAGAAAGCACACCACTCCGGGATCCAGCCTTCCTTTTCTGACTCCGAATCTGGCACAGACTCTGACGGTTTATGACTGGCCCGGCAATGTGCGGGAACTGGAAAATCTGGCGCGCAAGCTCCTGATCTTGAGGGATCCGGACAAGCTCGCCTCCGATCTGCGATCCAGAGCCGCGCGCAGGGGATCGGCCTCCCAGCCAGTTGAGGCGCCGCCGGCGACTGAGCCGATGGGGGTCCGCGCGCCCATCCTCGAGCAGGTTACCAAGGCCAAAGAACTGGCGGAAACCGACGCCATCCTCGCGGCGCTCAATTCGACACGCTGGAATCGCAAGCAAGCCGCGGCCCTGCTGAAAATTGACTATAAGGCCCTGCTCTACAAGATGAAGAGACTGGGCATCGAGAGTAAAGTCACCGCGCTGCCGCTTGAATATTCGGAGACCTCGCAACCCACCGCCATGGCTTAGAAATGCGCCCAAGATCAAATTCGCTGCGAAAACCGACGAAACATCCCATTTCGTGAGATTTCTGGAGAACTTCTCTCCCTCGTGGCACAAATCGGGACCAGGGGATTCCGCGGCGTACTCGAATGGCATTGCGCGCATCGCGGCCGTTCGGAGTCTTGCCTCGTAAAGACCACTTACAACAGAACATCCGGCGGTTTTTGCCGTGATTTTTAGGAGATCTCGCAATCGAAGCATGTTTGGGCAACCGTTTCCATGGGATGGTATCTGAATTGCGAACTCAGTTACTCAGGTGCTGACATAATGAGGCGGTTTAACCGAACACGAGCGTGGTTCCGGGCGGCAAGAATTTTTGTAACTGTACTGTTCTGTTCGATTGCAACGATCGTCTGGCCGGCCGCTGCGCAAACGCAGGAGCCTCCGGCGATTCAACCGCACTCGGGTTTTGAATTGGATTCTATATCTGCCTATACGGCTTATTATCCGGACGGCTTGACCTCCGGCTTAGTCCCTTTGCAGGGGTCGGCGCTGGCTCCCGACGTTGGGGTGGGTGCGGCAGCTACCATCTCCTGGGACCGTGCCGGGGAGCGCTCCAATCTATCCGTGACATACACGGCAGATTACTCAGGGCGGCTCCGCTATTCGGCGTGGGATGCCTTGAACCATATGTTCTCGCTGAACGCTTCGCGCCACCTCACTCCTCTATGGGATTTCCATCTTACGGTTGCGGCGGCAGTGATCACGGCCGATCAGTTAGTCCTGTTGCCGGGCGAGCTTCTAGCGACCGCTCCCCTATCGCCGTCTCTGTTGCTGTATGGCAATCGCGCGTTCAACTCCACGGTGGCAATGTCGTTGGCCTACCAACTCTCCACCCGAACGACGCTCACCTGGCATGCCGGCGGCACTCATATTCAGAGTCTGGGAAACAACGACGGCGGCGGGGATACCGGCGTCGTGTCGTTCTTAAACCAAGCCAGCACCGCTAGTGCCGGCTTCGAGGTTTCGCACATTCTCAGCCCGCGCATGCAGGTCAGCGTGGACTTCGGCAGCACCCGGCTAATGTCCGGGTTCTTGGATGCATGGTCTCAGAGCGCCACCGTCGCTCTGAGCCGTTCGCTCAGCCAGCGTTGGTTCGCTGCTGTGCGCGGCGGCGGCGGCTTTATTCTGCCGTCGCAGACGGAAGCGAACCTCACCACCTCCCTGCAGTATCTCGGCGGCGGAACTCTGGGCTACCGGACTCAGGCGAACACCTTCCAGGTTTCCTTTGACCGCACCGTGGGCGACTCTTACGGCTTGGGAGCCTCTGATACGGTCAGCGCGCTCGCTTCCTGGTACTGGGCGCGGCCCGGGTCTCCCTGGTCCTTACGGGTCAGTGGCGGTGAGCAACAACTGGAGCACGGCGTCCTGGCAACGGTCGATACCCGGCAAATAGGTTTCAGCGTGGGAAGGGCTATTACTCGCAACCTCCAGCTCACTGCGGAATACGGCTACATGCGATACTCCGGCGGCGCCTTGTTTGGCGCGATTTCTCCCAGTTCGGTTCGCTTGGCAATGGTCTGGCGGCCGGGTCTGGGTTTGTTGCGCTGAGGTTTTGGGCATGATCAGAATATTTAGCCAATACGTCTCACCCAAGAGCCTTCTGCTGATCGGCGTGGAAACTGTCCTGATTGCCCTCAGCCTGCTATTAGCCGTGCGGCTTCATTTCCTCAATCAGGCCGTTGAGTTTACGAACTATGTTCGCTGGCCGGACTTCACTCTCCAGATTCTGGTTGTAACCGTCGTCTTGCAGATCTGCTTCTACTACAGCAATCTCTACGACCTCAGCGTCCTGCGCCAGCATTATCAGTTGATCATCTGCCTGACAGAGTCTCTGGGCGCCGCGTGTCTGGTACTCGGAGTGATGTACTACGTCTTCCCGGGCCTCTTGCTCGCGCACGGGATCTTCTTCGACGGCGTCAGCCTGGTGGCCATCAGTACTTTGGCAAATCGTCTGGCTCTAGAGCACACTTGGCGGTTCGCGTCCCGCAAGGAGCACATCCTGGTCATTGGGACTGGGGAGTTGGCCGTTACCGTAGCTCGCGAATTCTCCCGACGCGACGACTTGAATATAGAGCTGGCCGGTTTTGTGGAGACAACCGAGTCCCACGGAAACAAGCAGCTCTTTGGCCGCCCGATTCTGGGCTCCGCCGAACAACTGGACGCGCTGGTTGCGGCGCATCGCATTACGCGTATTGTCGTGGCGCTTGAGGACCACCGCGGCATCCTTCCGGTACGCGCTCTGGTTCGGCTGCGTGTCCAGGGAATCCGCATCGAGGATGCACACTCCACCATCTCCGCCCTCGATGGCCGCATTTGGCTGTCCGCGGTGAAGCCGAGTTGGTTTGTGTTCTCGGATGGATTCCACCGTTCGCGGATCACCATGCTGGTCAAGCGGGTAGGCGATGTCGCATTTAGCGTCATCGGGTTGCTGGTCTCGCTGCCGATCATGCTGCCGTTGGCTTTAGCTATCCGGTTGGAATCCCCAGGCCCGGTCATCTTTCGTCAATCCCGCGTCGGATTGGGCGGGAAGACCTTCGAGCTTCTGAAGTTTCGCTCCATGCGCGCCGACGCCGAACAGGGCATCGGGGCGCAGTGGGCCCAGGTGAACGACCCTCGGGTCACCCGCCTGGGGAAGTATCTCCGAAAGTTCCGCTTAGATGAGTTGCCCCAGTTCATCAATATTATCCGTGGTGAAATGGGCTTCGTCGGACCGCGCCCTGAAAGACCCGTCTTTGTCGATCAACTCCGGCAGAAGATTTCGTACTACGACGAGCGTCACTCGGTGCGCCCCGGACTCACGGGCTGGGCGCAAGTGCAATACCCTTACGGCGCGTCCGAGGAAGATGCGGCCCGGAAGCTGGAGTACGATCTATTCTATTTGAAGAATATGTCAATCTTCTTCGACTGTGCCATCATTCTGCAAACCATCCGCCTCGTCTGCAAGGGGCACGGTGCCCGCTGAGCGGCTTCGCGAAATCGTTAGTAAGGCTAAAATGCGCCGTCTGTCACCAGGATTATTACGGGGTTCCGGGTTCGTAATTTCGGCTGTGGTGCAAACGCGGCCGCATTCGGCCGATGACGGACTGATGACACGTCGTACCGGTCGAAGACCTATTCCGGGGTCGCCACCTCGATAGGGAGATCGCTCTACTGTGGGTCCGCTGGTATTCGGACTGGGTGTAGGCACAGCGTACCCGGCAACTCCGAGGTGATGCAATATAACCGCGGGACTTCGAAAAGCGCTGGAGGTGGTTTGCCCTCACCGTCGGCGAATCCTGACGGATGGATCTACTTGTATCGGGAGCGGACAAAGCCAGAAGGACTATCAATTTTCATCTGAACCGGAAGCGCGACGTGAACGCGGCGAAGGGCTTTCTTCAAGGCCATGGGTTTGGCCCCCCACGAAATCACCTTGGGCGCCTACGCCCGATGCTGGAATTCAGCGGACGATAGGAGGGCTTCTGGGAGCGCCGCCGTGACCGGTCCTCTGCATGATTACATCTCTCAAAATCCGACGTGCACCTATCCATTACCGGACGCTAAATCTCTTCGCCTCCAATGTTCCCGCCGAGCTTCGGCACAGCAGTACTGTACGGTTACCATGCCGTCGCCAAAATACATATTGAAAGCAATAAAGATACGGCGCGCAGGGTCCAATGAGGCGCTGCGCTGCGGACAGCCGGCTCCTACTCTACGAAGCCTGGTCGATCAGCTCGATCAGTTTCTTGCGGACTTTCTCGGCGGTAGCGTTGTCGGCAGCGATCACCAGGATGGTGTCGTCTCCGGCGAGAGTTCCGACCACTTCGGGCCATCCTTCGGAATCGAGCGCCACGGCTACGGAATTGGCGTGGCCCGGCGAGGTTTTCAGCACCACCAGGTTTTGAGCGGAGCGTACGTCCTGCAGGAATTCCCCCGCCAGCATTTTAAAGGCGGGGCCCGCCTCATCGGCTTGCATCTCACGGTAGCCGTCGCGCGTCTTCACCAGACGCATCTCGCGTATGTCCCGGGAAAGCGTGACCTGTGTAGCCGGGATGCCTGCCTGCTTTAACTCACGGGCCAATTCTTCCTGCGTGCGAATATTCCTGGAGCGTATGAGCTTGAAGATCTGGCCGTGGCGGTAGCTCTTGCTCATACCATTTATTAGCCGAGCGTTTGCGCCATTTGCGCCAACCGGGCGCGCGCCTGGTCGAGAGCCTGCGCCACGGCTTGGGGACCGGTGCCGCCCGGAATCTCGCGCGACTGCATGCCTTCGCGCGGGTCTAGCAGGCGCGCAATGTCTGGTGTAAATTGCGGAGCGAAGCCCTGCAGATCTTCGGCGCTCCAATCGGCCGGACGCTTGCCGGCGCGGACGCTTTCGAGCACCAGTCTGCCCACCAGTTGATGTGCCTGGTGGAACGGAGTTCCGGCGCGCGCCAGCGCTTCGGCGAGATCCGTCGCCACTACCCAGCTTTCGGCGGCCGCAGCCAGAGGCCGCTCGGGATTCAGGCGCGCTGAATCGATTACCGCGCGGGCCATTTCGAGCGAACCCGTTACCTGCGTGGCCGCGTCGAACAGAGGCTCCTTATCCTCCTGCATGTCCCGATTGTAGGTCAGCGGCAGACCCTTCATGGTGACCATCAGGGAATGCAGGCACCCCAGCACGCGGCCGCTCTTGCCTCGAATCAATTCGAGCGAGTCGGGGTTCTTCTTCTGCGGCATGAGGCTCGATCCGCTAGTGACTTCATCGCCCAGTTCCAGCCAGCCGAATTCTTCGCTGGAGTAGAGGATCCAGTCTTCGGCCAGGCGGCTCAGGTGCAGCATGGCGACCGAAGCGGCATAGAGGAAGTCGAGCGCGAAATCGCGGTCGGCGGAAACGTCCATGCTGTTGGCAGTGAGGGCTTCGAAGCCGAGGTCCTGGGCCATGGCTTGGCGATCGAAGGGGAAACCGCTGCCGGCCAGCGCTCCGGAGCCCAGTGGCATGACATTGGCGCGGCGGCCGGCTTCGGCGAAGCGCTCCGCATCGCGCGCGAACATCTCGAAATACGCCAGCAGGTAATGCGGCCAAAGGACCGCCTGCGCGCGCCGCATATGCGTGTAGCCGGGAATGACGGCGTCGGGGTAGCGACCGGCCAGGTCTACCAGCCCTTGCATCACGCCCGCGAGCAGCACGCGCACGCGCCGGCATTCGTCGCGCAGCCACAAGCGTATATCGAGCGAGACCTGTTCGTTACGGCTGCGGCCTGTATGAATCTTGTCGGCCACCGCGCCGGCGCGTGCCTTCAGCTTGCGTATCACCAGCGTGTGTACGTCTTCGTCGGTGGCGCCTTCGAAGAACTCGGGCTCGGCGGCTTCTTCGCGAATCTGATCGAGGGCTTCGACGATGCGTGCGCGCTCGTCCGCGGTGAGGATGGCGGCCCGTTCCAGGGCGCGGGCGAAGGCCTGCGAGCCGCGTATATCGGCGCCAATTAAGCGGCGGTCGAACGCCAGCGATCCCGAGAACCGTTCGAAGATTTCCGAGGGGCCCGTTTCAAACCTCCCGCCCCAGAGCTTCATGCCGATTTCGCGGCGGCCAGCGCAGCGCGCACTTTAATCGGCAGGCCGATCAGGTTGATGAAGCCCAGCGCATCTTTCTGGTCGTAAGAAGCGCCCATGGTGAAGCTCGCGATATCCAGCGAATATAGCGAATAGGGCGACTTGCGGCTGGCAGGCTCGAGGTTGCCTTTGTAAAGCCGCAGAGTGACTTCTCCCGTGGTAGTGGCGCTGGTGGCCGCGAAGAAAGCGTCCAGGGCTTCGCGCAGGGGCGTGAACCAGAGGCCGTTATAAACTATTTCGGCGTAATCGAGCGCCAGGCGCTGCTTGTAATGCAGCGTATTGCGATCGAGCGTCAGCGCTTCGAGCTCGCGGTGAGCGGCATAGATCAGCGTGCCGCCGGGCGTCTCATAACAGCCGCGCGATTTCATGCCGACGAAGCGATTCTCCACCAGGTCGATGCGGCCAATGCCATGCTCTCCGCCGATGCCGTTGAGCGTTTCGACCAGGGCGACACCGCTCATGCGCGCGCCGTTGACCGACACCGGCACGCCGCATTCAAAACCGATGGTCACTTGGGACGGCGCATCGGGCGCGGCTTCCGGGCTGCGTGTGAGCATCCAAATATCGTCGGGCGCGGCGTTGGCGGGATCTTCCAGAGCCCCGCCTTCGTGTGAGATGTGCCACAGATTTCGATCGCGGCTATAAATCTTGGTCGTGGATTGGGCGATTGGAATATTGTGCGCCTGCGCGTATGCGATGGCGTCCTCGCGCGAGACGATGCTCCACTCGCGCCAAGGCGCAATGACCGGAAGATGAGGCGCGAGCGCCTTGTAGGTCAGCTCGAAACGGACTTGGTCGTTGCCCTTGCCGGTACAGCCGTGCGCCAGGCCGTCGCAGCCTGTGCGTAGCGCCACTTCCACCTGCTTCTTCGCCAGCAGCGGCCGCGCGATGGAGGTGCCCAGCAGATACTTATGCTCGTAAACGCCTCCGGAGCGCACCAACTTCCAGAGGTATTCGGTGACGAATTCCTCGCGCATGTCCTCGATGTAGACCTCCGAGGCGCCCGTGCGCAGGGCTTTCTGCTCAAGGCCGGCGAGTTCGTCGTCGCCCTGGCCGATATCGCCGCAGACTGCCACCACCTGGCAGCCGTAATTCTCCTTGAGCCAGGGGATGATGACAGAGGTATCCAGGCCGCCCGAATAGGCGAGCGCTACTTTCTTCGGTTTGTCCATATACAGGTGATTATGCCAGCATCATGAGCAGCAGCGCCTTCTGGGCGTGCAGGCGATTTTCGGCCTGATCGAAGACCACGGAGCGGCTGTGCTCGATCACGGAATCGGTCACTTCTTCTTCGCGATGCGCGGGAAGGCAGTGCATGAAAACGGCATCCGGCCGCGCCAGCGCGAACATAGCGTCGTTGACCTGGTAAGGCGCAAAAGCGTGGCGGCGTTTAGCCGCTTCTTTTTCCTGCCCCATGCTGGCCCAGACATCTGTGTAGACGGCGTGCGCGCCATCGAGGGCCTCGGCCGGATCGTCAGTGAGCAGCAGCGTGGACCCTGTGACGGCTGCCAATCCATCGGCTTGTGACACGATTTCGGGATTGGGCTGATAGTCGCGCGGCGTGGCGATGGCGAAATCGGCCCCCAGGCGCGCGGCGGTGAGCATGAGCGAGTGCGCCACGTTGTTGCCGTCGCCGCAGAAGGCCAGCTTGAGACCGGCGAGCTTCCCGAAGCGTTCCTTAAGCGTGAGGAAATCGGCGAGCGCCTGACAGGGATGATATGTATCGCTCAAGGCGTTGATGACCGGGACGGAGGACCAGCGCGCCAGCTCTTCGATAGTGTGTTGCAAGAAGGTGCGGGCCACGATGGCATTGACCCAGCGATCCAGATTGCGGGCGACATCCTGGATGGGTTCGCGGGCGCCGATGGGGCCTTCGCTGAAGACGGAATCGCCGCCGAGCTGCTTAATGGCAAG
>Ga0302324_100024548_pt1 | contig 11609 bp, 9 predicted proteins | sample Palsa_T0_1_FD_201949 | JGI IMG/M metagenome (GOLD analysis project Ga0302324, IMG submission 201949) | Peat permafrost microbial communities from Stordalen Mire near Abisko, Sweden - Palsa_T0_1 | ecosystem: Environmental > Terrestrial > Soil > Palsa > Peat permafrost | place: Sweden: Abisko... | reverse complement strand
CGCGATGAAGAACTCCATCGCGTACGCGTAGCCGACCATGGTGCCCGTCGCCAGGATCACCTTGCACATGCAGTCGATGTGGTACTGCGTGATCAGGTCCTCGAGGTGGTAGATCGACCGCAGGGGCAGCACGAGCGACAGGACCATCCCGAAACCGGAGAATATGGCGCCGGCGACGAAGTAGGGCGGGAAGATGGTCGTGTGCCACCCCGGTATGAGCGAAACCGCAAAGTCAAAGGAGACGATCGTGTGGACGGAGAGGACGAGCGGCGTCGAGATGCCGGCCAGGATGAGGTAGGCCATCTCGTAGTTGCTCCAGTGCCGGCTGGAACCCCGCCAGCCCATCGCAAACAGGCCGTATAACCGCGCCCGGACGGTCTTTCCGACCGCCGCAAAGCGGTCGCGCATCGTCGCCAGGTCGGGGATCATTCCGACGTACCAGAAGAGCACGGAGACCGTGCCGTACGTCGACACCGCGAAAACGTCCCACTCGAGCGGCGAGCGGTAGTTCTGCCAGATGTCGTTCGAGTTCGGGATCGGGAAGAGGAACCAGGCGTACCACACCCGTCCGATGTGGAAGACCGGGAAGATGGCGGCGCAGACGACGGCGAAGATGGTCATGGCCTCGGCCGACCGGTTGATGGACGTCCGCCATTTCTGGCGCAGCAGGCACAGGATCGCCGAGATCAGCGTTCCGGCGTGGCCGATGCCGATCCAGAAGACGAAGTTGACGATGTCCCAGGCCCAGTTGACGGGATTTCTGTGGCCCCAGACGCCGACGCCGGTGGACACGAGGTACGTGATGCCGGCCACCGTGAACGAGGCGACGAAGCAGGCCGCGATGAAGCACCACCACCACCAGACCGGGGTCTTCTCCTCGGCGATGCCGCAGATCTTGTCGGTGATCCAGCTGAAGCTGCGGTTGTGGCCCACCAGCTCCGCGCGCGGCTTCACGGCGGGGTTCACCTCGGCGAGGATCTCGGGCGCGCCGGCTGCGATGGGTTCCGTGGCTTGCGACATGGTCAGGCTTTCTTGGCCGGGTGGTTCTTGTTCCAGCTCTCCACCCTGCTGAGCGGCAGCGCCGTGTAGTCCGGCATCTTCGGGTTCGGATTGCGGATCCTGGCCAGGTAGGTCGTCCGGGGCCTCGTGTTCAGGTAGGCCAGGAGCCCGTAGTCCTGGTCCCGGGCCTTCGCCTGCGAGACGGCGCTCTGGGGGTCCATGATGTCGCCAAAGACGATCGCCTCGACCGGGCACGCCTGCTGGCACGCGGTCCGGATGCTGCCGTCGGGCACGATGACGTCCTCGGGATGGCCCTCCTGGGCCGTCTTCACCTTCCACTCGATCTTGGCGTGCTCGATCCGCTGCACGCAGTAGGTGCACTTCTCCATGACCCCGCGCATCCGGATCGTGACGTCGGGATTCTTCACCATCTGCACGAGCTCGGGCATCCCCTCCGGGCCGAGCGGCCCCAGGTAAAGGCTGTCGATCCGGCGCATGTTCCAGTCGAAGAAATTGAAGCGCCGCACCTTGTAGGGACAGTTGTTCGCGCAGTACCGCGTGCCGATGCAGCGGTTGTACGCCATGACGTTGAGGCCCTCGTCGTCGTGGACCGTGGCGTTGACGGGGCACACCATCTCGCAGGGTGCGAGCTCGCACTGCATGCAGGCCACCGGCTGCATCGAAATCTGCGGCTCCTCCGGGATCTCCAGGTTCCCCGGGCCGCCGCCGAACGCCGCCGCGTCCGCCTTGCCGTCCGAATAGTACCGGTCGAGGCGGATCCAGTGCATGATGCGGCCCCGCAGGACCTGGTCCTTGCCCACGATGGGGATGTTGTTCTCCGCCTGGCAGGCGACGACACACGCGTTGCAGCCGATGCAGGTGTTCAGGTCGATGCTCATCCCCCACTGCTGCCTGCCGTGGAAGTCCGGCGTCTTGTAGAGCGAATTGCCCCTCGGGATCTCGGTGGCGCGCTCGCCGGGGCTCATCGACGCCATGTTCGGGGTGAGGAGCGGGTTGGGCTCCTCCGCCTCGAGGCCGACCTCGCTCGCGAAGCCGGGGTTCTCCTGGTATTCGGCGAGGTTGCCCTCGCGCACCAGGTCGCGGCCCTCCATCGACCAGTGCCACTGGGTGTCGGCGAGCAGCATCCGCTCCCCCGTCACCCGGATCGACGCTCCGTTCGCGACGTGGAGCGCCCCGGACGAGCGCCCGGGATAGGCGCTGAATCCCGTCCCCTGACCGACCCTGCCGACCTGGGTGCGGCCGTAGCCGAGCGGCACGATGACGGTGTAGTTCGCGAGGCCCGGCTGAATGTGGGCGGGCCCGGAGATCTTCCTTCCCGCGATCGTGAGCTCGACGACGTGGGCGCTCTCCTTGCCCTTCTCAAAGGCCGCCAGGTCCTTGCGCGCCACCTGGCGCAGCCCCTCGCCGGGCGCGTCGATGTTCAGTTCCTTCGCGAGCCTCGGGCTGATCTGGATCGCATTGTCCCAGCTGATCTTCGTGATCGGGTCCGGGCACTCCTGGAGCCAGCCGTTGTTGTTGAAGCGGCCGTCGTCGATGGTCGCATCGGCGACGAACCTCACCTCGATCGCCTCCAGGGAGACCTTCGGCAGCGACGGGTTAGCTAGGAACCGGCGCACCGCGGCGGGATTGTAGCGGCCCTTCACGGGCTTGAACGCCGTCCCCTCGAGGAGGCCGTCGTGCAGGAACTTGCGGAAGATGGCCTCGGAATTCGGCCCGCGGCCCGCGACGGTGTCGTACACCAGCCTATAGGGGTCGGTGACCGCGACCCCGGCGATCGACGCCAGGACCTCGTTCTGGGTCAGGCCGCCGAAGAGAGGCATGATCATCGGCTGGATCGGCACCACGGTCCCGTCCGCCGTCCGCGCGTCGCCCCATGACTCGAGGTAGTGGGCCGCGGCGATATGCGTGTGGGCGGCCGCGGAGGTCTCGTCCGCGTAGTAGCCGAAGCGCACCACCTCGGGCACGGATTTCTGCACCTCCGCCCAGTTGACGTCGGCCGGGGCGTTGTAGACGGGGTTGCCGCCGAGGATGACCAGCGTCTTCACCTGCTTCTTGGCGATCGCGGCGGCGAGGCCGACGATCCCCACGGTCTGGGGCTTCGTGCTGTAGATGAAGTCGACCGTCGACCCGAAGTTTCCGAGGGCCTGGTTGATCGCGTAGACCGCCGCGTGGACGCCGTCGGGCAGGTGGGAGCCGGCGACGACCAGGCATTCGCCCTTGTTGGCGAGCAGGTCCGCGGCGCACTCGGCAATCCACTCGGGCTTGACCTCGACGTCGATGGCAGCCGTGGCAAAGATCGGGTCGGGAATGATCTTGGCCGCGATGGCTGCCGCGAAGGCCAGCATGTGGCCCGACGCGAGGCGCAGCCGGTGGTCCGCCATCGTTCCCGTGATTGAGAGGCCGCTCTCCGCCATGTAGAGGCGGTTCATCGGGTCATCCTTCTTCTTCACGCGCCGTCCCTGCGCGAAGTCGCGCGCGTACTGGAGGCTCCCCGACTCGGCCTGCAGGAAGTCGGCGTCGATGCTGAGGATCCGCTTCGCCTTGGCGAAGCGGTAGATGGGCCTCAGGCTCGCGCCGAACATGGCGCGCGTCACCGTCATCGGGGGCTCGTCGGCCACCGGCTCGTACTCGGTCCACAGCGCCCTCGGATATCGGGTGAACACCGCGCGCAGCATCCGCAGGCGCGTCGGCGACGACGAGGCGTCGGCCAGGAAGGCGAGCCCGGCGCCCAGGGTCGGCCGGTAGGTCTTGCCTATCCCGGCGAGCAGCGTCTTGACGGCGGCGCCGTCGATCGCCTTGCCGTCCTGCGTGTGGGCAATTGCGCGGTCGGGGTCGTACAGGTCGAGAATCGAGGCCTGCGCAAGGAGCGAGCTGGACCCCCCGTGCGGCGCGTAGGTCGGGTTGCCCTCGAGCTTGGTCGGGCGCCCCTGGTGGGTCTCGGCGAGGAGCGGGACGGCCCAGCTGCGCAGCGGCATCGCCGTCGCATAGTAGACCGGCAGCCCGGGGATAGCGCCCTCGACCGACTTGCCGAAGGGAAGGATGTTGTCCTCGGGGCGCCTGCACCCGGCGAGCCCGATCCCGCCCAGGGCGAACGAGGCCGCCATGATCTTCATGAACTGCCTGCGGTCGACGCCGTCCATCTCCGAGGCCCCCTGCGGGAATTCGCGCTCAAGCGCCGCCTTGAAGTCGGGCGTCGCCGCGAGCTCGTCCAGGCTGCGCCAGTAGCGCGGGCCGGCCTTCGCCCGCTCGGATGCCTCGGGATGCTCGACCTTGATCTTCATCGGTGGCAGGCCGAGCAGGTTTCCGGGGGATTGATGTTCCAGTTGTGCACGAAATTGACGGCCGCCGGCCTCCCCTGGGTCTCGGCGATGGTCTTTGAGTCGAGGTTGAAGATGTCCGCCTTCTCGCGCACGTGGGAGGCCGGGTCGCGGTGGCAGTCGAGGCAGAAGCCCATGCTGAGCGGCTTCATCTGGGTGACGACGTCCATCTCGTTGATCTTGCCGTGGCACTCGACGCAGCTGATGCCCCGGTTCAGGTGGATCGAATGGTCAAAGTAGACAAAGCTGGGCAGCACATGGACGTGGACCCACGGGATCGGCTTGCCGGTCTGGAAGCTGTCGCGCACCACCGCGAGGGCCGGGCTCGCCGTCTTGATCTGGCTGTGGCAGTTCATGCACGTCTGGGCCGTCGGCACCGAGGAGCCGGCCGTGTCGATGAAGTTGTGGCAGTACCGGCAGTCCAGGCCCAGCTCGCCGACATGCTTCTTGTGGCTGTACGGCACGGGCTGGATCGGCGCATACCCCACCCGCGTGTATTTCGGGGTCATGTAATAGGTGACCCCCGCCGTGGCGATGCAGGCCAAGACGCAGCAGTAGAGGGTCAGCTGCAGGGGCAGCTTGTTGAACGATTTCGGGAACAGCTTTGGCATGTTCCTCGTTGCCTAGGCCGTTCCGTCACGGCGTGCGACCGCCCGCGCCTGCGGCTGGAGCCGGAATGCCGCAGTTTTTTCGCCGGTCCCGAGGCCCGCCTTTGCAATCGCCGCGCCCGCCGCCTTCCGGGGCGCAAGGGCGCCCACGGTTGCAAGTCCGAGGACCTTGGCGAGGAAGCTTTTTCGCGAGGTATCGTGGGTCACGGAGCGTCGTTTTATTGCTAAAATCGCTTCCGAAAGAAGGGCGCCCCGTTTGGGTTGTAAACCTTAATTTCCAGCCGATCGCTTTTAGGTCGCATAATAAGCGCGCGGCCCCATCCGCCGTAAGCGCGCTAATCGCCCAAACCGCCTGCCAATTAGAGGAATAATCCATCCCGCATGGGCCGCGTGAAGTCGCACCGGGCCGCGATAACGGGATAGTGGGTGACCAGGACGACGGCCAGCCCGTTGTCCTTCGCAAGGCTCGTCAATAGGTCGAAAACAAGCGCCGCATTCTTCACGTCCAGGTTGCCGGTCGGCTCGTCGGCGAGGATGATCGTCGGCTGGTTGGCCAGGGCGCGCGCGACGGCGACGCGCTGCTGCTCGCCGCCCGACAGGTGGGTGCCCAGCCGGTGGGTCTTGTCCCCGAGGCCCACGGAGTCCAGGAGCCGGGTGGCGCGGTCCTGCATCTGCTCCGGCGTCAGCCGCCCCAGCTTGCGCATCGGCATCATCACGTTCTCCAGGGCCGTGAACTCGAGCATCAGGAAGTGGAACTGGAACACGAAGCCGATGTGCTCGCCGCGGGCCGCCGTCCGGATCGAGTCCAGGCTGTTCGACATCAGCCGCCCGTTGATCCAGATCTCCCCGCCATCGGGCTGGTCGAGGAGCCCGAGGAGGTAGAGGAGCGTCGACTTGCCGCATCCCGACGGCCCCACGATGGCGTAGACGGAGCCGGCGCGCGCCTCGAACGAGACGCCCTTCAGGACGTGCACCCTGCCCTCGTCCCTGCCGAGGAAGCGGTGCAGCTTCTCGCAGCGCATGGCGATCTTGGAGTCGTCGGCCATGGTCCGCCGTGCCCCGGATGATGTCGCCCGGCTCGAGCCGCGCCGCCCTTCGCGAGGGGATGAGGCTCGCCATCATGACCATGATGACGGCGGTCGAGACGGCCTGCAGATAGTGCCATCCCGACCACTGGACCAGGAACTTGTGGCTCGTGAAGATGCCCGTGATCGGCAGCGGGTACTGCGACACGGCAAACGTGATGACGGCGCCGACCGCGCAGCCGATCACGGTCCCGATACCCAGGACGATCGCCGCCTGCCAGAGGAAGATGCGCGAGATGTCTTCCCGCGTGTAGCCCATGGAGCGCAGGATCGCGATCTCCTTGGTCTTCTCCAGGACGATCATGGCGAGCGTGTTGAACATCGCGAGCCCCGCGATGAGCGTGAAGACCGAGACCGTGATCGCCGTCGCGATCCCGAAGGCCTTGAAGACCCCGAGCCATGACTTCTCCCGGTCCTGCCACGCGTCCGCCCGGTACTGGAGCGAGTTGGTCATCTCTGCGGCGTCCTCCCGGGCCCGGTTCCGGTTGAAGAGGCTCACCTGCAGGTAGGTCGCGCCGGTCGGCTTCTTGAAGAGCGCCCTGGCGTCGTCCATCTTCACGTAGACCCGCACGCTGTCGATGTCGTTGACGCCGGTCTGGTAGATCGCTGCCACCCTGAAATGGTGGATGTCCCCGTTGTTCTGGATCTCGAAGGTCTCGCCGACGTCCAGCTGGAGCTTGTCCGCGATCACCCTGCCGACCAGGGCGGCCCCCTGCTCCACCCTGAAGTCATTGAGCGAGCCCTCGACGATCTGAGAGCCGAGGTCCGAGACCTTGAGGTGGTCCTCCAGGTTGATGCCGTACGTCTGGCCGGTCTGCTCCCGGAACGAGCTGCGGACGATGACGGTCCCGCGGAGCACCGCCGAGACCCCGGCGACATTGCGGAACGACTCGACGCCCTTCGTGAGCAGGCCCGGGTATTCGATTCCCTCGATGTATTTCACGCCCTCCTTCTGCCGGATCTCGTACCCCGAGTTGTAGCCCCCCGAGGTCAGGCTCCGCATGGTGTTCTGCACCTTGTCCTCGATCATGATGGCCCCGTTGGTCCCGAGGATCGTCTTGATGAAGAACTCCTGGAAGCCGCTGGTCGCGGCCTGCGTCACGATGAACAGCCCGACGCCCAGGATGATGCACGACAGGCTCATCAGCATCGCCCGCTTCTTCGCCGTCAGGAAGCGGAGCGCTATGCGGAAGTTCTGGGACATCCGGGCGCCTTACTTCTTCTTTGAGATCGCGTCGGACGGCAGTTCCTCGACTTTGACGCTGTCACCCGCGCGAAAGCTCTCCAGGTCCTCCACGATCACCTTCTCGCCGGGCTCCAGGCCCTCCAGGATCTCGACGCCCGTGAGCCAGACGTAGCCCTTCTTGACCGGCCGCAGCTCCACCCTGCCGTCCGTCACGACATAGACGTTCTCGTTCAGGAGCGCCCTCCTCGGGATGATGGCCTCGGCGTGCCGGCGGCCGACCTCGATCGAGACCTCGCCCGTGATGCCCGGGATCAGCTTCTCCGGCGGTATGTCCGTGATGTTCAGGTCGACCAGGTGCCGGAGCGTCTCCGGATCCGCCGTGGGAAGGATCTTCTTGACGGTGCCGTTGTACACCCATTCGCCGTAGGGAAGGAACGTGGTCGAGACCTTCTGCCCCACCTTGATGTTGGCGAAGTCCTCCTCGCTGATCTTCGCCTGCACCTCGCGGGCCGTGGTGATGAGCGTCACGATGGGCGAGCCGGAGTCGACCAGGTCGCCCGGGTGCGCGAGCACGTAGGACACCTCTCCCTCGAAGGGGGCGCGGATCGTCATTTTCTCCTTCGCGAGCTCGTCCTTGCGCAGCGTCGTCTCGTCGGTGTTCAGGTCCTCCTCGTTGCGGACGTCCTCCAGCGCGAGCTGCTGCTTGACGGTGTCCACCAGGCGGCGCGCCTTCTGGTAGTCGCTGTCGGAGATCTGGCCCAGCTTGAAGAGCCGCTCCGTGTTCTTGAAGTCCGAGTTTGCGGACTCGAGCGCGAACTTCGCCGAGGACCCGAGCGCGATGCGCTGCTTCGACGACTCGTATTCGTTGTGGTCCTGGTCGATCGCGATCTGTATGTCGGAGGTGTCCAGCTGGACCAGGATGTCGCCCTCCTTCACCTTGAGGCCGGGGTCGAGGTTGTAGTCCTTGGCCACCACGCGGCCCGCGATCGCGGTCTTCATCTGCATCAGATACTGCTCCTTGACCGTGACGCTGCCTGGCTTCGCGTCGACGGCGTCGCCGCTGATGACCGCCTCGACCTTGGCCACGGGGCGCAGGTACTGGCGCACGCCCATCGCGATCGCCGCGAGAACGGCCAAGAGGACGATCAGCTTGAGCCAGAAAAAGGAGGGGCCGGATTTAGCGGACATAGCGGGAAGGCAGGTTGGCCAGGGCCGGGTCGATTCCCGCGAGCGAGACGAATTCCGTCCATCGGCCGAAGTAATCCGACCGGGCAAAGGCCATGTTGAACTCGGTCGCGTAGAGGGTCACGATGCCCGTGTCGATGGTCGCCTGGGAGGCGTAGCCGAGGCTCTTGTCGTCGCCCAGCCGCTTCACCTCCGACGCGATCAGGGCGTTATGCACCTCGGAAAGATGCATGGCGCGCGAGGCGAACCCGAGCTGCTTGCGCATGTCGGCGATCTGGTCCAGCGTCTGGTCGATGTAGGTCTGGCGCTCGCGCTCCGTCAGCCGCTTGCTTTCGAGCGCCGAGAGCTTGGCCCCCCGGGTTGCGAATCCATCAAAAATGTTCCAGTTGGCGGCGATGCTGTAATTTTCACTCTGGATGCCGACCTGGTAGACGTTGGGCCCCTGGATCTGCGTCGAATTCTGGTAGCTCAGTCCGGCGTAGGCGCTGATCTTCGGCAGGAGCCGAACCCGGGCGATCGAGAGGTTCAGCTCGTCCTCCCTGAGGGACATCTTGTAGACCTCGCTCTGGAACGTGCTCTCGATCCCGTCGCCGACAAAGCCGGTGAGCACCTCGTCGGCCAGCGCCGGAGAAAAATCCGAGTGCCTCACCTCAATGGGAACCGAGTCGTCGCTCAGGTCGCCGACGCCCACCAGCCGGGCCAGCACGCGCTTGGAGTACCCGAAATCCTCCCCGGCGCGGTCCGCGGCGAGCTCGGCCTCCTCCACCGACATCCTGAAGTTCCCCATTTCCGCCTCGGACGAGGCTCCCGCGTCGAACCTGGCCTGCTGGACCTCGAGCGCCTCCTTGGCCAGCTTCAGGTTGAATGCCGCGTTTCTCAGCATTATCTTCTTCCCGATAAGCGTCATGTACTGCTCCCGGATCGATATGGCCAAGAGCCTGTAGGCGTCCGCGAACTGCTTCTCGGCGACTTTCTCGGCAAGGTTGCCGATTATCGCCTGGTTCTTGTAGGCGCCCCATTGAAACAGCGGCTGGCTCAGGCTCGCGTTGTAGAAAAGGCCCTTCGAGGTGGTCGCCGCTCCATTCGTTTCCGACTGCGTGTTCACCGCGTAGTCGGAATTCAGGTTCAATTGCGGCCAGAGCAGCGACGCGTCCGAATATCGGTTGGCCTCGGCCTGCGCCACGGCGATGCTCGACGTGATCGTGGTCGGTGACCTCTCGACGGCCTGCTTGAGCAGCGGGGCCAGGCCCGCGATGAAATCCTCGGGCATTGTACCCTGCACTGAGGGCGCCTCTGCGCGGAGGCTCGCGATCGCGGCCAGGACAAGCGACAGGATTGCGGGCAGTCTCATTCGCGGGATCAAAGTGGTCGATCAGCCCGCGGGAATTTGGAGGTGTTGGCAATCACAAATCCCCCCGCCGGGCCGGAGTTTACTTGAGCCCGGGGGGACATCTAACGCACTCTCTGCGTTCCTTTTAATTGAAGTATGAATGCGGGCGAATCGCTGCCGGTTGTGCAGCACGACGTTGAGATCCAAGGCAATCGACAGGCGTGGCAGCGAAAACCGCTACTGCGGGACGTCTACAGGCGGTTCCATGAGCGGATCGCCACGCGGCTCGATCGCTCCCATCCCGGCCTCATTGTTGAGCTCGGCTCGGGAATGGGCTCGATCAAGGAGGTCATCCCGGAATGCGTGACGACGGACATTTTCCCCAACCCATGGCTGGACCGCCAGGAGAATGCCTACAGCCTGAGCTTCGCGGACGAAAGCGTTTCCAATCTTATATTATTTGATGTCTGGCATCACCTTAGGTATCCCGGGTCCGCCCTCGCCGAATTTCGTCGGGTGCTCGCTCCCGGGGGGCGCGTGATCATCTTCGATCCGGCGATCAGCTGGACGGGGCGCCTTGTCTACGGGCTTTTCCACCACGAGCCTGTCGGATTGGGGCTGGAGGTGACCTGGACCGCGCCGGACGGTTTCAAGCCGAGCGACGCTGATTATTTTGCCGCGCAGGGCGCGGCGACGCGCCTTTTCTGGCGCCGCGAGGACCCGGCCAGGCTGACCGGCTGGGAGCTGGTCGAGGCGACGCCGCTGCCTTCATTCGAGTATTTCGCGACGGGGGGATTCTCGGGGCCGCAGCTGGGCGGCGCGGGCACATTCCGGTTCTGGCGCTGGCTCGACCGCGCGCTCGCCCGGTGGCCGAATCTCTTTGCCGCGCGCCTGCTCGTCGTGCTCAAAAGGACGCCATAACGATGATCCTCGTCACAGGCGCATCCGGCTTCGTCGGCTTTCACGTGAGCCTCAGGTTGCTCAGGGAGGGCCACACCGTGCACGGGATCGACAACCTGAACGAATACTACGATGTCGGCCTCAAGGAGGCCAGGACGAGGATCCTGCAGGCGCAGAAGGGATATGTTTTCCACAGGGCGGACCTCGCGGACGGCGCCGCGGCGCGGGCGGCCTTCGCCCGCGCGAAGCCCGGCAAGGTCATCCACCTCGCCGCCCAGGCCGGGGTCCGGCACTCGCTCTCCGACCCCCGCGCCTACGCCGACAGCAACATGACGGGCTTCCTCAACGTGCTCGAGGGGTGCCGCGCGCACGCGGTCGGTCATCTGGTCTACGCCTCCTCGAGCTCCGTGTACGGCCTCAATTCGAACGTGCCCTTCTCGGTCCACGAGGCCACGGACCATCCCGTGAGCTTTTACGCGGCGACCAAGAAGGCCAACGAGCTCATGGCGCACAGCTACAGCCACCTTTACGGCATCCCGACCACGGGCCTGCGGCTGTTCACCGTCTACGGGCCCTGGGGCCGACCGGACATGGCCCTGTTCTCGTTCACCCGCTCCATCCTTGCCGGAAAACCGATCGAGATCTTTGGCGATGGCCGCATGCGCCGCGACTTTACCTACGTCGATGACGTCGTCGAGGCCGTCCTGCGCCTGCTCGTCAAGCCGGCCGCCCCGGATCCGTCCTGGTCCGGCGCGAGGCCCGACCCGTCCCGCAGCTCCGCGCCCTACCGGCTTTACAACATCGGCAACAGGTCGACGATCGAGGTGCTCCGGCTGATCGAGGTGCTCGAGGAGGCCCTGGGCAGGAAGGCCGAGAGGAGGTTCGCGCCCGCGAACGCGTGCGAGGTGGCGGCGGCCATCGCCGACACGGGCGACCTGGAAAGGGACACGGGCTACCTTCCCACGACCGCGCTCGAGG
>Ga0302324_100024546_pt1 | contig 11609 bp, 11 predicted proteins | sample Palsa_T0_1_FD_201949 | JGI IMG/M metagenome (GOLD analysis project Ga0302324, IMG submission 201949) | Peat permafrost microbial communities from Stordalen Mire near Abisko, Sweden - Palsa_T0_1 | ecosystem: Environmental > Terrestrial > Soil > Palsa > Peat permafrost | place: Sweden: Abisko... | reverse complement strand
GTGTGGCTTCGGGACGAACTCAGCGCGGGCGGCCGAACGGCCCAGCTCGAGCCGTTCTGGTGCCGCCCGAACTGGGCGCTGGCCCACTCCTGGCACGCGCTGCTGGGCCTCGCCGGGGGATTGGTGGCGGTGTCCGATGCCACGGTCGGCGGCGCGATGGTGCTCGCCGCGCTGCTCTGCATCGTGCTCGACGCAGTGACGGGCCATTCTCCCGGACGCCGACTCACGCCCGAGCGAGCGAGCCAGAACGTCGTCTTGCGCCGGGAAGATGCTCCAGCGGATCCCCTCCTGGCCGGTCGCGTGCGTCTGATCCTGACCGCCAATTACGACGCGGGACGGATGGGCGTCGTTTACCGCGACGGCCCGCGCCGGATCGCGGCCAGGTTCCACCGCCTGACCGATGGACGCGCGCCGGGCTGGCTCGCGTGGCTCGTGCTGTCGCTCTGGTGGTTGCTCGTGGTCGCCGTCGCCCGGCGCAACGGCGCCCATGGGACGGCGATCGGCCTGGTCCAGCTCCCGCCCACGATCGGGCTCGTGCTCGTGGTGGCGCTGCTGCTCGAGCTGGCCGGTGCGCCACCAGGGCCCGCGGCCGCAGACAATGCCAGCGGCGTCGCGGTCACCCTCGCCCTCGCCCGGGCCCTCGAAGCATCAGCGCCCAGCCGGCTCGAGGTCGAGGTCGTGCTGGCCGGGGCGGGTGAAGGGGGCGGAATCGGGCTGCGGCGACACCTGCGAGGGCGTCGCCACGACCCCGGGAAGGCGGTCGTGCTCGGCATCTCGCCCTGCGGCGCGGGGGCACCCCGGTGGTGGCGCAGTGACGGGGCCCTGCTGCCTTTCGCCTTTCACTCCCGGCTGCGGGCCATGTGCGCGAGGATCGCGGGCGAGGAGCCGGAGCTTCACCTCGACGGCCATCGGGGTCGCGGCGCGACTCCGGCGCTCCCCGCCCGGATCGCCAGCCTCCCCGCGATCGCCATCGGCTGCCTCGACGCACGGGGGCTCGCACCGCGTTCGCATCAGCCGGGCGACACGGCGGCCGCGGTCGACCGCGGGGCCGTCGACGCCACGCTCGAGTTCGCGCTGATGCTCGTCGACGCGATCGACGCCGAGATGGCCTTGAGCGCTGGGGAACCGTCGGGCGCGGCGCCGTCGCTGACAACGGCGTGACCGGGTCCGGGCGATTCGCCGCCCCGGCGCCTTCGCTCACACCGGCGTGACCGGATTTCGCTTGGCGGGCCAGTCGCGGCGCTTGCCGGCCGCGAGCGCGAAGCGCCGCACGAGCTCCGAGCGGAGGTCATCGGGCTCGATGACCGCGTCGATGATCAGCTCGGACGCGAGGTGGAGGAGGTCGATGTCCTCGGCGTATTCGCGCCTCAGCTCCTCCGTCCTGGCGGCGCGCTGCTCGGGGTCCTCGATCGCCTGAAGCTGGTTGTAGTACACGGCATTGATCGCGGCCTGCGGGCCCATCACCGCGATCGAAGCGGAAGGGAGCGCGATGCAGCAGTCGGGATCGAAGGCGGGTCCGGCCATCGCATAGAGGCCAGCGCCGTAGGCCTTGCGGACGATCACCGAGATCTTGGGTACGGTCGCCTCGGACACGGCGCTGATCATCTTGGCGCCGTGGCGGATGATCCCCTGGCGCTCGACCTGCGTGCCGATCATGAACCCTGGGACATCGGCGAGAAAGAGCAGCGGGATGTTGAACGCGTTGCAGGTCCAGATGAAGCGCGCGCACTTGTCCGAGGAGTCCACGAAGAGAACGCCGCCCTTGACCTTGGGCTGATTGGCGACGATCCCGATCGCTCGTCCGCGCAGCCGCGCGAAGCCGACGATCACCTCCTTCGCCCAGCGCTCGTGGAGCTCGAGCAGGGATCCTTCGTCGAGCAGGCTGTCAAGCAGCTCGCGCATGTCGAACGGCTTGTTCTCATCGGCCGGCACGATGTCGCCGATCGAACGATCTGACGCGGGCGTAGCCGGCATGGCCTCGGGCGGGCTCTGCTCCCAGTTGGTCGGCAGGAACGAGAGATAGCGCTTGGCGACGGCGATGCCCTCCTCGTCGCTGGTGACCAGGACGTGCCCACAGCCGCTGCGCGAGGTGTGCATCCGAGCGCCGCCCATCTCCTCGAGCGTGACCTTCTCGCCGATCACCATCTCGGCCATCCGCGGCGAGCCGAGGTACATCGAGGCGTTCCCGTCGCGCATGATCACGACGTCGCAGAACGCCGGGATGTAGGCGCCGCCAGCGGCGCTGTGGCCGAGCAGCACGCACACCTGGGGGACCACCCCCGACATCCGCACCTGATTGAAGAACGTCCTGCCCGCGTGCGCCCGGCCCGGGAACATGTGGGCCTGCTCGTTGATCCGCGCTCCCGCCGAGTCGACCAGATACACGAGCGGGACCATCAGCGACAGCGCGCGCTCCTGGATCCGGAGGATCTTGGTCACCGTCTTCGGCGCCCAGGAACCCGCCTTCACCGTCGGATCGTTGGCCATCACCGCGACCGGCCGTCCGTCGACCGTCCCGAGGCCGGTGACCACGCCCTCGGCCCCGGCGCCGTCGTGCTCGGAGCCCGCGAGCAGTCCGTCCTCAACGAACGAGCCCGCGTCCAAGAGGAGTGCGACGCGCTCGCGCACGGGGAGCTTGCCCTGCTCGGCCGCCTTGCGATGGTGGCGCTCGGGGCCTCCCTGCAGGGCCCGGGCGATGGCCTCGTCGAGCTCGCTCATGTGATCTCGGGTCGCTGGATCATCCGGCCGCGAGCCCCGCGTTCTCCACCGGTGCCTCGCTCGAGTAGTCATAGAAGCCGATGACCACGTGGTAGCCGGTCTGAGCGGCGATCTGGGTGATCCCGTGGCCCATCAGGCCGCAGCCGAGGACTGCGACCTTGCTGATCTCCGTCATGCCGTCTCCGCGTTCGCGTTAGCTGAGGCGGCAAGGCTAGCTCGCGTTCCGAGCGAGCGCAGGCACGCCGCGGGCGGGTTCTGCTTGACGGGCGCCGCGGCCCGTCAGTGCCAGTCAACCGGACCGGCCGTGAGCAGGTGGCTACCGAGTGGGCGCTCGAGCACGCGCTGGACGCGGCGCGAGGCGTCGAGCAGCGCCGCGAGCTCGACGCCGGTGGCGATTCCCATCTCGTGGAGCATGGAGACAAGATCCTCGGTGGCGATGTTGCCCGTCGCGCCGGCCGGTACCGGGCAGCCGCCGAGCTCGCCGAAGGAGGACTCGAAGCTCTCGACCCCGGCCTCGAGGGCGGCGAGAACGTTGGCCAGGCCCTGGCCGCGGGTGTTGTGGAAGTGGGCGGTGAGCTCGAGGTCGGACAGCGCGTCACGCGCGGCGGAGAAGAAGTCGCGCACCTGGAGCGGGTTGGCCATCCCCGTGGTGTCGCCGAAGCCGATCTCCTCGGCGCCGGCATCCGCGAGCGCTCTGGCGATCTCGAGCACGCGCTCGGGCGGCACGCGGCCCTCGTAGGGGCAGCCGAACGAGGTCGAGATAACGCCCTCGCAGCGCAGGCCGTGCGAGCGGGCGCGGGCGAAGGTGCGCTCGAGCCCGGCGAGCGACTCGGCGATCGAGCGCCCGACGTTCTTGGCGTTGTGGGTCTCGGACGCCGAAAGGAAGCCGTTGATCTCTTGGAACTTGTGTCGGTGCTCGAGCGCGCGCTCGAGGCCACGCTCGTTGGGAACCAGGACGCTGGCCGAGACCTGCTCGGGGAGCCGGACGGCCTCGAGCACCTCGGCGGCGTCGGCGAGCTGGGGGATCACATCGGAGCGGACGAAGCTGGTGAGCTCGATCCGGCGCAGACCGGAGGCGGCAAGCGCTTCGATCAGGGCCACCTTGTCTGCGGTCGGGATCACCTCCGGCTCGTTCTGGAAGCCGTCGCGCGGCCCGACCTCGCGGATCTTCACGTTCGCCGGGAGCACGCGCCGATTGTAGGAGCGCAACCCTCAGCGATAGATCATCCGCAGGTTGAGCATCTGGGCGACGGTCACGAACTTGTAGCCGCGCGCCCGCAGGTTGGCGATCTCCGTGGGGAGCGCGTCCAGCGTCTCGTAGCGCGGCCCGCCCCCGAAGTGCTCCTCGACGATGCCCCCGTTGCGGGCGTTGGTGGTGACGTTGTCGATGATCTCGCCTACCCCGGGGAGCGCCCAGTCCCGCGGGTCGATGTTCCACATGATGGTCAGCAAGCCGAGCGAGCGGGCGAGTGAGATGAGCTCGGGACTGATGTCGCCGTAGGGCGGCCGCCACAGGCACGGCGTGAACCCGGTGGCGTCGCGGATCGCGTCGACGGTCAGCTCGAGCTCGGACCGCTGTTGCGTAGCGCCGAGGCTGGCCATGTCCGGGTGGGTCCAGGTGTGGTCGCCGATCATGTCCCCGTGGGCGAGCATCGCCCGCTCGATCGAGCCGGTCGGGTCGTACTCGCTGATCTGGTTGCCGATCTCGAAGAATGAGGCGGGGACGTGCTCGCGGGCGAGCAGCCTGATGAAGTCCATTGTGGGGGGAGTGCCCCACGGTCCGTCGTCGAAGGTCAGCGCGATGTCGTGCACCTTCGACGAGCCACCGTAGTTGAGTGATGGCCCGCTGGCGACGCAGCCGACGAGCTTCGGCGTGTGCAGCTTCGCGAGCGAGGCGGCCGCGGGAAAGAACTGCGTGCAGCCGGCCACGGCCGGCGAGCACCCGGTAGCGGCGGACACCGAGACGACCTGCCAGTGCAGCGAGCGATAGCCGGCCCCGATGCGCGCAGGCAGGAAGCTCGCGGTCAGCTCCTTGATGCTGCGCCGAGTCAGCGTCGCAGCGATTACCCGGGCGGTGCCGAGCGCGCCAGAGCTCGCGATATGGCGGTAGAAGAGCCTCAGATGCGAGCGCAGGCGCTCGATGCACAGTTCGCCGGCCACTGGGGACGGCTCCGAGCGGGCGAGGGCCAGGCACACCGATTGATCCGCACCGGCCAGCGAGGACGCCGTGAACGGGCCATCGGATGCCACCCGCCAGACGAGGTCCTGACCGTTCTGGGTGAGCGACGCCGCATCGATCCGAAGCGCCGCTGGGGCGGTGCTCGCCGCGCTTCCGGTCGCGATGGCGACGGTCGCGATCACGCCGACGAGCACGAGCATTCCCCCCACTGCCACGGCTGTGCGCCTAAGCACAAGCGGCAATATACGCGCCGGCTCGGCGCGCCGCGTCACTGGGCGCCCGCCGCGTCACTCGGCGCCCGGCCCGCGTCACACCTAAGTCCCGCGCGCCTGGATCACGCGCCGCTCATGCGTCCCGACCCCGATCGTGCGGCCGTCCTCGTGGACCACGTCGACCTCGAAACGGAGCTTGCGTCCATCCACAATCTCCATCAGCCGGGCGCGCGCGGTACAGCGCGAGCCGGCGGCCGCCCCAGCCACGTGCCGCACGCACACCTCGAAGCCAACGGTCGCCTCACCCTCGCCGAGCAGCGGATACACGAGCATCGCCGCGGTGCGCTCCATCATCGCGATCATGCCCGGAGTCGAGAGCACCGAGAAGCCGATCGTCCCGCCCACATCGGTCAGCAGCTGACCCTCGACGTCGAACTCCTGCGTCGCCTCGATGCCCGGCGCCAGAGCTGAGGCGTCCTCCGATGTCATGCACGCCACCCTACCGCTGGGCGATTCCACCTAAACTTGCCCGGCCGTGTCGACGCCAGTCTGCATCATCGGGGGGACGGGTGCGCTCGGCTTCGGGCTCGCGCTCAGGCTCGGCCGTGCCGGCACGCGGATCGTGATCGGATCGCGGGACGGCGAGCGCGCCGAAGAGGCGGCGACGCGGGCCCAGGGGCTTGTCCCCGAGGGCTCGTTCACCGGCTTGCAGAACTCAGACGCGGTACGCGAGGTCGAGATCGCGTTCCTGGCCGTGCCCTTTCGCAACCAATCGGAGACGCTGACGAACCTGAAGGGAGCGCTTCGCGAGGGCCAGCTGGTGGTCGACGCGACGGTCCCGCTGGCCGCTGCGGTGAGCGGGAAGGCGACGAGGTCGCTCGGGGTCTGGCAGGGCTCGGCCGCGCAGCAGGCCCAGGAGATGGTCCCCGACGGGGTCCGGGTGGTCTCCGCGCTCCATACGATCAGCGCGTCGCACCTCGCCGAGCTCGATTATCAGCTCGACGAGGACGTCCTCGTGTGCGGTGACCGGCGCCAGGACAAGGAGCGCGTGGCCGAGCTCGTAGAGAGAATCCCCGGTCTGCGCAGCGTCGACTGCGGTCGCCTCGAGATGGCCCGGATCGTCGAGCAGCTGACGCCGCTGTTGATCTCGATCAACGCGCGCCACAAGACGCAGGCAGGAATCAGGATCACCGGCCTCGACCACAGGGCCGGCACCCCCGGCGGAGACACACCCACCCCCGGCGGAGACACACCGGCCCCCGGCGGACGCACACCCGCCGGCTCATGAGCGGGCCGGTCGTCGTTCTCGCCGGCGGCACCGGCGGCGCCAAGCTGGCGCGGGGCATGCTCGACCTCGTCGGCGACGAGCTCACGGTGATCGCGAACACGGGCGATGACATCGAGATCTACGGCGCCTACGTCTCGCCGGACCCCGATCTGGTGACCTTCTGGCTCGCCGACCGGATCGACGAGCGCGGCTGGGGGCTCGCCGGCGACACCTTCGCGGTGATGGACGGGCTGCGCGAGCTCGGCGTCGAGGTCTGGTTCAACCTCGGTGACCGCGATTTCGCGATCGGCGTCGAGCGCGCCCGCCGGCTGGACGACGGCGAGCGGCTGACCGAGGCGCACGCCGCGATCGCGACCGCCCTCGGTGTCCGCGCTCGAGTGCTGCCGATGAGCGACCGCCCGGTCCGCACCTGGATCCGCGCGCATGGTCGCCTGTGGCCGTTCCAGGAGTTCATGATCCGCGCCGGCGGCCGCGGGCCGATCGAAGACGTCGACCTTCGCGGCGTGCGCTCGGCGGCCCCGACCGATGAGGTGCTCGGCGCGATCGCCGGCGCCGGCGCGATCGTGATCGGCCCGTCGAACCCGATCGTCTCGATCGGGCCGATCCTGGCGGTGCCGGGCATCCGCGAGGCCCTGAGCGCAACCGCCGCGCCAGTGGTGGCGGTCAGCCCGTTCGTCCACGGCGCCGTGCTCAAGGGCCCGACGAAGGAGTTCATGGCCTTCACCCGCGTGCCGTCGGACGCGGACGGGATAGCGACCGCCTACGAGGGCGTGATCGACGGCCTGATCGCCGACGAGCGGACCGAACGGATTCCCGTGCTCGAGACCGATGTGCTGATGGCGGACGCCGCGGGACGGCGCCGGGTGGCCGAGCAGGCACTGAATTTCGCCCGGGCGCTCGGGTGATGGTCGCATCCGGCCACGTCAATCGGCAATCGATCATCTAGCGTTACCGGTCCGATGCCCACGCTCGCGGTCCTTCCGATCAAGAACTTCACCGAGGCGAAGCAGCGGCTCGATTCGATGCTCACGCCCGGGCCGCGGCGAGCGCTGGCCGAGGCGATGTTCTCCGACGTCCTCACGGCGCTGCGGCGCTCAAGCGCCGTCGAGGACATCCTCGTCGTCACGCGCGACCATGGAGCGCAGCAGATCGCCGGCGGGCACGGCGCGCTCGTCCTCGACGACGAGGAGCCCGGACACAATCCCGCGGCCCTGCTCGGCGTCCGCTACGCGCTCGAGCACGAGTACGAGCGCGTGCTGCTCGTCCCCGGTGACTGTCCGGTGCTCGACCCACGCGAGCTCGACGCGCTGATCGCGCTGCCCTACGGAACGCCCTCGGCGCTGATCGTGCCCGATCGGCATGGCACCGGCACGAATGCGCTGCTGCTGACGCCCCCGGATTCGCTCGCGCCGGCCTTCGGCCCCGACAGCCGGGAGCGGCACGTCGCGGATGCCGAGGTGGCCGGGACGGCGGCCGAGGTGATCGAGGTCGGGTCGCTCGCGCTGGACATCGACACCCCCGAGGACCTCGACGCGCTCCGCGGCATGCTCGAGACGATGCACGGGGGCGCAGCCCACACCCGCGGCATGCTCAGCCAGATGCTCCGCAGCCGGACCTGATCGGCGGATGCTCACCGCGGCGGCGCTCGCAGGATTCCCCGAGGTCGAGCGCGGCGCCGACTTGGCGGCGTTGATTGTGGAACGGACCGACGGCGAGCTCGAGCTCCGGCCCGGTGACGTGCTGGTAATCGCACACAAGGCGTTCTCCAAGGCCGAAGGGCGCGTCCGACCGCTCGCCGACGTGACGCCGGGGGAGCGGGCGCGGCAGCTCGCCCGCGAGCACGGCAAGGACCCGCGACACGTCCAGGTCATCCTCGACGAGTCGCGCGAGCTGATCCGCGCCGCTCGCGGCGTGCTGATCTGCGTCACCCATCACGGCTTCATCTGCGCCAACGCCGGCGTCGATGCCTCGAATGCTCCGGCCCCGGACACCGTGATCATGCTGCCGCGTGACCCCGACGGTTCCGCGCGCGCGCTGCGCAAGCGCGTGCACCAGCTGACCGGCGTCCGCCCCGGCGTGGTGATCACCGACTCGTTCGGCCGCGCGTGGCGCCAGGGCCAGTGCGATGTCGCGATCGGGTGCGCGGGGGTCTCCCCGCTCGAGGACTGGCGCGCTCGCACGGACCGCGCCGGGCGCGAGCTGCATGCCACCGTCCTCGCGGCCGCCGACGAGCTCGCTGCCGCCGCCGATCTCGTGCGGACCAAGGACGGTGGTCAGCCGGTGGTGTTGGTACGCGGGGCGGAGCGTCACGTCACCGACGCCGACGGTCCCGGGGCGGCCGCGCTGATCCGTCCCGCGGCCGATGACCTGTTCAGGTAGCGGCTGCCGGCTCCACCGGCGCGCCGAGCGCGTGAAAGCCCCCGTCGACGTGCAGGATCTCCGCGGTGATCGCGCGGGCGTAGTCGGACATCAGGAAGCAGATCGCGCTCCCCACGGGAGCCGGGTCCTCGACGTCCCAGTCGAGCGGTGCCTGCGCGCGCCAGAGGTCGGCGAGCTGCTCGAAGCCCGGGATCCCGCGCGCCGCGACCGTCCCCAGCGGCCCCGCCGCTACCAGGTTCACCCGGATTCCGCTGGGTCCGAGGTCGCGCGCGAGATATCTCGAGACCGATTCGAGCGCGGCCTTGGCGACCCCCATCCAGTCGTACACCGGCCACGCGACCGTCGCGTCGAAATCGAGGCCGACGATGCTCGAGCCGGCCGGCATCAGCGGCGCGAGCGCAGCGGCGAGGGCCTTGAGCGAGAACGCGCTGGTTGTGAACGCCTGCGCCGCGCTCTCCGCCGGAGTGGTCATGAAGCGCCCGCCGAGCGCGTCCTCGGGCGCGTAGGCGATCGCGTGCAAGGCGCCATCGACGCGTCCCCAGCGCCCGCGCAGCTCCTCGGCCAGCGCCTCGAGGTCGGACGGGCTGTTCACATCGAGCTCGAGCACGTCCACCGGCTGCGGGAGCTTCGCCGCCGCGCGCTCGGTCATCCGCCGCACGCGTCCGAAGCTCGTCAAGAGCACCTCGGCGCCCTCGCGCTGCGCCTGCTCGGCGGCGTGGAACGCGATCGAGTCCTTGGTGATGACGCCGGTTATGAGCAGACGCTTGCCCTCCAGGATCACGGGCGGGACCCCGCGAGCGTGCGCAGCGCCCACGCGAGACGAGCGCGCGTCTCGTGCGGCTCGACGATCTCGTCGATGTGCCCCGCCGCGGCCGCGGCCGCGGCGCGCAGGTGCTCGCCCGCATACAGGTCGGCGAGGCGCGCGAGCTCGGAGTCGACGTCGTCGGCCCCCGCCAGCTCGCGCCGGTGGACGATCCCCACCGCGGCGCGCGCGCTCATGATCCCGAGCTCGGCTCCCGGCCAGGCGAGGACCAGGTCGGCGCCGAGGTCGCGACAGTTCATGGTGATGTAGGCGCCGCCGTAGGCCTTGCGTAGGATGACCGTGAGCTTGGGCACTGTCGCGGCGGAGAACGCCCGCAGCAGCGAGGCGCCGTGGCGAATCACGCCCGCCTTCTCCTGGCGCGTACCGGGCATGAACCCGGGGGTATCGACGACGGCGATGAGCGGCAGCCCGAACGAGTTGCAGAAGCCGATGAAGCGCGCTGCCTTCTCCGCCGCCACCGCGTCGATCACGCCGCCCAGGTAGCGCGGCTGGTTGGCGACCACTCCGACCGGGCGACCGTCGATCCGGGCCAGCGCGGTGACCATGTTCCGCGCCCAGCGCGGGCACAGCTCGAGCAGCGAATCGGCGTCGACGATCCCGTCGAGGGCGTGACGCACGTCGTACACCCGCCGCTGCTCGACGGGCACGACGGCACCTGGATCCGAGGTCCCCGGGTCCTTGGGCACCGCACGCGGCGTCGACTCGCCCGCCGCCGAGGGGAGGTAGCGCAGCAGCGAGCGCACCCGCGACGCCGCAGCCGCCTCGTCGCGCTCGACCAGGTGACAGACGCCGTTGCGCTCGTGCACGCGGCGCCCACCGAGCGCCGCGGCGTCGACGACCTCGCCGAGCGCCTCGCGGACGATCCCCGGACCAGTGAGGAACATCGAGGCGTCCTCGGTCATGATCAGGAGGTCGGTGAGCGCCGGCGAGTAGGCGCCCCCTGCGGCCGAGTTGCCCGACACCACCGAGATCTGCGGCACGACACCGCCGAGGCGGATCGTCTCCCGGAAGACCCGTCCGTAGCCTCCGAGCGCGGCCGAGCCCTCCTGCAGCCGCGCGCCGCCCGACTCCACGAAGGCGATCACCGGGATGCGGGCCCGGCGTGCGATCTCGAGCACGCGCACCACCGTGTCGGCGTGACGCTCGCCAAGCGAGCCGCCGAGGAAGCTCCCGTCCTGGGCATAGCACGCGATCGGGCGCCCGTCGATCGCGCCCGTGGCACCGATCACCCCGTCGCCCGGCTGGGCACGAGCCCCCAGCCGAGTCGAGGTCACGCCGGAGCGCAGCACCTGCACGCTCCCTGCGTCGCACAGGGCCTCCAGGCGCTCGCGCGCGCTGATCCGGCCCTTCACGGGTCGTGTCGCGGTGACGCTCATCGTCTTATTTCCCTCCTCCCAGGACCAGCGTTACGTTGTGGCCGCCGAACGCGAAGGAGTTCGAGATCGCCGTCGGCGGATGACCATTGGACATGCGGAGCGGTCGCGCCTCGCCCGGCACGTAGTCGAGGTCGAGCCCGGGGTCGGGGACCTCGTAGCCGACCGTCGGCGGGATCACGCGGGCGTTCAGGGCGGCGAAGGTCGCCACCGCCTCGACCGCACCCGCCGCGCCGAGCAGGTGACCGATCGCCGACTTCGTCGACGACACGGGTATCTGCCGGGCCCGCTCCTCACCGAGCGCGAGCTTCAGCGCCTTCGTCTCGACGGCGTCGTTGAGCGGCGTCGAGGTGCCGTGCGCGTTGACGTAGTCGATCTCGGCGGGGGTCTTGCCGGCATCCTTGAGCGCCAGCTCGATCGCCCTCGACGCCGGCCCGCCGCTCGGATCGGGCGCGGTCAGGTGATGGGCGTCGGAGGTCGCGGCGTAGCCGAGCACCTCGCCGAAAATGGTCGCGCCCCGCGCGCGCGCGGCCTCTTCCTCCTCGAGCACGAGCACGCCGGCGCCCTCCCCCATCACGAACCCGTCGCGGCGGGCGTCGAACGGCCGCGAGATTCCCTCCTGCGAAAGCGCCTGAAG
>Ga0302324_100024544_pt1 | contig 11610 bp, 8 predicted proteins | sample Palsa_T0_1_FD_201949 | JGI IMG/M metagenome (GOLD analysis project Ga0302324, IMG submission 201949) | Peat permafrost microbial communities from Stordalen Mire near Abisko, Sweden - Palsa_T0_1 | ecosystem: Environmental > Terrestrial > Soil > Palsa > Peat permafrost | place: Sweden: Abisko... | reverse complement strand
CGGCCAGCACGTCAGCGGCGCCGAGCCGGAACATGTCCTCGGCGACGGGCCGGATCAGCGCGGCCGCGCCCGGGCCGTCGCCGTCGAGCACCAGCTCGGCCAGGCCGCGCACGATCGCGACGGGCACCTGCCGGGTCTTTCCCTTGACCAGATCGGCCGCCGCCGCGATCTCGTCGGCGACCGCGGCGACGGTGACCTCCAGCAGCTGGCCGAACGTGTCGGCCTCGCCGCGGTGATCGCGCAGCGGCGCGACGCCCGCAGCCCCGATGGCAGCGTCGGTCTGTCCCATCCGCCAGGGCCGGCCCATGGTGTCGGTGATGATTACTCCCACCCGGATGCCCCGCAGCTCCGCCAGCGCCTTGCGCAGCCGCCGGGCCGAGGAGTCCGGGTCCTGCGGCAGCAGCACCACGGTGCCGGGCGCGGTGTTAGAGCTGTCGACCCCGGCTGCGGCCAGGACCAGGCCGTGCCTGGTCTGCACGATCCTGGTCGCGCCCCGCCGGGCCACGAGCCGGACCGCCTCGGCGTCGATCGCATCTTCCCGGTCGGCGCGGATGACCCGGCCCTCGGCCTTGCTGACGATTTTCGAGGTGACGACGATGACATCGCCGTCGGCAAGGCCGGGCGCGGCGGCTGCGATCAGCTCCGCCAGGTCGTCGCCCGCGGTGATCTCCGGCAGCCCGGTCACCGGGATAACGGCCAGCTCGGTCACCGGCTCAGCTCCCCGGCCAGCGCGAGCGCAGCGCGGGCGATGTCGGCCGACGCCGCCACGTCGGTCATGTAGAGCGGCACGGCCCGCACGGCGATCCCGGCCAGCTCCGGCGCATCCACGCAATCCTTGTCCCGCTCGTCGACCAGCCAGCCATCGAGCAGCTGCGCACCGTAGTGTGCCGCGACCGCGGCCGCGCTGGTCTGCACCCCGATCGCCGCCAGGCACGCGTCGGCCATGCCGCGGACGGGGGCCCCGCCGATGATCGGCGAGATCCCGACCACGGTCTTGGCCTGGACGGCTGCCGCGATCGCCCGGATCGCCAGGATGACGCCGATGCTGACGACGGGATTGGACGGCGGCAGCAGGACGACGTCGGCGGCGGCGATGGCCTCCAGCACCCCGGGCGCGGGCCGGGCCTGCTCCGCCCCGGTCGCGATGATCTGCCGGGCGGGCACGGCTGCGTGCAGGCGGACCCACCATTCCTGGAAGTGCACGGTCCTGAGGTGCCCGTCCTCGGAGATGACGACGTGCGTCTCGACCCTGTCGTCCGACATCGGCAGCAGCCTGACCCCTGGCTGCCACCGCTGGCACAGTGCCCTGGTGACGGCAGAGAGCGGCAGGTGCTCGTTAAGCATGCTTGTCCTGGCGATATGGGTGGCGAGATCGCGATCGCCGAGACTGAACCAGTCGGGTCCGGCGCCGTAGGCGGCAAGCTCGGGCAAGACCGTGAAGCTCTCCTGCGCTCGGCCCCAGCCCTGCTCCTCGCTGATTCCGCCGCCGAGGGTGTACATGATCGTGTCCAGGTCCGGGCTGACATGCAGGCCGAACAGGTTGATGTCGTCGCCGGTGTTACCGATGACCGTGATCTCGGCTGTCGGCGCGGCGACCTTGAGGCCGCGCAGGAAGCGCGCCCCGCCGACACCGCCCGCGAGCACGGTTATGCGCATGCCCGAAGTCTCCCAGGCCGCAGGCAGCGGCGTCAGTGCAGGGGGGCTCCCGGTGCGGATTCCAAGATTTTTCGCACGGACTTTCCCGTCATCACGGGGTAACAAGGTGACCACTATCACGTATTGCTCTTGACTTACAGCAAGACACGCGGGTGTAATTTCAATGGTGTAATTCTTGCGTGCCGGGGAGCAGTTGCAAGACGACGGGGTCATCAGGACGGGCAGGAGGTGCGCTGTGGCAGACGTCATCGTCTCGCTGGTGCACGACACGCTGGCTATCGGCGCGGATGAAGCAGAGGAGATCGGCTGGCAGGATCGCGCGCTGTGCGCGCAGACAGATCCGGAGGCGTTCTTCCCCGAGAAGGGCGGCTCCACCAGAGAGGCCAAGAGGGTGTGCCGCACCTGCGATGTCCGGGCTGAGTGCCTGGAATACGCGCTGGAGCACGATGAGCGGTTCGGCATCTGGGGCGGCTTGTCCGAGCGCGAGCGCCGTCGGCTGAAGCGCGAAGCCGTCTAGGAAACGCCGGGAAGGTGCCGGGAAGGTGCCCGGAAGGCGCCCGGAGAACTGCCCGCGCCGGTGCCTCCCGGCGGCAATCTGGGCGGTCACAGGCGCGCTGACCGGCCTGCCTGAGCCGGGGCCGGGTCAGCGGCAATGCACCGCGTCTGGCAGTCCCGGCGCGCTCGGTTCGCGTATTGTTCACGAGGTACCCCGCCTTTGCAGGACCGTGCTCACGCGCACTGGCCCCAGCAGGTGACCCTCTGAGGAGCAAGCGGGCCCACTTGTCGCCGAACGATTCATATCCGCAGCATGTGGTGACGGCTGTGATAGTCGCGCATGACGGCGCGGCGTGGCTGCCGCATGTCATCGACTCGCTGCTGGAGCAGACCCGGCCGGTTCAGCGGGTGGTAGCGGTGGATACCGGCAGCCGGGACCGCGGCGGGGCGGTGCTGGCCGCAAAGCTGGGCGCGGGTGTCGTGTTCGGCATGGACCGGGCAACTGGCTACGCCGCAGCCGTTACGAAGGCATTGCACCACAAGGCGGCCAACGTCAGCGTCCCGGCAGCGCCGGGGATTGTCGGCGGTGAGCGCATCGAGTGGGTATGGCTGCTGCACGATGACTGCGAACCGGCCCCGGACGCGCTGGAGCAGCTGCTGCGGGGCGCCGCGGAGACTCCGGCGGCTGCCGTGCTCGGGCCCAAGGTCATGGACTGGTCCGACCATGAGGTGATCCTCGAGGCCGGGGTGACGATCGACACCGTCGGCAGGCGGATCACCGGCGTCGAGCCCCGGGAGGTCGACCAGGGCCAGCACGACGGCGATCGCGACGTCCTGGCCGTCAGCAGTGCGGGGATGCTCATCCGCCGGCAGGTGTGGGATCTGGTCGGCGGGTTCGACACCGGCATGGCCCTGTTCATGGAGGACGTCGACTTCTGCTGGCGGGCGCACTCAGCCGGCTTCCGGGTACGGGTGATCACCGACGCGGTGGTGTATCACGCGCAGGCGTCTTCCCGGCATCGCCGGCCGATCTCGCTCGGCCGCCGCGCCGGGCTGCTGGAGCGCCGTAACTCGCTGCTGACGCTGCTGGCCAACCTGCCGGCCGGGCCGATGTTCACCGCGCTGTTCAGCAACGTGGGCGTATCGGCCCTGCGCGCGCTGTTCTTCCTGGTGGCCAAGCGACTGGCTGCTGCGTTCGACGAGCTCGGCGCGGTCGCCGCGGTACTGGGGCATCCGCTCTGGCTGCTGCGCGCCCGCCAGCGCCGGTCGAAGGGGCGGCGGACCGCCTACGGGCGGCTGCGCGCCGAGCTGCCACCCGGCCGGTCGGTGCGCCGGCTGGTCGAGTTCGCAGCCGCGGCGATGTCGCGCTCGACGCAGCTGGACACGGTCGGCTCCCATCACACCGCCGACGACCCCACCGATGACGACTACCTGCTGACCGACAGCGGGCTGGTGCAGCGCATCCTGACCAGCCCGAGCGTGCTGCTGTTCGCGACCCTGACGGTGATCGCCCTGGTGGCTGAGCGCTCGCTGCTGCGCGGCGGGCTGCTGGGCGGCGGGGCGCTCGTGCCGGCCTACGGCGGCGCCTCGGGCCTGTGGCACGAGTACCTGCAGGGTTTCCACCCGGCCGGGGTCGGCTCCGGCAGCACCGCGCCGCCTTACCTGGTGATCGTCGCGGCCCTCGCCACCTTGTTCGGGGGCAAGCCCTGGCTTGCTGTCGATGTGATTCTGCTGGGCTGCGTGCCGCTGGCCGGCCTCACCGCGTACCTGGCCGCCCGGCGGGTCACCCGGGTCGTGCCGGTCAAGGTGTGGGCCGCGGCCACTTACGCACTGCTGCCCATCGCCATGGGGGCGGTCAGTGCCGCGCGAATCGGCACGGCCGTCGCGTTCGTCATGCTGCCGCTGGTCGCCCTGCTGGCCGGCCGGATGCTGACCCAGCCGCCGCGACGTGCCCGCCGGGCCGCGTGGTCGACCGGCCTGGCGGTGGCGGTCGGTGCGGCGTTCGTTCCGCTGCTGTGGGTAGTAGCCCTCATCGCCGCGGCGTGCACGGCGCTCGCCCTGCTCGCCGTGCGCAGGAGAAGGCCGGGACTGCTGGCCAACCTGGCCATCGCGGTGATCGTGCCGCCGGTGCTGCTGATTCCATGGACGGCCCAGATCGCCGCGCATCCCAGTGCCCTGCTGCTCGAGGCGGGCCTGAATCCGGCAAGCCTGACAACCCCCGACCTGCCGGCCCGGTCGCTGCTGCTGCTCAGCCCCGGCGGGCCCGGCTTGCCCGCGTTCTGGGTCACCGCCGGGCTGGCCCTGGCTGCTGTTATCGCCCTGCTCGCCACCAGGCGGCGCGCCCTGGTGATGATCGGGTGGGGCGTCGCGCTGCTCGGATTGCTGACTGCCGTTGGCGTCAGCCGGGTCTGGGTCACTCCCGCCATCGGCGGGCAGGCGGTCACGCCGTGGCCAGGCGTCCCGCTGCTGATCGCGGCGGCCGGGCTGCTGCTGGCCGCGTGCGCAGCGGGTGACTCGCTGCCGGGCCTGCTGGCCGGCCGGCGCAGCGGGCTGCTGCGCCTCGCCAACCCGCGTGCTGCCCTAGCGGTGCTGATCGGCCTGGCAGCGGTGTCGGCGCCGCTGCTTGCCGCTGCCTTCTGGGTGAGCACGGGAGTGCAGGGCCCCGTCGCCCCGGTGGCCGGACAGGTGGTGCCCGAGCTGGTCTCCGCGTCTGCTGGCAACGGACTGCAGCTGCGCACGCTGGTACTGCGGTCGGTGGGCGGCCAGGTGTCCTACTCGGTTCTGCGCGGGTCGAGCCCGTCTCTTGCCGACCCGGATCTGGCGCCGTCGCCGAGCGCCCAGCGCGCGCTGAACGCTGTCGTGGCGACCGTCGTCGCCCCCGGCGGCGGCGAGGCCGTGGATCAGGGCCAGCTGCTGGCGCAGTCGGACATCGGCTTCGTGCTCATGCGAGCGCCGGTGAATCTCGGGCTGGCCCGGCTGCTGGACGGTGTCGCCGGGCTGCATCCGGTGAGCACGACGGCGGCCTTCGAGCTCTGGCGGCTGGATCGCCTGCCGGCCAGGGTCAGGGTCATCGAGCCGGACGGCGCGATCGCGCCGGTTGCCTCCGGGCAGGTGAATGTGTCCGGCGCTGCGGCTCCGGCTGCTGGCGGGACGCTCGAGCTGGCCGAGCCGGCCGGCGGCTGGACCGCTACTCTCAACGGTCACCCGCTCGCGGCTGTCCGCTCGCCGGCTGGCAGCTGGGCGCAGGCTTTCCGGCTTCCAGCCGGCGGCGGCACCCTCGATATCAGCCGCGACGAGCTCGGTCACAGCCTTGCCGTGGGGCTTGAAGCTCTTGCTTTCGTCGTCGTGGCAGTATTCGGACTTCCGGGCGTCAAGACAGCCGCGGAAGATGACGCGGTGCCAGTCGGCCGCGGTGCAGACGGCGGCGACGGCGCGGGCGAACTGCTGCCGGCGGAACCCGCCGCTGAGGGCACCGGCCACCGGCGCAAGGCGCGCGGCAGCCGCGGCCGGGCCCGGCCAAGCCGGGCCAGGCCAAACGCGGGCCGGCCCGTCCGGGCCCGGCGCGGCGGGCCCGGCGCTGACGGCCCGCTGGCTCCGGAACCGAGCAGCCCGGCGGTGCCGCAGCCGGTCGCGGTCGGCATCGGTGCCGGTGCCGGTGCCGGTGCCGGTGCTGACGCCAGCGGGACGCGGGCGCAAGCCAGCGAACTGCGAGCTAACCCGGCGCAGCAGATGCATCCGGCGGACAATAGGGCTCCGGACGAGGAGATGCGCCCGGACGACGGGCGGTTGAGCAGCCCATTCACCTTCACCGCGGGGCCTGGCTTGCGCGCCGGAGCCTGGCCGGACGACGATGCAGCCATCGGCGCCGACGGCGGGATCGGGGCGCGGCCCTATCAGCGACTGCCGGCAATGCCGTCAGCGGCGGGTCAGCTGCTGCCTGGCGAGCCTGCCTATGCCGACGATCCGAGGTACCCGGGCGAGCCGGCCCAGCACGCTCCGGCCCAGCACAATTCGGCCCAGCACAATTCGGCCCAGTACAATTCGGCCCAGTACAATTCGGTACAGCACACTGGCACCCAGCACACTGCGGCGGACCGCACGCCTGCGGCTGGCTGGTCCCAGCAGCAGGAGCCGCCCTGGCCGCCAGCGGCATCGCCGCGGTCTCCCTCAGGCGTCTGGCCCGACCCGGGCGAGCCGTTCCAGCACTCCGGGCTGCCGCGGTACTCCGAGCCGTCCCACTCGGCCGGCTCGCCGGAGGATGCCGAGCTGTCCGACTCCACCGTGTCGTGGCGCTTTGCCGAGCCGGCGCATTACACCGAGCCGGCGCATTACACCGAGCCGCCGCGTTCCGCCGGGCCGGCGCATTACACCGAGCCGCCGCGCTTCCCAGAGCCGTCGCGCTTCGCCGGGCGTGCCCAGCATTCCGAGCCGCCGAGTTTCGCGGAGCCGCCGCGCTATCCGGAGCCGCCCCGGAACTCCGAGCTGCCGCGACACCCGCAGGCCGCCGACCAGCCGCCAGCATGGACAGCTAGCTGGCCTGCGGGGGATCAGCCTCCTTCGTCCTGGCCTGGGTCCGACCAGCTCTCCGGCTGGCCGAGCGAGAACCAGCCAGCGGGATGGGCGTCAGAGGACCAGCAGTCGGGCTGGTCACCGGCCATCGGTGACGCCCTGGAGCCGCTGCCGCGAGCAGACGAGAGCCCGGTCGGCCCGCGTCCACCTGTCCCGCGTCCACCGGTAGGCCCGCCTCCACCGGCGGGGCCGCGTCCACCGGTGGGCCCGCGCTCTTCGGCCGGCTCGCGCCCTGCGGTGAGCCCGCGCTCTGCAGCCGGTGAGGTGCTGCCGCCACACTGGCCCGCGCTGGAGTACGACACCGAGGAGGACGGCGGGTGAGGCGGCTGCTCGCGAACCGGTTTGTCCTTGCCCTCCTGGTGCTGCTCGCACTGGGCGGGCTGTACGGCATAGCCGGGCTCAGCCATCCGGTGGCCGTGGCGCAGAGTACTGCGCCGCGGCTCAGCCGCGCGACCGTATCCTCCGCCGTCCGAGCCTGCCCGGCACCGGGCTCCGCCGGTGCTACCAGCGGCGGTGTGGCGATCGCCGCAGCTCCGGCTGCCACCGCCGGCCCGGGGCAGGCGGCGGTAAGCCGCCTGACACCCACCGGCAGCGCGACAGTGGGAGCCGCGCTACGCACCTTCGCCGTACCAGGCAAGCCGACGGTGGCGAAAGTGCCCGCGGCACCCGCTGTGCACAAGAGTCAGCAGTCAGCGCAGAACGCGACCGACGCGGTTCCGACCTTCGCAGGCCGGGGCGGGGTGATGGTTGCCGCCACGGCGTCGATGTCGCAAGGGCTTGAGGTCGAGCAGACTGGTTCGGGCGGCCTGGCGACCGCGCGCTGCAACGGGCCAGGCACTGACTTCTGGTTCGTCGGCCCGGGCCAGGAGTCGGCGGCCCACATTCAGCTTTACCTGATGAATGTCGACGGCCAGCAGGCCGATGCGCAGGTGACGGCGCTGACCGACAGCGGTCCGCTGCTGGGTAACACAGACGCTGGGATCGTCGTCCCGCCGCACGGCATGGTCATCCAGTCCCTTGGCAAGCTGCTGCACAAGTCCAGATTCGTCGCCCTGCACGTGAGCACGACCCTGGGCCGGGTCGTGGCCGCGGTCCGCGAAACGAAGAGCACTTCAGAGCCCGGCGGCTGGCTTCCTGTCACCCAGGCGCCCGCGAAGCGGCTTGTGCTGCCCGGCCTGCCCGGCACTGCCGGTACCCGCGAGCTTTACGTAGTGGTGCCAGGATCCGGCGACGCACAGGTGAAACTGACCGCGGTGACCCCCAAGGGCTCCTACCAGCCCACTGGCGGCAGCGGGATCGATCTGCCCGGCGGATCGGCTGCCGGGGTTCCCCTGCCGTCGCTGAGCGGGATCCCCGCAGCAGTCGAGATCTCCTCGAACGTTCCCGTGACCGCCGCCATCATGGTGCCGGGCGGCGCGGCCGGCTCGCCAGGCGCGATCACCGCCGCGGCTGGGCCCGTGCAGCAGCAGGGCGTGCTCGCCGCTAATCCCGGCAGCGCCGCCGGGTCGGCGGAGCTTGTGCTGTCAGCGCCACGAGCTGCGGCCAGCGTCCTGGTCACCGTGGCGACATCGGCGTCGGCATTCGCTGGCCAGACGGGCCGCGTGGTGGCGGTGGCTGCCGGTCACACCCTCAGCATGCGGGTTCGCCCGCCTCCCGGGACGCCCCGGACAGCGACCTTCGCCGTGCTGATCACTGTGCAGCCGGGCTCCGGTCCGGTCTACGCGGGACGCGTGATCAGCACAGGCAGCGGCGTCCAGTCGATCCTGCCGGTGGACAGCTCGCTGATCTGGATACCGCTGCCGGTCGTGCACGACTCGCTCACCACGGTGCTGCACTGACCGGGCTGCACTGACCGGGCTGCACTGACCGGGCTGCACTAATCGTCATCTGAGTAGCCGGGGTCGACGGCCTCCGGATCGACGCCGAGCAGCCGGGCGAACTGCTCTACCACGACCTCCAGGACGAGCTCACCCAGTTCCTCCTCGCCGTCCGCTCGCGCCATGAGCGGCCGCCGGTAGAGCACAATGCGCGCTGGCAAGGCCGGCTGATCCGGGCTCCCGGTCCCGGGCGAGCCCGGATCCAGCCGGGCCAGCGGCACCGGCTCGGGAGCGCCATCGGGCGATTCGGCCGATGGAACCTCCTCCACGGCGAACTCAACGCCGGCCAGATCAGCCTCCCATCTCGGCTCGAGCTGGGCGACGGCCTGGAGAACGAGGTCATCGAAGCGCTCGGAGCGGCTGCGATAGAGCGGCGAGTCCTGGGGTACGAGCATCCCCCGCAATCCCCGGCCGTGCCTGTCCCGGCGCCGGATCCGCGGGGCCGCCCGCTGCGGGCTGTCGCAAGTGCTCACGGTGACCGAGCGTATCCGAGGCACCTGGGCCCGGCGCCCCAGCACACCCTGCTGAGATCGCGGAACCACCGTGCCCGCAGCGCGGCCTATACGGTCCCGCAGTCGCCTCTGCGGTACTGCGGAAGGACGATTTCGGGCCCTCTGCGGAGACACGATCGTGCAGAGTGCCCCGGGTGGTGGCGTTACCGACTGCTGGTCGGTACGGTCAGCCGTTGTGAGCGATGTACGCGGGCCGGTCTCCTGCGGGACGTACCGGCCTGTGACAGTCCCGCTCGGAACAGAGAGCGCTACCATGACCGGCACCGTGCGCGGAGCCCCGACCGAGGCGGGCCGTTGACGCCTCGCATCTGCTCGCGGCCTGCGTGCAAGAAGCCGGCGGTCTACACCCTGACCTACGTTTACCGTGACTCCACTGCGGTGCTGGGACCGCTGGCCGCTTATGTGGAACCGCACTGCTATGACCTGTGCGGCGCGCATGCGGACCGGCTGACCGCGCCCAGGGGATGGGACGTGGTCCGGCTCCCCGCTGGCCCGGTCGAGGAAGAGGCGGACGATCTCGAGGCGCTCGCCAACGCGGTCAGGGAGGCATCGGTGCCGCGGGTTGCCGCCGAGCCGGTCGGGCAGGGAGTAGAGGTCAGCCGGCGGGGCCACCTGCGGGTGCTGCGCTCGGCACCGCCGGACCGAGGGCGGATCGGCTAGCAGGCTCCAGGGATCGGCTCGGGAAACGGGTCAGGTGCCCGATAGGCTCGTTGCGCATGCGTCGCGGCGGGCCGGGACCAGTGCGGCAAGCGCGGGAGGCAGATCACAGTGGCGCAGTACGCCAAGATATTCAAGGCATATGACATTCGCGGCATCGTGCCGGACGAGCTCGACGAGACCGTCGCAGCGTCAGTCGGCGCGGCCTTTGCCCGGCTGACCGGCGCCGCCACGCTGGTGACCGTACATGACATGCGAAAATCGTCAGCGCCGCTGGCCGAGGCATTCGGCCAGGGGGCGGCCGAGCAGGGTACTGAGGTCATCTCCGCCGGGCTTGGCTCTACCGACATGCTCTACTACGCCAGCGGCAGCCTGGGCATTCCTGGCGCGATGATCACCGCGAGTCACAACCCGGCCCGGTATAACGGCATCAAGCTCTGCCGGGAGGGCGCCCGGCCGGTCGGGCAGGACACCGGCCTGGCGGAGTTGCGCGCCATGGCGGAAACCGGGGTGTCCCCGCACCAGGGACCGGCAGGGAAGATCACCGAGCGCGACCTGCTTTCTGGTTACGCCACGTTCCTGAAGACTCTGGTCGACATCTCCGGCATCCGCCCGCTCAAGGTGGCCGTGGACGCAGGGAACGGCATGGCGGGCTACACGGTGCCGAAGGTGTTCCAGGGACTGCCGATCGAGACCGTCCCGCTGTTCTTCGAGCTCGATGGCGACTTCCCTCATCACGAGGCGAATCCGATCGACCCGGCGAACCTCGCCGATCTGCAGCGCGCAGTTATCAGCAGCGGAGCAGATATCGGGCTGGCGTTCGACGGGGACGCTGACCGGTGCTTCGTGGTTGACGAGCGCGGCGGCATCGTGTCGCCATCGGTGCTGACCGCCCTGATCGCGACGCGGGAACTCCAGCGCGAGCCCGGCGCGTCGATCATCCACAACCTGATTACCTCGCGCGCAGTGCCCGAGATCATCGCCGAGCGCGGCGGCAGGGCGATACGCACCCGGGTCGGCCACTCGTTCATCAAGGCGGAGATGGCAGCCACGGGCGCCGTGTTCGGCGGGGAGCATTCTGGCCATTTCTACTTCCGCGATTTCTGGTTCGCCGACTCCGGGATGCTGGCTGCTCTGCATGTGCTGGCCGCGCTCGGGTCGCAGGACGGCCCGCTGTCGCCGCTGCTTGCCGAGTACTCGCGCTACGTGGCCTCCGGTGAGATCAACAGCGAGGTCGATGACCAGATTGCGGCCAGTGACCGGGTCGGGGCGGCGTTCGGCACCCGGCCGGGAGTCAGCACCGACGATCTTGACGGGCTCACCGTCACCAGCCAGGACTGGTGGTTCAACCTGCGGCCGTCCAACACCGAGCCGCTGCTGCGGCTCAACGTGGAGGCCAGCGACGACGCTACCCTGGCCGAGATCCGTGACGAAGTGCTGAGCATCGTGCGCGGTGATCATGCCGAAGCCCAGAGCCGATGACACCCGGGAGAGCTCGTGAAGATCGATGAGTGGCTGCTTGACATCCTGGCCTGCCCGAAGTGCCATTCCCCGCTGCGCCCCGACCAGGAGGCCAGCGAACTAGTCTGCACCGGGGCGGACTGCGGCCTTGCGTATCCAGTACGTGACGATATTCCCGTTTTGCTGATCGATGAGGCACGCGATCCGGCGGCAAGCTAGCCAACCGGGACCAGCGCGGAAGCGGCAGTCCATCAGCGCCGAGCGCGCCGCAGCCACCGCTGCGGCGCCAGCCCCGGGACACGGCGGCGGGAAGCGCGTGGTCCTGGCCGCTTTCGCCGCGAACCTCGGCATCGCCGCGACGAAATTCGCCGCTTTTGTCATCA
>Ga0302324_100024543_pt1 | contig 11611 bp, 12 predicted proteins | sample Palsa_T0_1_FD_201949 | JGI IMG/M metagenome (GOLD analysis project Ga0302324, IMG submission 201949) | Peat permafrost microbial communities from Stordalen Mire near Abisko, Sweden - Palsa_T0_1 | ecosystem: Environmental > Terrestrial > Soil > Palsa > Peat permafrost | place: Sweden: Abisko... | reverse complement strand
CCTATACTTTCAGTCCCGGGAAGGGCCCCTTGGGCGCGCTTACCCTGGTCGCACTCACTGACAACACCCAAGGCGGTGGCAGAGTACTGCTGATCGAGGGAACCACCATGGGCACCACCTACGGCGGAATGCGGTTTCTGTTCGACAAAGCTATGTGGAAAACCGTGATTAGTGCGGCTACCGATGGCAGTGGCCGTTTGCATAACTTCGAAGTGTTGCTGCGCAGCGATTTTCTGCGCGGCGGGGTGAGCAACACTCGGCAAATCGCTGTCCACGTGCATTGACCCTTAGTTGGGGAAAGAACTCGGCAAGGAGGGCCGATGGAGGGTAACAAAACCTGCTGTACCCCGGCCCGTGGAGAGCGTGCCGGTTCGATTGCCATCGCGCCTCCGCCGATGAACAGCCCGCGATCTGCCGACGGTATGGTCTCTCTGCCCGGGGGGCGGTTTCTTATGGGCACGGATTACGAAGGAGGATTCCCCCTGGATGGGGAGGGCCCGGTGCGGCCGGTGATTGTGTCCCCTTTCAGCATGGACGCGGCGCCCGTGACCAACAGTCAGTTCGCGGCCTTTGTCCGCGAAACCGCCTATGTTACCGAAGCCGAACGATTTGGCTGGTCGTTTGTTTTTTGGGCGCATGTACCCGAAGAACACTTTGAAGAATATGTAGTGGACACCATTGCAGCAGCGCCCTGGTGGTGCAAGGTGCCGGGAGCCAACTGGAAATCGCCGGAGGGCCCGGTCAGCAATCTCACCGCCCGCGGAGATCACCCGGTTGTGCACGTGAGCCACAACGACGCGCTCGCCTACGCCGCCTGGGCGGGAAAGCAACTCCCGACCGAAGCTGAATGGGAGTTCGCTGCGCGCGGCGGTCTGGAGCAGAAACTGTACGCATGGGGAGACGAACTGACCCCTTCCGGCAAGCACCAGTGCAACATCTGGCAAGGGCGATTTCCCGTCCAAGACACGGCCGAAGACGGCTTTGCCGGCACTTGCCCCGTCACCGCCTTTCCTCCGAACGGTTACGGTCTATTCTCCGTAGCAGGAAATGTCTGGGAGTGGACCGGCGATTGGTTCGGGGTGCGCCACTCGCCGCATGAGTCCACCGATCCAAGGGGTCCGGCCCACGGAGAAGGCAAGGTGATCAAGGGCGGCAGTTTTCTCTGTCATGCCTCTTACTGCAATCGCTATCGTGTTGCCGCGCGAACCCAGAACACGCCGGACAGCGCGACCAGTAATCTCGGCTTTCGCTGCATCCGCCGCTCCGCCTAACCCATGTCGTTTTTCCTTAATTTGTACACTATTGTCTTTCAAGGTCTCGCTAGACCGGAAGCAGATCGATCTGCCTTGTGGATCTAATGCGTTGACAGCTTACCTATTGCAGCAATCTGCCCCGCAGTTACCCCGGAGGGCGAGCAGTTGAAACTGCTGCAATAGGTAAGCCGTCACCGCATTTTGCGCATCTCCCGCCCATGCGGTCAGCGCGGCTCCGCCGATCGTTGCGGCGCCCATCGCCTTTCCAGAACAGGCTTCTTGTAACGGTATGGGTTAGAGCGACACTACAAAGAAAGCGCCCTCACTTGCAGGTTCAGGAAAGCGGAAGCCTGATATGTCCCAAGGTCTGGAAAATTTAAAGCACATCGTGGTTTTGATGATGGAAAACCGTTCCTTCGACCACATGCTGGGCGGGCTAAGAGCGAAGTTTCCCAAGATCGCCGGGTTGGCCGGAACTGAAACCAATCCAGACGCTGCTGGCAATACCGTTCGCGTCGCGCCCAACGCTCTATACCGCGGACAATTTGCGCACGATCCCGACCACCATTTCCCCGGGGTCGACCTGCAAATCTTCGGCGGAGCGGCGCCTGGGCCTGGACGCGTGGCCAACATGCAGGGGTTTGTCAAAAGCTATGCCACCCAGGGCGCCAACACGCAGGAATCGCATGCAATCATGAGCTATTTTCCCCCGGAAAAGATCCCGGTTCTTACAACGCTGGCTACGGAGTATGCCGTCTTCAACGGTTGGTTTGCGTCAATTCCCGGGCCCACGATTTGTAACCGTGCGTTCGCCCACTACGGAACCTCCTTCGGGAACGTAGATATGAATATGTTCCTGGTGACCGATGCGGATCGGTCCAAAATCCCGACCATCTATGAACGGCTGAAGGCTGGTGGCCAAAGCTCCAAACTCTATTACTACGACACACCCAGTTCCACCATGGAAATTGTGAATCTGATCAAGGATCAGAGCTTTTTTGCAACCTTTGATCAGTTTCTTGACGACTGCAAATCAGGGAACCTGCCGGCGTACAGTTTTGTCGAGCCAAATTACACCGATCACCCCGGTCCGTCTGGTGGGCAGTTGCTCGCCAGCGATCAACATCCAGATCACCATGTGCTGGCCGGCGATCGATTCATCGCGACTGTCTACAACCAGATCCGTGTGATCCCGGAGCTGTGGCAAAGCACCGCATTACTGATCGTCTATGACGAGCACGGCGGTTTCTATGACCACGTTGTCCCTCCCGCTTGTACCGCCGATGGCTTCACGGCGGGCGAGGCAGCCACGGGAGTGCCGGGCCTGGAATTCAAATTCGATCGGCTTGGCATCCGTGTGCCGGCGATCCTGGTTTCGCCGTATATCGAGCGGGGAACAGTGGTGCCCGGCCCCGAGGACCCGGCCAACCAAAGAGTGTTTGAACACTCGTCCATTCCTGCGACCGCAAGTAAACACTTCTTGAGTGGGAATGATTTCGGCACTCCTCGGGAGCAAGGCGCGCAAACCTTCCTTGATCTTCTGGGCGACACATTGCGCCCCGACAACGACACCGTGGTTTTCCAATTGTAAGGGAGAGCAGACATCATGGCGATAGAAGACGCCCCGGTTGTTAAGCTGATTGAGTTTGACGAGGCGGAGGCTTACAACCCCGACCGGCCGATATCGAGCCTGATCCGCACCCAGCTCTTGCATCTGCATCATGCGGAAAACCTGGCTCTCCCTGCCAAACTGCGAACCAATGTCAACATCAATCACTTGCTGACAGAACGTCAGGCCAGTGAATACATCCATCAGGTCACGACATTGTTGCACCAACAGGGCGAACCGGCCAGGAAGGCGAGCGTGCCGGCGAAGAAAAAGGTTGCGGCCAAGAAGGGCGTGCCGGCGAAAAAGACGAAGGTGGCCGCGCAGGCCGGCAAGGCGAAACACCAGGTGCGGACCGCCGCTAACAAGAAGGCCGGAAAGCAACCAAAGTCTCGCTAGTGAGGAGAACCTCTTGCGTAAGATTGCGTTCGTATGGTTGTTGCTGAGCAGCTCGCTCTGGGCGCAGCAGAGTACGGTTGCGAATGTCCAGCAGCAGGACCCGGCAACCGAAGTTGGCCAGTTTAAGAAAAACTGTCCTCTCAAACATGTTGTAGGGTGCGCCGAGGTGTTGTTCACCGGGCAGCCGCTGCACATCGCGGCCGGTAGCATCGCACCACAGGATGGCTTTGGCGCCGGGTTGGCGTACGTGGGCTTTAAGAACACCGAGAACTGGAGCACTGCCTGGAGCGGAGATGCCATTGCGTCCAGCAACGCGTCCTGGCGGGCGAGCGCCTTTCTTACCTTCGTCGACACGCGTTTGAAAACACCGACTATCGCTTTCGGCACACCGGCAGTGAAAGAAAGTGGAATTCCGCCTTATGTCGAACAGCCGGTTTACCGTCTTTATGAACAATCCATCTCTCTGAATACGGTCACCTTCTTTGGCGAAGGCCCCGGGAGCACAACGGCGGGGCGCTCCTACTTCGGCATGACGGAGCATATCGTTGGGGGCAGTGTGGTTCACCCTGTCTATGAGCGGCTCAACATGGCGATCTATGGCGAAGTCAATGGACGGGTCGTGAGTATTAGGCCGAGTCCTGGTCAATCCTCTCCATCAACGCAGATGATTTATTCACCCGCCACCGCCCCCGGGCTGAACCACCAGCCTGTTTTTCTGCAACTTGGTGCGGGGGTACGGATGAGTCCGTCGGCAGCGAACGGGCTTCTGCATTTCAAAGATGACTTCGCGTACCGGCCGTTCGTCGATCCCTCCGGTTCCGGGTATTCGTTCCAGCGAATAACCGTGGACCTTTATCAAGAAATCGCTATCCGCCATAAAAACCTGCTCGTGGCAAGGGAAGCAAACGACCCTAATAACTGTGCTATCGATGTTACGGATGACCAGCCAAGATGTCCGACAGCCCTCAGTCGCAGTCTGGAGGGGCATCTCGGCTTCAGGGTTTTCAGTACTTTGTCCATGACACCGGGGAGCAACGTGGTTCCGTTCTATTTTCAGCCCACGCTTGGTGGATCGGACATCAATGGCGATTCGACTCTCAGCAGTTATCAGGACTATCGATTCCGAGCGCCGAACAACTTGTTATTGCAAGAGAACTTTGAGCATTCACTGGGCAAGCTCCCGGTAGGGTTTATCTTCCGGGCAGACCAGGGGAAGGTAGCTCTGAGCCGTGGCGACCTAGGCGGGAATCCCTGGATTCATGACTTTGCTACCGGATTGACACTGCGTGCCGGAGGTCTCCCTCAGGTCTATTTTCTGTTCTCCTTCGGCGGGAAGGAAGGCACGCACACCGCAGCCACCGTCAACACCTCGTTGCTGGGGAGCTCGCTCCGGCCGTCGATTTTTTAGGTTCTCGGAGCGGACGAATGCAGATCCCGGTAGGGACCCATATTTCTATGCGCCTCCAGCACAAAACCGGGCGAGCAGTTGCAATTGCTGCAATAGGTAAGCTGCCACACAATCACTGCTTAGAGCACAACGAGAGCACCTCCGCGGCCGACTGCAACAAAGGCCTTAAGTCCAGCTCCCAAAACGGTTGATGTTAGAACTTCAGTGGCCGCTGTCGAGTGTGGAGTGCCGGGACTCGACGGATCGTCTGGATAAGGATAGTAGTCACCCGGGTGCGGAAAAATTGCTTGAGTGCTTAACCCCACGTTTGGTCCAGAGCCTCCGTAGACAGGCAGCCCGCTGGGGGCGTAGACCGGCGACGACGGGTCTCCATCGCCATCGTCCGATGTGCGGTATACGTCGGGCGGTAGTCCCTCTTCACCACTTGGTTCAGGTTCAGGTTCAGGCTCAGGTTCTGGTTCTGGCTGGGGCTCAGGCTCTGGTTCAGGCTCTGGTTCAGGTTCAGGTTCTGGCTCTGGCTCTGGTGCAGGTGCAGGCGAATTCACGGCTTTTCCAATCTCTTCAATCGCCACACCAATCACGAAGATAACGCCCCCTCCGACGATCACCTGTGCGCTGCCAGCGGCAACTTCGGGACCGGCTGGACCGAACGCCGGTGATATCCCAAAGCCAGTAGTGCCGACTGAAGCGACACCCTGCCCGATACCTTGAACCCACCGACCAAAGTCGGACCAGCCATCCATCACATCGCCTGGATCCCGCCCGTCGAATCCGCCAAGTCCGCTGAGTGGGCCGCTGCCTCCAGAGCCAAATCCGAGGAACGCTCCCGCTCTGCCAAAGCTATCCGCTGATTGCTGATCGCCGAATATCCCGCCGCTGGGTACTCCAGAGGTGGCACCCGCTCCGCCAGAGAAGACGTTCCAGGGCCACTGACTACCATAGGAGCCGGGATTGGTTCGTCTCGGATCTCGAAGCGTTTTTGCTGCTAGTTCATGAAGGTCCAGGTCAGCAACGCGTCGACCATCGATCACGGAAATGCTTCTCGATATTCCGTCGACAATCACAACGCCGTTCTCGCGCGTCCATACGCTTTTTTGAACAAACTGTTCCCACGTGCCTACGATGAGCGACGCGTGTTCCGGCGTCACTAGCGGCCAAGCGGTTTCAAGCGCACTAGCGAATACGGATTCCAGTCCGGTCGCATCGCCCTGCGACCTGATTTGGCGGACGACATTGACAAGGATTGCGAACGCTGAAGAGGGGAATCTCAGTATTTGCCCACAGACGCAACCGGCATAAAGGCTTGATGCTTCAAGCGCATGTTCTGGACTAAGGCGCCGGCCGATGCTCGACAGTGGTTTCTTGTTGCCGGCAGCTCGTCGCGCCACATCGTTGATCAATAAAAAAGCGGTTCTGGGCGGAAGCACGGCGGCAACGACGGGAACAGAATACAAGCCGCCCGTGACAGTGTATGCGAGTTCGGTTAAACGCTTTTGCGGCAAGTTGCACCTCCAAATTCCATTGAGCTCGAGGGGTTTATATCAGCGTCACGGGAACCGCCTGCTCCTATCTTGCGAAGCGCCTCGCGATCGGGATCTCTGTGGCGCAACTATTGCAGACGCTCGCGAAACCAAATAGTGGCCACCCACTTTTCGCCGCTTTTCGCTGGTAGAGATGCGTGGAGTGACTTCGGATGAATCTGGTTTGTCGCAGCGCGGCAATTGGAAAATATGAGTAAGGAACCTGATCGAGGCGGAATGAGTAATCCGATTTTTGGAAACGCTGTTTCGCCTCCTATTTGAACGTCATTGAGATACAGGAGAGCTGTGCAGAGGCGTTGACCGCGCTTAAGAGTATTGAATTTTCCCCTGTCTGTTTGTAAGTCATAAGAATCGAAGTGAGGCCGGTATTCTCCGCCTAGGTTGTACCTGACTATCTGCATCGCTTCGGCATGGCCCAGTGGATGCTCAGCTGCTGAAGCTATCCGCTCCCCAATATTTCTTACTAGGTCTGAACTGCTATATGAAATCCAAGTTGATTTGGCTGTGCGGCCCGAGGTGACGAAGCTACCATCTTCGCCACTCACTTTAGCGACTGCCAGATGAGGCTCCGCAAGCGTGATCAGAGCCTCACATTCCGCACGGGTAGCGAATTCAGGGGCAATTCCGATGAAGGGATCATCGAATAGCGCGGAAGGAACCTTTACCATAATTACTCTTTCCAGATCTCCCATCGACAGCAGCACTCTAAATCACCACCCCGTCCATCGCCGAAATAGCGGGAGATGAAACGCGTGGTCCTCAATCGCAAGAACTCACTCTTCGCCGGCAACCCACGCGGCGGTCGAACGGCGGCAATCCTGGCCAGCTTAACGAGCATCTGCCGGCGACATGACGTCGATCCACAGTTCTACCAAGACCTGCGTAAATATTGGAGGACAGTGGGAGACGCGTATAGTAAAAAAGCGACTTATGCGGAAAGATTCTCTGCCTCGTCCTCCGCCAGCAGCATAGCCGGCGGCCGTGCATCGCCAATCCGGGAGAGCAGAAGTCCGGGCGCGTCTCCCGCTAGATCATGGAAATCATGCACTAAGTGCATCTGGTCGTGATATCCCAGGTCATTCGCGATATCCACCCATCGCTTGTGCGGAAATCTGATTTTGTGATCAAGCGCAGTCTGAAATCGCGCTACGCGGGCAAAGCGTTTTGGTGTAAAACCAACGTACTCCAGGAACCTCCTCTCAAATTGTCTCTTGCTCAACCCATGCCGAAAGGCCACGTCCGCAATCCGAAGCGTGCCGTGGGTCGCGAATATGTCTGTTGCAGCTCTGGTCATCGAATCGTTAACCGTCCCCTTAGCAGCCCGCTTTAGTAAGAAATCTTCGGCAAGCCGAACCCTGCCTTGAAAAGACACCTCGTCTGCTAATTGCTGATGCAGGCACGATATTGATTTCCCTAAGACCGCCCGCGCATCGTAGAATCGGGAGGATAGTTCCACTATCGGGACCCCAAACAACTGAGAGAATCCGGTCGGCTGAAAGAATATCGCGAAAGATGAAACCCCCTTCTTGAGAGCAATCGTGCATCCGCCTATCGGATAGGCGCCCACTACGACACTTTCCGGGGCTCTATGACGTCGCCCATCTGCAAAGGACACCTCGAATGAATTGCCGAACTGGAACTCAAGCGTTTGTTCCAGACGTGCCGGAACTGGTTCGATGAGGTGGGTTTCGCCAGCACCAACATCCCGCTGTGCGTACACTCTGACTAGGGCGCTCAACGTTGTACTCGCCGGCTGAAACTGGATGTTGTTCATAAGCCACCCTAATCAGCAAACTACAACCTGACTTTGGTTTGTTTATGCTCATTTACGCATAGGACCAGGTGCCGCTTCCTCCCATTTCAGTAACGCCTCCCCCGAGAGCAGCTCCCGTGAACTGGCCCAGGACACCGATGTTGTCCCGAAAGCAAGTCACCTGAGCGACTCCTCCGTGGACGGCGAGGAATTGAACGTGAAAGTTGCAGCCACCCACCAGTAAAGCTGGAGAGACCCACGGGCCTCCACCGGCTGTGGTCACTCCGCCAACGCCAACGCCCCATGATCGGCCTTCGAACTTCACCCTCTTCCCTGAATCCGTGTACGTCATGTCGATACTTACAGACCCGAAGAACACGTACGACGCGATACTTAACACACCGTGAGCGCCGAAAGCGTCGGATGGCTTCAGATCCCTTTCCTGGACTTGATGCAGCAGGTGTTGGCTTCCTTCCTTGGCCAACGCCTCGATGTATGCAGCTTGTTTCGCCAGCATCTCTTTACGATCTTTTTCGAACTGCTCGGGTGAATACTGGGCCTTCTCTGCCATCGCTTCTTCTCCTCCAACGCTTTTTGTTGGTCGACTCAATCAGGATTCCAATCGGTTTGCACCGCCTGAAAGTATAAATCACGAATTGACCGTGATGGGGTTGTTTGCGGCTCGGCTCTCGCGCAAGCTACCCGGATACAACTGACAACGGAGAAGTGGACAAGCAGTAGTTTGTCTATTTTCGCGCATGAGAACCGGGGCTTCGTGAAACGTCGTGCCCTCGTTCCACATATCGTAGGTGCGGCGGCCGAGCAGCAGATCGAAGAATTTGTGGCCGAATTTGTGGCCAGACGGGGCTGACACTCTACATATCCATGGACTCGCAAAAGCCCCAGTTCCGTCTGGCCACGAAACTTCGCGGCGGCGGTTCCATATATCGGAGACGGCCACAATCTGAAAGTTCAGATCTTTGGCGCCGGCAAAGAAAGCGGGCAGATCGCCACCTTTCATGCGGTCGCCGCAGCCCACGACGCCCACTTTCACGCGGTCGTTGGCGCCCATGATCTGTGCGTAACTTGAGGCACTCGACGGGAAAGCTGTGGCTGCGAGAGCTGCGCTGCCTGCTTTCAAAAATTCTCTGCGATTATTCTGATTCGATTCCATGGTGGAACACCTCCGGCTCCTGTTTTTCGTTCAGGTCGATTTGCACTGCGGCAGTTCAGGTGACTATTGTGTGGGCCCAGACAGCGGTTAAACGATGAATGCCGAGCGTGTCGCAATTCCTGTTCGAATCCGGCACGCCCGGCGTGAGTTGGGATCGTGGAGCAGCTCAGAAAGTGAACTTAATGGCACCCTGAAAGATTCTGGCGCCGTAATTGTAAACGGTAGATGTAACTCGGCCGAAGGTTGAAGAGGTCAACGAAGTACTTGAACTAATGTAGCCGCTGCTCCCGGGAGCAACAAAGTCCGGATGGTTCAAGACATTGAATGCCTCCAGCCGAAAGTTCATTGACAGGGATTCGTGCAACGCGAAAGAGCGGTTCAAGGCCGCATCCGTCTGTAAGTACTTTGGACCGCGATAGGCATTTCGTCCGGAATCCCCAAACGTGCCAGTGGGATTCTGCGTAAACGCGGCGGCGTTGATGTACTGCGCATTGGTTGACGGTCCGCTTCTGATCGTCTGGTGTGTATACAAAACGCTTGGGCCAGTCAGATTCGGACGATCATTGGCAAGATCCGTGAGCGAGTTGTCCAGTCCCGACTCAACGGTGAACACTGAACCGCCTTGTGCCCTGACCAGAGGAGAGAGCGTCCAGCCGTTAACGGTGTAACCTAACAAGCCATGCAAAGAAGAGAAATGGCTCGATGCCACAAGGGTGGCATTGAAGACGTTTCTGTAGTCGAATCCGCAGGACCCTTTCTCTGCCCTCAAGTCTGCCGGATTCTGTTCACTTACGCCGCTATCGCCTCCGTTATCTTCTAAATCAATGCAATGCGACCAGGTATAGTTAGTAATAAGGACGAAGCTGCTCGAAATGCGATGAGTGAGGCTCGCCACCATACCGTTGTAGGTGGCGGTTTGCGCACTGCCAAAGATTTCCCCGGCATTGCTACTGCCGCCGCCATAGTAGGGACCTTCCGCGGGATTGGCCTCCGTCAAACGGAAACGCGATGCCTCATTACCCGTTGTCGAACACGGCGTTCCGGCTGCACCCGGCTTAACCGCGTTCGGACCTGTGGTAGCTATGCCGGCGCAACCGGTGCCCCCTGCCCCCCAAACTCCGGGGGTATAGATCGCTTGGCTAAGGGGAAGAACGCTGATTTCATGTGTTGACTTGTTCCCTATATAGTCGACTTCTGCTTGCCAACCATGGCCGAATTCCCGCTGCACACTAGCCGTGTATTGGAGCACATAAGGTGTGTGAAACTTCGCAGGAAGAAATATGTACTGGCTGCCGAGCGGAAAGGTCGTGCTGGCGGTCGGAGAGAATGGGAGCGGGAACGGGTTGGGGCTTACCAACCCACTCGAATAAGGATTCGTGAAGTTCAAAGGAGCAGTCACGCCAGTATTTACAAGCGTCAAGCCCCACGGCGGATTATCCTGCTGACGTTCCGCGGTGAAGAAGTTTGTCTCGTCGTAGACAAGGGCCGCACCCACGCGGATGATGGTCTTGCCCTTACCGGAAGGATCAAACGTGGCGCCGACCCGGGGAGAGAACTGCCACGGCGAATTTTCCGTGAAATTCTTTGGAACTCCCGGATCTCCGTAGAAGAAGGTTCCGGCAGGCGCATTGGGGAATCTTGTGCTATGGGTATTAGACAAAAAATCGCTGTAATTAAAAACACCACCCCGCCCGAAATAATCCGTTGGAAAGTACTCAGGGTCCCAGCGAATTCCCGCAGTCAGCACCATCCTGGCAGTTGCGTGATAGGTATCCATGATGTACATGCTCGGGATCGGTGCACGCAGTGCGTTTTGCTGGGCTTTGCTCTGCGCGATATTATTCAGTGCTCCTGTCAGGAAATCCAGGTTTGAATCCTCGCCTGTGCCGCCTGCACTTGTCCCGGCCGGCCCTGTCTTACTGTAGATGCCGGTAAAGGTGAGGGCCCCATTCCCATCATAGACATTGGAAGAGTTGAACTCACCGCGGACATATTCGCCGCCGAACCCGATCTGGTGCTTGCCATGCACCCAGTTCACATCGTCCGCAAAGGAGAACGCGTTGTCATTGAAGAAAGCGTGTGTGCCCCCGGTACCCCATTTGTTCGATACCGTGACGCTTTCTCCTGCAGGATATAACTGATATACGTTGACGCCAAATGTAGTTACGTTGGGGTCTGAAGGATTGGGCCCGCGATTGTTACGCTGCCTGGTAAATGTGGCATGGGCTGTATTCACCGTCGATTGGCTGATGACGTATGTTTCCGCAACTGTGAATGCCTGGTCCCGTTCATAATTGCCGGATTGAGAGGTCAGCAGAATGTTGGTCGGAGAATAAAATGCAGGAGTCGTATATCCATCGAGGAAATAGCGGCCGTAGATGCTGTTTTTCTTATTGATGGTCCCATCGATGCGGGTGATGATCTGATTCTCCGTCGCGTCCAAGGGTATGGCGTAGGTGGCGAGACCGCTCGCGTTT
>Ga0302324_100024541_pt1 | contig 11611 bp, 13 predicted proteins | sample Palsa_T0_1_FD_201949 | JGI IMG/M metagenome (GOLD analysis project Ga0302324, IMG submission 201949) | Peat permafrost microbial communities from Stordalen Mire near Abisko, Sweden - Palsa_T0_1 | ecosystem: Environmental > Terrestrial > Soil > Palsa > Peat permafrost | place: Sweden: Abisko... | reverse complement strand
TGCGTCGCCGCCACTATGACTTTGCTCATATCGGTATGCTACCTGGAATTGGCTAAAACGTCGGCGGCGAGCTTGCGCTCACGATCTCGCACTCGTCGCGCCCGGGATTGCGGAAGCGATGCGGAATCGAGCTTTTAAAGTAGTACGCGTCGCCCGCCGTGAGGACGCGCGATTCACCGCCCACCGACAGCTCGATGCGGCCCTTGATGACCACGCCGCCCTCCTCGCCAGCATGCGTCAGCATTTCCTCGCCCGTATCCGCCCCGGGCGCATAGCGCTCGTGCAGGATCGACATGGTGCGCTTGGCGAGGCGGCCGCCGACGAGCCGCAGCTCCACCGCGCCGGTGCCGATGTCGGCGAGCTCCGATCGCGGAAAGAAAACCTCGACCTGGCCGGCGAGATCCAGGGTGAAGAAGTCGGCGAGCGCCATGGGGATCCCGTCGAGTACCTTCTTGAGCGAGGACACCGAGGGGCTCACGCGGTTTTGCTCGATGAGCGAAATGAGGCCGTTGGTGACCCCCGCGCGCTTCGCCAGCTCGCGCTGCGAAAGGCCATACATCTGCCGCACGGCTTTGAGGTGAGCACCGACATCCAGAGCCATAGTGTCGATTATTTTAAACAGTATTGGCCAAAGATTCAGCTAAAATAGTGCTGGTGTTGAATTTTCTTATCAGCCGACCCGAAGAAGGATTTTCGCCATGAATGCCCGCATCACCCCGGATCACGCTCCGACCGACCTCGATGCGTTCTGGATGCCGTTCACGGCCAACCGCCAGTTCAAGGGTAATCCCCGCCTGCTCACCCGCGCCGAGGGCATGCATTACTGGACCAGCGATGGACGGCAGGTACTCGATGCGGTGGCGGGCCTGTGGTGTGTGAATGCCGGCCACAGCCGCCGCGAGATCACCGACGCCGTCGCGCAGCAGCTCGGCACCATGGAGTTTGCCCCCACCTTCCAAATGGGCCATCCCCTCGCATTCGAGCTCGCGAACCGGCTGGCCGCGATCGCCCCGCCGGGCATGGATCGGGTGTTCTTCACCAACTCGGGATCCGAATCGGTCGACACGGCGCTGAAGATCGCAATCGCCTACCACCGCGCACGCGGGCAGGGCCAACGCACCCGTCTCATCGGGCGTGAGAAGGGCTATCACGGCGTCGGGTTCGGCGGCATGTCGGTCGGCGGCATGGTGAACAATCGCAAGTTCTTCGCGGGAGCGCTGCTGCCGAGCGTCGATCATTTGCCGCACACACTGGACATCGGGCACAACGCGTTCTCGCGCGGGCTGCCGCACTGGGGCATGCATCTCGCGAACGAGCTGGAGCGGCTCATCGCCCTGCACGACGCGTCGACTATCGCGGCCGTCATCGTAGAGCCGATTGCCGGCTCCGCCGGCGTGATATTGCCGCCGGCGGGGTACCTGAAGCGCTTGCGGGAAATCTGCGACAAGCATGACATTTTGTTGATATTCGACGAGGTGATCACGGGATTCGGCCGCATCGGCAAACCCTTCGCTTCCCAGGTCTTCGATGTGACGCCCGATCTCATGACGACCGCCAAGGGACTCACCAACGGCGCTATCCCCATGGGCGCGGTGTTCGCGCAGCGCAAGATTTACGACGCCTTCATGCAGGGGCCGGAGAACGCGATCGAGCTGTTCCACGGCTACACCTACTCGGCGCATCCGGCCGCCTGCGCCGCCGCGCTCGCGTCGCTCGATGTGTATACGCGCGAGGGCTTGCTCACCCGGGCCGCCGAGCTCGCCCCAACGTGGGAGGAGGCGGTGCACTCGATTCGCGGGCCTGCGAACGTCGTCGACATCCGCAACTTTGGACTGATCGGCGCCGTCGAGCTCGAGCCGCGGCCGGGCAAACCCGGCGCGCGCGGCTTCGAGGTATTCTTGAAGTGCTTCGAGCGTGGGGTGTTGGTGCGGGTCACGGGCGACACGATCGCCCTGTCCCCACCGTTGATTCTGGAAGAGAAGCAGATCGCGCAGATCGTCGAGACGCTTGCCGGGGCGATCCGGGATACGGCTTGAGGCTGAGGCGGCCGGCGCGCGGCTAGCGCGTCAGATCTTGGACTCGAACACCGCGTACCATTTCTTGCAGGGCTCGGCTACTTCCCAGGTGCCCTCGTAGCCTGCGGGGACGAGGAATGCATCGCCTGCGCGGAAGTCGTTCTTGTCGCCCTGCGATGACTCCAGTCGCACCCGGCCCTCGATGAGCACGCACAGCTCGTACTCGGTATAGCGCACGCGCCACTTGCCACTGGTGCTCGACCAGAAGCCGCAGAAGAATTGCTGCGTCGGGTCAGTGAACTGATTGGACACCCGGACGCGCGGTATACCGACCAGGATCTTCTCGGGCGAGGGATTGGCAGATTCGCCGGTCTGATAGCGATCGAGCGCCACGATCTTGGGGTGATCTGCCATGTCCTATCGTAAGTGCGCGAGGCGGCCAGAGACAAGGGCGGCTCGACGGTCGCGTCGAGCCGCCCTGTTTTCAGCGCTTTTCACTCTGCGGGGCAACGGCGGGCTCGCTGACCTGAGCGAGCGGCGCGGGAGGCGGGGCCTGCAGCGTGAGGCGCACCCGGCGCTCGAACGCGTAGCCGTCGACGTCTTGCGCCGTGCTTTGACTCTTGCCGTAGGCGTTGACCTCGAGCGCCTGCTCCGGCACACCCGCGGTGACGAGCAGATCGCGCACCGCCTCGGCTCGCGCCTGCGATAGCTTCAGATTGAGCTCATCGCTCCCGCGCGGATCGGCATAGCCGTCGAGTCTCACGGTGAGAGCCGGCGACTTCGTGAGCACGCCCGCGATCACCCCGATGTCGCGAGCCGTTTCCTCGTCGATCTCTGCACTGCCGGTGCGAAACAGCACATCCCCCTGCAGCCCGTCGATGACCTTGGCCGCCTGCTCGCGCGCCGCGTCGTCGGTCGCTTGCTGCGCCGTCTCCACCGTGTGCGCAAGCTGGTCGAGCCTTGCGGTAAGCGCGCGATTCGTCTCCTCGAGGTCGCTCTTGGCGCTCGCCAGCACCGCGCTCTCGCTCTCGAGCTCGGCGGTTTCTTTCTCGAGGAGCGCGCGGTCCTTTTCCAGGACGGCGACCTTCGCCTCCGCCTTGCCGGCATCATGCGCCCGATGCACGCGTGATCCGAGCCAGGTGCCGACCCCGGCGCCGACGACGGCCCCGATAGGCCCCCCGGCAAAGGCGCCGATCACTGCTCCGGCGACAAACCCCGCGGGCTCCTGCGGCGAAGGCTTCTTCGGCGAAGTGTCGGCCACCGTGGCCGAGTCGGCCCACGCGGCCGCGCTCACCCCGACCAAACTGAGGGTCCAAATCAGCTTCGACTGTGCAATCTTCATGACGCTCCTCCTGTGTTGTGGACATTCGCGGACGGCATTGCCGCCCGTGAGGAGCATTTGGCGCCCCGTTTCGGGCGCCTTCGTTATCGCGCGATGGCAAAATATGGCAGGGCAACGATCAAACGCGGCGCTACGTGCGCAGCGAGAACGGCGTGAAGTTCGTGTCGATGTCGTAATAGTCTTCTTGCTCGGCGCGCTTCAGGAACGCCACCACGCGGTAGGTCAACGGCGCCGCAACGATCTCCCAGCCGCTCTTCAGTCCGTACTGAGTGAACATGATCAGCAGCAAGTGCGGCCACGGCATGAGCCCGTAGAAGGCGACGGCGTAAAAGATCACCGAGTCGACGAGCTCACCGCAGAGCGTCGAGCCGACGATACGCGTCCACAGCCAGCGGCCTTGGGTCCAGATCTTCATCTTCGCGAGCACGTAGCTGTTGACGAATGTGCCGCACAGAAAGGCAACGATCGAGGCGAGCACGATGCGCGGCGTGTTGCCGAAGATCGCGTCCACGGCTGATTGCGTCGCGCGCGAGCGCTCCGAGGGAGGCAGATGCACGACCACGGCGGCCATCAGCGATGCGAAAGCGAGTGCTCCGAATCCCGCCCACACCACGCGGCGGTCGCGGGCGTAGCCGTATACCTCGGTGAGGATGTCGCCGAAAATATAGGAGATCGGGAAGAACAGCACGCCCGCCAGAAAGGTCAGCGTGAGCGACGTGCCGGGGATGTGGATGGAGGTTTCCTTGGCCGGCCCGATCAAATTCGAGCACAGCAGCACGCACACATAGGCGGCCATCACAAAATCGTAGTAACGGAATTGACGGATTCGCGGAGCTGACATGGGTTCCTTCGGAGTGATCTGACGCACGCCAAAGACCATCATATGTTATACCGCCGTGCCTCAGCCCGTTCTTCGTCGAGCCGCCAGGTCGCGGATTTCTCGGGCGTTTGGCGAAGACCATCACACCACTTCCGTAGCTGCTCCTGTACATATGCAGGCTAATCTCGCAAGAATGGTCTATGGAGCAGGGCAAGCCCTTAAACGTAATGGAAAGTCCGCTCGTTGATTTCGATGCGGTATGCCAGAAAGTGCGTGCCGCCGTCGAGCCGGCGCGCGCGCATGCCGTTTCTTTGCACGATGAGAACGGGGACGTGCTCTGGCTGAGCGAGAGCTCCATGGGGCCGGACGAGCACAACGCGGTGCTCGAGGCCATCGAGGCGTTTTCCAATCCCAAGGCACCGCCGATTCTCGCCTACGATCTGGGCGACGCGCGCTCCGCGGTGCTCCTGCGTGCCGTGAGCGCGCGCCGCGCAATGGTCGGCGCGATCATGCTCGTCATCGATAGCCGTGTCATTCGCCACGACGAGCATGGCGCGATCAAATTCATGACTCCGAAGCTGCAGCGAGTCCTCATGGATTTTGCCGGCATGCGCCCCGACATCGACCCGCCGCCCGAAGTGCAGGCCGCCCCCGAGCCACCACCGGCCGCCGCGAAGGCTCCGGCTGCGCCGCCTGCGCCGGCCACGAAGGCGCCTGCCAAGCCCGCAACACCGGCCCGCAAGCCGCAGCTCGCCGAGCCGCTCGCTCCATCGGCTCCGGCGAGCAAGGTTGCCTGGACGGCGCGCGTTCGTCCCGCCGCGAGTGCAGCGAGTCCGGCGCGCCCCACCGCCAATACACCCGTGGCCGCACCCTCGGCTCGTGCGCCGGCTGCCCGGGCCGCAACGCCGCGCCCCGCTCCTACTATCGCAGCGAGGAAGCCGGCGCCGGTCGCGCCGAGCCCGGATGGGCTCGAGCTCGCCCTCGATGATCCGCCCCCGCCACCCCCGCCGCCGCCGACGAGCGCCGCACGAGCGCCGCGCGCAGAGGCCGCGCCGGCGCGTCCTGCGCCGCTTCAGCCTGCCCCGGCACCGACCGCGCCGACTCCGGTGCCGACGCCCGTCGAGCATGTCCTCGAGGACTCGATCGACAGGCAGCCGTCCGTCAGTCCGGAAATGGATCGGCTGCACGCGGCGCTGCGTAAGAGTCCCATTGCGCTGCATGTCCAGCGTCTGGTGCCGCTCACCAAGGGCAGCCAGCTGCGGCGTTACGAGGTTCTGCTGCGCTCGGCCGCGGAAGATAACGCCGCTCCCCACGCCATGCTCAAGGCGGCGGTCGATAACGGGCTCGGCTCGATGATCGATCGACGCGTCGTCACCGAGCTCGTGGGATGGCTGGTGCGCCATCCGGAAGTGTGGCAGCAGCACGCCGTGATGTTCTCGGTCAATCTCACGACCACGGCGCTGCACGACGAGCACTTCATCAAGTTCGTGGGCCTGTGCCTCGCCAAGTCGACGCTGCCCAGAGCGATGATCGCCTTCGAGATCGACGTCGCCACCGCCGTCAAGCTCGCAGGGCGTCTCGGCGAAGTGGCCGCGGCGCTCGACCGTCTCGGATGCCCGATGGTGCTCGATGACTTCTCGCTGAAGACCGAATGTTTCGACCTCCTGCGCTTGCCGGGAGTGCGCTACGTCAAGCTCGCTCCCGAGATCACTCACAAAATGCGCACCGACAAGCTCGCGCAGGCCTCCATCACAGCCGTCGTGCAAATGGCGCGTGTTCTCGGCATGCACACGGTCGCGAAACGCATGGAGACCGCGGCGGAGCAGGAATGGCTCACCGCCTTGGGGGTCGACTTCGTGCAGTCGCACTCGATGTCGCCCCCCGCCTCGATCGATTCGCTGGCACCTCCCGCGAAGGCGCGTGTCTGACCGCCGCGAGGCGCAATTCTTGTCCTACAAATTCCGTTGTCCTACACGGCGCATCATTAACGTGAGTTAATGGATCTGCGCCGGTGGCATGTGATCGCGCCGCATGCACTTGCAAAACGTTGGAAACACAGCAAACTATTCGGGTCTGCAACGAGACACCGGAACCGAGCTAAGTGTTTCAGTTAGTCCCATGAGGTTCGGTTCCGGTCCGTTTGAGTGATCGCCATGCCATTGAACGCCCTCATCGCCATCTTCGGGCTTATTGGCCTGTTCCTCCTGGTCGTGGCGGCACGTCGCTTCCGCGTCATGAACATCGGCAGCGGGGTTTTCAGCGGAGCCGCGGCGCTGGTCTTTTTGGCGTTGGCGGCCGCCGTCTTCGCCCTGGTGCTGGATCTGCGCACCTATCAGCGCCTTACCAGCGAATCCCCCGTGGGCGAGCTCGATCTGTCGCGCGTGGCCCCTCACCAATACGACGCCGTCCTCACCTATCCCAACGGAACGGTCGCGGTCTTCTTCCTGCGCGGAGATGAATGGCAGGTGGATGCGCGCATTCTCAAATGGCAGGGCGCCGTCAACCTGCTCGGCTTCGATGCGGCACTCCGGCTCGATCGCATCAGCGGCCGATACACCAACATCGAGGACGAGCGCGCTCAGCCGCGCACCGTCTATCAGCTCCATCCCCCGGAAGCGATCGATCTGTGGGAGTTGGCGCGCCGCTACCATAGCTGGCTGCCGTGGGTGGACGCTCTGTACGGCAGTGCGACGTTCTTGCCCATGGCCGACAAAGGCTCGTACGAAATCAGCGCATCGCAAACCGGCCTGATCGCGCGGCCGCTCAATGAGCCCGCCCGCACCGCCGTCAGCGGCTGGCATTGAGCCGCCTCGCCCGATACTTCAGCGCCCTGCTTGCCGTTCTCATGCTGATCGTCGCTCTGGGAGTCGGCTGGCTCAAGTTCCACGAAGATGATCTCGTGTTCGCATCGGCACGCAGCAAGCTGTCTCTCGTCGACACGCTGCCGGCGAGGGCCGAGCGAGTTTCCATAGCCGTAGACGGCGGCACCGAGATCGCCGGTATCGTGTTCCCCGCGGAGGAGCCACGCGATACGGGCTACTGGGTATTGCTCCTGCATGGCAACGCGGCTTCCGCCTTCTCCGCGGACCAGTTGCGGCATGGCGAAGTCTTGCAGAGCGCAGGCTTCAGCGTCCTCAATATCGACTATCGCGGGTTCGGCTTGAGTCCAGGCGTCCCTTCCGAGGCCTCCATGTATGCCGATGCCGAAGCGGCCTTCGACACCTTGGTTCAGCGCGGCGTCGCGCCCGAGCGGATCATTTTGCTCGGACATTCGCTGGGTTCGGGGCCCGCCGTCGCTCTCGCGACCCGGCACCGTGCCGCGGCGCTCGTGCTTTTCGGTGCATTCACTTCCATCCCCGATGCCGCTGCTGAACGCTACCCCTGGTTGCCGGTACGTTACGTCGCATCGGTGCGATTCGACTCGCGCGCGCGCCTGCCTGCGGTTCACATCCCGGTCGTGGTGACTCACAGCCGCGCCGACACGACCATCCCCTATACGCACGCCCTTAAGCTCTACGCCGCAGCCGCGGAGCCGAAACGCCTGCTCATCTTCGATTCGCCATCACATGATGGTTTCGGCGGCCACGTCGACGCTCTCTTTGACAATGTGCAGGCCCTCGAGGCGGCTTTGTCAGCGGTGCTGCCTGACCCCCTGCCGCGGGTCAATCGCTGAGCGAGCCGCGGATGTTTTGAGATGCGTTTCTCAGTTTGACGCGGCCGCGCGCGCGCCGTCAGCCTGCCGCAAGCTCGCGTATCTACCATCGTGATCAATGAACCCTAGATCTCCCTCCGGTGCAGCCACCCGCGCGCCGGGGTTCACTCTCATCGAGTTGTTGGTCACGCTGCTCGTCGGCGGCATATTGGTCGCAATTGCCGTGCCGGCCTTCAACAATTTCGTGCTCAACGACCGCGATATCGGGCAGGCGAACTCGCTCGTATCGAGCCTCAACTACGCGCGCAGCGAGTCCATCAAACAGAATATCGCCGGCGGCGTCACCGTGTGTCCGTCGGTCAACGGGACCGCTTGCGGAGGCACGGCATGGTCGCAAGGATGGATTGTAACCAACGCCGCGGGTACCGTGCTCTCAGCCGTTCCTGCGTTGGCCGGCAACAACACGCTGACCGCAACCGGATCACCGGGCGGAGTGACGTTCGCGTCGACCGGTCTGCCGAGCGGTCCGCTGACGATTTGCATCTGCGATAGTCGCGGTGCCGCCTTTGCGCGCGACGTCGAAGTGAACGCCGCCGGCCGCGTGGCCGCCTCTGCCATGCCGGGACAATCCGTCGCGGGCGCACCGCTCGTCTGTCCCTAGCTTTTAGTCCTACAAACACTCCTACAGACGCATATCGCGTTTCGCGGATCTCCTCAAGAACCGCATCACACTTTGGGCAAGGCGGCGAACCACGTCAGGTTCACGCAAGCAAATGCTCCTAGCATCCATCCCATGAAACACGCCACATCGATCACGACCGGAAGCTTCGCGACCGCTCGCGGCTTCACCATCATCGAGCTCATGGTCACGCTCGCCGTCGCCGGAATGTTGACCGCCATGGCGGTGCCGGCCTTCAACAACTTCGTGCTCAACGACCGCGACATCGGACAGATCAACTCACTGGTCGCAAGTTTCAACTACGCGCGCAGCGAGGCGATCAAGCTGAACAGCGGCGGGGTCCAGGTGTGCACCTCCGTCGACGGGCTGAGCTGCAACGGCGGTTCCAACTGGAACGGCGGCTGGATCGTGAAAGAGACTCTCCCCAACGCTCCATCGGCGACCGTGGTGCAATACGTGCCCGCTTTTGCCGGCGCCAATACCGTGAAAGTTGGCGGCCCAACGATGACCGAAGTGACGTTCTCGTCGACCGGCATGGTGGATGCGTGGCTCACCGTCCAGATTTGCGACAGCCGCGGCGGCGCTTATTCGCGTGACGTCGAAGTGAACGCAACCGGGCGCGTCGCCGCCTCGCAAACACCGGGCCAGTCGGTCTCCGGCGCGACCCTCAGCTGTCCGTAACGTCCATGCGCCCGCAGGTGACATCCGCGTTCGCCGGCCGCACAGCGGGCTTCACGATCGTCGAGGTTCTCGTTTCGCTCGTGATCTTGAGCATCGGGCTGCTGGGCATCGCCAAGCTCGTTTTGTACTCCGCGCACTCGAATGACAGCGCCTACCTGCGCAGCCAGGCGACTCAGCTGGCCTACGAGATCCTGGACAATATGCGCGCGAATCCGACGGCGGCCGCCGCCGGCAACTACAACACCACGCTGACTACGGCCGCCGTGAACCCCGGCTACAGTTGCCTGAACGCCGCGTGCCCGGTGGCGGCCAATCTGGCGGCCTACGATCTTTACGCCTGGAAGACACGCTTGGCCGCTCCGACGGGCGCGCTACCCTCCGGGGAAGGCTCGGTCACCGTCTCCACCATCCCGCCGATCATGGCGACCATCGTCGTGCAATGGGACGACTCGGCAGCGCAATCCATATTCGGCGGCACCGCCGTAGGCGTGGCGGCACCCATGAGCGTCACCCTGGAAACAGCGTTACATCCATGAGCAATATCCCACCAGGCTTCGTGACTCAACATGGCGCACGCGGCGCGCGCGGATTCTCCATCGTCGAGTTGATGGTTGCGATTACGCTCGCCCTCATCGTAACCGCGGGGGTCATGGCCGCATTTCTCGGATCCCGCTCCTCCTTCATGACGACCTCGGGCACCTCCGCCGTTTCCGATAACGGCCGCTTCGCGCTCGATTTCCTGCAGACCGCGGTACGCAGCGCGGGGTACATGGCGTGCAATACGACTCATAGCCAGCTGTCCCTATTGAACGCCGGGTCGAGCGCTGTGTATTACAACTTCGGTCAGCCGCTCGGCGGCTACGAAGCCAACAACACCGTCTCGAATGCCTACACGGTGGCCGCTCCGCCGGTCACGCCCGATGCCTCGACCGGCGACTGGCTTGCTTCGTCCGGTCCCGCGTGGCCAGGCGGCGGTCTCGATGCCGCTCTATCCGGCAAGGTCATCAAGAATAGCGATGTGCTCGTCGTCTATTCGACGTTGCGGACCAATTCCCCGCCCGCCATCGTCACCAGCATTTCGAGCGGCGCGTCTAGTTTCACGGTTCTTAACCCGTACAACTTGGCCAACGGTCAAATCGCCGTGATAGCGGATTGCGCCAAGTCGATGGTGTTTCAGATAAAAACTGTCGCGGGCACGACGGTCTCTTTCGCCACCTCGGGCACGCCGGGCAACACCGCGTCCTCCTTTCCGGTCAGCTTTCAGGTCGGAGCACAGGTAACCCCCGTCGACACCACTGTGTACTACATAGGTAAAGGCGCGGACGGCGATGGCGCGTTGTTCACCTATGATCTGAACGCAACTTCGACATTCACGGCAAGCGAGTTGGTCTCGGACATCGAGAGCATGCAGGTGCTGTACGGCGTCGATACCACCGGCACTCAGACAGTCGCCGAGTACATACCGGCGCAAGAGGTCGTCGATTTCAACTCCGTGATGAGCGTGAAGATCGCCGTGCTGGCCGCGAGTCAGCCGGGCGCGGTTCCCAAGCCCACGGTCGCTCAGACATACAACCTACTCGGCAACACAGTGACCGCGCCGATCGATACGCGCTCACGCCAGGTGTTCGAGATCACCGTTTCAACGCGCAACATGGAAGATTGAGGAATCGCGGCTATGCGCCACCAGCGGAAGTTGAAATACCCATCGCAAGAGCGCGGCGTCGTTTTGTTCGTCGCGTTGATTTTGCTGCTCATCTTGAGTTTGCTCGGGGTGACCGCGGCGCGCATGCAGACCACCGAGGAGCGCATGGCGCGCAATGAGGACAACCGTCAAATCGGCGCGCAGGCGGCCGAGGCGGCATTGCGCGCGGCGGAAACCGGCTTGACGACCGGTGTCTATGCCGCGGCGCAGTTCTCCGCCAATACGAATGGATTGTATGAGCTCAATCCGACGGTGGGCAGCGTGCTCTGGGGTCCGCCCGCGCTCGTTTGGTCCGCGGCGGGTGCGGCGATCACCTATTCGCCGACCGATCCCTTGAACCCGATGCCGGCTTTGACCTCGCTACCCGCGGCGGCGCAATCGCCGCGGTACATCATCGAAAATCTGCCCGCGGTCGCCATGCCGGGCGACAGCATCAACCAGGTGCAGTACGCCGCGCCCACTTCGCCGGTCACGGTGTATCGCGTCACCGCGAGCGGCGTGGGCGCCGACTCGTCCACTACCACGATCTTACAGAGCATTTTCCGCTAGCCCCGGGGGCTCGAGGACACGGTTATGAACATGCGACGAATAACAACGATTGCGCGGCGAACCGCCATCGGCAGCGGGATCGCGATGATGGCGGGATGGCCGTTCGCGTCCGCCCTCGCCACGGCACCCACGGTTGCCATATCGCAAGTACCGATGACGGTCGAAATTCCG